>Ga0209458_1000029_pt1 | contig 108262 bp, 101 predicted proteins | sample WorMetLIZAISLAND_FD_187411 | JGI IMG/M metagenome (GOLD analysis project Ga0209458, IMG submission 187411) | Marine gutless worms symbiont microbial communities from Max Planck institute for Marine Microbiology, Germany - Inanidrilus manae... ...
TCCCACTTCTGACCGGTTCGAACAACCACTGCCGTTTCGATCCGTCCCCCGCCGCTCTCCGGCATATTCAGGGTGCCGGAGAGCGGCTCCCGTATCGCACGGGAACCAGGGTCAAGCTTAAGACAAGGCCTGCCGTGGCTGCCGTTGCCGAGGCGAAGGGGTGAGCCTGCGCCATCGAAGCGCGAGATGGAATGCAGGCTGAAGAGAAACCGTCGTCGAGCTGCGCCCGCGGGCTGCGGTGCGCTTTTCTATAACCCGACATCTAACATACCTCCTAGATAATCGCGTTGGTGGAAGTTCAGTGGTGTCCATTCGCGACCCCTGTGTGGCCGTTCGTTTCCGGTCTTTCGGTTCTGGCCGTTCGTTTCGAACGGAGCCCTTCTGCGAGGTTCGTTGGCTGTACAGAGAAGAAGAGACATGCCGAGCTCGATTCCTGTTACCGCGTACAAAGGGGTGGAACCGACCGCGGCCCGTCGCGCCCTAGTCTCTCGATAGCGGCGCGTGAGGCAGTATCAAAAATCACACGTGTGGAGATTTATTCGAAAGTCGCTTCGGCGCTCGCGCAGCGGGCCGTACCAGCGGATCGTTGGACACGAAAGCGGCAGCGGTAAGGCGAAAGGAAAAGGCCCGGAAGCGGGCTCGGTCGTGTGGATGCGAAAGTTGCGGCGCAGTCGCGTCGTCGTGCGGGTTACTCGTCCAGACGTAGGTTCTCGGCAGAGATCCGCCCGCGTTGTCCCGGCACCAACTCGTACTCGACCTTCTGGCCTTCGTGGAGGCTCGACAGCCCGGCGCGTTCAACGGCGGAAATATGGACGAAGGCATCCTTCGAGCCGTCTTCCGGCTCGATGAATCCGTAGCCTTTGACCTTATTGAACCATTTCACGGTTCCCTTAGGCATGTGCCTCTCCTCAAGCAAATCGAACGCCCTCGATCCGGGTCGGGCGATAGTCGAGCTTCGGCACAATTCCAAGAGTACCCCTCTCGCAGACTAGCGCCGCGAGCCGCTGCCACTGAAAGTCCAGTGGAAAGCCCGATACGAAGATCAACGAAAATATTGTGGCTTTGGCCCAAAGGCATTTCAACGAAAAAGGCTAAACATCAAGGCGTCAGCCGTAATCGTTGCGCTCCGTCTTTCGCATCCTCCAAGGTGACATAGGCACCGTCGCGCCAGCGCTCCGCCAAGCTGCCGTAGAGCGGCGACAGGGGATTGCCCGACTGCCCGGTGGAGATCATAAAGCGCGAGTTCTCCAGGTCGGCGAGGTCGTAGACGGCGCGGTATCCCGGCCCGTGTATATCGGTGAAGAGCCTGTCGGACGGGCCGCCCATGAGCGCACCGCCACGATTGACCGTGTAGTTGCCACCGTCGGCCTCTACCTGGAAGCCAAGAAGTGAGCGCAGTACGGGGATGTGGCTCAGTACCGGATGAGGGAAGCGCGCCACGTGCACGTCACCCCAACGCCAGTCGCCTGGGTCGTCGCCGAAGGCCTGGCTCAGGCTCGCCACTGCCGCCTCGAAAGCCGCTACCACCTGGCTCTCGCAGTCCTCCGTCTCCGCCGTGTTGACGTGATCGCACCAGGCGCGTCCGCCGGTCAGCACCCGGCTCAGCAGGTCGGCGTTACTGCGTTGAAAATCTCCGAAATCCGGGCCCAACTCGTCGGCCAGTATCTTACGCGTGAGCTCGTACAGCCAGGCGTAGAAGATCAGCGGCTCCGGCTGCTCCCGGTCCATGCGGAAGTCCCAGTCGCGCAGCAGGTCGTGCGCTGCTTGACCGGTCTCGCTGGCCGCGACCCCCGGCACCAACAGGGGCAGCAGCAAAGGCAGCAACCGCTGTGCGGCCAGCGACTTGATATCGAGCTGCATCTCGCCATGCTGCTCTGCTGTCGACTTCGGGCCAGCTTCGAACATTTCCTCGATGCGGGCGGCGCGGAAGGGATTGCGCCAGTCGGCGGTAATCAGGTGGGGGAAGTCGTCGGGCACCAACCGGTTGTTCGCGGTGACGATGCGGCCACGCGACGGATTGCGCTGTCGCGGCAGATCCTCGAAGGGGATGAATCCCGTCCAGTCGTGTTCGCCGCTCCAGCCGGGGACCGGTGAACGACCGTCGCCCTTCTTTCGCAGCGGCAGCCGGGCTGGGGCGGCGAGGCCGATGGTTCCCTCGGTGTCGGCGTAGACGATGGTCTGTTGCGGGCTGTGCCAATTGCGCAGCGCCGCCTCGAACTCGCGCCAGTTGTTGGCATGATTGACGTCGAAGAGCGCATCGGCCGTGCGGTCGTCGTCACGCAGCGCCGGCCAGGCGAGCGCCAGGACGTGGCCGTCGCCTGTCAAATCGCCGGCTTCGGCGAAGACGTCCGACATGACCGGGCCATGCCGGGTCGTGCGAACGCGCTGTACGACCGGGTCCTCGCCGCGCACCTCGATGGTCTCTTCGCGGACCTCGAAGGGCTGTGGGCCGTCCGGCGTGTCATAGCGGGTCGGGTCGCCCTCCGTCAGGCGTTCGACGAAGATGTCCTGCGCATCGCCTTCCGTCGTGGTCAGGCCCCAAGCGATACGCCCGTTGTGGCCGACAACCAGGAAGGGCGCGCCGGGCGCGGTTGCACCGACCAGCTGTATGTCCGGCGTCTCGATCCGCACCAGGTACCAGACCCCCGGAGCGCTTAATGAGAGGTGCGGATCGTTGGCCATGATCGGCTTGCCGCTGGCAGTTTGGCTACCGCTGAGCGCCCAGGCGTTGGAGGCGCTTTTGGGCGCCCAGTCCCAAGGCAGGACCTTGCCGAGGCGAGCATGCGTCGGGCCGTCGTAGAGGCCGGCCAGTTCGGCTAGCGCGATCGGTCCGTCCGCCGGGTAGTCGGGCCAGAGAAAGGCCACTTGCTCCGGCTCTAGGTGCTTAGCGAGGCGCAGGCGGCGCACTTCGTCGGACCAGTTGCTGGAAAGCTGCAGCGCCATCAGCCGACCCCAGACCATGCTATCGGCAACGCGCCAGGGTTCGGGGCGGTAGCGCAGGAGATAGAATTCCGGCGGCCAGGGTCCCTCGTGCGTGTTCATGAAGGCGTTGACGCCGGCGGTGTAGGATTCCAATGTCGCACGAGTCGGTCCGCTCAGTTGCTCCAGATTGGCTTCGGCTACCCGGTAGAGGCCGAGGGTGCGCATCAGTCGGTCGACCCGCAGCGTCGCACCGCCGATCACTTCGGACAGGCGGCCGGCCCCGGTGCGGCGCATGAAGTCCATCTGCCACAGCCGATCCTGCGCGTGTACGTAGCCGAGCGCCAGAAAGGCGTCCTGCTCGTTTTCCGCCCGGATTGTGACGATGCCGTCGGCATCGCGCAGGATCTCGACCGCGGCCTCGAGGCCGGCGATCGAAATTTCGCCTTCTGTGGTGGGCAGGGAGCCGCGCAGCCAGATGTAGCCCACGCCCCCTGCCAAGAGGAGAATCAGTGCTAGTCCGACCAGGGTGCGGAGAGCCCAGAAGGTGACGCGCCGAACAGTCATGAGGCCCTATCTAGCCGAAACGGCCGGCCGAGGCCACGGCGCCGTCTGTGTTAGCGGAGAGGCAAATGGGGCGGCCGCTCCTGGGCCGTGCCGGCCGAATTAAGGGTAATTTTACGACCGCGCGCTAGGACGTTTGTCGTAGCCAGATTGCCGAGCCCGCTGGCTAGGCCGGGCTTCGGGTTCGTTCGCGTTGTATTGGATTGAACGGTGAGTACCTACCTCCGGATTGGCGTCTTCTTTCTGCGCTTCTGCTGCGTCACGGCGCGCCTCGGCTGGCAGAGGTAGTTATGCAACGGCCTGGAAGAACTTCACGCAGTTTCGGCGATCTCGTCGTTGCAGCGCTCGCGGCCTTGAGCATCGGTGCGCTGTTCTTCGTCTTCGAGCTGAACGATCGGTGGCATGAATTCTCCCACCGGTACGAGAGTTGGGAACTCGACGAGCTGATCGGCCTGGTGCTAGGGGCTCTGGTCGGGACGACCTGGTTTGCCATCCGCCGTCTCTCCGAAAGCGGTCAGCAGCTGCACCGGCAGCGTTGTCTCGAGCAGGATCTGCAGCGGAGCGAAGCGAAGTATCGCGAGCTGACCGATGGCTCGATACAGGGCATCTACATACACCGAGACTTCCGGCTGCTTTACGTCAACCAAACGGCGGTGCAGCTTTTCGGCTATGACTCGGTCGAAGAGATGATGGCCTTGAGTTCGATTGAGCCGATTTTCGCTGCGGAGGAACTGCCCCGGATCGCCTCTTACGCTGAAAAGCAGGTGCGCGGGGAGGCAGTGCCGAAGCAGTACGAGTACCGCGGCCGCAAACGGGACGGCTCGATCATCTGGCTGCACAACGCGGCTCGCCTGATCGAATGGGACGACGGTCCCGCGATCCAGTTCGTCCTCACCGACATTACGGCGCGCAAGGCTGCGGAGGATGCCCTGACGCATGCCAAGCAGGATCTGGAGACGCGGGTTCTCGAGCTGGAGGATCTCCAGCAGCGGGTCGAGGCAGAAGCGCACAAGGCCGTCGAGATGTCGGAGGAGCTGGCGGATGCCAAGGCTCAGTTGCAAGACGCGGTCGACAGCATCTCCGAAGGCTTCGCGCTGTGGGACGTCGACGACCGGTTGCTCATGTGCAACAACCCCTACCGTCAGGTCTACTCTCAGCTACAGGACCTGCTGGTTGCCGGGACGCCGTTCGAGGATTTCGTGCGTGCGGCCTACGATCGCGGCGTGTTCGTCAAGCCAGAAGGCGACGTGCAGGAGGCAATCGAAGAGCGTGTTGCGCGCCACCGCACTTACATGTGGGCCTTCGAGCACGAGCTCGCAGACGGCCGCTGGGTGCGGGTCAGCAAGCGCCGCTCCAAAAATGGCCGGATTGTCGGCATCGTCACCGATATCTCGGTGAGCAAGTCATCCGAGGAGACCATCCGGCGGATGGCGCAAGAAGATGCGCTGACCGGGCTGCCGAACCGAACCTTCTTCCACAGCCGTTTGGAAGACGCCGTCGAGCAGGCGGCGCGTACGGAGCACTTGGTCGGCGTCATGTTGCTCGATCTCGATCACTTCAAGCATGTGAACGATTCCCTTGGCCATCCCGCGGGAGACGAGCTGCTGCGGCAGGTGTCGTCCCGCTTGCTGGACTGCGTGCGCAAGACCGATACCGTTGCTCGCCTCGGCGGCGATGAGTTCGGCCTGGTCATCCGCAACGCCAAATCGCCGCACGCCCTCGCCCGCGCCGCGCAGCGAATCGTCGAGAGCCTGGCCCAACCCTTTTTCATCGAGGACCATGAGGTTCACTCCGGTGGCACAGTCGGCATAACGATCTACCCGCAGGACGATGGCGACTCCGACCTACTCTTGCGGCATGCCGACCTCGCGCTTTATCGCGCCAAGGATGCGGGGCGCGGCAACTATCAGATCTTCAGCGACGAAATGAATCAGGAAGTCCTGGCGCAACGCGCCATGGAAGCCGATCTGCGGCGGGCCTTGGAGGGGCAGGAGTTCCATCTCGCCTACCAGCCGCGTTTCGACATCTCGAGCGGAGAAATCGTCGGTGCCGAGGCGCTACTCCGCTGGGAGCGTCCCGGCCATGGTGCAGTTTCGCCGGGCGAATTCATACCCGTTGCCGAAGCGACCCGGATCATCGTGCCGATCGAGGATTGGGTGCTGCAGACGGTCTGCGCCCAGAGCGGGCGCTGGTGTTCCGAAGGCCTGCCCGAGATCACCATATCGATCAACATCTCGCCATTGCACTTCCGCCAAGAGAATTTCGTCGATCTGGTGAAACTCACTCTGGGGAAAAGCGGGCTCGCGCCGCACTGTCTTGAGATCGAGGTCACCGAGGGGCTGGCCATGGACAAGAACATAGATGCCAAGGACATCTTGACGCGCATGGCCGATCTCGGTTGCCGGATCGCGATCGACGATTTCGGCACTGGCTATTCCTCCCTCAATCGGCTTCACCAGTATCCCGTCGACCGCCTGAAGATCGATCAGTCTTTCGTGCGGGACATCATGGAAGTTAGTGAAAGCGCGGCGATCTGCGCGACGGTGATCCGCCTCGGCCACAGCCTGAACATCCGTGTCACGGCCGAGGGCCTCGAGACCGAAGACCAGTTTCGCTTCTTGGTCGAGCATGGCTGCGACGAGGTCCAAGGCTTCCTCTTCGGCCGTCCGATGCCACCCGAGGAGTTCGCCACCTTCGTCCGCGAGCACGATCCGGCCAAAATCCGCGCGCTCGCCGAAAGCGTGCTGGTCGACGAGCAGGGTCGGGCGGCCTCGGACGAAAGGCACCAACTGGTCGAGGCGGGCTAGCGACGAGCGCCTGGCTATCGCGGGTTCGAGGGCGGGGCTCGGTCAGGCCGCCGAACTGAAGCTGTCCTTAAACTCCTCCCGCAGCAGGTTCTTCTGCACCTTGCCCATGGCGTTGCGCGGCAGCGCGTCCACGAAGAAGACCCGCTTCGGCAGCTTGAAATTGGCGAGCTGGCCTTTTAGCTGGGCGATCACCTGTTCGGCCGTAAGCGCCTCGACGCCGGCAGCGCGGGTGGCGACGATAGTTACAGCTTCGCCAAAGTCCGGATGCGGCAGGCCAATGACGGCGGACTCGCCTATCCCTTCGATGGCGTCGACCAGCAGCTCGACCTCCTTGGGATAGACGTTGAATCCGCCGGAGATGATCAGGTCCTTGGCCCGCCCGACGATGTGGATGTAGCCTCGCTCATCGATCCGGGCCACGTCGCCGGTGATGAAGAAGCCATCGGGACGGAACTCGGCCGTCGTCTTCTCCGGCTGCCGCCAGTAGCCCTTGAAGACGTTTGGCCCGTTCACTTCCAGCACGCCGACCTCGCCAGGCGCCAGAAGCCGGCCGTCCTCGTCAGCGACGCGCACTTCGACGTCGGGCAGGGGCGGGCCCACGGTTCCGGCCATACGCACGCCGTCGAGCGGGTTGGAGCAGTTCATGCCGGTCTCGGTCATGCCGTAGCGTTCCAGGATCGTATGGCCGCTGCGCTCGCGAAAAGCCTCGAAGGTCTCGCTCAAGAGCGGCGCCGAGCCGGAGATGAAGAGCCGCATGTTGTGGCAGGCCTCGGGCCCGAAGTCAGGGTCGGCGAGCAGCCGCGTATAGAAAGTCGGCACCCCCATCATGACAGTTGCGCGCGGCAGTAGCCGGATCACCTCGGCGGTGTCGAAGCGCGGCAGGAACATCATGCCGGTGCCGTTCAGCAGCACGCAGTTGGTGGCGACGAAAAGGCCGTGGGTGTGGAAAATCGGCAGGACGTGTAGCAGCCGGTCGTCCGGGCGGAAGCCCCAGAGGCGGTGCAGAGTCAGCGCGTTGGCCCCCAAGTTGCGATGGCTCATCATCGCGCCCTTGGAGCGGCCGGTGGTGCCAGAGGTGTAGAGAATCGCGGCAAGATCGTCGGCCTCGGCAGCGACGCAGCCGGCGTCGGGGTCGCGGTCTCGGCTCCGTTCGGTCAGTGTGCCGCCGCCGTCGGCGCCCAAGGTCAGCAGTGCGGTAACGCCGGCCTTATCGGCGATGGCCCGGATCTCGCCCTCGCGTTCCGGTTGGCAGACGACGGCCTTGGGCTCTGCGTCGCCCAGGAAGTAGGCGACCTCGGCTGCCTGGTAGGCCGTGTTGAGCGGCAGATAGATGGCGCCGACGCGTAGGCAGGCGAGGTAAAGGAAGATCGCCTCCGGCGACTTCTCGACCTGTACCGCGACGCGGTCACCCTTAACCACCCCGAGCTCCGCGAGGAGCCGCGCCATGCGTCCAGAGAGGGCCTCGAGATTGCCATAGCTGTAGTGGCCGCCGTCTGGCGTCTCTATGAAGGTCGTGCCGCGCTCGGCCGGGAAGCGTGCCTCGAACAGCGCGTAGAGATTGTCGCTCATGGAACTCTGGCCTCAGCCCGCGACGGCCTGCACGTAGGCGGGGGGCAGGGCGGAGACCAAGTCGGTGAAGACGTCGCCCTGAATCGTCACATGCCCGCGCATAGCATCGGCGGCGGCATCGGCGTCGCCGGCCAGGATCGCCGCGACCACCGCGCCGTGCTCGCTCAGCGAGCGGTCCATACGGCCCGGCTGGTCCAGCTGAAAGCGGCGGTAGGCCGAGAGCCGGTTACGCAATGCCCGCGTCGTCTCTTCCAGATAGCTGTTGTGGGCGCCGGCATAGATCGCCTCGTGAAACAGACGATTGGCCTCGTAGTAGTCGTCGGGCTCGCCATCGGCGGCGCATTCGGCGCAGTTTCGGTGTTGCTGCTCCAGCGTCCTGCGCTCGGCATTCGTCATGCGGCGCGCGGCCAGGCGGGCGCAGAGCGCTTCCATCTCGGCCATCACCTCGAACATCTGCAGGAGCTGCTGTACGGTACAGGCGGCGACCACGGCGCCCTGCCGCGGGCGCATGTCGACCAGCCCGCCGGACGCGAGCTGCAATAGCGCTTCGCGCACCGGCGTGCGCGAGACCTTGAAGCGCTGCGCCAGCTTGGTCTCGTCGAGCTTCTCGCCGGGCGACAGCCGGCCGGAGAGGATCTCCCGCTCCAGGCGGCGGCGCAGGTCGTCGGCGCGGCGAACGTGCGGCTGCTTGCTCATGATGCACCAGTCTTACCGTATGCGTAACCAGCATTCAAGAATGCACAGGATATAATCTTGTATACAAACATGGACATGGCGCACACGAACCGTTAGTCTCGACAGTTACGACAAGACGAAGGGTCGCGACGGACCGCGGCCCGTATGAGGGAGGACACTGCAATGAACGGATTCACCCGGCGCCTTGCCGGCGGCCTCGGCGCACTCGCCGTTTCTGGTCTGGTCGCGGGCACGGCCCTCGCCGACGAGGTCACCCTACGCGCCTCGCACCAATGGCCCGGCGGCAAGGGCGACGTGCGCGACGAAATGGTGCAGATCATCGCCAAGGAGGTCGCGGCGGCCGATGTCGGCCTCAAGGTGCAGGTCTATCCCGGCAAGTCGCTGTTCAAGCCGAAGCAGCAGTGGGACGCCATGGTCAAGGGGCAGCTCGACATCTCGGCCTTCCCGCTCGACTACGCATCCGGCAAGCACCCGCAGTTCAGCGCGACCCTGATGCCAGGGCTGGTCAAGAACCACGACCACGCCAAGCGGCTGAACGATTCCGATTTCATGGCCGACATCAAGAAGATCATCGACGAGGCTGGTGTCGTGGTGCTGTCGGATGCCTGGCTGGCCGGTGGCTTCGCCTCCAAGAAGCAGTGCATCCTCGATCCGAAGGATGCCGAGGGGCAGGTGCTGCGCGCGGCCGGCCCGGCCTTCGAGCAGATGTTGGCGGCGGCAGGCGCCTCGATCAACGCCATGCCGAGCTCGGAGATCTATTCGGCGCTGCAGACCGGCGTGCTCGACGGCGCCAACACCAGCTCCGGCAGCTTCGTCTCCTACCGCATCTACGAACAGGTCACCTGCCTGACCGAGCCGGGCGACTACGCGCTCTGGTTCATGTACGAGCCGATCCTGATGTCGAAGCAAAGCTGGGAGAAGCTGAATGGCGATCAGCAGGCGGCCCTGATGGCGGCCGGGCAGAAGGCCGAGGACTTCTTCTTCGACGCGGCCAAGGGGCTCGATGGCAAGCTGGTCGATGCCTACCAGCAGAACGGTGTCGAGGTGGTCTCCATGACGGCGGAGCAACACGCCGCCTGGCTGGCGATCGCCAAGCAGTCATCCTACAAGGCCTTCGCCGAGAAGGTGCCCGGCGGCAGCGAGCTTATCGACAAGGCGCTCGCCGTCGAGTAGGTGGCTCCTCGAAAAGCGAAACGGTCGCCGGGGAGAACGTCGGCGGCCGTTCGCTCTTCCATTTCTCTTACCGCCTGCTTCTCCAAAGCGGTGCCGCTAGCGTTAGAATCATGAGGCGGTCGTTATTATGACGCGCATCGCAAATCCGCTTCGCGGTCACCCCCCTCCCGACCTCCCCCCGTTGAGGGGGGAGGAGGAGGGAGGCCGTGTGGCTCGCTTGCCAACCTCCCCCCTTGCGGGGGAGGTCGGCGTGCAGCGCCGGGTGGGAGGCAACAAAGAAAGGCAGTTTCGTCTGTCGCCCGAGGGCACGTACTCGTGAGCGCCTTCATCGCAACGGTGCGGCGGCTCTCGACGCTCTGCGGCTATCTCTCGGTGGCGCTGCTGCTGGCGGCGGTGCTGGTGGTCTGCCATCTGGTCTTCGTGCGCTACGCGCTCGGCCAGTCGGCGATCTGGCAGCATGAGTTCGTCACCTTCAGCCTGGTCGGCGCTACCTTCCTGGGCAGTCCCTACGTGCTGATGATCCGCGGCCACGTGAATGTAGACTTGCTGCCCCTCTACCTCGGAAAGCGCGGCCGTCTGGCGCTGGCGCTCTTCGCCTCCGGTCTGTCGCTGGCCTTCTGTCTCATCGTGATGTGGACCGGCTGGTCCTGGTGGCACGAGGCCTGGGCCAAGGGCTGGCGCAACGAGACGGTCTGGTCGCCGCCGCTCTGGATCCCCTGGCTTTCCCTGCCGCTCGGCATGGCGCTGATCTCGTTGCAGTACGTCGCCGACATCCTGGCGCTGCTGACCGGTCGCGCGAAACCCTTCGGTCCCTTGGTTCATGGGGCTGAAAGCGGAGGCGAGGGCGCATGAGCCCACTGGTCCTTGGTCTGCTGGTCGCCGTCGTGACCATTCTGGTGCTGATGTCCGGTGCACCTGTTGCCTTTTCCCTGGGCATCGTGGCGCTCGGTTTTCTGTTGGTCTTCGACGGCCTGGGCGCGCTCTCAATTCTGCCCGACATTTTCTACGGGGGTCTGGACAGCTTCGCTCTACTGTCGATCCCCATGTTTATCCTGATGGGCGGGGCGATCGCCTCCTCGCGCGCCGGGGCCGATCTCTATGAGGCGCTCGACCGCTGGCTGACCCGAGTGCCGGGCGGGCTGATGATCTCCAACATCGGTGCCTGCGCCATCTTCGCCGCGCTCTCCGGCTCCTCGCCGGCGACCTGCGCGGCGATCGGCAAGATGGGCGTGCCGGAGATGCGCAAGCGCGGCTATCCCTCCGGCCTCGCCACTGGCGCGATCGCGGCAGGCGGCACCCTGGGCATCCTGATTCCGCCCTCGATCACCATGATCGTCTACGGCATCGCCACCGAGACCTCGATCGGCCGGCTGTTCCTGGCCGGCATCCTGCCGGGCTTGATGCTGACCGGCCTGTTCATCGCCTGGGGACTATTCGACGCCTGGCGGCGCGGCTATCAGTTCGTCGGCGAGGGGCAGCACTTCTCCTGGCGCGAACGGCTGGTCGTACTGCCCAAGGTCGGGCCCTTCCTGATCGTCATCGCCGGCATCCTCTGGGTGCTCTACGGCGGCGTGGCGACGCCCTCGGAGGCGGCCGGCGTCGGGGCGGTCTTCTGCATCCTACTGGTCATGGTGATCTACCGCATGACCAAGCCGGCGGCGCTTTGGCACATGCTGCGCGATGCCATGCGCGAGTCGGTCATGATCCTGATGATCATCGCTGGTGCCGCGCTCTTCAGCTACATGATGTCCTCGCTGTTCATCACCCAGTCGCTGGCGATCTGGATCGGCGAGCTCGAAGTCAGCCGCTGGCTGCTGATGGGCTGCATCAACATCTTCCTACTGGTGGCCGGCTTCTTCTTGCCGCCGGTGGCGGTGATCCTGATGACCGCGCCGACCCTGGTGCCGATCATCGAGGCGGCCGGCTTCGACCCGATCTGGTTCGCCGTGATGTTGACCATCAACATGGAGATCGGCCTGATCACGCCGCCGGTTGGTCTTAACCTTTATGTGATAAACGGAATCGCGCCCGACGTGCCGTTGCCGACGATTCTTCGCGGTGCGCTGCCCTTCATGCTTTGCATGGTCTTGGGTATCGTGCTGCTCTGTCTCTTCCCGGAGATCGCCCTGTGGCTGCCCCGGGCGCTGATGGGACCGCAGTTCTGACGAGGCTGCCGATGGCCGAGGAGCAAAGCGAAAGCTTTTTCGAGCGGGCGCTCGCCAATCTGTCGGGCGCCTGGCGCGACGTGGCGGCCAGCGCAGCCCGTACGGTCGGCCTGAGCCCGGCCGACAGCATACCGAAGAGTCCCGACGCCTGGCGCAAGCTAATGACCAAATGCCTGGAGGCGCGCGGCGGCGAGGTCTCAGCGCGGCTTCGAGCGGCAGCGCTCGGCAAGACCTACCTAGAGCTCGACGGCGAAGAGCGGCGCCGCTTCCTGGAGATCTTGGCGCGCGACTTCGCGACTGAGAGCGCGAGAGTGGAGGAGCAGATCGCCGCTTACCACGCGGCTGCCGATCCGGATCACCGACTCGCCGCCGAGGAAGCGTTGCGCCGCGCCCTGGTGCCGCCGCGGGTGCGCCTGCTGACCCAGTTCAATGCGCTGCCGGAGGGGGTGAAGTTTCTCACCGATCTGCGTGCCGATCTCTTCGCCGTCTCGGTCGACGATCCCTACCTGGGCGGGCTGGAGCGGGATCTGCGCGATCTGCTGGAGTCCTGGTTCGACGTCGGCTTCCTCGATCTGCAGCGCATCACCTGGGACTCGCCGGCCTCCCTGCTGGAGAAGCTGATCGCCTACGAGGCGGTGCACGAGATCCGCTCCTGGGACGACCTACGCAACCGGCTCGATTCCGATCGTCGGCTCTACGCCCTGTTCCATCCGCGCATGCCGGAAGAGCCGCTGGCCTTCGTCGAAGTGGCGCTGGTCAGGGGCATGGCGGACAGCATCCAACACCTGCTGGACGAGACAGTGCCGCCCGTCGCCCCCAGCGCCATCGACACGGCGATCTTCTATTCGATCTCGAACACCCAAAAGGGTCTACGCGGTATCAGCTTCGGCGACTATCTGATCAAGCGCGTGGTGCAGCAGCTGGCCCATGACCTGCCGCAGATCAAGACCTTCGCCACCCTCTCGCCGGTGCCCGGTTTCAGCGCCTGGCTGGAGCGCGACGGCGAGGCGGCGGTGGCCGCCTTGCTGAACGAAGACGAGCAGGGCGGCGTCAAGGCCCTAGGCGGTAGCGACGACCTGCGAGAGGCCTTTCTGGCCATCCTGGCCAAGGCTGATTGGTGGCAGGACGCCGTGACCGAAACGGCGCTTAAGGGCCCGCTGCTGCGGCTCTGCACCCGCTACTTCCTGGAGCGGCGGGCGAGCGGCGAGCCGATCGACCCGGTCGCCCGCTTCCACCTGAAGAACGGCGCCCGCCTGGAGCGCATCAACTGGCTGGGCGACACCTCGCCGAACGGCCTGCAGCAATCGGCCGGCCTGATGGTGAACTACCGCTACGTGGTGGACGACCTGGAGAAGAACCACGAGGCCTACATGCAGCGCGGCGAGATTACCATGGGCTCCGACGTGCGCAGCCTGGCCAAGTCAGTGCGGCGCCTTGCGGCGTGAGGACGGCCTTGCCGAAAAACCTTAGGCGGAGCGTCGGCGAAAGACCTTCTTCAGCCGTTCCTGCTGCTCGCTGCTGACCGCATCGAGCATGCGCATGGCCGGATCGCGCTCCTGATGCCAGTCGAGCGGATGGGTCGCCTGCTGGAGCGCTTCGCCCCACACTTGCTGTGCCTCTGCCTGCTGCTCGGCGCGCTGATGCGCTTCGGCAAGCAGTGTTTCCCGGTCGCGCCGGAACTTGCGCTGTAGGCGCCGGATCAAGCTCGGATCGTGACCGGCGACCCTGCGCACGGCGGCGGCCACGTTTTCAACCTCGCCCTGCACGATCAAGTCGGCCATCCGAGCCAGAACGAGGCGATCATCGATTTCCGATCCCTTGGGACGTCCCCTGGGACGTCCGGTGTGGCGCCCACTGGGACGTTTCGCCTGCATCGTCATGGCAAGTCTCCTGCTTTCCCTCTGTTACAGGATGGGCCTCGCCGAGGTGCATGTGAAGCGATTTGAAATCGTCGGCAAAAGAATTTCGACGACAAAAAATCAGTAAACCCATGAAAAACAGCGACAAAAATTCCTGACTGAAGAAGTGCTACCAGATCTGGTGGTCGCCCTCTGCGGGCACACCGACGCGGCCGGGCGGATTGGTTTTACCGGCTTCCCGGCCTTTTCACAGCGCCTCGCGCGCGATACATAGGGGCGTTCACCACAGATTCTGCCGTTCCTGGAGGCATCCTTGCTCGACCCGAACCGGTCCTTTCCGGACGTGGCCAGCGTGGCCATGGCGCTCACGCCGAGCTACCCGGTCTATTGCCTGCGCCCCAAGGTCTTGGAGGCGACCGCCAAGCGTTTCCTGACGCTCTTCCCCGGCCGGGTGCTCTACGCGGTTAAGTGCAATCCGCACCCGCGCGTGCTCGAGGCCTTCTACAATGCCGGCGTGCGCCATTTCGACACCGCGTCGCTGCCGGAGATCGCACAGATCGCCGAGACCTACAGCGATGCGCAGGCCTATTTCATGCATCCGGTCAAGGCCCGCGCCGTGATCAAGAGCGCCTACAGCATCTACGGCATCCGCCACTTCGTGATCGACCACATGAACGAGTTGGACAAGGTGATCGAGGAAACCGGCGGCGACGACTTGGTAATTGTCGTGCGCCTGACCACGCCGCCGGCGGAGGGAACGCTCTATCATCTTTCCGATAAGTTCGGCGCTAGCATCGAAGAAGCCGCGACCTTGATGAAGAGCGCCAAGGCGCGCGGCTGCGAGGTCGGGCTGGCCTTCCACGTCGGCTCCCAGTGCCTCGACCCCGCAGCCTATGGTCAGGCCCTGGGCCTGGTCGGCGAGACGATCGAGGCGGCGGGCTTCGAGCCGGTCTGCATCGATGTCGGGGGCGGCTTCCCGTCGCCCTACCTCGAGATGGAGGTGCCGCCGCTGGAGGACTTCGTCGCGGCGATCCGCGAAGGCCTCAAGGCGCTCAAACTCAAGCCCACGGTCGAGATCTTCGCCGAGCCGGGCCGCGCCCTGGTGGCCGACGGCTGTTCGCTGCTGGTGCAGGTGCAGCTGCGCAAGGAACGCAAGCTCTACATCAACGACGGCATCTACGGCAGCCTGTCGGAGTTGGTGCAGGGCGGCATCAAGCTGCCAGCGCGGCTGATCCGGCTCGAGGGCAGCGTGGACCAGGAGATCGAGTACTTCAGCTTGAACGGCCCGACCTGCGATTCGCTCGATGTGCTGCCCGGCAGCTTTCCCCTGCCGGCCGATGCCCGCGAGGGAGACTGGATCGAGATCGACCGGGTCGGCGCCTATTCCAACGCCATGGCCACCCACTTCAACGGCTTCCATCCCGAGACCTTTGTCGAGGTGCACGACGAGCCCCCGCCGCTTTTGCGCTAGCCATGCGGGAAGGGAGTTACCTTGGCCTTTCGGCGAGTGGCTTTCATCGCCTGACCTACACCGACTGGGGTGCGGCAGACGCGGAGCGAGCTGTCGTCTGTGTGCATGGTCTGACGCGCAATGGTCGCGATTTCGACGCCCTGGCCGGAAGCCTGGCCGAAGCCGGGCGCCGCGTCGTCTGCCCCGACGTGGTGGGCCGCGGCCGCAGTGATCGGCTAGCCGATGCGAGTGGCTACAGCTATCCGCAGTTCCTGGCCGACGCGAACGCGCTAATTGCCAGGCTGGGTGTCGAGACGGTCGATTGGGTCGGCACCTCGATGGGTGGGCTGATCGGCATGATGCTGGCCGCCCAACCCAAGACGCCCCTGCGCCGCCTGGTGATCAACGACGTCGGCCCCTTCGTGCCCAAGGCGGCCCTGGAGCGGATCGCAGACTACGTAGGGCAGGACCCGCTTTTCCCCGACATGGTCGCAGCCGAGTCCTACCTGCGCCAGGTCCATGCGCCCTTCGGCGTGCTGACCGACGCGCAGTGGCAGCACCTGACCCGGCATAGCGTGAGGCAGGACGGCGCGGGAGGCTACCGCTTTCGCTACGATCCCGGCATCGCCGAGGCTTTCGCCGGGCCCTTGGACGACATCGATCTTTGGTCCCTCTGGGATGCCATCGCCATTCCGGTTCTGGTCCTGCGCGGCGCCGAGTCCGATCTGCTACTCGCCGACACGGCGGCGGAGATGGCGCGTCGGGGTCCCAAGGCCCAGGTAGTCGAGATTGCCGGCTGCGGCCATGCCCCGGCATTGCTCGACGAGACGCAGGTTTCCCTGGTTAAGGATTGGCTGCTGGCCTGAGCCAATCTCCGTGGCCGTGAAGTCACAGTCGGCGAGCTTCCGGGCCCCTCCGGCGACAGCGCCATCGTCTTGGCAGCCGGCTCAAGTGGGCCGGTTCACTCGCCTTTTCGGGGCGGGCGCCAACTTCGCCTGTGTTGAATAGCTCTGTGGCAAAATTCGGCTGCGCCTTGAAAGCAGCAAGTCCCGCGACAACTTGATACAGCTAAGAAACGGGAGCTTCACGTCGTTGTTTGGCATTAAGTTTTTTAAGAGCTTCTACGTTTCTTCGAGAAATTATACGGAGATGGATCCATGAGATCGCTGGCTTTACCTGTTGTCCTGATCGCCGGTCTGGCGCTGAGTGCCTGCTCGGGCTTGAACCAGACGGAGCAGCGCGTGCTCTCAGGCGGCGCCATCGGCGCCGGTGTCGGGGCCGCGGGGACGGCACTCACCGGTGGCTGCGTGGCCTGCGGTGCGGCCATCGGCGGCGCGGTCGGCGCCGGCGTAGGCTACGTCATCGACCAGACGGAAGACTGACCGCTCCTTCGCATATCGCTTTTGGCCTTTGCTTTCTCGGCGCCCGGAGCAAGGCCGTCGGGCGCAGCCGCGCAGATGCGCGCTGCGCCCATTCCGATCGATTCATCCTGATTTGAATCATTGTTGTACTCGCTGCGCCTGACGATGCTTGCATCGGTGAGCAGAGGCAGCCGCAGGAGCAAGCGATGAGTCAAACTCCACAGTCCGTGCCACCCCAATCCGTGCCGGCGTCCAATCATGTCGACGCCTACACGCCGCCGCAGGTGGCCGCGCTGGTCGAGGCGGTCGGCGCCCGCAAGGCCTCCTTGCCGGCACTGCAGACCGCGACGCTCGGGCTGCTGGCCGGCGCCTTCATCGCTTTCGGCGGCATGTTCTTCACGCTGGTCATGACCGGTAACGAGCTCGGCCTGGGGCCGGGGCGCCTGCTGGGCGGGCTCGCCTTTTCGCTCGGTCTGGTCCTGGTCGTGATCGGCGGCGCCGAGCTCTTCACCGGCAACAACCTGATCGTCATGGCCTGGGCCGATGGCAAGGTGACGACCGGGGCTTTGCTGCGCAACTGGGGCTTGGTTTACGTCGCCAACTTCGTCGGGTCGCTCGGCTGCGTCGTCCTGGTGCACCTCTCCGGCGCGCTCGAGCTAGGCGGCGGCGCGGTTAGTGAGACGGCCGCGAGCATTGCCGCCGGCAAGCTGCGGCTCGGCCCGCTGGAAGCCTTCAGCCGCGGCATCCTCTGCAATGTGCTGGTCTGCCTTGCCGTCTGGCTCTGCTTCGCGGCGCATAGCGTCTCCGGCAAGATCCTGGCCATCGCCTTTCCGATCTCGGCTTTCGTTGCTCTCGGCTTCGAGCATTCCGTGGCCAACATGTACCTGATCCCGATCGGCATGCTGGCGCAGGGCGCGATCGACATCAGCGGCTTCCTCGGCAACCTGATCCCGGTCACCTTGGGCAACATCGTTGGCGGCGGCGGCTTGGTGGCACTGGTCTATTGGCTGGTCTATCTGCGGCGGCCCGCTGCCTAGCCTCACTTTGACCCTGGCGGGCAAGCGTTCGCCTTGCTGGTCTTAAGGCGTGGACTCTCCACCACTGGTCATAGCCGAGGCTCTGCGCAACGCGCTGCGGACCTTGCAGGAGCTGCAGCCGGCCTTACAGGATAGGGGGCTGCTGCTGATCGGCTATTCGCTCGGCGCGGCCCCGCCGGGCGCCACTACTGAGGCGCGAAGCAACCTTGAGCAAGGCTATTTCAGTGAACGATTGATTACAGATTTTTGAGGTTTTTGGGTTTAATTACCATATGCACCTCGACTTCAATGTGTTGGCTTCCGACAAGCCGGCCGCGCGGAAGCCCAACGGCTTAGCCGTTTCGACGATTGTTGGCGCCGTTCTCTTGGCCTGCGTGGTTTGTCTGGTCCTTGCCAATCTTGCTGCGGTCGTCGTGGCTTACGGCTCCGACACGGAAGTAGCTCGCAGTCAAATAGTCGTAAAGCTGATCCGCTTCTTCGATGTGGACCGGGAAGGGAACCTCCCGTCTTGGTTTTCCACGCTGCAGCTTTTTGGCATTGCGCTTCTGTCACTCGCAATCGGCACGTTACGCTTCAGGTGGCGCCTTGCCTGGACGCACCACTGGTTTGTTTTGAGCCTTCTCTTCGCCACGCTGTCTTTGGATGAGAGTGCAAGCCTGCACGAATGGACCATCCCGCATGTGCGCACCGCGCTCGGGGTCGGCGGATTTCTCTATTGGGCCTGGGTCGTGCCGGGAGCGATCTTCGTTCTGGCGCTGACGGCTTTCTTTTGGAGGTTCGTGTTCGATCTGCCGTTGGTGATCCGCTTGCTGGCCGTTTGCAGCGCTGGCCTCTATCTCGCCGGAGCCTTGGGGCTGGAGATGGTGGGTGGATACTACTTCGAGCTCAAGGGCGGCCGCGATCTCCACTATGCGTTCATTACGACAGCGGAAGAGAGCTTGGAGATGATGGGACTGTCCTTGTTCATCTATGCGCTGATCCGCTATGCCGAGATGACCTTCTCGGTCAATCCGGTCTTGCGCCAACCGTCGGGCTAGGTCCGAGCGGTTGGCGCGGCCGCTTGCCACCGCTCCGCAGGAGGCTGGCAAGCGGTAGGGCGACGCGCTATCTCCTAGGCCGTGACCGATCAAACCATCGCCATCGAGAAGGCTCACGCTGACGCCGCCACGGCGCCAGCTTTCGTTGCGCGCGCGCCCTGGTGGGGCGGCGACTTGCAGACGCTACGCAACTTTCTGCTGCGTGAGTCCGCCGATCTTTCCGCTTGGCCGGCTGAACGCCTGGAGTTGCCCATGGCGGACGGCAGCGGCGACCGCCTCGTCGCCTCCCTGCATCGGAGGGCTGGCGCGGAAAAGAAACCACTGGCGATCCTGATTCACGGCCTGACCGGCTGTGAGGATTCGAGCTATGTGCGCGCGACGGCGCGGCACCTCCTGGGCCGTGGTCTAGGAGTGCTGCGCCTCAATCTGCGCGGCGCCGGGCCGTCGCGGCCGCTCTGTCGCGGCCACTACCACGCCGGCCGGACCGAGGATCTGCGCGACGCGCTCCTGGCCTTGCAGGAGCTTCGGGAGGACCTGTTGGCGGTAGGGCTGCTGCTGGTCGGCTACTCGCTCGGTGCCAACATGCTGCTGAAGTTCCTGGCGGAGCACGCCGCGATCTTCCCGGTTTTGGCCGCGGCAGCAGTATCCGCGCCGATAGACCTCAAGGCGGCACAAGAGCGCATCATGACGCCGCGCAATGCCGTCTATCACCACTATCTGCTAGCGCGCATGAAGGATGAGGCGATGGCCGCACCGACGGTCGTGGGCGAAGAGGAGAGGCGGGCGATCCGCGGGCTGCGTACGGTCTACGAGTTCGACGAGCACCGTGTGGCGCCGCACGGCGGCTTCGCCGGCGCCGACGACTACTACGGATGCTGTAGCGCCCGGCAGTTCCTGGCCGAGATCGCGGTGCCGACCCTAGTGATCCACGCGCTGGACGATCCCTGGATTCCTGCAGAGCCCTATCTCAGCTACGACTGGAGCACGGCCAAGGCTGTCACGCCCTTGCTGCCGGCAGGCGGCGGTCATGTTGGTTTTCACGGCGGCGACGGCTGCACGCCTTGGCACAACAGCCGCATCGCGGATTTCTTCGCCAGCCGTTCAACTTCCGGGCTGGCCTGAGGGGTGATGCGGGCCGAGCAGACGTGCCAGCGGGTCTTCCACGGTTTCGTCGGGCGCAGGAGCCTTCATCCAGGGCCAAGCCGTGAGCTGGCCGTTCGTGCCCTGCGGGCCGGCACCGGGTATGGGCCATGCGCTGCGGCTACCACCCGCACCGGGATGAACCTGCATTGCATGCCGGCCGGCTTCGCAATGCCCATCGGCCCTGCACCAGATCCAGCCGGCCTGCGTGAAGCAGCCATAACCGTTACTCTCCGGCTGCTGATCGATGTAAGCGCCCTGGTTGAGGCTGCAGGTCTCCTGCACGGTGTCCCGGTCGCCGGTGAAGGCGACGGGCTTGTCGGCGAAGGCGAAGCCGACCATGAGCAGCAGGCCGGCCGTCGCCGTGCCGAGCAGGGTCATCGCCGTCGATGTCGTCTGATCCATGGACTGCGCTCCTATCCGATAACACCGGTTCGCCTGGCGCGACGTTTGCCACGCGGCTCCGGGGCTTTCTCTCTCGTTAGATAGGGGCGCGCCGTTTCAGTCCGATTTCCTGCTTCGAAATCTTTGGTTTCAGTTGTTTCCCGACGTAGCCCTAAACTTGCATCTGGCGCCGCTTGTCGGCCGGGTATTTGTCGACCGGCTTGTCGGCCAGGCAGAAGAAGGAGGTCATGGCGAAGCGCTGGCCGCGAGTGACCGGCCGCGCCTCGTGCAGCAGGTTGCAGGAGAAGACGGCCGAGCCGCCGGCCGGGGGCCGATAGCCGTGCGGACCATATTCCGGGAAGTAGAGGGCGCCGCCCTCGAAGTCGTCGTTGAGGTTGGTCGAGGCGGCGAACATGCGTGGACTGTCCGGGCGCAGGTTGTCGCGGTGGATGCCGAAGAAGTCCTGCCGGTGATCCTCGTAGGACAGCACGATGTGCACCTCGAAGCGGAAGGGCGCGTTGAAATTGAAGACCTTTGAGAGTTCCGGCCCGATTCGCCGTGCCATGGTGAAGGAGATGTGCTGGCTTAGCTCCGGGTCCTGGATGACGTGCTCCAGGTTCTTCTTGGTGTCGGGCGCGTAGACGTTGCGTGTGCCGTCGGAGACGCTGCCCTCCTTATGGCCGCCGTCGTGCCAGAGCTTGATCAGGCGCTCGCAGAGTGCGGGCTCCAGCACCTTCGGCAGGATCAGCACCGGGGCGCCCTGGGGCAGGATCTGCGGCTGCATCTGGGCATTGCGCCAGCAGGACAGGACTTCGAGTGCCCGTTCGACCTGTGCCTCCGGTGCCGGCTGGCGGAAGGCGGCGAGCACCCGCTGATTGGGGTCGAGCGCGTAGAGGCATACCTTCGGCACGACGGCCGTGGTGGCGGGAAAGACCGGCGGCTCGGCGGCGAGCAACTGTGCCAGGGCCGCCCCCTGCGGATCGGCGAAAAGCGGGAAGGGGAGCGCCTGGCCCGCGACGCTCCTGGTGGCTACGGCGAAGATCTCGGCTCCTTGATCGGCCAGGCCCGGCGCCAGCTCCGACAGCTTGCGCAGCGTGCCGTCCTGCTGCACCTCGCGCAGGTCCGAGAAGGCGGCCAGGATGACCGGACCGCCGCGCAGCTCGTTATAGAAGACGCGAAGGGTCCCGGCGGCATCGGGCAGGGTGAAGTTCGGGACCTTTTCGCCGGCGGTCAGGCAGGCCGGAGGCTGCTGCATTGGGCACTCTCATGACATGTTGGAGAATTGCGGCGAGCCTATCACGGCGCGGCGGAAGCGCGTATTTGATTCAGCTCAATGGCGAGGCGGCGCTTATGGCTCGCTGCTCTCTCGGCCGTTTTGCCTTGCCGCCGCAGCTGCGTGCCGCACGAAGCCGGCGGTGCGCGGCGGTCTCGGCCTGACCAGCGCGATGGCAACCAACGTGAGCCCGAGCGCCAGCCAGATGTAAAGGGAGTGGCGCTCATCGAACAGCAGCATGCCCCAGGCAACGCCGGCCAGGGTAATGACATAGGCGGTCTGGCTGCCGAAGACCGGCCCTGACGTGCGGATCACGTAGAGCAAGGTGGTGTAGGCGGCTCCGCTCAGCACGCCGGTTCCGGTCGCTGCCCACTGCATGGTTCCCCAGGGCTCCAACAGGGGAAGAGTGGTGCCGGTGATCAGCGCGATCGGCGTCAGGATGGCGACAGCGCCGAGCTGCCGTCCGCAGCTCAGGTGAAGCGACGAGACTCCCTCCGGACGGAAGCCGCCGGCATAGAAGTTCTCCAGCGCCATGCCGACGCTGGCCGCCAGCGCCAGCAGCACCCAGGGAGCCAGTCCGGGCTCAGGCAAGGCGCCCTCGGGCACTACCAACAGGCCCATCGCGGTGAGGCCGACGACCACGCCCAACAACCGGCGCTGCTCGCCTGCTTCGACGCCGAAGGTGACGGATAGCAGGTAGGTGAAGAGCGGCATGCTGGCGAAGGCGATGGCGACCACGCCGGCCGGCAGATAGATCGCTGACCAGAACAGCGCCATGGCCGGAAAGGCCACCCCGGAGGTGCCGCATATCAGGCCGAAGCGGGCGACGTCGCGACGCAGCGGCGGCGGGCCGCCGGTCAAGATCGACACGACCAGCAACATCGTGCCGCTGACGCAAACCTGCCATAACCCGAGGCCAACTGGATGGCCGCCGGCGGTGACGGCGATCTTGGCCAGCGAGACGGCGAGGCCCCAGGCGATGCCCATGAGGAGCAGCAGGCCATAGGCGAGCAGGCCGATATCCCGACGCGCGGCTACCGCTTCGTTTGGCGTGTCGCTGCCCATGTCGCGTCCTGGTATCGCCGAAAGCCAATGGCTCCCTTACCGGCTTTCCGAGACCCCGTCCAGGCGGCCCGTAGGCAAGAATCCGATTGCGAGGCTCGTGAAATCTGCTAGATTGGCTTATTGAACGTATGTTCAACAAGAATGCTCGTGCGGGAGTACCGGTCATGCCACGGGATCCGCGTTACGACATCCTGTTCGAGCCGGTGCGGATCGGTCCCGTGACCGCGCCCAACCGCTTCTATCAGACGCCGCACGCCACCGGCATGGGCTATGCCAAGCCGAACGCCAGCGCCGCCCTGCGCGGGGTCAAGGCGGAAGGCGGCTGGGGGGTAGTTTGTACCGAGTACTGCTCGATCCATCCGAGTTCGGACGATTCGCCCTACGCCTTCCTGACTCTCTGGGACGAGGAGGATGTGCGGGCGCTGGCCGCGACGGCGGAGGCGATCCACGCGCATGGCAGCCTGGCGGGGGTGGAGCTCTGGCACGGCGGTGCGCACGCCAACAATCGGCTGACGCGAGAGCCGCTGGTTGCCGCCTCGGAGCATTCGGCGACGCACCTGCAGCCCGGGCAGGTGCGCGCTATGGACAGGCAGGACATCGCCGAGTTTCGGCGCTGGCAGGTGGAGGCCGCACGGCGCGCCCGCCAGGCCGGCTTCGACATCATCTACGTCTACGCCGGGCACGGCTATCTGCCGTTCCAGTTCCTCTCGCCGCTGACCAATCACCGCGGCGACGAATACGGCGGGCCGCTGGAAAACCGCATGCGGCTGCTGCGCGAGATGATCGAGGACACCAAGGAGGCTGTCGGCGGGGACTGCGCAGTCGCCGTGCGCTTGGGCGTTGACGAGCTGCAGAGGCCGGGCGGGATCACCAGCGAAGGCGAGGGGCGCGAGGTGATCGAGCGCCTAGCCGAGCTGCCGGACCTCTGGGACGTAAACCTGGCCGGCATGCTGGCCAACGATTCCTGCAGCTCGCGCTTCTCCGCCGAGGGCTTTCAGGAAAGCCACGTGGCCTTCGTGAAGAGCGTGACCTCGAAGCCGGTGGTCAGCGTCGGCCGTTTCACCTCGCCGGATACCATGGTCGGCCAGATCAAGCGCGGCATCCAGGATTTCATCGGCGCGGCGCGACCCTCGATCGCCGATCCCTTCCTGCCGCGCAAGCTCGCCGAGGGACGCGAGGACGAGATCCGCGAATGCATCGGCTGTAACATCTGCCGCTCGGCCAACAACGAGGGCGTGCCGCTACGCTGCACCCAGAATCCGACCATGGGCGAGGAATGGCGGCGCGGCTGGCACCCGGAGCGCATCGCGCCCAAACGCTCCGAGGCCCACGTGCTGGTCGTCGGCGCCGGCCCGGCCGGACTGGAGGCGAGCCTGGCGCTCGGCCGTCGCGGCTACCGCGTCACCCTGGCCGAAGCGAGCCGCGAGCTCGGCGGCCGCGTCTGCCGCGAGGCCTCGCTGCCCGGCCTGAACAACTGGATCAGGGTGCGTGACTACCGGGCGCACATGCTGGGCAAGCTGAGCAACGTGGAAATCTATCGCGAGAGCCAACTGACCGCGGCGGATGTGGCCGAGGTTGGCGCCGAGCATGTCGTGGTCGCGACCGGCAGCTCTTGGCGGCGCGATGGCGTCGGCGGCTTCGTGGAGAGCCCACCGACCATTGAGGGGGCAGTGCGCACGCCCGACGATGCGTTCAACGGCTTCGCGCCCGAAGGCCCGATAGTCATCTACGACGACGAGCACTACGCCATGGGTGGTGCGCTGGCGGAGCGCTTCCTGCTGGCTGGCCATGCCGTCACCCTGGTGACGCCAGCCGCCATGGTCTCCGCCTGGTCGGAAATGACCAACGAGCAGTTCTTCATCCAGAAGCGGCTGTTGGAGCTGGGGCTGGAGCCGATCTTCGCGCACAGCCTGACCCATGTTGCCGACGGTGAGGCGACCTTCGCCTGCGTCTACACCGGCCGGGAGAAGACGCTCGCCAGCGACAATTTGCTGTTGGTGACGGGCCGGCTACCGGAGCGCGGGCTGTACGATGAGCTGGTAGCAGATCAGCCGGCCTTGGAGAGGGCAGGGATCAGGTCGGTGACGCGCATTGGCGACTGCCTGGTGCCCTCGTCGATCGCCGACGCGGTCTATCGCGGCCATAGCTATGCGCGAAGCCTGGAAGAGCCCAAAGCCAACGCACCCTTGCCGCGGGAGCGCCCCGCCCTTGCCAATGGAGGGCCGTCATGACCGCCGAAGCCACCGCACGCCGCCGTCGCTGCTCCAGCCGCGGCGAGCGCACCGCGGGCGCCCTCAGCCAGCGCCCCTGGAAGCAGGTCCGCTATCGCTCGCGGCCTATCGAAATTCTCAGTGACGACGAGATCGAGGCGATCCATCGCACGGCGCTCACCATCCTCGAGGAGATCGGCATCAAGGTGCTCGCCGCTGAGGCTCGACGGGCCTTCGCTTCCGCTGGCTTCGACGTTGACGAGTCGAGCGAGCAGGTGCGCTTCGACCGCGCCGGACTGGAAGGCTTGGTCGCGCAGGCACCGTCGTCCTTCGTGCTGCATGCGCGCAATCCGGCGCGCAATCTTTCGATCGGGCCGCAACAAGCAGTCTTCGCCTCGGTCGGCGGGCCAGCCTATTGCATGGACCTGGACAAGGGGCGGCGCGACGGCACTTACGACGAAATGTGCGACTTCCTGCGCGTGGTGCAGAGCCTCCATGTTCTGCACCAGGAGGGCGGCGGCGGTTTCGAGGCGCTCGACCTGCCGGCCGAGACACGTCACCTGGATCTCTACTACGCGCAGATCACCTTGCTCGACAAGAACTGGCAGCCCTGGGGCATTGGCCGGCAGCAGGCCATGGATGCCCTGGAGATGGCGGCGATCATGCTGGGCAAAGATGTCGAGAGTCTGGCCGAGACGCCGGTCTTCACCTGCGTCGTCAACACCAACTCGCCGCTGCAGCTCGACATTCCCATGGCCGAGGGCTTGATGACCATGGCGGCGCACGGGCAGGCAGTGATCGTGACACCCTTCACCCTGTCCGGCGCCATGTCGCCGGTGACCCTGGCGGGCGCCCTGGCGCAGCAGCATGCAGAGGCCATGGCTGCCATCGCGCTCACCCAGATCGTGCGGCCGGGGGCGCCGGTGCTGTACGGCGGCTTCACCTCGAACGTGGACATGAAGAGCGGCGCGCCGGCCTTCGGCACGCCGGAGTACGTGCAGGCCGCCCAGGTTTCGGGCCAGCTCGCCCGGCGGCTCGGGCTGCCCTTCCGGTCCAGCAACGTGACGGCTGCCAACGGCAACGACGCGCAGGCGGCCTACGAGAGCCTCATGTCGCTCTGGGGCGCCATGACCGGCCAGGCGAATCTGATCATGCACGCCGCCGGCTGGCTCGGCGGCGGCCTGACCGCCTCCTTCGAGAAGCTGATCATCGATGCGGAGATGCTGCAGATGATGGCGGCGACCTGCGAGCCGCTTGCCGTCGACGAGGACAGCCTGGCGCTCGACGCCGTGCGAGAGGTCGGCCCGGCCGGCCACTTCTTCGGCACGGCCCACACCATGGAACGCTATGAGAGCGCCTTCTACGCGCCGTTGCTGTCCAACTGGGACAACTACGACAGCTGGGTGGAGCGCGGCTCGGTGTCGGCCGAACAACGTGCCAATCAGATCTGGAAGCAGCTCCTCCGAGACTATGAGCAGCCGCCGCTCGATGCCACTGTCGACGAGGCCCTCAAGGACTATGTGGCGAAGCGCAAGCGCGAGCCGCTGGGGTAACTTCGCACTAGCGGTCGATCGGACCGAGGTGGGGCTCGATGAGGTCGTAGCAGGCGGCCCTAGCGCTGCGCGACGAGAGCGCGCTGGAATCGAGGCACCACTCGAGCCAGAGGCCGTCGATCAAGGCGATCAGCATGCGCGCCAGGCCTTTGGCATCGACCTTACGCTTGCGCTGCTTGGCGATCGCCGAGATCGCGGAAGTCAGGCCCTCGCTGTACTGATCGTAACGCTTGCGGTGCAGGGCCAGAAGCTGGCGGTTGGCGGAGATCTCGCCCCAGACCGCGAGCCAGGCCCGGAGCTGGGATTTGACGAAAGCATCCTGCACGAAGCTCGCCGCGATCATCGCATTGAGACGTTTCACCGGATCTGCACCGGCCTCGGCCATGCCGGCGCGGGACGCTTCGGCCAGATACTCGGTCATGGCCTCGTAGGCCGCGACCAAGAGCGCGTTCTTGCTCTCGAAGTGATGGTTGATCAGGCCGCGCGAGACGCCGGCTTCCCGGCAGATGCGATCGATGGTGAAGGCGGACATGCCGCCCTCGGCCAGGCAGCGGATGGCCGCCTCGATCAGCTGCCGGCGCCGGACGGCGGGCTGCTTGCGTGCATAGCGGGGTGGCTTTTTCGCGGCCGTCATGCGCTATCTCCGGCTTTCGGAGTGTCCGCACGTGATCCCGCGCGTATCTGGGAGTGCAACCCGCGCCCGGCCAATCCCGAACCGCTCGTCTGTGTCATTCCGCACGTCTGAAACAAACACTCTATTGCTATCGTCCCGGCCTTTCCCCAAGTTTCCCGAGGAGGTCGAATTCGACCCTCGCGAATAGTCCCTCTCAAAAAGAATAACCGGAGGTCCCCCATGTCCCTCAGAATAGGCGACGAAGCCCCCAACTTCACGGCAGAGACGACGGAAGGCACCATCGACTTCCATGACTGGATCGGCGATGGTTGGGCTATCCTCTTCTCCCATCCCAAGGATTTTACTCCGGTCTGCACCACTGAGCTCGGCTACATGGCCGGCCTGAAACCGGAGTTCGACAAGCGCAACTGCAAGATCCTCGGCCTCAGTGTCGATGGCGTGAGCGACCACGACAAGTGGGTCAACGACATCGAAGAAACGCAAGGCCACAAGGTTACCTATCCGTTGATCGGCGACCCGGAGCTCAAGATCGCGAAGCTCTACGAGATGCTGCCGGCCGGGGCTGGCGAGAGCTCGGAGGGCCGCACGGCGGTCGACAATGCGACCGTGCGCACCGTGTTCCTGGTTGGGCCGGACAAGAAGATCAAGCTCAACCTGACCTATCCCATGAGCACCGGCCGCAACTTCGACGAGGTGCTGCGGGTGCTGGATTCCTGCCAGCTGACCGCCAAGCACAAGGTGGCGACGCCGGTCAACTGGAAGCAGGGCGAGGACGTCATCATCATCCCCGCGGTTTCCGACGAGGAGGCCAAGGAGAAGTTCCCGGATGGCTGGAAAGCCCCCAAGCCCTACCTGCGCATCGTCCCACAGCCGCAGTAAGCGGCCACAGTAAACATGACGCTTCTTTACTGGAGCCCTGCCTGCATACCGCGGCAGGGCTCTTGGCTTTCGGGGTGCTCACACCGTGGCTTCACCGAAGAAAGCCCAGATCCGCAGTCCGGCACGGTCGAGCCGGTCCGGGGCCGCGAAGATCGACAGGGTCAGCTCTGCGACCCAGTCGTCGTCGCCCGCTGCGATCAACTGGCCAGCCTCGAGCGCCTGCGCGACCGAGCGCTCGGGCAGCCAGGCAACGCCGGCGCCTTCAAGAGTGAGGCTCTTGAGCGCCTCTGCGAAGGCATCCATGTGGCGGACCTCCAGGGCGGCGCCACGACGGCGCAGCAGATGGTCCACGACCGCACCAAGGAACGATCCCTTCGCGTAGGCGAGGTGAGGAATCGGTGTCGCGCTCGATCCAGGTAGCCGCCAGTCTGGGCGCTTGCCGTCACCGGGCGCGGCCACCGGTAATAGCCGCTCGGTCCCGAGATCGAGACGCGCGAAGAGCTGCTCGTCCAAGGTAAGGGGAATCTGCGGATGGCGGTAGCAGAGCAGGAAATCGCAGGCACCTTCCGACAGCAGATGGCAACAGATGTGCAGATTGTCCGACATCACCCGGGTGCGCGGCGGCGAACCGCTCTTTTCCAGGGCACGCAGATAGGGTGCCAGATGGGTGATGGAGATCGAATGCGGCGCCGCGAAGCTGTAGAAGCGGCGTCCGCCGCTGTCCTGGCTGCGCATGTCGTCGCGAGTTTGCAGCAGTTGCTGCACCACCTGCTTGGCGACCGGAAGCAACAGCTCGCCGGCTTCCGACAGCTTGGCCGGGTAGGACGTCCGATCGATCAACGGCGCCCCCGACCAGGTCTCCAGCGCCTTGATGCGGCGGCTGAAGGCGGACTGCGTGATGTTCCGCTCCTCGGCTGCGCGGGTGAAATGCAGGGTGCGCGCGAGACAGACGAAGTCCTGTAGCAGGTTAAGATCCATGATGCCCCCGGCGATAGTCGAAGGAGCTCATAGTATCATGCAAAAACAGAATAATGTAATGATGACTATGAATTAGATTGCCCGTCTTGGTGTCTATAGGCTGCCTGTCGTGAAATGCGCCTCGCGCGGCGGGGCCGAAGACAGGGATGGTATTCATGCATTTGGCCCGCTTCGCCAGGGTGGCCTTGGGGCATTTTCCGACCCCCTTGGAGAGACTGGATAACCTCTCGAAGACGCTGGCCGGGCCGGATATCTACATCAAGCGCGACGACTGCACCGGGCTCGCGACCGGTGGTAACAAGACCCGCAAGCTCGAGTTCCTGGTCGCCGATGCGCTGGCGCAGGGCGCCGATACGCTGGTGACCCAGGGTGCAACGCAGTCCAACCATGTCCGCCAAACAGCGGCGGCGGCGCGTCGCTTCGGCATGGAGTGCCACGCGCTCCTGGAGCGTCGCGTGACCAACATGGGCGAGGGCTACGAGGCAGCCGGCAACGTGTTGCTCGACGACATGCTGCACTGCGACTACGCCTTTCGGCCCGGCGGTCTGGACATGAACGCCGAGGCCGAGGCCTTGAGCGAAGAGCTGCGCGGCAAGGGTCGGCGGCCATATGTAATTCCCGGCGGCGGCTCGAACGCCATCGGCGCGCTGGGCTATGCCAACTGCGCGGCCGAGTTGGTGAGCCAGGCCGATGCGGGCGGGCTCAGGATCGACAAGATCGTCCACGCCACCGGCAGCGCCGGTACCCAGGCGGGTCTGGTGGCCGGGCTCTATGCCATGAACGCGCCGATCGATGTGGTCGGCATCTCGGTGCGGGCAGAGCGCGCGGCACAGATCGCCAATGTTCATAAGCTGGCCTGCGCCACGGCCGAGTTGCTCGGTGCGCGTGGCGCGCTTCCGGAGACGTTGGTCGAGGCCCACGACGACTATGTCGGCCCCGGCTACGGTCAGCCGACCGACGAGATGGTCGAAGCGATCAGCCTGCTGGCTGCCGAAGAGGCGATCTTTCTCGACCCGGTTTACTCCGGCAAAGGCATGGCCGGCCTGATCGGCCTGATTCGCAAGGGTGTGTTGAAGAAAGGGGAGACGGTCGTCTTCATCCACACCGGCGGCTCCGCCGCGCTGTTTGCCTATCAGCATCTGTTTTCACGGCAGAAGGCAGCCTAACTCGCAACCATCCAACGAGTGCGGCGAAAAGCCGCGAAGAATAGGGAGGACCATTATGAAGACCGGAATGAAATCCATCGCCGCGACCGCCATCCTGGCTGTCGCCGCATCTACGACCGCCATGGTCGGCCCGGCGGCAGCCGAAACGCTGATCAGGGTCTCGACCTACGTCAATGAAGCCGACATTCGTTACGAAGGCTTCGTGAAGTTCGGTGAGCTGGTGGCGGAAAAGACCGAGGGCCGGGTCAAGGTCGAGATCTTTCCCTCGGCCACGCTGCACGGCTGGAGCGAAGGTGTCGATGCGGTGCAGGGCGGCATCTCGGACATCAGCTGGATCCCGGCGGACAAGCGCCTGCCTTGCTACCGCGTGACCTCGCTCTATCCCGTGGCGGTGGACCTGGAAGGCCAAATCGAGCTCGACGCCGCCTACACCGAGCTGGTCAAGGAGGAGGCCGCTGCGGTCAGCCTGGTGCCGATCATCAACTCGAACTACTCCTACGATCAGGAGTGGTGGTTCGAGGACGGCATCGAGGACCTCGGCAATCTCAACGGCAAGCTCGTGCGCTCGATCGGGCCGCTGGTCAGCATGATGATCGAGAAGTGGGGCGGCCAGCCGGTCTTCGTCGCGCCGAAGGAAGTCTTCCAGTCGGCCGAGCGCGGCGTGGTCGACGGCATCAACATGGGCGTAGCGACCTACAGCTCCTGGAAGCTCTGGAGCGTCATGCCCTATATGGTCAACGCCAACCTATTCTACGGCAACATCCAGTACATGATGAACAAGGCGAAGTTCGACAGCCTGTCGCCGGAAGACCAGCAGGCGGTGCTCGACGCCGGGCGTGAGTCCGAGGTCTGGCTGAAACCCCGCTACGAGGACTGGGTCGACCAGCGCGTCGGCAACGCGGTGATGAAGGGCGGCGGCGCGGCCGTCTCCATCCCACAGGATCAGCGCATGGCCTTGATCGACAGCGTGCAGGGCGAGTGGGACAAGGAAGTCGACGCGGCCTGCGGCGCCGACCTGGCCGGCAAGATCCGCGACCTCTTCGCCGAATATGCACCCTAGGGGCGTCCTCGGGGCACTAGAGGCCTGACAGACCGCCACCGGCCTGGTTCGGTGGCGGCCATCCTGGAAAAGCGGAAGGAGGACGCGCCGTGACGCAACTCCTGCAACGCCTCTGCAACGGCTTCGAGCGCGGTGCTGTCTGGCTGGCCGGCCTGGGCGCGCTAATTGTCCTGATCCAGATGGTCTGGATCTCCTACGGGGTGACCGCGCGCTACCTGTTCAACGCTCCGGACCGCATGGTGACCGAGGCGACGGCGCTGCTGCTGTTTCCGGTAGCCTTCGCCGGCCTCGCCTTTGCGTTGAAGGAGGACGCCTACCCCAAAGTCACCATGCTGACCGACCTCCTGCCGACGGGCCTGCGCCATGTCGCAAACGTCCTCAATACGGCACTGATGTTGGGAGTCGGCGGCTTCTTCGCGCTCGCCGGGGTGAGCGCCACGATCGGGTCGTTCCAGTCGGGCGCGGCCTCGGAAATCCTGCTCTGGCCGCGTTACCTCTTCTGGGCGCCGGGCGCGACGGCGCTGGTTATCTTTTCGCTCTACGCCGCCTTGCGCCTGGCGCTGCTCTTGTTGAGAGGGCCGGAGAGGAAAGGATAGCGCGTCATGGAATGGTATGAAGTCGGGATCGGCCTTCTGGTGCTCTTGATGGTCTTCATCGCACTCGGCCTGCCCATCCCCTTCGCCTTGGCGGCAGCCTCCTTGCCGTTCCTCTGGCAAATCCAGGGCTTCTCGACCTCGCTGGTGTCCAGCGAACTGAAGCTCTGGGGCGTCTGGATCGACTACATCCTGCTCGCTGTGCCGCTCTTCGTCTTCCTGGGCGAGCTGATCGGCCGGTCGAGTATCGGGCCGAACCTCTATCAGTTTCTGCACCAGGGTGTGCGCATCCGCGGCTCGGCCGCCTACGGCAGCATCGGGGCCTGTGCCGGCTTCGGGGCGGTCTGCGGCTCCTCTATGGTGGGCGCGTTGACCATCGGCGGCGTGGCGCTGCCCGAGATGATTCGGCTGGGTTATGGCCGCAAGCTTTCCAGCGGCGTGCTGGCCGCTGGCGGGACGCTCAGCGTGCTGATTCCGCCCAGCCTGATCCTGCTGTTCTACGGTATCGTCACCGATCAATCGATCGGCGAGCTGTTCATCGCCGGTATCATCCCCGGCATCATCCTGGTCAGCTTCTTCGTGCTGGTCGTCCTCGGCTGGGGTCTGCTGAAGCCGGCCGATATCCCCGGCCGCGAAGAGGCGGCCAAGATGACGATTCTGCAGATTCTCGCCACCTTGGGACCGATCCTGGTGATCGGCTTCGTGATCACCGTGGCGATCTATACCGGGGTGGCGACGCCGACTGAGGCGGCGGCGGTCGCGGCGCTCCTGACCGTGGCCCTGGCCTTCGGGGTTGGTGGGCTGCGCTGGCAGGGCTTTCTCGACGCCCTCTTCGCGACCATGCGGACGATGGGCTATCTCGGGCTGCTGCTGTCGGCCGGGGTACTGTTCGGTTTCGTGCTAACCTACTACCGGGTGCCGCATCAGTTCACCGAGCTGTTCCTCTCCTTCGAGTTGTCACCCTATGTGGTGCTCTGCATCGTGCTGCTGTTCTACATCGGGCTCGGCATGTTCCTGGAGCCGGTGTCGATGACCTTCATCACCCTGCCGACGATCTTTCCGCTGATGAGCGCCGCCGGCTTCGACCTGATCTGGTTTGGCGTTGTCTACACCATCACCATGGAGATCGCCGTTCTGACGCCGCCGGTCGGGCTCAACCTCTACGTCATTCAGGGGATCGGGCGGGGCGAGGTGACGATCGGCGATGTCATCACCGGCTGCCTGCCCTTCATTGTCGCGCTGGTCGCGCTGATCGGCATTCTGATCCTGCTGCCGGATACAGCGCTCTGGCTACCCGACGCAATGGGGTGATGCTAGGCAGGCCATCGGCTGGCCGCGGCGGCTGTTGCACCGCCGCGACCACAATGGACTGTCGAGTGTCTCGCTGGGGGCTGCCCATGCAGCCCCAGCGGATAGTGCAGTGCGAAATCAATCCATGCGCCAGGCGGTCGGATCGATATCGAGATCGGAGAACTTCTCCGGATCGAACACCGGATGCTCGGTCCCCTGCTTCAGTTGGTCGCGATAGTCGTTCAGGACCCGGAGGCCGATGGGGAACAGCATGATCATGGCCAGCAGGTTGACCAGGGCAAGGATGCCCATCATCGGATCTGAGAAGAAGAAGACCGAGGTGGCGCCCGGCGCCGCCGAGCCGATGAACACCAGCGCGATAACGATGAGCCTCAGAGCGTGACGGGAGATACCCGATTCCGTGAAGACCGATAGCGCATTCTCACCAAGATAGTAGTTGTAGATGATGGAGCTGAAGGCGAAGAGTAGGATTGCCATCGTCAGGAAGTACTGGCTCCAGGCTCCAACGTGCGAGACCAGGGATTGCTGGGTCAAAACGACCCCGTCGACGCCTTCGGCGCCCGGCACATAGACGTCGCCGAGCAGGATCATGAAGGCCGTGCAGGAGCAGATCAGAATGGTGTCGATGAAGACCGACAGGGACTGAACGATGCCCTGGCTGATCGGGTGGCGCACGTAGGCTACGGCCGCTACGTTCGGCGCGCTGCCCAGGCCCGCCTCATTCGAGAACAGGCCACGCCGCAGGCCGTTGGCGACCGCCGCGCCCATGCCGCCGCCGACCGCTTCTTCAATCCCGAAGGCGTTCTTGACGATCAGAGCGATCACGGCGGGGACATCGCCGATGTTGATGAGCACGATGATGATCGCCATGCCGATATAGCCGATGGCCATGATCGGGACCACGACATCGGCGACCTTGGCGATCCGCTTGATGCCACCGTAGACGACCAGGCCGGTCAGGATCGCGAAGGCGATGCCGGTCCAGATCCGGTCGATGCCGAGGCTGTCCTGCACCGCTCCGGCCACGGTGTTGCCTTGGAACGCGTTGAATCCCAGGGCAAAAGCGGCAATCAGCGAAACCGCATAGAGGATCGCGAGCCAGTTAAACTGCCGGCCCAGGCCATGCAGGATGTATTGCGCCGGCCCGCCGCGATAAGTGCCGTTTTCATCCGTGCGCTTGTAGAGCTGGGCGAGCGAACATTCGAACAGGCTGGTCGCCATGCCGATCAGCGCGATCGCCCACATCCAGAAAACCGCTCCGGGGCCGCCCAGGGTGATCGCCACGGCCACGCCGGCGATGTTGCCGCCGCCGACCCTCCCGCCGACGCTGACCAGCAGGGCCTCGCGCGAGCTCACGTGTCCACCCGGCTCGGGCTGCTGCCCCGGGAACAGCACCCGGAACATGCGCCCGAAAAAGCGGAACTGGACCAGCCCCGAGGCCAGGGTGAAGAAAACGCCAAGGACGACCAAGAATGGGATCAGAGACCAGCCCCAGGTTCCGTCCCCAATGGCGTTGAAAATGGATTCCAGAAAACTCATGTGCCGTCTCCCATGCTGCTTGGGTTTTCATTCGCTGTTCTTGTCGCTTGCACGGCAGGCTTTCGATCAGACGGCCTGCCCGAAGGCCGGGCTTGCTCTACCGATGCCTGGGGCTGGAACGGCGGCAGCTCGCTAGAGCGATCACGAAGGTCCGGCCGGTCGTTGTGCACGCTGGGCACTGGGTTCTTGTTCGCCGCGACGACCAGCGGAGAGTCCTGACCGCCCATGATAGCCTCCGCAGTTGCGCCAGCCTTGAGTCCGGCCGGCAGCGCCCTAAAGCCTCCGCACCCCAGTTTTCGAAGCCCCTAGCGCAAGTGTAGGCTTTTCATGCACGTCGTGGTGGTTTTCTTTCGCTGCATGTCTGTTTAGGCCATGGCGGGATGCTGGCCATGGCGCTTCGCTCAAGAAAACTTGTTCACCCATGGGTCGAGACTGTTCTGCTAGACCGCTATGATTACGGCCTAGTGTTCGGACTTCCTCGACGCGTCACTGTCAGAAGGCGAACCAGGGGCTCCAAATAGATCTGGCTGTGCCGCGGGCGGACATCAGCAGGGAGAGGTCTATTGGAACAGCAAAATAGGATCCCTATCGTCGACGCCGATTTCGACGCCGGCACCGATGGTTTCCAGTTCTTCAGGGACACCTTCCAAGGACCGCAGCAGCCGGGCCAGCCGGCCTTCTCATCCGGGGAGTTTAGGCCGACGGATGGTTTCAGCGGCGGTGCGCTGGGCATTACGCTCGGCGGCCTGGACAACAGTGACGTGTTGAACATGTCAGGCGGTTGGCGCCAGAGCTTCACGCTCAGCGAGGCGACCGATGTTGAAGTTACCTTCCGCTATAGACTGACCCAAACATCCGAGTACGAATCCGACGAGTTCAGCGAAGTGCTCGTCAATGTGCGCGGCGGAAGCCTCGGTTCGACGGGGCAAGACTTTGCCGTCGCCAGACTGACCGGCGACGGCAATGGCGGTGCGGCCCAGACCACGGACTGGCAGATCTTCAATCTGGATCTTCCACAGCTGGCCGCCGGCAACTACGAGTTCACCGTTGGCGGATTCAACAACAAGAAAACCTTCAGTAACGAGTCGACGGAAGTGCTGATCGACGACGTCGCCATCGCCGCCGTATCGGGCGGCGTGGACATCCTCCTAGAGGCGCATTTCGACAGCGGCACGGACGGCTTCACCTTTGTGCGGGATGCCTTTCGTGCGCCACAACAGCCAACGAGCCCCGACTATGCCGCCGGCAGTTTCGATGCTGACGACGGTTTTCAGGGCGGCGCGCTCCGCGTCGACATGGGCGGCATCGACAACGCCGACGTCCTCGATATGTCGGGCGGCTGGCGGCAGAGCTTCACGTTGGACGCGCCGGGTGCGGTTACGCTCAGCTTTCGCTACAATCTGACCCAGGCCGCGAACTACGAAGCAGACGAGTTCAGCGAGGTGATCGTCACCCTCGACGGCCAGCAGGTCGGAAGCGGCGGCAACGACTTCGTGGCGCGGATCACCGGCGACGGCAATGGCGGCGTGGCCCAGACGACCGGTTGGCAGACCTTCTCGGTGAACCTCGGGCCGCTCAGCGCCGGCACACACAACATCACGATCGGCGGCTTCAATAACAAGAAGACCTTCGGCAACGAGTCGAGCGAGCTTTTGATCGACGACGTGGTCGTCGCCAAGACCATCGAGGATCCAACCGTCCCGGATACCATCTTCGAATCCCGCTTCGGCAGCGGCACCCAAGGTTTCAGCTATCGCGACGATGCCTTTCAGGGCTCGCTGCCGGCGCAGCCGGCTTACGCCGACGGCAGTTTCAGTGCAAACACCGGGCCGTTTCCGGGCGGCGCTCTCACGATCACCTTGGGCGGCATCGACAACGCGGACATCCTCGACATGTCTGGCGGTTGGACACGGGACTTCACCTTGAACGGCGACGCCAACCTACTGCTGGGTTTCCGCTACAGTTTGACCCAGTCGCCGACCTACGAGGCCGACGAGTTCAGCGAGGTGATCGTCAACCTGAGCGGCGGCGATCTGGGGTCTGGCGGGACCGACATTGTTGTTACGCGCATAACCGGCGATGGCAATCCGGGGCCGAGCCAGACGAGCGGTTGGCAGGTCTTCAAGGCGGATCTTGGAGCTTTGAGTGCCGGGGACTACAGCCTTACGATTGGCGGCCTCAACAACAAGAAGACTTTTGGTGACGAAGTGACCGAAATCGCAATCGACGACGTCGCGCTGGTTTCAAGCGACGATCTTTCCGCCTTTGAACTACCAGGCGGTGACGCCACGCCGTTGGACGGTATACAGGCGGCGTTGGCCGGGCTGGACTACGATCAGTTCAAGGCCGACATCCAGACCCTCGCGGATTTCGGCGACCGTACCCAGGGGTCGGCCAGCAACGTAGCCGCCGGCAACTGGATCGAGGATCAGCTCGAGGCCATGGGCTACGCCGTCGAGCGGCACGCCTTCACCTTCCAGGGTGAGCTGCGCGAGAACATTTATGCCACCAAGGTCGGCAGCGAGCGGCCGGATCAGATGTACATGGTCTCGGCGCACTTCGATGGCCGGGGCGGTGGCGGCGCGGCGGACGACGACGGATCCGGCGTTTCACTGGTGTTGCAGGCTGCGCGCGCCTTCGCACAGCCGGGGCTCGAGACCGAAACCTCGGTGCGCTTCATCTTCTGGAATGCAGAGGAAGTCGGCCTGGTCGGAAGCGAAGCCTACGTCGATGATCGCGCTTCTCTGCAAGGTACCGAATCGCCGCCCGGATCGGGCCTCTTCCCGGAGCCGGAGTGGTTGGGGATCATCCAGCACGACATGATTCTCTTCGACCACGGCCTGCCGGTGCAGCCGCAGCAGATCCCGGGGGCCGACATCGACATCGAGTATCGTAGCGGCTCTGCCTTCGCTAGCCAGTCGCTGGCTCTGGCCAACGCCCTGCAGTCCGGCGCCGGCGAGGACTTCCTGGAGTACCCGGCCGAGATCGGGCCCAACATGTCCAACACCGATTCCGTGCCCTTCCAGAACTTCACGGCCGCGATCAGCGTGCGGGAAAATCAGCGCTTGGCGGAAATCGGCCAGGGCTCGAACCCGAACTGGCATCAGCCGAGCGACGTCTTTGAAACCTACTCCGAGGATGACTTCCTGCTCGGGTTCAACGCGGTGCAGATGACGGTGGGCGGTGTCGCCGAGCTGGCCGGTGCCCGCCCGGCCCCGGGCTTTCAGGCGGCTCGCCACAGCACGAGCCGGTCGACCTCGAGCGATGATGTCGTCACGGCCGAGGAGTTGCTGGACAACGACGAGGCTCTGCCCGCAGCACTGGGCGGCAATACCGACCAGTCAGTGGGCGCTGCAGAGGCAGTTGTTCTGTCGGCGCCACCGGTCAGTTCTGCAGAGAGCCTTGCCCAGAACGAGCTTCAGGTCGACGTTAGCTAAGGGGTCGGGTCGAGGCTAGCGAGGCTGCACCGACCGCCCAACGCAAACCCGGGCAGTGTCGCTCTGCCTAGCCCTTGCGCAACCGCTCCGCCGCCTCGACCGCGGCATAGCTCAGCACGCCGTCAGCGCCGGCGCGCTTGAAGGCGATTAGGCACTCCATCATGGCCTTCTCGGCGTCGAGCCAACCGTTCTGGCCGGCCGCCTTGACCATGGCGTACTCGCCGCTGACCTGGTAGGCGAAGGTCGGCACGCCGAAGGCGTCCTTCACCCGGCGCAGCACGTCGAGGTAGGGCAGGCCTGGCTTGACCATCACCATGTCGGCGCCCTCGTCCAGGTCGAGCGCGGTCTCGCGCAGCGCCTCGTCCGAGTTGGCCGGGTCCATCTGATAGGTCTTCTTGTCGCCAACCAGCGCTCCCTTGGCGCCGACCGCGTCGCGGAAGGGGCCGTAGAAGCAGGAGGCGTACTTGGCCGAGTAGGCGAGGATCTTGCGCTCGGCAAAGCCGCCCTCGTCGAGCGCCGTGCGCACCGCGCCGATCCGCCCATCCATCATGTCGGAGGGCGCCAGCACGTCGCAGCCGGCCTCGGCCTGCACCAGTGCTTGCTGCGCCAGCATCTCGACGGACTCGTCGTTCAGGATCTTGCCGTCCTGCACCAGGCCGTCGTGGCCCAGGCTGTTGAAGGGGTCGAGCGCCACGTCGCAGATCACGCCGACCTCGGGCACCTGCTCCTTGACCACGCGGATCGCCCGGCAGACCAGGTTCTCCGGGTTGACCGCCTCGGCACAGTCCGGGGTCTTCACGTCGCCTTCGAGGTAGGGAAAGAGCGCGACCGCCGGAATGCCGAGCGCCGCGGCCTCGCCCACCGCGTCGGCCAGGCGGTCCAGCCCGTAGCGGACCACCCCCGGCATGGACTCGACCGGCTGCACGCCGTCGCCCTCCTTGAGGAAGACCGGCCAGATGAAATCCTCCGGCCCGAGGCGCGATTCCGCGACCATGCGGCGGGTCCAGTCGTCCGTGCGGTTGCGCCGCATGCGGACTTGCGGGTAGGCGCCCAAGGTGGCCGGGGCGGTGGCAGGTGAGGGCCGGCCGGGCTCGGCGGGCACCTCGCGCAGAAAGCGATTCTGCGTTGGCTTGGCCATGTCTCTCCTGACGCTGCCCATTTGGCGCTCTCGTGCCGGGCGGCTTTCCTTATGGCCGGCAGTCTAAGGCCCCGCCCGATCGTCAACAAGGGGTGGCCATTGCCCCTAGATTCGGATCTGTTTTGCCATCGCCGATAAATCGAATACCTTTGAGCGGCTGGTATCGAGAGATACGCTTAGAAAGCTCAGGAATGCGTAGGCCAGCGCCGGCAACTGTAAAACTCTGGGAGGGGGCGGACTATGGCTGAAACTGCCACCACAACACTCAATGATGTCGATCTTGAGCAAGTCATGAGTCTTGCCAAAAAGATCCAGGCGGAACCCGATGTCGCCGCTACCAGATGGAGTGCCGAGGTTGCATGGAAAGGCGGCTTTCGATCTGAGGCGAAGGTTCGCGATTTCCAGTCTGCAAGATCCGATGAACCGAACCAGCTTGGCGGGACAAACACTGGCCCAAGCCCCGTGGAGCAGGTTCTGGGTGCGCTGGGAAACTGCCTGGCTGTTGGTTACGCCGCCAATGCGACAGCTATGGGAATCGCCATCAAAAATCTCACGATCAAAGTAGAAGGCGACCTCGATCTGCACACATTTCTCGGCCTGCAGGATGGGAATGCTGGCTTCTCCCAGATCTCGGCAAAAGTGGAACTCGACAGTGATGCGTCACCGGAGGACATTCAGGCGTTGCACACGAAGGTGACCAGTACGTCGCCCGTGGGTCACACGCTGAATCGTGCCGTGCCGGTCAATGTCGAATTGGCTTGATTGACCGTCTGCCGACAGCCCAGCCGGACAGCCGATTCTTGGCGGAACGTCGTTTCGCGCCGGCCCTCGCCCTGATGCCGCAAACTACCGCTTGAACCTCTGCCTGTAGTCTTGGGGCGATACATGGAGCGCGCGACGAAAGGCACAGCGCATCCGCTCGTCGTCACCGAAGCCACAGTGCCGGGCAACAGCCGCAATGGAGAGGTCACTACTTTCGAGAAGATCTCGCGCCGCCTCGACTCGCATAGTCTCGACCGCCTTGGCGGGCGTCTGTCCGGTATGCTCCACATAGGATCGGGCGAAGGTCCTCGACGTCATGTTCAAGTGATCGGCCAATATCTCGACCCTCAGGTCACGGTCTAGGTTCTGCGCGATCCAATGATGCAGGGCATCGAACCGGCCGCCTACATCGGCGAGCTGCCTGTTCAGCGCGCCGCTGAACTGAGATTGGCCGCCCGGGCGAACCATGTAGGATACCAGCGAGCGGGCCACGTCGAGCGCGGCCGGCCGGCCCAGGTCTTCGGCAAGCATGGCGAGGGCAAGATCGATCCCTGCGGTCACCCCCGCGGACGTCCAGATCGCCCCTTCCTTGATGAAGATCGGATCGCTTTCGACGCGGATCAACGGATACTCCTCCGCGAGCTGTTCGCAGAGCTCCCAATGGGTGACGGCCCGCTTGCCCGCGAGCAATCCCGCGGCTGCGAGCATGAAGGCGCCGGAACAGATCGATGCGGTTCGGCGCGACTTCTGCCCAAGTCGCGCTACGCGGCGCACAAGCTCTTGCTCGCGCGCCGCCTGGTGGACACCCGAGCCGCCGGCCACGATTAGTGTGTCTATCGGCTTGCGCGCCAGGCTTGCCAGCGAAACGGTCGGCAGCTCGACACAAGTGTCTGTTTGAACAGTTCCACCGACGAGCGAGGCCACAGCCGTCAGGTAGGCGGCTTGGCCGCCCCTCGAGTGGGGAGCATCCGAAAAGACTTGAAGCGGGCCGGCAAGGTCAAGCAGCTTCACTCCGGGAAAGACAACAAAGACGATTAGGCGTTGCGACCGTTCGGGCCGCCTCGTGGTTTTGGCAGAAATCAAGGGCATAACGTCATTTATGCCACCCTCTGCTCTGATAGTCTACGCCCATCGTAACGACGGATGGAGGCGACTATGCCCAAACTCGAACGCGCCGATTGCATCAACGAAATCTGCCCCTGGTCAGGCGAGCCCGTGGCGGAAGATTCGCTGACCCTTTACAAGGGCCATGTGGTCGGCTTCTGCAACACCGGCTGCCGAGACAGATTTCAGCGGGCCGTTGAGCACTTTGAGGCGGCCTTGAGCGAAAGGGCAGCGTGAGATCCAGCGGAGGGAGGCGAGATAAAAAAGATCGGCGCCTTGATCTTTCCCCGGTTCGAAGCCTTGGACATGTATGGTCCGGTCGAGATGTTCGGGCTGCTGTCCGAGCAATTCGAGATTCGTATGGTCGCGGAGAGTGCGGATCCGGTTGCCTGCAATCAGGGCCCCGTCACTGTCGTCGACCAGACGTTCGACGACGGCTTGGACTACGATCTCGTCTTAGTTCCGGGAGGCTTTGGCACCCGCGTTGCCGTGGACAACCAGCCCCTTTTGAACTGGATACGGCAGTCCAGCGCAAACGCGGAGGTTGTCATGAGTGTCTGTACGGGGAGCGCACTCCTGGCAAAGGCCGGTGTGTTGAACGGCAAGCGGGCGACCACGAACAAGTTGTCTTACGACTGGGTCTGCTCCCAGTCCTCGGATGTCGAGTGGGTTCCGCAGGCGAGATGGGTGGAGGACGGCAACATCTTCACGTCGTCCGGCGTTTCGGCCGGCATGGACATGAGCTTGTCCGTCATCTCGCGCCTTTGTGGGCTAGACACTGCCAGACAAGTTGCCGTCTGGGCGGAATACGATTGGCATGAACGTGCGGACTGGGACCCCTTTGCCGAGATCCACGGCCTCGTCTAGCGGTCGCATCAGCCGCGAGGCTGGATCGTTCCTTTGACCGCTCGGTGTTCGCGTTAGCGGTCTCGCCAGATTTGCACCGTAGGCTGCTCCAAGTCCATGAGATGGTGCGGTCTTGTCCGGCCGGCCGGTGTCGCCGAGCGACTCCGACCGGCCGGATGCGGCCCTAGGCGTCAGCGATTCAGGTAGCGCAGCGCCATCTTGTCTTCCACGTCGAGTGCCGGGAAGTCTTCATGCAGTGTCTTGACCATGCCGTAACCCATCATCAGCAGCGCGATCGCGATCGGCAGCCCGGCAACGATCGAGGCCGTCTGAAGGGCGCTCAGCCCGCCGGCCAGCATCAGCACGCCGGCAACGACGCCCGAGGTGATGCCCCAGAAGATCCGGAACTTGATCGGCGGGTGCTCGTCGCCCATGGACAGCATGGTGCACATGACGAGCGTGCCGGAGTCCGATGACGTCACGAACCAGGACACCAGCAAAAGCGTCGTCAAGACGGTGATCGGCGTGACAAGCCAGTCGTAGCCGAAGCCCGCGATGGTCTGGAACACGCCGGTTGCGTAGTCGTTGTTCACCGCATCGACGACACCGGCATTGTTGAAGATGTCGACACCGACGGCGGCGCCGCCGAAGACACCCATCCAAAGCACGACGACCGAGGTCGGCACCAGCAGCACGCAGAAGCAGAACTGCCGGATCGTGCGTCCCTTGGAGATGCGCGCAATGAACATGCCGACGAAGGGGCACCAGGCGATCCACCAGCCCCAGTAGAAGATCGTCCACCAACTCTGCCATTGCCGCTCCGGATCGCCGTCGATCCAGAAGCCCATAGGGATGACGTTCCAGAGGTATTCGCCCGCGCCGGTGATGACCATGCCCAGGATGAAGGCGGTCGGCCCGAGAAACAGGAAGAGCAGAAGCAAGCCGAGGCTGGCCCAGACATTCATCTCGCTCAGAATTCGGACGCCCTTGCCCACGCCGGAAGCAGCGGAGGTCGTGCCCATTATGGTGATAATGGCGACCAGGATGATTTGGTTGGTCGTCGTGTTCGAGATCCAGCCCAGGTTCTCCATGCCAGCGGCAATCGGCGCGACACCCAGGCCCAGCGAGGTTGCCAGGCCGAAGATCGTGCCGAAGACGCCGACGAGATCGACCACGTGCCCCCAAGGTCCATAGATCTTTTCCTTCAGGACCGGGTACATGGCCGCCCGCAGCGACAGCGGCAAACCCTTGCGGTAGGCGAAGTAGGCAAGGCTCAGGCCCACCAGCACGTAGAGCGCCCATCCGTGCAGCCCCCAGTGAAAGATGGTGACACGGATCGCCGAGGCCGCGGCTTCCACGCTGTTGGGCTCGATCCCCTCGCGCGTGAGGAAGGGGCTGTCCTGGATATGGTACATAGGCTCTGCGACGCCCCAATAGATCAGGCCGGATCCCAGGCCCGCGCTGAACAGCATGCAGATCCACGAGAAGGTCGAGAAGTCCGGCTCGTCGTCGTCCTTGCCCAGCTTGACATCGCCAAAGCGACTAATAAGGAGCCAAAAGACGAAGAAGAGCGCCAAGGTGACCACCAGCACGTAGAACCAGTCCAGCGTGTTGATGATGAAGTCCTTGCCGGTGGTAAAGACTGCGCCGGAGTACTCGACATCCTGGATCGTGAAGGCCACGAAGGCCAGGATCATGACCATGGATGCAATGCCCATGAAGGCGTTCATTCCTGTGAAGAGCCCGGTTTTCGCAACCAGATCTTCCGGCAGCACGTGAGTTTCGACACTCATCGAATTTCCTCCTCGTTCTTATCGTCTTTGTTCAACGCACTGTGCCGGAAGCACCCTGCCGGCCGGCTTCCGCCAGCCAGGCATCGAAGGCCTCTTCCAAAGCCGCGTGGTTCTTGGCCCACCACTCTGCGTCCGATTGGATCGTGATCTCGTTCTCGAAGGCCGGGTTGTTCGGGAGCTGCGCCCGCACCTCGTCCGAGACAAGAGCTAGGGACGACCGCCGGGTCGGTCCGTTGGGCAGATAGCTGACCATGTTGGCCAGGGACTCCGAGCTGCTGGCGAAGCGAATGAATTCGATTGCCGCCTCCTTGTTGCGGCTGCCCTTGGGAATGCCGAAAAGGTCGAGCTCGATCACCCGGCCATGCCAAACGATCGAGAAGTTCGCCCCTTCTTCACGCAACGCCACGGCGCCCGTGGTCGCCCAGACCGACGTCATGACGACCTCGCCGTTGTTCAGCATGCGCACCGGCTCCCGCCCGCTGTCCCAGAGCTGCAGGCCGGGCTTTATGGCATCCATCTTGGCCAGGGCGCGCTCGATACCTTCGGGGGTTTCCAAAAGGCCGTAGACATCCCCCGGCGCCACGCCGTCGGCGATCAGCGCCCATTCCATAACCACGGTCGGATCGTTTCGGATTGCCCGCTTGCCCGGATACTTCTGCGTATCGAAGAAGTCGTTAATTGTGCTCGGTGGATCGTCGCCGAAGGCATCGTTGCTGTAGCCGAAGACGGTCGCCCAGACGATGACGCCGACGCCGCAGTTGTTCAGCGCCCCCTCCACGAAGTCGTCGCGAAAGGGCGTTCCATCGACACCATCGGGCAGCTCGATGTCGTCAAGCGTTTCAAGCAGCCCTTCGTTGCAGGCGCGCAGCGAGTCCGCCTGGGTCAGATCGATCACGTCCCAGACCACGTTGGCGGATTCGACCTGATCGCGGATCTCGTTGATGCCACCGGCGTAATGCTCCACGTGCACCCTGGCGCCGCTCGCCTCCTCATAGGGACGCACGAAGCCCAGCATCTGGCTGCGCATATAGGGCCCGGTCCAGGAGGTGAAGGTGATCTCGCTTCTTGAATCCGCAGCCGTGGCGATTGCCGTTTCCTGAGCGTGCAGCCCGACCGGGGCTATCGCGGAGCCGAGGAAAACCAAAGCGGCCAAGCGACCGCCAAGGTCCTTCATGCGACTCAGGGACATGTGTTTTCCTCCCTCGCTGTTTCTTCGTCTTGGTTGGCGCATTGTCGCCTAGATCACTGGGATAAAGGACTAAACAGCGCCTCCTCGTGTGGTTCCGGCCCTTTCTAGCGGCACCCGAGCGCGATTATTCCGCGATTCGCGACCCATGCCGGCCTATTTGCGCTGAATTCACATGGCATAGCTGTAATGCACAATGCGCGAACGGCCGTGTTCTGACCCACGGGTGAACCATTCGAACAGCTCCAAGGAACGGCTGGTTGCGGCTGTGGCAAGTCGCTCCCCTAGACGTTATCAGGGTCCGGTAGTCCTGCCCGTGAGCGACGTTGCAACCAGGAGGCCGTCATGTCCGACCGACCGTCCAACACCAGCCGCCGCGCTGTGATAGCGGGGCTCGGCGCCGCCTCAGCCGTGGCCGCCGTACCGGCTCGCGCCCAGAATACCATGCGCCTCACCATGGTGACCGCCTGGCCCAAAGGCGCGCCCGGCGTCGGGGTCAACGCGCAGCGTTTCGCCGACCGTTTGGCGGCGCTCTCAGCCGGACGCCTGCAAGTTCAGCTCTTCGCTGCCGGCGAGCTGGTGCCGCCTTTCGAGGCGCTCGACGCGGTAGCCGGGGGCACGGCCGATTTGGCGCATGCCACGCCCTACTACTGGGTTCGGCAAGAGCCGGGCGCTGCACTACTTCACCGGCGTGCCCTTCGGCCTGACGGCGGTCGAGTTCGCGAGCTGGCTGCGCTTCGGCGGCGGCCAAACGCTGTGGGAGGAGGTCTACGCCGATTTCGGCGTGGTGCCGTTCTACGTGGGCTCCAGCGGCACACAGGCCGGCGGCTGGTTCAACGGCGAGATCGCTAGCGTCGACGACTTCAAGGGCCTCAAGTTCCGCATCTCGGGCCTGGGTGGAGAGGTGTTGCGGCACCTGGGCGCGATCCCGGTGCTGACCCCGCCGGGCGAGATCGCCCCGGCGCTCGCCTCCGGCGCGGTCGACGGCGCCGACTGGGTCGGGCCCTGGAACGACATCGCCTTCAGCCTGCAGAAGTTCGCCGACTACTACTACATGCCCGGTTTCCATGAGCCCGGGCCGGGCCTGGAAGTACTGGTCAACCGGCAACGTTTCGAGGCGCTGCCGGCGGATCTGCAGGCGATCATCCGCACCGCTGCCGAGGCCACGGCACTCGAGACCCTGGCCGACTTCACCTTCCACAACGTCGAGACCTTCGCCGAGCTGGCAAGTAAGCACGGCGTCGAGCTGCGACGCTTCCCGGACAGTGTGGTGCTGGCGATGGGCGCGGCGACCAAGGAGGTCATGGCCGAGCTGGCCGTAGGCGATCCGGTCACCGGCAGGGTGCATGCCTCCTACGCCGCCTTCCTGGCCAAGGCCGCCGCCTACGCCCCGAACGCGGAGCAGGGTGCTCTCAATATGCGCAGTTTGGCGGGCTGGACCTAAGACGCGATGATTTTGAGCAGACACAACGAGCGGCTTCATTGCGGGCGCAGCGAAGCAATCTAGCCTGCTGCCGCAGCACACACTCTGGCGTGCTTCGCTCTGCGCGCAATGACGACCACGCGGTTTCGGGCGCTGCGCAGTGCAGTCTGGATCTGCGAAATGTCAAAGCTCGAGCACCACGCCGTAGTCCTCGCCGCAGCCGCCCGCAACGGAGCGCGGGGTCGAGCAGCAGATCAGAACCTCGTCGTCGGCGCGCGGCCCCGTGGCTTCGTCGAGGTAGTCGACACTGCCGCAGTCCAGGCGCGTCGCGCAGGTGCCGCAGATGCCGCTGCGGCAGGAGAAGGCCGGGTTGAGTCCAGCCTCTTCGGCCAGCTCCAACAAGGTACCCTTCTCCGGAGTCCAGGTCATCTCGATGCCGGAGTCGGCAAAGCTGACCTTGACGGGGCCATCGGCCGTTTCGCCACGCGGTGGGGCGGCCTTTGGCGTGGCGCTGTGCTTCAGAACCGTGGCCGGCCCGAAGGACTCGTAGTGAATGCGCTCCTCGCGAACGCCGATTTCGGTAAGGCCCTCGTAGAGCGACTGCATGAAGGGCTGCGGACCGCAGAGGTAGAAGTCGTAGTCGTCGAGCGGCAGCAGCGACTTCAAGAGTTCGATGTCGATGTGGCCCTCGCTGTCGTGCGTTTCGCCCAGGCGATCGCCTTCGCCCGGGGCGCTGAAGCGGACGTGCGCCGTCAGGCTCTCGTGCTCGGCAGCAAGGGCACGGATGTGGTCGCCGAAGCCGTGCACCCGGCCGTTCCGCGCTCCATGGATGAAGACCGTGCGGCGGAAGTTTCGGGTGCGCTGGCCCTCGTTGATGATGAAGTTGGTCATGGCGATCATCGGCGTGATGCCGACGCCGGCCGAAATCAAAACCACGGGCCGCTCGCTCGACTGGTCGAGCGCGAACTTGCCGCGCGGCGCCATGGCCTCCAGGCGAAATCCCGGCTTAGCTGCCTCATGCAGGAAGGGCGAAACCAGGGCGTCGCCTCCCTCGCGCTTGATCGAGAGCCGGTAGTGCTCGCCGTTAGGCGCGTCGGAGAGCGTGTAGGTGCGTATCGCCGGCTCGACCTGACCGGGAATCGTGACGCGGATCGGCAGGAACTGGCCAGGCTCGTGGCGTGCCGGTGCCTTGCCGTCGGCGCGCCGCAAATAGAAGGAGGTGATGACGTCGCTCTCAGGTCGGACATCGAAGACTTCGTAAGGACCGTAGCTGTTGCGCTCTCGCTCGGCCTCGATGGTCTCGGCGGCCTGGGCCCAGCTCCCGGTGTGGTCGAGCATGGGCGAGTAGTCGCCGAAGGCGAAACGCAGCGGCAGGCTGCCTTCGATGCGGATGACCTCTTCGGCGCGGAAGCGGATTAGCCGCTCGGCACCGGCGAAGGCGCGGACTTCTTCGCCCTCCCAGACGATCTCGGCCGCGCCGGTCATGGTGAGCAGGTCGCCGGTGTCGAAGTCGACGAAGAGGAAGCCGGCCCTGGGGCTAAGCAGGATGTTGCCGACTGTGTTGAAGTGGTTGTTGCCGGAGAAATCGGGAAAGACGAAGCTGCGCTCGTCCTCGACCCTGACGAAGCCCGGCTTGCCGCCGCGGTGCGAGACGTCGGCGCCCTGGGAGGGCACCTTCGGGTCCTCGCCATAGGCGGTGGCGATGAACAGGCTGTCCGCGCTCTCGATCAGGGCGCGGCTGCGCGCGTCGAAGCGGTCGCTGCGGACGAGCGGGCGTTCGGCTTCCGGCGCATCGACCGCCGGCAGCACCTCGACCGTGCGGATCTGAATGTACTGCGGGCAGTTGCCGAAAGACTGGCGGAGGGCGACGGCGAAGCCCCCCGGCCGCACGGACTCGATCCGCCCGGTCAGCCGGTTACGTCGCCGCGTCTCGAGCTCGATGCCGAGCAGGCCGACCTCGGCGCCTTCCTTGAGGTTTCCCGCGAGCGGGTCGCCGAACAGGGGCCGGGCCGCGATCTCCAGCTGGCGCGGATCGGGGCTCTGCATGAAGCCGGGGCGACCCGCCAGCAGGGAGGCCCAGGGCCGCCCTTGGTCGTCGACCGTGCCGACCAGAACAAAGGGAAGCTGCGCGTAGAAGTCCCGATGCTGCTCGGGCATGAAGTCGCGTACCACCCGGCGCGCGAAGCTCTCGATCTTGTCGCGCACACCCAGGCGTCCCTGCACCTCCTGCTCGCCCGCGTGGAAGGGGGATTCTGCATGGCTCCAACCGTCGGGCATCGATCCCTCCTTCGCCTATGGTCGCCTTTGCGCCTCAGCTCGCCGCCACGAAGTCGGCGACGAACCGCGCGACTTCTTCGGGCGCATCCTCCGGGCTGTAGTGACCGACCCTCGGCAGGCGAAGTACCTGGCCATGCGGGAAGGCTTGGGTGAACAGCGGCAGGAAGTGCTTGGCGTGCAGTGTCCGGTCGGCTTCGCCCCAGATTGCCAGTGCGGGCTTCTTTGCAAGCGCCGTCTTTGTCGCGGCGTCGGGCATCTCGAACTCGTGCGCGCCGATCGCAAAGCCCTTGGCCCAGCCGATGGCGCCTGCGGCCTGGTCCTGTGTCGGGAACGGGCTCCGGTAGGCCCGCAACCAGGTGTCTGTGATGATCTCGTTGCGCTCGAACCCGTTGAGCTTCAGCGTCGAGAGGATGTTGTAGTCGAGCTGGCCAAGCACCTGTTCGAGCACGCCCTCTTGCTCGGCTTTCAGGATCCACTGAAACCAGGGCGAGACGGCGACGTTGGCCGAAAGGCGGTCGAGCAGGTCCGGTTGACCGGCGGGGGTGGGACCGTTGACCGACACGATGCGCTTCACCCGGTCGGGATGACGGATCGCGAAACCCATGCCGGCCGGGCTGCCGAAATCGTGCATGACCAGGGTCAGGTCGTTCAGATCTAGCGCAAGCACGAAGCGCTCGAGATTGTCGATGTGATCCTGAAGCCAGTAGGTGCGGTCCTGCGGCGCCGCGCTCTTGCCGAAGCCCATGTGATCCACGGCGATGACCCGGTGGCGCGCGGCCCAGATGGGAATCTGCTGGCGAAAGAGGTAACTCCAGGTCGGCTCGCCATGCAGTAGGAGCAGGGTCTCGGGTCCGGCACCTTCATCGACATAGTGCATCGGGAAGCCCGGAGCGTCGCTGTAACGGGCACGAAAAGGCCAAGTCCCGTCGAAGGTTTCCTCTATGGCGGTAGCGGGATTGGGCAGGCTCATGGTCTCATCTCCCGATCGGAGGCGGCGGCCTCAGCCTGCTACGGCGATGAACTCCACCCGGATGCCGCCCGGGATGGCGCACATCATGTGCTTGACGGGGCCGTCGCCCAGCGGCTCGGGTGCGAACTCGATCTCGACGTTGTCCGTCTTAGTCAACTTGCCGTGCAGCGCGTCGAGGGCCGCGCCGTTCTCGACGTTCAGCGCGAAGTGGTGCAGCCCTATGACGTTCTTGCGGTCGAAGGGTACGGCGCTCGCCGGGTCCTTCGCCTGCCAGAGAGTGATCATGGTGGTGCCGTCGCTCACGAAGACCGCTGGGTAGTCCGGTTTCTCGCCAACCTGCGTGAAGCCCAGGGTGTCGATGAAGAAGGCGCGGGTCTTCGCCAGATCCGGCACGGTCAGGCCTATGTGATGGGCGCCTTGGGTGGCGGCGGTCTGCGACATGGTTCCTCTCCTCGCTCGTGGGGCGCCGGCATGTACGGCCGACCGCTCCCTTGGTTTCACGTAGTCAGCAATCTGGCACTTCTTGTCTGAATAAAGAATAGGCATAATCCGGAATATATTGTTCCAATTTTGGGAATAGTGATGGACCGTTTGCAGACCATGGCCGTGTTCGTCGGCGTTGCCGAGGAGGCCGGCTTCGCGCCGGCGGCCCGGCGCCTGAAGATATCGCCGCCGGCCGTCACGCGGGCCGTATCCGAGTTGGAGGCGCGGCTCGGTTGCCGCTTGCTGCATCGAACCACGCGTTCGGTCAGCCTGACAGAGGTGGGCGAGCGTTATCTCGCCGACTGCCGCCGCATCCTGGCCGAGATCGAGGAGGCCGACGGCCACGCCGCCGGCTTGCACGCGTCACCCCGGGGCCGGGTTTCGATCTCCGCCTCGGTCATGTTGGGCCGCGTGGTCCTGACGCCGATCCTGCTCGATCTCTTGGACCGCTATCCGGAGATCTCGCTCTCGACTCTTTTCGTCGACCGGGTGGTGCACCTGATCGACGAGGGCGTCGATGTCGCGGTGCGCATTGCCGAGCTACCCGACTCCTCCCTGACGGCGATCCGGGTCGGCAGTGTGCGGCGCGTGCTCTGTGCTGCGCCGGACTACCTCGCGAAACGCGGCCGGCCGGAAACACCGTCGGATCTGAAAGATCATGAGATCGTCGACTTCGTGAACATGACCCCCGGCGGCGAGTGGGGCTTCGAAAAGGAGGGTCGGGCGCGAAGCGTTCGCCCGGTCTCGCGGCTGCAGTTGAATACCGCCGACGCCGCGATCGCTGCGGCGCACGCCGGCCGAGGGATCACGCGCCTGCTGTCCTACATGATCGTGCCCTGTTTGGCCGAGGGGACGCTGGAGCTGGTGCTGGAGGATTACGAGCCGCCCGCCGTGCCGATCCACGTGGTCCACAAGGAGCCGGGCCGGACCTCGGCTCGCGTGCGTGCTGTGGTCGACCATCTGGTCCGGGCCCTCCGGGAGGAGCCGGGGCTCCGCGGGTAACACGCCCTGTGCGACTACGTCACGAGGAGCGACGTGATCGGCCGGAAGCCGAGATTGACCAGAGCCCCGGTGATGAGGGCGATGAAGGTCAGCGTCATGCCGAGGGTGCGGAGCTTGATCGGTTCCGGCTCTTGGCTGACGCCATAGGCATGCACCAGACGGCCGGCGATTAGGATCACGCCGATCAGGTGCAGCACCAAGGTGGGTGTACCCTGCAGTTCCGCAAGTGCCATCAGCACGATCGCCAGCGGCACGTACTCGGCGAAGTTGCCATGCGCACGCTGACGACGCAGCAGCGCCCGGTTGCCGCCGTCGCCGAGGTCGACCCGTGCGCTGCGCCGCGCACCAATCACCCGCGCGCTCAGAAAGACGAACAACAGTGCCGCCAGGCCGGCATAAACCGGTGTGATGCTCATGCGAAGCCTCCCGCTCGTGGCTCGGCTCTTCTCAGCCGAGTGCAGGTATCAATGTCAATATAAGAAACATAGTGACTATGAAAACTATAGCAATTAATATGGACGAGCATGAGCAAGATCCAGCGCAACCCCTGTCCCGTCGCGCGCACCGCCGGCGTGATAAGCATGCGCTGGACGGCGGAAATCCTGCGCGATCTCTTCCTGCAGGAGCCGCGACGCTATCGGGATTTCCTCGACTCCCTAAAGGGCATCTCCCCTAACACCCTGTCCGAGAGGATCAAGTTGCTGGAAGCCGCCGGCGTCGTCGAACGCCGCTTCTATCAGCAGCACCCGCCGCGCGCCGAATACCTGCTGACCAAGAAAGGCCGCGCGCTGCGCCCGGTGCTGAAGGCCATGTACGACTGGGGTGAGAAGCACACCTGAGTCGGCCTTCGCGACCGGCCGGTGCGCCACTATGCACTTCGCCCCCATAGATTTCGCCGCCCGCCGCAGCTAGTTTGAAAGCCAGGAAGGCCCATTCCACCGCGACTGCCCGGACCATGAACCGTTCTCAGCGCTTGGCCGAAGAGCCGAGGCCAAGGAATAGGTTTCGACGCCCAAGGGCGAAGGGGATGGCGGCAGTGCGTCGAGAGCTGCGATCGCTCTTGGTCATCGCCGCCCCACTCGCGGCGGCCTATCTTGCCGAGATCGCTATGCTGATCACCGATATGGTGATCGTCGGCCGCCTTGGCAGTGTCGAGTTGGCGGCGGTCGGCTTGGCAGGCGATCTGATGTTCGAAGTCATGCTGTTCTGCATGGCGATTTTATCGATTGTTGGCGCTTTGGTCGCCCAGGCGGTCGGCGCCGGCGATGCCGAGGCCGGGGCGCACCACCTGCGCCAGGGTCTCTGGGTGGCGACCGCCCTCACGATTCCGGGCGCCTTGCTGTGCTGGAACTTGGCGTCCCTCCTTGCGTTGAGCGACCAGGACCCACAGGTGCTCGCCTTCGGCGAAACCTATCTGCATGCGGTTATCTGGTGCTTCCTGCCGAGTCTCTGGTTTGTGGTCCTGCGCGAGTTCGTGGCTGCCCTGTCGCGGCCGCAATCGGTCATGGTGATCACCATTGGGGCGGTCGGCCTCAATGCCGCCCTGACCTACGGCCTGGTCTTCGGGGCGTTCGGTCTGCCCGCTCTGGGAGTCGCCGGGGCAGGCTGGGCCACCACCATAGTCTGTTGGGTCATGTTCGCCGCCCTGGCCTGGCATGTGGCGCACGCCGCTTCCTTCAAAACCTTCCGGGTCTTCAGCGCGCTAAGCCGTTTCGACCCGGCGAGCGGTCGGCAAATCCTGGCCCTTGGATTGCCGCTTGGGGGGCTGGCGCTGATGGAAGGCGGTCTCTTCGCCGTGACGGCAATCCTTATGGGCGTGCTCGGCGTCGATGCCTTGGCGGCCAATCAGGTCGTTATCACGGTCATCGCCATAACCTTCGTCGTGGCCATGGCGCTGGGCGAAGCGGTGGCCATTCGCGTTGCCTACGAGATCGGGGCCAGTGACCCGGCGCAGGCGCAGCTCGCCGGTCTTCTGGGTATTGGTCTGGGTGTCCTCTTTATGGCAGCGGCCGCTTGCCTGTTTCTGGTGGCGCCAGAGACCTTGACCGGACTCTTTCTCGACCTGCGCGACCCAGACAACGGCGCGGTTGTGGAACTGACGGTTGGGCTGTTCATGGTCGCAGCTCTGTTTCAGATCTTCGACGGCGTGCAGGCCATCTCTTCGCGCGCTCTGCGCGGCCTTAGGGACACCCTCGTGCCAATGTGGATTGCAGGCCTCGGCTACTGGGGCTTCGGCATCCCTGGCGGCTATCTGTTGGGCTTCGTTCTCGGCTACGGCGCGGTGGGTCTCTGGTGGGGCCTGGCGCTCGGCTTGTCGGTCACGGCCGTCATCTTGAGCTGGCGCTTTATCCGCTTGTCGCAGCGTAAACGGCGGGAAGCCGAAATCCCCGGCCCGGCCAGGGCGGCTGCTAGGTCGTGATGTCAGCGCCGCCTTCCGCCGACCGCTTGGCGATGAAGGCGTCGATCTCTTCCAGGCGGACTTGCTCGATGGGAGGCGCTTCGTAGGCGGCTAGGGTTTCCTTGAAGATGCGGTTCGCCCTTCGGGTCGTATCGACGGAGCCATTGTCGCGCCAGTTCTCGAAGTTGCTCCAGTCGGATAGCAGCGGCGAATAGAATGCCGTTTCGAAGCGCTCCAAGGTGTGCTGCGTTCCGAAGAAATGACCGCCGTGCCGAACGTCGGCGATCGCCTCGATGCCCAAGGTTGCCTTGCTGACCTCGACCGGCTTGAACAGCTCGGCGAACATCTGAAGCATCTCGACGTCCATGATGAACTTTTCGGCCGACGCGGTGAGGCCACCCTCGAGCCAGCCCGCGCCATGGAGCAGAAGGTTGGTACCGCCCATGAGCGCGCCCCAGAGCGACATCTGCATCTCGTAGGCGGCCTGGACGTCAGGAGCGTTCGAGGCCGTGACGCCAGACGACCGTAGGGGCAGGCCATAGCGCCGGGCCAACTGGCCCGAGGCGAAAGCGGCCTTGGTGTATTCGGGCGTTCCGAAGGCGGGCGAGCCCGTCTTCATATCGACGTTGCTGGTAAAGCTGCCATAGCAGACCGGGGCGCCGGGCTGGACGATCTGGGCGAGGGCCAGCCCCGCCAGAGCCTCAGCGTTTTGCAGCACCAGGGCGCCCGCGAGCGTGACCGGCGCCATGGCCCCGGCGAGCGTGAAGGGCGTCAGCACCATCATCTGGCCGGCCCGCGCAGCGTCGATGATGCCCCGGCACATAAGATGGTCGAGCTGCAAGGGCGAGTTCGAGTTGGCGATCGAATAGCAGACCGGCGTCTTCCGGAAGTCCTCGGGCGTCAGGCCATGGCTGATGCGGATGATCTCGTAGGCGTCGGCGACGGCTTCCGTGCCACGGAAGAAGACGAAGGGGATCTTGTCCGTCAGGGTGACGACCGACCGCGTCATCGACAGGTGCCGAACATTGGTCGGCACGTCCTGCGGTTCGACGAAGGGGCCGATCATGTGAATCACGTCGAAGCTTTGCGCCAGTCGGCAGAAATCCTCGAGGGAGGCCAAGGTTCCGGGCCGGCGGCCGTGATCCAGATCCGAGAAGTTGGGCGTGCCGCCGGTCGTGCAGACGGCGACATGCGGACCGCCGACCGTGGCGTTCCGGTCGGTGCCGCGCCCGTAGAGGGTCACCTGGCCCGGCGCCTGGTCGATCAGCTCCAGCAAGTAGTTCGGGTCGAAGCGCACAACGCCGTCGTCTACCACCTCCATGCCGGCACCGGCATAGATCTCGCGCGCCTCAGGGCTAAGGACCTTGGTACCCGTTTCGGACAGCACCTTGAGGGAAGCCAGATGGATCGCCTCGATCTGATCCGTGCTGAACTGCTCGATGGGCGGGTAGGGGTTCTTCCATTGCCGCCAGGCCACATCGAACCGCGTCTTTGCCGCGGTCCGGCGCCTGGCGACGCGGGCGCTGCGCCCTCCCGAGCGTCGCGCGCTCACGATCCGCTGCCCTGCTTGGCCAAGCGCGCGTAGAACGCCTCAGCGGCGGCCTCGTCGATCTCCTGTCCGGTGAAGCAGCGGATGTAGGCCGCCAGATAGCTCATGCGCTCAGTCATCGGCTCCTCGATGCCCAGGGCGTAGTAGCTGAGCTGGGTGAAGTAGAGCACGCGCGCGCGGATGAAGGCCTCGGTCGGATCGTAGCCGTTCCGCTCGAAGAAGTCGGCGATGGCCGTCACGCGATTCCGGTCCTCGGCCGCGACGCTGTCGCGCACCGCATCGGAGCGCCGCGCCCAATCGCGGACCGACTGATCGAGCTTCGGGTCAAACTGTTGGTGATCGACCCAGACGAAGAACAGTTCGAGGATACCCTCGATCAGCGACGAGGAGGCCGAAAGCGCGCCGAGCATCACACCGGTGTTTCGCGCGCGCCACTCTTTCAGCAGGGCGTCGAGCAGTTCCTCCCGGCTCTTGAAGTGCCAGTAGAAGCTGCCCCGAGTGACGTCGAGGCGGCGCGCGAGATGGGTGATCTGAACGGCCTCGAAGCCCTCTTCCACCAGAACCGACAGCGCCGTTTCGATCCAGGCGTCCCTGGTCAATTGCGGCTGGCGTTTGGCGTCGTCTCGCGTCGAGAGAAGGGTCATAGCCAATTCCATACAGGATTGATTGGTTCCATACACCTATGTATGGTAGCTGTCAACGGGCACCTCTTGGAGCGAGGGAAGGGGTCACAAGCATATGAATAGCGCCGGGAAAAGCGCGCCGTGCCGCATGCCTTTTGGCGATCTCAAGTTCCTGCCGCGCTTCGCCTACGGCGATCAGGCGGAAATCGCGGAGGTCACGGGAACCCAGGAGGGGACCGTCTTGGGGACCGGGTTCGCCCGCTTTGTCAAAGCCTCGATCCCCTGGACCGTGCAGTACGACGAAGTCCTGCTGGTGATAGAGGGAAGCGTCACCGTCCGCACGCGGACGGGAGACATCGAGGCCGGCCCACTCGACTGCGTTTGGTTGCCCAAGGGGACGGAACTCCAGTATGAGTCCGAGAGGGCCTTGGTGTTCTACGCCATTCACCCCAGCAACTGGGCGGAGTCGCAGCCATGAAAATCGGCCGCCTGCCTTGCGACGACAAGACCAACGGCTGGAGCGCGATCCTGCCGCAGCGCGAACCCAAGCCGGCGCTTAGCGGCGACGTCGCCGCGGACTGGATCGTGCTGGGTGCGGGCTATGCGGGCCTGGCCGCCGCGCGCCGGCTGGCGGAGAACTGCCCCGACCAACGGATCGCGCTCATCGACGCCGGCGCGGTGGGCGAGAACGCGTCCGGCCGCAATTCGGGCTTCGCCATCGATCTGCCACACAACGTGGGATCCTTGCTCGACGAGCTCGAGGGCTCCCATCGCTTCATGCGCCTGGCGCGCTTCGCGATTGCGCATTTAGAAAGCATGATTGAGACCCACGGTATCGACTGCGACTGGTCGCGGGACGGCAAGTACCACACCGCCGTCTCCCCACGCGGCGTGAAGGAGGTGCTGGAGCCCTTCGCCAAGGAGCTGGACGGGCTCGGCGAATCCTATCAGTGGGTGGAAAAGGACGAGCTGGTCGAGAAGCTCGGCTCGAAGCATTTCACGGCCGCCGTCTATACGGCCGGTGGTGCCCTGATGAACCCGGCGGCCCTGACGCGGGGCCTGGCCGACAGCCTGCCGGACAATGTAGCGCTCTACGAGAGCGCGCCGGTCGTCGAGGCGACCTTCGAAAACGGCATCTATCTGGCGACGCCTGGCGGATCGCTGCGCGCACCGAAGATGATCCTTGCGGCGAACGGCTTTTCCGAGCAGTTCGGCTTCTACCCGCGCCGTTTCCTCCATCTCGCGGCGTATGCAAGCCTGACGCGCCCTCTGACCGAGGCGGAGCGCGATGCCTATGGCGTGCAGGCGGCCTGGGGCCTGACGCCGGCCAATGCCTTCGCCGGGATCACCATGCGCTACACCAACGATCACCGCATCCTGATCCGACAGGGCCTGGATTACTGCCCCAGCCAGAGGGTTTCCGATGCGGAACGGGCGGTTGCGCGGCAGCGCCACAAAGAGCTGTTCGATCAACGATTCCCGATGCTTCCGGATGTCGAGATCGAGCACACCTGGAGCGGCATCGTCTGCCTCTCGCGCAACAGCGCGCCGGGCTTCGGCCAGCTATCGCCCTTCGTCTGGTCCGCCGTTTGCCAGAACGCGGTCGGGGTTACCAAGGGCACCTTCGGCGGCATCCTCGCGGCCGATCTCGCGACCGGGCGGGAGAACCCGCTGATCGCCGATATGCAGACACTCGGCGAGCCGAGCCAACTGCCGCCGCGCCCGTTTCTCGACATCGGCGTGCGCGCACGCTTCCAGTGGGAACTCTGGGCGAACCGCCACGAAGCCTGAGCGGCCTTGGCGTGCTGCCGTCATGGGTGTTGGTCAAGCGGCTGCCGGGTCGCGGGGGTGGGTTTTCGGGCCGGACAGGGACTCGCCGCTGGCAGGGTGCTGTGCCTGGCCCAGGGTAGAGCCGCGGTCGGTGAAGGTCCCACCGGCGCCGTGGGCACCGCGATAGGTGACGCGTCGCACCGGTTGTAGAAGCAGCATCTGCTGGGCCAGTCTTTGTGCCGCGTCCGCACCGATGCCGTCGAGCCTGAGCTCGATCAGCCGGCAGTCCGGGTCGGATTTGTGGACCTTCACTGCGAGCGGCGAGAGCGCCTTGTCGGCCAGGGCCCGCAGCAGCCGGGGCAGAAGATCGTCGCCGCTGGCGCCCGCTACCAGGAAGTCGGTGAAACCCTGTTGTGGCTCCAGTGGATTGCGCGGCGCCGCCAGCAGCCAGGCCATTTCCTGGTCCTGCGCGCTGCAGCGCTGCGCGTCCGCGGCGATCTCCCGGGCGATCTGGTCGAGCCAATTGCCAAACAGTCTCTTTGCAGGATTGCACCAGCCGTTGACCGGCGCGCGCGCCGGGTCGTCGTCCGGGAAGTAGTTCCTGGGCAGGGCGATCTCCCGGCCGGCCACCAGGTCGCGGCGGTATTCGCTCCGCAGCGTGTCGCTGTCGTATTCCAGGTGATCGAACACGTAAATGGCCCGGCGCGGCCGATCCTCCACCAGGCAGAGGCCGGCCTCCGGCGAGCTGGCCAGGACGTCCAGGCCGCGGTCCCGCGGCAGGTCGCCGACGCGGACCTCCGTATGACGCGAGACGGGCGTCGGGAAACCCCGCTCGAGCCCCTGCATCAGGGCTGCGCCCGGCGTTCCAGCCTGTTGGCGGAATACCCCGAACATCTTTCTGTCGAGCGGGTGCTTAGGCACACCGTGAGCGTGATAGAGCGCCGCCTGCGCCGCCCAGCAGATGTAGAAGCTGCGCCCCACGCGCGCCTGTGCCCAGTCGAAGATCGCCGTCAGCTCGTCCCAATAGGTGACCTCTTCGAAGGGCAGGGTTTCGACCGGCGCGCCGGTCACAATGAGGCCGTCGAAGTCCTGATCGCGCACGCTCTGCCAGGGCCGGTAGAAGGCGGCCATGTGTTCCGGCGGCGCGGTCTTGGAGCGATAGGAGCCCGGAACGATCAAGGTCAGCTCCACCCGATGCGCCGACGTGCCGAGCTGACGGGCAATCTGGGTCTCGGTGATCGCCTTCTGCGGCATCAGGTTCAACAGGACGATGCGCAAGGGCCGGCCGCTGTGCGGCCCGCTCCAGGCACCCGTGACGACAGGCACGCCCTCGTTACGGAGCGCCTCGCTGGCCGGCAGACCGTTAGGTAGTTTGATCGGCATGGTGTGAGCCCGTTGGAGGCGCGATCTACAAAGATCGCGCCCCGCTCATCCCCCTACTCCGCCGCTGCCGCGGCGGCGCCGGCGACAGCCAGGCCGCGCTCTAGGTCGGCCAGGATGTCGTCGATGTGCTCGATGCCGACCGACAGGCGCACGTAGCCGTCGGTCACGCCAGTTTGCAGCTGTTCCTCCGGCGCCAGCTGCGAGTGCGTGGTGGTTGCCGGGTGGATCGCGAGCGAGCGGGCATCGCCGATGTTGGCCACGTGATAGAACATCTCGAGCGCGTCGATGAAACGCCGCCCGGCCTCCTTGCCGCCCTTCAGCTCGAAGCCGACCATGCCGCCATAAGTGCCGCCCAGGTAGGTGTCGGCGCGGCGCTTATGCTCGCCCTCGAAGAGGCCGGGGAAGATCACCTTCGAGACCTCATCGCGGCCGGCCAGGAACTCGGCCACGGCCTGCGCGTTTCGGCAGTGCTCGCGGATGCGCAAGGGCAGGGTCTCCAGGCCCTGGATGAAGAGGAAGGCGTTGAAGGGGCTCATGGCGTAGCCCAGGTCGCGCTGCAGGGTGATGCGCGCCTTCAGAATGTAGGCGATCGGGCCGAGCGGCTTGGCCGCCTCGGTCCAGACCGCGCCGTGGTAGCTCGGGTCCGGCTGGGTCAGCAGCGGGAAGCGCTCGCCGTGCTTCTCCCAGTCGAAAGTGCCGCCGTCGACCAGCAGCCCGCCGATCGAGGTGCCGTGGCCGCCGATGTACTTGGTGGTCGAGTAGACGACGATGTGCGCGCCGTGTTCGAGCGGTTTGCAGATGATCGGCGCCGCCGTGTTGTCGACGATCAGCGGCACGCCGATCTCCTCGCCGATCGCCGCCACCTCGCGGATCGGGAAGGTGGTGAGCTTGGGGTTCGGCAGGGTCTCGGCGTAAAAGGCGCGGGTGCGCGAGTCGGCGGCGCGGCGGAAGGCCTCCGGATCCTCCGGATCGACGAAGCGTACCTCGATGCCCATGGTGTTGAAGGTGTTGGCGAAGAGGTTCCAGGTGCCGCCGTAGAGGTCGGTCGAGCTGACGATGTTGTCGCCGCTGCGCGCGATGTTCTGAATGGCGATGGCCGAGGCCGCCTGCCCCGAGGAGACGGCAAGCGCAGCCGCGCCGCCGTCGATCGCCGCGATGCGCTCCTCCAGCACGGCGCAGGTCGGGTTCATGATGCGGGTGTAGATGTTGCCCAGCTCCTTGAGCGCGAAGAGGTTCGCCGCGTGCTCGGTGCTATCGAACTGGTAGGAGGTGGTTTGATAGATCGGCACGGCGACCGCGCCGGTGCTGTCGTCCTTACGGTAGCTCGCGTGCAGCGCCAGGGTTTCCGGGTTCTTGCTGTCGACCGCCATGTTATTGCCTCCTGGGGATTGGGTGCCGTTCCGAGTTGCCTTTCGCGGCAGCGGGCTCGAGCCATCGCCGCAGTGTGGTGCGCCAGAGGGTACTCCTAAGGTTGGGCCTTAGGTTGTTCCTGCTGGGGCGAAGCTGTGTCGTCGTGCTCCTGCGCATGTGGGCGCTCCTTGCCTGTTCTTCTTGGGGCCCACACGGAGGTGGCGCTTTAGCCTTTGGTGACCCGGAGCAAGCTGCCCCATCAAATTCCCGGGGGTCCGTCGGCCGGACCACTGCGGCTTCGCCGCGAAATCAAACCCGGCGGCCGACGGCCGCAAACAAAAAAACCGCCGCGGCTCTGCCGGGCGGTCTGACCGCTCGCTTTAGCCGCATTTCTAAAGCGCCCGCAAGCTAAGCTTCAAATCGGCGCTAACGGCTTTCAAATGCCTCGATGGCGGTCCTCTTGTCAAGGGGTGAAACAAGGCCCGGCCCAATCAGCCGAACAGAGACGTCGGCCGAGCAGCGACTAAGTCGTAGGCGCGCCCTGCGAGAGCCTTTCCCGCACGACACGCCAGGAGCCATCGGGGGCGCGGCAGGCGCGGCCGAGGTAGACCGCTTGCTGCTGGCCGCGCTGGGCGGTGCGCCGGTAGTTGCGGCAGCGCGGCGCGCCAGCGGCGGTCGGCGTGGTGAGGGGGGTGATGACGCCGCGCACGCCGGTCCGCGGATTGCCCCAAGCGACCAGGCTCTCGCGTGTACCCCATTCCATGGCCGAGTTGAGCGCCGACTGGTAGAAGCGCGCGTCCTGTCCGGAGGCCCTTGGCGCGGTCACGCGCGGTATGGCGGCCTGCTGCGTCGCGACAGTGGTGGAGGCCCCTCGTGCCGCCTGCTGAACGGCGACCGCCGCCGGTTGCGGCCGGGCGGCGGGGGCCGGCACGTTCTCGGCGATCTGCACGCGAACGCGGGCCGTGCCGGCGCGCTGGAAGCCGAGCTCCTTCGCCGCCCGCTTGGAGACGTCGATGATGCGGCCGCCGACGAAGGGCCCGCGATCGTTGATCAGCAACTCGAGAGAGCGGCCGTTCTCCAGGTTGGTCACATGCACGCGCGTGCCGAGCGGCAAGGTGGTATGTGCCGCGGTCATTTCGTACATGTTGTAGATCTGGCCGCTGGCGGTCTGCCGCCCATGAAAGCGCGAGCCGTACCAGGAGGCGATGCCGACCTGGTCGTAGTTCGGCTCATAGCGTGGCTGATACCAGACCCCGTTGATCTGATAGGGCCGCCCTATGCTGCGGGAGTAGTCGCCCTTATAGGGCGGCGGCGGTGGCGCGGCGCTCGAACAGGCGGCCAGCAGCAGGACGATCAAAAGCGACCAGGCGGTGCTGGAGCGCGCGGACCAGTCGGTCTGTCGTGCCATCGGCTGCGGCGTCTTCCCCATCTCTCGGAACCTGGCGCTTCGGCGGGTCCTAGTCCGGCAATTCGCTGGTCTGCTGGGCTACGTGTATCGCCACGTCGCGCGTCAGGCGGCCGTCCGGCTCTAGGCCGTGATCGCGCTGGTACTCGCGGATCGCGGCGCTGGTCTGCGGGCCGAACAGGCCGTCCACCGGCCCGGGATCGTAGCCCAGACGGGCCAAGTTGCTCTGCATCTCGGCCACACGTGGCGACTGGCCGGAAGGGCCGCTCGTCGCCACCTGCGGCGTCCGGGGCCCGAACCAGCTCTGCCAGAAAGGATCACCGATATCCAAGTCGCTCTTGTCGGTCAGCAGCCCGGTGACGCCGCCGATGCCGGTGCCGATCAAGGCACCCTCCAGCATGGTGAGCCCGGTTACGGCGCCGATAATGGCGCCGCCCGCCGCGCCCAGGCCGGCTCCGGTAATACCGCGTTCCTCGGGGGTGTTGCCGCAGGCGCCGAGCGCCATCGTCAGGACAATCGCTTGGGCCATGGCCAGGCCAGCACGTCGAAGCATAGAGACATCCCTCCCTCAAAGGGGCCGAATCGCCAGTGCCGCAACCTATACCAAAGGCCAGTTTCGCTGAAGTTTATTTACGAAACAATGTGGCGGTTCATCCCCGCAGAAGAGGCCAGAGGGGCCGATTTCGTGCCTCGACCCAGGCAACTCCGTCGAAGCGATCGGCAAGGCGGGCTATTTGGTTCACATCCTAAAGCGAGACATGAGGGCGCTTTGCCCCTATTTGCTCGTTGAGCCATCGGCTGTTGGGAAGAGCTAAGGAGAGGAAGGGAAGTATCGGATGATCAAGGTGATCTTCTGCCTGCGCCGTCGGATGGGTATGACGGTCGAAGAGTTTCAGCGCTACTGGCGGGAGGTCCACGGGCCGCTGGTTGAGCGTCACCGCGAGGCGCTGCGGATCGTCCGCTATGTCCAGGTCCACACCGACCACGGCTCCTTGACCGATCGGCTCGGCGGCTTCCGGGGCGCTTCGGAGCCCTTCGATGGCGTCGCCGAGATCTGGTACGAGAGCCGCGAGGCCCTCTCGGCCATCGGCAAGACGCCGGAGGGCCGCGCCGCCAGCCAAGAGCTCCTGGAGGACGAGCGCCAGTTCGTCGACCTGGAACGCTCCTGCATCTGGGTCGGCGAAGAGGTGGAGGTGATCCCGGGCTAGGTGATGGCCGAGGCGGTCGTCTTAATCTGCCTTTGCTGGAAGCCGTTGTTTGGTCTTGTCATGGGACATTGAAGGGGATCGCTTCGGACGAATTGCCGTACAAGACAGTCTCGATCCGATGGAGAAATAACGAGAAGTGGAGCACTTCGATCACATCGTTATAGGCGGTGGCATAATCGGCTGTTCCATTGCCTATCATCTGGCGAAAAACAATGCCGGAAGGATCGTGGTGCTGGAACGCAACGAGTTGGCCAGTGCTGCGTCCAGCCGTGCCGCGGGACTGATTCTCCAGGTAACCACAAAGCCGGCAAACACGCCCTTGGTGCAAGCGACAGCTGCGGCGATCGCGACCCTCGAGGCGGAACTCGGAGACACGATCGGACTTCACACGGTCGGTAGCCTGCGGGTCGCGGCATCGCCGGCGCGAGTGACGGAGCTGCAAAGCCTTGCCGAGGAAGCGGCAAGCCGAAACATTCCCTATGTACGCCTCAGCCACGCGCAAGCCAAGGCGGTGGTTCCCTGGCTGGACTTGCCAGGGGACTGCGAAACCCTGCTCATGCCCGCGGATGGTTATGTGGACCCCTATCTGTTGAGCATGGCCTACGCGCGTGCGGCACGGGCACGCGGTGTCGAGTTTCGCCCCCGCACGGCCGTTACCGGCATAACCGTGCAACACCAACGCGTTATCGGCATCGAAGTCGGGGCCGAGCAGATGTCCGGGGGCACGATTATCGATGCCGCGGGGGCTTGGGCCGCGCTGGTGTCCCAGCAGGCCGGTTATGCCCTTCCCATGGCGCCGGTCCGCAGCCACTATTGGATTTGCGAACCGGAGGCCGCCTTCGGCGCCGATCATCCCATCACGGTTCTGCCCGACGCCGCCGCCTACACACGCCCGGAAACCGGCGGCCTCGTTTTGGGCATCCAGGAACAGAGATCGAAGACCTTCGATGCCCGTGACCTGCCAAGTGACATGGCCGCATTTTCGCCAACCGTTGGTGAAGACCATTGGGACATCCTCGCCGACGGTGCGGAGGCCGTTGCACCCTTCTTTCCCGCTGTCATGACGGTAAGATTCAGCAACTATGTAGCCGGCCTTTCGGCCTATACGCCGGACGGCTCGATTTTGCTGGGGCCGGTGCCCGGCGTATCCGGTTTCCTGGCCGCCGCGGGCTGTTGCGGCAGCGGTGTTGCGCTATCCGGCGGCATCGGTGCCATCGTGAGTGACCTGGTGCTCGGCAAGGCACCGACATGCGACATTGCGCCCTTCGATCCTGGCCGCTTTGGAAGAATCGACCCCTACGGCGTGGAATTTCGAGACCGTTGCGCGACCGCTCGCGCGGCGAAGACACGCCGCCAGCCAAGAGCTTCTGGAAGATGAGCGCCAGTTCTTCGACCTGGAACACTCCCGCATCTGGATCGACGAGGAAGCCGAGGTGATTCCGGCGTAGAAGACTGTGGTGCGGCGGTTTCATCGCTCCCGTCCGCCTCGTCAGTCTTTCTCGAAGTCGGCCAGGAAAGTCTTCAGCAGCGCGTCGAGCTTTTTGCGGTCTTTCTCGGATAGGCCGGACAGCAATCTCTCTTGCGTCTTCACATGAGCCGTGACGGCGGCGTCGATGACGTCAAAGCCCTTGTCGGTCAGGAAGACGAGGAAACCTCGGCCGTCCGCGGGATTCTTTGTGCGTTCGACCAGGTCGGCCTTCTCAAGCTGATCGATGCGGTTCGTCATGGTGCCCGAGGTCACCATGGTCGTGGCCATCAGATCCCCCGGGGACAGGGCGAAGGGCGGGCCGGAGCGGCGCAGGGTCGCCAGCACGTCGAAGCTGGCCCCGCTCAGGCCGTGTGCGGCCCAGGTCTTGTCCATCTCGCGGGTAAGGCAGAGCGCCAAGCGCTTGAGCCGTCCGATCAGCCCCATAGGCGCAACGTCCAGATCGGGCCGTTCCTGTCGCCACTGGGCGAGGATCTTGTCGACGTGGTCCATGGGGCCATTTTTTCCGAATATATCTTGACGTCAAGATATTTGCACTTATCTTGAGATCAAGATATTTCGCCCGGAGGGACTCATGCCCCGCAGCACGGACCTGTTCTTGACTGGCTTGGCGCCCGCGATCTGGGGCAGCACCTACCTCGTGACCACCGAATTCCTGCCCGACGGCTACCCGGTCACGGTGGCGATGCTGCGGGCGCTGCCCGCAGGCCTCCTTCTGTTGCTGGTCGTTCGGCAGCTCCCGCGTCGCGACTGGTGGGGCAAGGTCTTCCTGCTGGGTGCCCTCAACTTCTCGATCTTCTGGGCGCTGCTGTTCGTCGCCGCCTATCATCTGCCCGGCGGCATCGCCGCGACCGTCGGCGCGGTGCAGCCCCTGATCGTGATCTTCCTCGCGCACGCCGTTCTGGGCTCGCCCATCCTGGCTTTATCGGTCGTGGCTGCGATAGCCGGCATCGGCGGCGTGGCGCTGCTGATCCTGACTCCGCAGGCCGCTTTGGATCCCGTCGGCGTGGCCGCCGGCCTGGGCGGTGCCCTATCGATGGCCGCAGGCACCGTGCTGAGCCGCAAGTGGCAGCCTGGGGTTCCCTTGCTGACCTTCACGGCCTGGCAGCTCACGGCTGGTGGACTGCTGCTGCTGCCCCTGGCGCTTTGGATCGAGCCGCCGCTGCCGGCGCTCACGCCTGAGAATGTTCTGGGACTGACCTATCTCGGCCTGATCGGCGCCGCCTTCACCTACTTCCTCTGGTTTCGCGGCCTGAGCCGGATCGAGCCCTCGCTCGCCTCGACCCTGGGCTTCCTCAGCCCGGTCACGGCCGTGCTTCTCGGTTGGCTGGCGCTCGATCAACAGCTCACCGGCTTGCAGATCCTGGGCGCCCTGACAGTTCTCGCCAGCGTCTGGCTCAGCCAAGTGGCCGGGCGCGGCCCGCGCCTGTTCGCCCTGTTGGTGCAAAGGGTCCAACAAACCTAAAGGAGATCGGACATGAAGATCATCGTATTCGGCGCTCGGGGCGATGTCGGCAGCCGGGTCGTCGCGGAAGCCCTGTCGCGCGGCCACGAGGTTGCGGCCGTCGTTCGGCGCCAGGCACAAAGCGATGCCGTGCCCCCGGCGGCGCGCGCTCTTGTGGGCGACGTCGGACAGACCGGAGAGGTCGCCCGGCTGATGGCCGGGCAGGATCTGGCAATCAGCGCGATCCGTCCGCCCGACGGTCAGGAATACGCGCTGGTTCCGCTTACCCGTTCGCTGCTGGATGCAGCGGCGATGGCTCGGATTCCGCTGCTGGTGGTCGGCGGGGCGGCGAACTTGAAAATACCCGGCCAGAACGGCACCACGGTGCTGACCGCGCCCGGCTTTCTGCCCGAAGTGGTGCTGCCCATCGCCCGTGCTTGCTTCGCGCAGTACGAGCTCTGCATGACGGAAAACCGGATAGACTGGTCCTATCTCGCGCCGCCGGCGATGCTGCTGCCTGGTGAACGCACGGGACGCTACCGTCTCGGTTCGGATACCCTGCTGTTCGATGCGGCGGGAGAGTCCCGGATCTCCATGGAGGATTTCGCCGTCGCCCTGCTGGACGAGGCCGAGACTCCGAAACACAGAGGGCGGCGCTTCACGGTGGCGAACTGACGGGCCCAAGATGGTGGACGAGAATCCTGAAGCGGAGGCATTCGCCTGGGCCAGGTTTCGTTGACAGTCCGGGGGCCACGGCTAAACTCTGCCGTTTTTTCGGCCTTGGGCCGGAAGCCTGAGGGGAATCGTCGAGTTACCTTTCATGGATTTTGAGCTTTCGGAAGACCAGCGCGCCTTTCAGGCCATGGCGCGCGACTTTGCCGTGAACGAAATGGCCCCGCACGCCGCCGAGTGGGACGAGGGCTCGATCTTCCCGGAGGAGGCCTTGCGCCAGGCTGCGGCGCTGGGCTTTGGCGGCATCACCATTCATGACGACATCGGCGGCTCCGGCCTGAAGCGGCTTGACTCGGCGATCATCTTCGAGGAGCTGGCGGCCGGCTGCACCTCGACGGCGGCCTACATCTCGATCCACAACATGGCCGCCTGGATGATCGACCGCTTCGGCAGCGCCGAGCAGCGTCAGGCATTCCTGCCCGATCTCAACACGATGGCGAAGTTCGCCAGCTATTGCCTGACCGAGCCCGGCGCTGGTTCGGACGCCGGTTCGTTGCGCACCCGGGCCGAGCGCGACGGCGACGACTATGTGTTGAACGGCTCGAAAGCCTTCATCTCTGGGGGCGGGCGCAGCGATCTCTACGTCGTCATGTGCCGCACGGGCGACGAGGGGCCGAAAGGCATCTCTGCGCTGGTGGTGCCCAAGGAGACGCCGGGGCTGACCTTCGGCAAGCAGGAGAAGAAGCTCGGCTGGCACAGCCAGCCGACGGCCATGGTCAACTTCGAGAAAGCGCGTGTGCCAGTCGCCAACCGCCTGGGCGCCGAGGGCGAGGGCTTCAAGGTCGCCATGGCCGGGCTCGACGGCGGACGGGTGAACATCGCGGCCTGCTCGATCGGCGCGGCGCGCGCCTGCCTGGAGGCGGCGCGCGAGCACATGTTGGTGCGCAAGCAGTTCGGCCGTACCTTGGCCGAGTTCCAGGCCCTGCAGTTCAAGCTGGCCGACATGGCGACCGAGCTGGAAGCGGCCCGCCTGATGGTCTGGCGCGCCGCCGACAAGCTCGACCGCGACGCCGATGATCGAACCCTGCACTGCGCCATGGCCAAGCGCTTCGCCACCGATGTCGGCTTCGAAGTCTGCAACGCGGCGCTGCAGCTGCACGGCGGCTACGGTTACATCCGTGACTATCCCATCGAGCGCCACCTGCGCGACGTGCGAGTACACCAGATCCTCGAAGGCACCAACGAGATCATGCGCCTGATCATCGCCCGCCGTTTGCTCGAGAGTTGAGCGAACGGGCTTGCGGGACGGGCCCGTCCCCTTCAAACATCCTTCCTCCAAGCATCCATCCTCGGGCCAATCGCCTCTGACAGCGGAGAGCCATGAACGAGCAAGCGGATATTCTCTACGAGCAGCGCGGCGCGGTAGTCTTCGTCACGCTCAACCGGCCGAAGGCCCTCAATGCGCTCACCCTCGAAATGTGTCGCGAGTTCGACGCCGAGCTGGTGGCCTGGGCCGCGGATCCGACGGTTGCGGCAGTCGTCATCAAGGGGGTGGGCGAGCGGGCTTTCTGCGCCGGCGGTGATGTGCGGGCGATTTGGGAAGGCGTGCGCGACGGCGGCAATCTGCCAGCCGCATTCTTCGCCGCCGAATACCGCATGAACCGCAGGGTGTTCCACTTCCCAAAGGCTTACATCGCGCTGATCGACGGCATCACCATGGGGGGCGGCGTCGGCATCTCGGCGCACGGCAGCCATCGGGTGGCGACCGAGCGCACGCTCTTCGCCATGCCCGAGACCGGCATAGGCCTCTTCCCAGACGTGGGCGCTTCGCACTTCCTGCCGCGCCTGCCAGGCAGGCTCGGTCTCTTTCTCGGGTTGACCGGCGCACGTCTGAAAGCCTCCGACTGCGTCTACGCCGAAGTCGCTACGCACCACGTTGAAAGTTTCGCGCTCGCCGAACTGGAGGACGCGCTCGTCGAGGCCGACTGGTTCGGTGACGCGGCCGATGTGGCCGGCTCGGTGATCGAGCAGTTCACCAGCGATCCCGGCGAACCGCCGCTAGCCGCCCAACGTGCAGCGATCGACCGCTGCTTCGCCGGTGGCTCGGTCGAAGAAATCCTCGCCAACCTAGAGGCCGAGGGCTCGGATTGGGCAGTCGAGACTCTAGCGGGACTGAAGACACGCTCGCCCAGCAGCCTGAAAATCACCTTCCAGGCGATCCAGCAGGGCGCGCAGCGCGATTTCGACTCCGTCATGACCATGGAGTACCGTCTCAGCCAGGCCTGCATGGCCGCGCCGGACTTCAGCGAGGGCGTGCGCGCGCTCATCATCGACAAGGACAACAGCCCACAGTGGCAGCCAGCGACGCTCGACGCGGTTAGTGATGATCAGGTGGCGGCCTACTTCGCGCCGCCCGGCGTGCTCGACTTGACGTTCGAGTGAGCCGAGTGTGATTCAGACCTCGCCGCCACTCGGCGATCAACAGGGGAGGAGAGGACATGGCCGACATCGGATTCATCGGGCTCGGCAACATGGGCGGGCCCATGGCGAAGAACCTGGCCGCCGCGGGCCACGCGGTGAAGGGCTTCGATCTGGTGCAGGCCTCGGTCGAGGCCGCGGTCTCGAACGGGATCGAGGCGGTCGATTCAGCAGCCGAAGCGGCCGAGGGTGTCTCGACGGTGGTCACCATGCTGCCGGCCGGCACCCACGTGCGCGAGGTCTATAGCGGCCGTGGCCAGATCGTTGCGGCGGCGGACAAGGGCACGCTCTTCATCGACAGCTCGACCATCGATGTCGCCAGCGCGCGAGAGGTACACAAGGCGGCCGAGGCAGCCGGCCATCTCATGCTCGACGCGCCGGTCTCCGGCGGCGTGGCCGGGGCCGAGGCAGGGACGCTCACCTTCATGGCCGGTGGCTCAGAGGCCGCCTTCGAGCGCGCCAAGCCACTGCTCGAGATCATGGGCGGCAAGGTGGTGCATGCCGGCGGGCCGGGTAACGGCCAGGTTGCCAAGGTCTGCAACAACATGATCCTCGGCATCTCGATGATCGGCGTGGCCGAGGCCTTCACCCTGGCCGAGGAGCTCGGCCTCGATCACAAGACCCTGTTCGAGATCTCCTCGGCGGCCTCGGGTTCCTGCTGGGCGATGCTGAACCATCTGCCGGTGCCGGGCATCGTCGAGGCCTCGGCGGCCAATCGCGATTACCAGCCGGGCTTCGCCGCGGCCATGATGCACAAGGACCTGAAGCTCTCCCAGGAAGCTGCCGCCCTTGCCGGCGTGGCCACGCCGCTGGGCGCCGAGGCGACCCAGCTCTTCACGCTCTTCGTCAACGCCGGCAACGGCGGCCTGGACTACTCCGGCATCATCAAGATGATCCGCGGCGAGGGATGACGGGCGATCGCCTGATGTCGCCAGTCGGACAGAGCTAGCCCGCCGTCTCCTTCTCCGCCACGCCGGCGCGGATAATGCCGGTCAGCTCGGCCTGCAGCCCGGTCATGGACTGGGCCACGTCGGCCACGCTCGCCTGCAGCTCCGCAGCCAGCTTGCCGGCCTCCTCGGCGGCGGTCGAGACCTTGGAGATGCCGCCGGAGACCTCGCTGGTTCCCGCCGCGGCATCTTGCACGTTGCGGGCGATCTCCTGCGTCGTGGCATCCTGTTCCTCGATCGAGGAGGAGATGGCCGTGGCGATCTCACTGATCTGTTTGATCGTCTCCGCGATTCCCTGGATCGCCGTGACGGCTTGGTCCGTCGCACCCTGCATGCCGGCGATCTGCTGACCGATTTCTTCCGTCGCCTGCGCGGTCTGAGTAGCCAGGCTCTTCACCTCGTGCGCGACGACGGCAAAGCCGCGGCCGGCTTCGCCGGCGCGTGCCGCCTCGATTGTTGCGTTGAGGGCCAGCAGGTTCGTCTGCTCGGCGATATCGCTGATCAAGCTGACCACGTCGCCGATCTTCTGCGCCGCCGTGGCGAGGCCGTTGACCGTCTCGTTGGTTTTGTCCGCCTCCTCGACGGCGCGGCCGGCGATTTGGGTTGACTGCATCACCTGACGCGAGATCTCGTTGACCGAGCTGGACATCTCCTCCGAGGCGGTAGCCACGGTCTGCACGTTCGACGTGGCGTCTGCGGCGGCCGAGGCGACGGCAGCGCTTTCATTGCTGACCTGACTGGCACTGCCAGCCATCTGCTCCGCCATGCCGGTCATGTCGGTGGTCTTTTTTATGATGCCTGTCACGCCGCTCTCGACCTTCTCCTCCAGCTGTTTCGCCATGGTAGTCATGGCATCGGAGAGGGCCTGCTGGTTGCGGCGCGCCTCTTCCTCGCGCTCGCTCCGCATCGCCTCCATGGCGATGGCGTTTTCCTTGAAGACCTGCACTGCCTTGGCCATGGCACCGACTTCGTCGCTGCGCTTTTGCTCGGGAACCTCGACCTCCTGGTCGCCGTCGGCGAGTTGACGCATGACTTTGGTCATGCCCGCGAGCGGACCGGAGACCGATCTGGCGGCTAGAACGCAGACCACAATCAGGAGCAGACCGCCCAGAATGGCGGCGATAATGAGCTTGTTGCTAAAAGCTGTGCCGGCGGCGAGCTGGGAATCGATCACGGTGGCGACCTCGAGGACTCCGCGCACGTCGTCCATCGCCCAATCGGTCTTGGGCGAGTCGGGATGGCTGTTGTGGCAGCTGACACAGGCTTCGGCGACCATGCGGTCGGCGACGGCGACGCGGACGATTTCCCGGCCTTCGCGCTGTTCTTGTCGCACGTAGATTTCATCCGGATTACTGCTCAGGAACTCCCAGGCCTGCTGCTGGAAGTCGTCCAGCGTCCGTTCTCCGCGGACCGGGAAGGGGAAGGCACTGTAGAGGTTGACGCTGGTGTCTTCTTCCTGCAGCAGCGCGCTCATGTCGTGGATGAAGGTCGCGGGCAGCGGGATCGAGCCCGCCTCGGTCTTGTGGTTGAAGGAGGGCTTGATCGTGCCTTGCGCTACAACTTTCTTGATGACGTTCTTGGTGTAGTAGCCGCGGATTGTCTTGAACTGGCCGGCGATCTGCTGCGCCGTCCGCACCGCGTCGGCGCGAACATTGTCGGCAATGACCGAGGGCAGAAACAGCCAAATCGCGGCGATTGCGACGCCGAGGCCGATCGGCACCGGGAGTATCAGTTTCCAGACAATACTGCTTTTGAGGCTGGGCATTTCGTCATTCCATCCGGACACTCAGAGGCTTAGTACGAGTCCCTCGTACAAAGAGACAGGATTGCACATACAAGATAGGGGAAATATCTTGTGCTTTGGTTAATGCATTAGGATTAGTGCACTGAATGGCGTAGGCCACCTTGCCGAGATCGCAGAAGCCCGCAAACAAGCGCCGTATAGGAGCCTATCCTTCGGCCCGTCTCGATGAGCAAGTCACAGTGGCTAAGGCGTTGGAATAGCTCGAATTCGCCGTATTTGAGGCAAATCCGCTGCTTAAGCGATCTTTAACGCGCTGGGCTTAACTTGGCATTCGAGCCAGCTTTGTCTTAACGCTTAGCATGCGGGGTTTGCCGTGAAGTCTTCCTATCTCGAAACGATTTCGCTGATCGAGCGACTGCACCGTCAGTGTCTCGAGGTGGTCAAGGCGGAACTCGACCGCCTTGGCGTCCGTGACCTGAACAACGTGCAGGCGCTGATCATCTTCAACATCGGCCAGGAGGAGCTGACGGTGGGCGAGCTGACCCAGCGCGGCTACTACCTCGGTTCCAACGTCTCCTACAATGTCAAGAAGATGGTCGAGAACGGCTATCTGATTCAGGAGCGCTCGCCGCACGACCGCCGCTCGTTCCACGTGCGCGCTTCGGACAAGGGCCTGGAGATCTATCGGGCCCTCGACGGTCTGTTCGAGAAGCATTCGGGCCGCCTCGACATGGCCCAGCTCTCCGACGAGATGTTGGCTGGCGCCAACCAATCGTTGCGGCGGGTCGAGCAGTTCTGGGCCATGCCCCAGGTCATGGCCGGCCGCCTTACCGCTGCCGCCTGATCGCGCCCGTGTGATCCGCGCCGCCTGACCGTTCGGGCGAGACCCCGCAGGTCCGATCCTCCGGCGGCCAATGACGTGACGCCGGCGTCCCCAGCAACGGGGGCGCCGGCTTTTCTTTTTTGTTTTGCATGTCACCCTCATCCTCCCACGCGGCTGTCGCCGTATGGGAGGATGAGGGTGAAACGCATGATCACCAGACAGGGCCGATGACACCCTTGCTTGCCGCGACCGTCTTCGCCGGCGCGCTGGCGGCCGGGTTCTTTTCCGGGCTGACTGGCTTCGGGACCGGGCTGGTTGCACTCGGCTTCTGGCTGCATGTGATTGAGCCGCGGCTGGCCGCGCCGTTGGTCGTGATTTGCTCGGTGGTCGCGCAGCTGCAGGCCCTGCCGCGAATCCGGCATTCGATCCACTGGGGCCGGTTCTGGCCCTTCCTGCTGGCCGGGCTGGTCGGCGTGCCGCTCGGCGTCCTGGCGCTGGAGCATATCGAGCCGGCGGCCTTGCGCGCCGCGCTCGGCGTCTTTCTGGTGCTCTATGCCGGCGCCATGCTGCTGTCGCGCAGCCTGCCGGTGGTCACCTGGGGCGGTCGGTCGGCCGACGCCGCGGTCGGCCTGGGCGGCGGCATCCTGGGCGGGGCGGCCGGCCTGTCCGGCGCGCTACCGACCGTCTGGTGCGGCCTCAAGGGCTGGAGCAAGGACGAGCAGCGGGCGGTCTATCAGCCCTTCAACCTGACCATCCTGGCCTGGGCGCTGATCTCGCAGGCCTTTCAGGGCGTGATCACGACGCAGGTCGCCTGGCTGACCTTGGTTTGCCTGCCTGGAACCCTGGCCGGTGCCTGGCTCGGCCTGCGCAGCTACGGCCGGCTGAACGACCGGCAGTTCCGCCTGGTGGTGCTCTGGCTGCTGCTGGCCTCCGGTACCGTACTCACCCTCTCGAACCTGTTTTAGCGACTTGGGGTGAGCGGTGTGCTTTGACCTTCGTGGCGGCCGTGATAGAGCCTTTGCCAGCGCCGGGAGGGCCACATGGCCAAGGTTTTGTTCGGATGGGAGTTCGGCGGCGGGCTTGGCCACCTGACCGTGCTGCTGCCGATCGCCAAGGCCTTGGCCGACCGCTATGAACCGGTTTTCGTGGTGAAGACCTTGGCGCGGGCCGGCAGCCTGCTCGCTGAAGAGGGCGAACCGATGGCCTCAGCGAGCTTGCTGCAGGCGCCGCGCTGGCCGACGCTGGGCGACGCGGCGGCGCGCGAGACCCCGGTGCATTCGCTGGCCGACAAGCTGATGATGGACGGCTACGGCAACGTCCCGCTGCTCTATAGTAATGCGCGCAGCTGGCGCGACATCTTGCGCCTGGTCAAGCCGGCCCTGGTGGTCGGCGACTTCAGCCCGACCCTGTTCTTGGCCGCGCGTGGCCTGGTGTCGACGATCGCCGTCGGCATTCCTTTCGGTCTGCCACCGGCCGGCCTGCCGCTGCCGCCGATCCGGCCATGGGAAAAGGCCCTGCCGCCGGCCAGCCAGGCGGCGGAGCGGGACATCCTGCAGGCAGTCCGGCAGGTTCAGGGCCGTCTCGGCCGCCCGCCGACCGACCATCTGGGCGATATCTTCAACGGCGATCGAACCATCCCCTGCACGATCCCCGAGTTCGACCCCTATGCGCGCTACCGCCAGACGCCCACGCCCCTCCCGGTGACCGTACTTGAGCTCGGTCCTCCGCAGCCGGTGGCGGAGCGGCCGGAGGGGCGCGTCTTCGTCTACCTGCCGGCCAACAATCCGCATCTGGCGACGACCTTGGAGGCGCTGCGCAAGCTGGGGCTGGGCGGCGACGTCTACGTACCAGGCCTGCCCGCGGCCTTGCGCCAGCGCTATGCGTCGTCGGCGCTCAGCTTGCACGATCAGCCGCTCGACCTGGCGGAGGTTCTGCCGCGCGCTCGGGTGGCGATCCACCATGGCGGCCACGGCATCAGCTACGCTGCCTTGCGCGCCGGCACGCCGCAGCTGGTGCTGGTCAACAACCTGGAGCGGCTCGTCACCGCCTACGGTCTGGACCAGCTCAACTGCGCGGTGATCCTGAACGCCGACGGCAAGCTGGAGATCAATGCCATGGTCGGTTACCTGCGCCGCCTGCTGACCCAGGACGAGATTCACCAGGCCGTGGCGCAGGCCGCCCAGAACCTGGCGGCGCGACAAGGCGAGAGCCCGATCAAGACGATCCTCGAGGCCTGCGAAGACGCACTCACCTGACTCCTTGACGCCTGAGAAATGCTAACCCCGGCCTGAAACCTCCTCGTTTGCGCGGGCGCCGTTCTGCGACGAGGCTGCGGCACGTCAACCGCAACGGAGCGCCTCATGTCGAAGCCGGTCCTCTGCGAGATCGCAGACCGTATCGCCACCGTCATCCTGAACCGTCCGGCGAAGCTGAACGCCATCAACTACGAGCTGGCCGACGCCCTCATGGCTCTGCTCGACAAGTTGGAGGGGGATCCCGCCGTCGGCGCCGTTATCCTGACCGGCGCGGGCGAGCGCGCCTTTTCCGCCGGCGGCGACATCCACGAGTTCTCGCAGAGCGTAGCGAAAGGCCCGGAGACGGCGGTGCGAGATTTCGTGCGCCGTGGCCAGGCCATGACCGCGCGCCTGGAGGCCTACGCCAAGCCGATCATCGCCGCGGTCAACGGCATTGCCTTCGGCGGCGGCTGCGAGATCACTGAGGCGGTGCACCTGGCCGTCGCCAGCGAGCAGGCGCTTTGCGCCAAACCGGAGATCAACCTGGGCATGCCGCCCACCTTCGGCGGCACACAGCGCCTGCCAAGATTGGCCGGGCGCAAGCGGGCGCTGGAGCTGCTGTTGACCGGCGACAGCTTCCCCCCAGCCAAGGCGCTGGAGCTGGGCCTGGTCAACCAGGTGGTGCCGCACGACGAGCTGCTGCCGGCCGCCCGCGGGCTCGCCGCACGCATTCTGCGCCACTCGCCTGTCGCGGCGGCCAGCATCCTGCGGGCGGTCACACGGGGGCTCAACATGACTATCGGCGAAGGCCTGCAGGTGGAAGGCGAGCAGTTTGCCCGCGTGGTGCCCAGCCACGACCTGCGCGAAGGCCTGGATGCCTGGATCGAGCGCCGGCCACCGGTCTACGCCGGGCGGTGAGGCCTGGCGTTCTCGGCGCTCGGTTGTATTGCCTGCCGGCTTGTTTAGCATTGGCGGTCGAGCCGACTTGATGCTGACAAGGCGGGAGCCTTGCGATGAGCCGGGCAGGTCAAGGCGACGCGGTTCACGCCGAAGAGCAGAGCGTTCCTCCTGAAGGGGAGAGGGGGCGCGTCGACGACCTTATCCAAGAGGCCGAGCAAGTCGCGCGGCGACGGCGCTTTCTCCACGTCTTGATACTGGTGCCGCTGACCTTGTGGCTGCTGTTACGGCTCGATTGGCTCGCCGCGGTCCGCCCGGATGGTCGGCTGGTCGATCCCATGCTGACCAGCGGCATGTTCACAGCCTTCGTCGGGCTCTGGCTGTCGCTCTTTGTCGAGGGTGGTTTCATCCACACCATGCGGCGCCTGCAAGGCGACCACATCATAGGTCTCGACGCCGAACGGGCCTGCCGTGTGCAGCTACACCTGGAGAGGCTGGCCGAGTGGGTCCAGTACATCGCCGGGCTCGGGATCTGCATTGTCATCGTCGTCGGCTACAAGCTTGTCGAGAGTTTTGCCGACAAGTCGTTTGGGATGGAGTTCACGATCGGTAGCGCCCTGCTGGGCGCCGCGGTCGGCGCGCGGCTGGGCATAATGGGGGTCTACGGCCGGCTGGGCTCGCAGTTCCGCCACTACAAAGTTCCCCTGCTCCTGGTACCGGGCCACCCCGACGAGGCCGGTGGCAGCGCACCGATCGGCCGGTTCATCCTGCTGCAGGGCCTGCTGCTGGCCATCGTGATCATCTGGCTGACTGCCTGGCTCGTGCTTTTATCCTTGGAGGTGGACTTCCCGCGCGACTACTCCTTCTGGGCCGGATACTTCCGGATTCTGTGGCTGATCGGCGCCGGCTTTTTCTGCGCCGGCTTCATCTGGCCCATGCTTCAGTTCCGTGGGCTGATGCGCCAGGCAAAGGAGGTGATCGAGGCTCACGTCGCTGACACCTTGAAGGCCGAGATCGAAGAGCTGCACCGCAAACGCATCGCCGCATCGGACCCTGCTGAGTTCCTGCGTCTCAATGAAGAGCTTGGGGAGGCGCTCAGGCGACGACGACAGATCGAGGCGCTGCCGACCGTACCCTTGAGTCATCTCGGGCGACGGCTCTTTTCCATTGGGGCGGTTGGGCCGTTTCTCACGGCGTTCGGCAACTTCGTGTTCAGCGACGACGGCCTGAGGGCGATTTTCGGCTCGGTTCTGAAGTTTCTGCAGCACCTGTTCGGCAGCTGATCCTCGCGGCTCAATAGAGCCGCCTGGCGTAGGACTCCTGGATGCGCTCCTCCACCGTTTCGGCGTCGACGCCCTCGATCTGGTCGGCGATCATTTGGCCGAGGGTAGGGAAGGTCTTGCGGTCGATCTGGGTTTCCGGGTCCCAGAGCTTGGAGCGGATCAGCGCCTTGGCGCAGTGCAGATAGGCCTCCTCGACCCGCACCAGGATGCCGGCCTGCGGCACCTTGCGATTGACCGCCAGCGGTTCAAGGAGCGCCTGCTCGGTGGTGATCTCGGCCCAGCCGTTGACCCGCAGGGTCTCGTTCATGCCCGGCACGAAGAAGATCAGGCCGACGTGCGGGTTCTCCAAGATGTTTTCCATCGTGTCGATGCGCTTGTTGCCCGGCCGGTCCGGGATCAGCAGGGTTGCGTCGTCGAGCACCGCGACGAAGCCCGGCCCGTCGCCGCGCGGGGAGGCATCGGCCGAGCCGTCCGCTCCGGCCGAGGCCACGACCAGAAAAGGAGAGGCAGCGATGAAGGCGCGGCAGTGCTTGTCCAGCTTCGCAATCGCCTTGCGCTTCACCAGATCGCTCGGTTCACCGTAAAGGCTGCGCAAGTCGTCGGCGTTGGAGATCGTCAGGCGCGTATCGTCCACGGTGCTGTTCCTTACTTCATCGGTAAGAGCACGGCCGTCGGCGGAAACGGTTTATTGACACGGATAAACGCAGATGAACACGGACAACAAAGTGATCGTTTTTTCTCATTCGTGTTCATTCGTGTCATTCGGCTTGATTTGTTTCAATCAGAACCGAATTTGCCGGCGCACGTTTCGAGACGCTCGCTTCGCGAGCTCCTCAGCATGAGGTCAAAATCAAAACCTCACCCTGAGGTGCATCCTGCAGGGATGCTTCTCGAAGGGTGTATCCCTGTCTCGCTAACGACCGCCCCGCAGCTCACGCGAAGGCCTGAATGTCCGTCTGCGCGCGGCCGAGGATGAGGGCATGGACGTCGTGGGTGCCTTCGTAGGTGTTGACCGCCTCCAGGTTCATCGCGTGGCGGATCACGTGGAACTCGTCGGCCACACCGTTGCCGCCGTGCATGTCGCGGGCCATGCGGGCGATGTCGAGCGCCTTGCCGCAGGAATTGCGCTTGCAGAGCGAGATGGCCTCTGGCGCGCCCTTGCCCTCGTCGAGCAGACGGCCGAGCCGCAAGGTTGCCTGCAGGCCCAGGGTGATCTCGGTCTGCATGTCGGCCAGCTTCTTCTGGATCAGCTGGTTTGCCGCCAAGGGCTTGCCGAATTGCTTGCGGTCCAGGGTGTACTGCCGAGCGGCGTGCCAGCAGAATTCGGCCGCGCCCAGGGCGCCCCAGGAGATGCCGTAGCGCGCCTTGTTGAGGCAGCCGAACGGCCCCTTGAGGCCGCTCACGTTGGGCAGCAGGTTCTCTTCCGGCACGAAAACGTTGTCCATGACGATCTCGCCGGTGACCGAGGCACGCAGGGAGAACTTGCCCTCGATCTTGGGCGCCGACAGGCCCTCCATTCCCTTCTCGAGGATGAAGCCGCGGATCTTGTCGTCCGGCTCGGCCTTGGCCCAGACCACGAAGACGTCGGCGATCGGCGAGTTGGTGATCCACATCTTGTTGCCGGTCAGGCGGTAGCCACCGTCGACCTTCGCGGCGCGAGTCTTCATGCCGCCAGGGTCGGAGCCGTGGTCCGGCTCGGTCAGGCCAAAGCAGCCGACGATCTCGCCGCTCGCCAGGCGGGGCAGGTACTTTTGGCGCTGCTCCTCGGTGCCGTAGGTGAAGATCGGATGCATCACCAGGCTCGACTGCACGGACATGGCCGAGCGGTAGCCGCTGTCGACCCGCTCCACCTCACGGGCGACCAGGCCGTAGCAGATGTGGTTCATGCCGGCGCCGCCGTAGGCCTCCGGGATGGTCGGGCCGAGGAAGCCCATCTCGCCCATCTCGGTCATGATCTCGCGGTCGAAGCGCTCGTGCCGGTTGGCCTCCAGGATGCGCGGCATGAGCTTGTCCTGGCAGTAGTCGCGCGCCGCATCGCGCACCATGCGCTCGTCCTCGGAAAGCTGCTCGTCGAGCAGCAGCGGGTCCTCCCAGGAAAAGACGGCCTTCGCCGCAGTGGGGGCTGCCGGGCCCGGGGCGACCGCCGCGGCCGCGCTCTCGGCTGCGCTCATGACTCACTCCTGCGTCAGATGGCCTGATTCTCAGGCACGATTTGTGGGCATCATAGCCGATTGCGCCGGCCGGAAAAGGCCAGCGGCGGCATGGCCGCTATGCAGGGCGCAGGTCCCTCAGGTTCGGCTGTTGCCGAACAGCGTCTCCAGGAAGCCGCGGAACCAGCTGTCCTGTGCCGCGTCGTGCTGCGCGGCTAGGGCGTCCTGCTCGGCCTTGCTCTGGGCGCCGGGCTTGTCCCAGGGCGCCCATTCGGCCGCCTGCCAGCGCCGCAGGCCCTCGACCGTCTGTTCCGGATGGAACTGGAAGGCGAAGGTGCGCTCGCCATACCGGAAGGCCTGATGGTCGAAGAGCGCGCTGCCGGCCAGATGGACGGCGCCCTCAGGGATGGCGAACTCGTGGAAGTGCGCCTGGGTCACGTAGAGCCCTTCAGGAATAAGGTCGCGCCCGGCCTCGGTCGGCTGCAGCGGATAGTAGCCGAACTCGTGATAGCCGTGCAGCCCGGGCCGCACCTCCGCACCCAGCGCGTGGGCGATCACCTGGCCGCCCAGGCAGAAGCCCAGGGTGGGCAGGCCGCGCTCGATGCATTGGTTGACCCAGCGTGCTTCCTCGGTGAGGTGTGGATGCTGCTCCATGTCCGGGATCGAGTGCGGCCCGCCGTAAAGCACCGTGCCGACGACGTCGTCGCCGGGCGCCTCCAGGCTGTCGCCGTCGTAAGGGAAGCGCCAGTCCAGCCCGAACCCGTTCTCCGCGAGCCAGTTCGAGGCGCGGTCGTCGCCGGGGGATCTTTCGTGCTTGATGAGAACGACGCGCTTGGCCATCGGCCCTGCCTCCGAAGCTTTGAAGCGAACGAACGTGGCCCTAACGCGATCAACCAAGTGCCAGTTGGTGTGCGAAAGCTATCCGCCGATGGCCACTGTGAGTCAAGGGGTGTCGGGCTGCGCGAAGGGCCTTTGAGAGGCGGCTATCACACCTCATCGAACGTTCGATCCCGGGACACGCTGGCGGGATCGCTTTCCGGGGCGTCGAGCTCTCGGGCGTAGCGATGGCCGGCGTAGACCGCGGCGGCGATGATCGCCGGCGCCTCGCAGTCGCCGATCCGGCGAACCGATTTGGGCGGGGCTTCGGCGCCGGCGTCCCATCGCTCCTGCAGCGCGCGAAAGAGGTCGTCATTGGGGCGGCGCGCCGTGACCAGGACGAGCGAGTCCGCGCTCACGCGCCGGCTGCGCTCCGTGTAGCTGCAGGCGAGCAGGGCTTCGCGGCCATCGAAGGCGGTAAGCCCGTGGGCCGTCACGATCTCGACGCCGAGGTCCAGAAGCCGCCGTTGGCTGCGAGGCTGTTCCGCCGTGTAGGCGCCCCAGGACGCGACACTGTCCGCAGGCGTCACCAGAGTGACCGACTCGGCCGTTTCGTGGATCCGCTCCGCGATCACCGGGGCCATGTAGTAATAGTCGTCGTCGAACAGGATCACGCGGCCCTTGGGAAGCCGGCCGGCCATCACATCGTCGGGCGTAAAGATCCGCTCCGCCGGTCCCAGCTCGGCGATGCCGCCTTGATTGAAGCGGCCGAAGCCGTCGCGACGCCATGTGGCGCCGGTAGCCAGCACCACGTGATCGGCTTCGACAGCCAGGACATCGTCCACGCCGAGCTCGCTTTCCCGAAAGACCTCCACGTTGGTCATGCGATCGATCTGCTGCAGCCGGTAGTCGCGGACGCGCGCCCAGGCGCTCAGGCCCGGCAGCTTGGATTCCGCCGTCACGCGGCCGCCGAGCTCGCGTCCCGCTTCGGCGAGCATCACCGCGTAGCCGCGCTGTCCCAAGGCGCGCGCGCATTCCAAGCCCGCCGGCCCCGCGCCCACGATCAGCACCTTCGCGTCCGATTGTTTGGCCTCGATTTTTTCGGGGTGCCAGCCACGCCGCCATTCCTCCCCCATGGTCGGGTTCTGGGTACAGCGGATGGGCACGCCCAAGCTGTCGCCCCCGTAGCAGATGTTGCAGCCGATGCACTCGCGGATCTCGTCTTGGCGGCCTTCGGCGATCTTATTGGGCAGGAAGGGGTCGGCGATGGACGGCCGCGCCGCGCCAACGAGATCGAGCACGCCGCGTTTGACCTGAGAGACCATGGTGTCGGGCGAGGTGAAGCGGCCGACGGTAACCACCGGTTTCGTCGTCATCGACTTGATGTGCGCCATGTAGGGCTCGAGAGCGCCCTCCTGAACGAAGCGGGAGACGCCCATCTCGTAGTCGTAGTCTTGGATGTTGATGTCCCAAAGGTCCGGCAGCTCTGCCAGCCGTTCGAACATCTCGACGCGCTCGCCCAGGATCGGCTCGCCATCCTGGCCGATGCCGTCGTCGGCCGCGAAGCGAACGGCCACGGCACAGCGATCGCCGACCGCGTCCTTCGTCTCCTCGATCAGCTCTCGGACCAGGCGGATGCGGTTCTCGACGCTGCCGCCGTACTCATCCGTGCGCCTGTTAGTCGTGGCGGAGAGGAAGTGCGACAGCAAGTAGTCGTGGGTCGCATAGACGTAGACGATGTCGAAGTCTGCGGCCTTGGCGCGCAAGGCCGCATCGCGATGCCATCGTCTGATGGCCCGGATGTCCTCTTTGTCCATAGCCTTCGATTGGAGCGGGTCGCCGACGGAACTCGGCATGCTATCCACGTCCAGCGGTACCTCACGGGTCATGCGGTTGGCGCTGCGGCCGCCGCCGTGCCAGAGCTCGGCGCCAGCCAGCGCGCCGTATTCGTGTACCTTCTCCGTTAGCAAGGCGTTCGCTTTGACGTCGCCGTCGTGCCACAGGCTGGCCGATTGGTATCCCTGCTCGTCGGAGGACGGGTGGATCGAGCAGTACTCGGTACAGACCACGCCCCAGCCACCTTCCGCCTTCATGCCGCGAAGCGCCGCCAGCATGCGTGGCCGCTGCCAGCCAAGCCCCGTGCAGTGCGGGACTTGATAGAAGCGGTTCTTGGCCGTGACCGGCCCGATCCTCACGGGCTCGAAGAGAACGTCGTAGCGCGGATCACGCATGGCGATGGGACCTTAGTTTTGCTGGAGGCTTTGTGTTGGACGTCGAACAGGACCCGTGGGACAGCGGGCGACTCAGATCAGGCGCTTTCGCTTTCGGAGGCCGCCTCGGTCGAGAAGTCGGCCGGCATGGTGATCTCCAGCAGCTCGCAGTTTTCGCTGCAGGACTGTAGCTCGTGCAGGATGCCGGGCGGCTGGTAGACGCAATCGCCGGGTTCTAGATCGAAGGCACCCTGGCCTTCGTACCAGAAGCGGCAGGAGCCCTTCAGCACATAGACCATCTGGAAGCCGAGCCCGTGGCGGTGCCGGCCGGTGCCGGCCTCGCAGGGGCGGACTGCGCGGATCACATGGGCGCCGAACTGGCCCTTTGTAGCGCCCTCGATGCCCAGGTCGCGGTAAACGAAGAAATCGCGCAGGCCGTCGCCCTCGAAATCCGCCTCCCTGGCCCGCTTTATCGAGAAGCTGTGCGTGCTATCGCTCATGTCCGACGATCTCCGGCATTGATCAGACCCCATGGTAGAGCCGCCGCCGCCGACGCGCCATGGCCGTGATCACCTCTTCGCGCGCAGCCCTGTAACCGACGCATGCTTGCGCCCATCTAAGGCCCTTGCGAGCATTGGGTAAAAGTGCCGCGGACCGAGCGGGAAGGAGGCTTGGACATGGCCATCAAGGCATCGGATCTCTTCGTGCAGGCCCTGGAGAACGAGGGCGTCGAGTACGTCTTCGGGGTGCCGGGGGAGGAAAACCTCGATCTATTGGAGTCCCTCCGTACCTCGAGCATCAAGCTGATTCTGACCCGGCACGAGCAGGGCGCCGGCTTCATGGCAGCGACCTACGGCCGACTGACCGGCAAGGTCGGCGTCTGCCTGGCGACCCTGGGGCCGGGCGCGACCAACTTCTTCACGCCGGCCGCCTATGCCCATCTGGGCGCCATGCCGATGCTGATGATCACCGGCCAGAAGCCGATCAAGAAGAGCAAGCAGGGCCGCTTCCAGATCGTCGACGTGGTGGCGGCCATGGGCCCCATGACCAAGTTCGCCAAGCAGATCGTCAACGCCAACACGATCCCCTCGCTGGTCCGCGAGGCCTTCCGCCTGGCGCTGGAGGAGCGGCCCGGCCCGGTCCATCTGGAACTGCCCGAGGATATCGCCGAGGAGCCCGCCGAGCGCGCCCACCTGATTCCGGCGCGCCAGCCGGCCCGCCCGCACTGCGCCGAGGCGGCGCTCGACGAGGCCGTTGCCATGATCCAGGCGGCCAAGTATCCGCTGCTCCTGGTCGGTGCCGGCGCCAACCGCAAGCGGGTGATCGCCGAGCTTTCCGCCTTCGTCAAGAAGACCGGCATTCCCTTCTTCAACACCCAGATGGGCAAGGGCGTGATCGAGGGAAACCCGGACAAGTACATCGGCACCGCAGCGCTCTCCGAAGGCGACTATCTGCACTGCGCCATCGACCGCTCCGACCTGGTGATCAACGTTGGCCACGACGTAGTCGAGAAGCCGCCCTTCTTCATGGAAGAGGGCGGCAAGCAGGTCATCCACATCAACTTCAACGCCGCCGAGGTGGACGAGGTCTATTTCCCGCAGCTCGAGCTGATCGGCGATATCGGCAACACGGTGAAGCGCCTCACCGACAAGCTGGAGCCGGTTTCGACCCACGACTTCGACTATTTCGAGCGGGTCAGGCAGGAGGTCATGCTGCACATCGGCGAGGGCGCCGACGATCCACGCTTCCCGATGATCCCGCAGCGGGTCGTCGCTGACGTGCGCAAGGTCATGCCGGAGGACGGAATCCTCGCCCTGGATAACGGTATCTACAAGATCTGGTTCGCCCGCAACTACCGCACCCACGTGGCCAACACGGTGCTGCTCGATAACGCGCTCGCCACCATGGGCGCCGGCCTGCCCTCGGCCATGATGGCGGCCATGCTCTATCCGGACCGCCGGGTCATGGCGGTCTGCGGCGATGGCGGCTTCATGATGAACAGCCAGGAGATGGAGACCGCGGTGCGCCTGGGGCTCGATCTGGTGGTGCTGATCCTGGATGACTCCTCTTACGGCATGATCCGCTGGAAGCAGGCGGCGGCCGGCTTTGCCGACTGGGGCCTGGAGTTCGGCAACCCGGACTTCGTCAAGTACGCCGAGAGCTACGGCGCCAAGGGCCACCGCATCGAGAAGAGCGAGGACCTGGCCCCGACCCTGGAGGCCTGCTTCGCGGCTGGCGGCGTCCACCTGGTCGACGTGCCGGTCGACTACTCCGAGAACCAGCGGGTACTGGTGGATGAGCTGGCTCAGAAGGTGTGCTTAATCTGACCCTGAGGTGTTCTGACGCCTTAAGGAATTCTTTGCCATGGCCGCCGCACCCTGGCGCCATGCCGGCGAACCGCGAAGTCATCCTGGAGTTCCATCAGGTCGGGGCCTACGTGAAGGTCTCGGCGGTCGATCCGGTCACCCTCACGGAAGTCTCCATTGTCGGCAATCCGGCGGCCGGCGAGGCCGCCCTCCGGCGCGCCGCCATTCGCAAGCTTGAGTACGTCATGCAGCGCGATGGGGCACGGCCGGCTGGCAGCCGGCACCGGTTCGTCCGCTAACGGCTTTGCCCTTGCCGCCGCCGGGCGGCTGCGCTAGTCCTTTCACCGGGCCTATACCAGGCAGGCGGCGGCAGATCGCCGGACTGGGGCCAGTTTCATACGGGAGACGTCTGGGGGATCCCAGCTTGTTGCGCGCTTTGGCGAGGCCGGAGACAGTCAGCCGGAACGCCGCCCCGGAACCGACGGTGGCAGCGGCGAATTTCATGAGCATCGCGAATCGACCGGGCAGTCGTCTCGGGGGTTGCGGCTGCGTTGGCGCAGCCGCTAGGTCTGGCCGCGTCCGGCCGTGATGGCGTTAGGGCCGCAGCGTTAGGGGAGGGCATGCAGCACACCTTCGAATACTTCGTGGACCAGCTGATCAACGGGGTCACCCTGGGCTCCATCTATGGCCTGATCGCGATCGGCTACACCATGGTCTACGGCATCATCGGCATGATCAATTTCGCGCACGGCGAAATCTTCATGATCGGCGCCTTCGTCTCCCTCATCACCTTCATGCTGCTCGGCATCGCCGGGGTCACCTGGATCCCGCTGGCGCTGCTGATCGTGCTGCTGGCCGCCATGTCGCTGACCGCGATCTACGGCTGGTCCTTGGAGCGAGTGGCCTACCGCCCGCTGCGCCGCTCGCCGCGGTTGGCGGCGCTGATCACCGCCATCGGCATGTCGATCTTCTTCCAGAACTACGTGCAGCTCTTGCAGAGCGCGCGCAACAAGCCGATGCAGCCGGTCGTCAGCGGCGGCATCGAGATCATGCGCGAAGGCAACTACGTGGTCTCGCTGAGCTACATGCAGATGATCATCATCGTCGCCACGCTGGTGCTGATGGTCTGCTTCTCGACCATGATCGCCCGCACCGCGCTGGGCCGATCGCAACGCGCTTGCGAGCAGGACAAGGACATGGCGGCGCTGCTCGGCATCAACGTCGACCGCACGATCTCGCTTACCTTCGTGATGGGTGCGGCGCTCGCCTCGGTCGCCGGCATGATGTTCCTCATGTACTACGGCGTGATCGATTTTTTCATCGGCTTCCTGGCCGGCATCAAGGCCTTCACCGCCGCCGTGCTGGGCGGCATCGGCTCGCTGCCGGGCGCCATGCTCGGCGGCCTCCTGATCGGCATGATCGAGGCCTTCTGGTCGGGCTACTTCACGGTCGAGTACAAGGACGTGGCGGCCTTCTCGATCCTGGTGCTGGTGCTGATCTTCCGTCCGACCGGCTTGCTCGGCAAGCCGGACATCGAAAAGGTCTGAGCCGGTGGCGGTGCGGGAAGCGACACCGGACGCAACCGCGGCGGCGGTGGCCCAGCCGGTCTCGGGCTTCAGCATGCCGGCTATGCTGAAGGAGGCGGGTCTCACCGCCTTCGTCGTGGCCGGACTCTCATTCTACCTAGTCGGCTTCCAGACCCTGGACGTGCCGGGTGGCCTGGACATCCGGACCCGCTTCGACGATGTCGTCATGGCCATGGTGATCGCCTTCCTGGGGCGCATGGCGGTTTACCTGCTGCGCGTCAACCGGCCGACGCCGGTCGCCCTCGCGGCGCCGCCGTTCGCTGCGTTGATGCTGGTCGGCCTCCTGTCGGAAACCCTCTTCGGGCCCGAGACGGGGGCGCAGATCAAAGCCTTCGTGCCCTTCGACAGCCCGGTTGTGCTCTGGGCCGTTTTGGTCGTCACCGTGGTCTTCGCGGTACGGGCGATCTGGCGACGATCGCACGAGGCGGCGCAGCTTTCCGCCGAGGAACGCGAAGCGCGCGCCGATGCCATGAGTGCCATGGTGCAGCGCGTCGCCCGCTACCTCGGGCCGGCTCTGCTGGTCTTCGCGCTCCTGATGCCTTTCATGCCTTTTGCCAACCGGCAGATCATGGACATCGGCATCCTGGTGATGACCTACATCATGCTGGGTTGGGGCCTGAACATCGTGGTCGGGCTGGCCGGTCTGCTGGATCTCGGCTACGTCGCCTTCTATGCGGTCGGCGCCTATTCCTTCGCCCTCTTGGCCACCCACTTCGACCTGAGCTTCTGGATTTGCCTGCCCTTCGCCGGCATCATGGCGGCCTTCTTCGGCATCCTGCTCGGCTTCCCGGTGCTGCGGCTGCGCGGCGACTACCTGGCGATCGTCACCCTGGGCTTCGGCGAGATCATCCGGGTGATCCTGCTCAACTGGTACAGCTTCACCAACGGGCCGGACGGTATTTCCGGTATCCCGCGGCCGACCTTCTTCGGCTTCCCTTTCAAGCGGAACGCGCCCGAGGACGTCACCACTTTCCACCAGCTATTCGGCTTCGACTATTCCTCGATGCATCGGATCATCTTCCTCTATTACGTGATCCTGATCCTGGCCCTGCTGGTCAATATCTTCACCCTGCGCATCCGCCAGCTGCCGGTCGGCCGCGCCTGGGAGGCCTTGCGCGAGGACGAGATCGCCTGCCGCTCGCTCGGCATCAATCCGCGCAACACCAAGCTGACCGCCTTTGCCATTGGCGCCATGTTTGCCGGCTTCGGCGGCTCTTTCTTCGCCACCCGGCAGGGCTTCATCAGCCCGGAGAGCTTCACCTTCATCGAGTCTGCCGTGATCCTCGCCATCGTCGTGCTCGGCGGTTTCGGCAGTCAGATCGGCGTGGTCGTGGCGGCGGTCATCCTGATCGGCCTGCCCGAGGTCTTCCGCGAGCTGCAGGAGTTCCGCATGCTCGCCTTCGGGCTCGCCATGGTGCTGATCATGCTGTGGCGGCCGGCCGGCCTGCTGGCGCACCGCGAGCCCACCCTGCTGCTCGGGCTTAAACGCAGCGCCAAGCCGCCCCCCGCGGACGCCGCGCCGGGAGCTGCGTCATGACTGCTGCTGCCGATATCCAGACCGCGGAGATCCCGGGCGGCGGGCGGGCGGTGCTGACGGTCGAGCACCTCTCGATGCGCTTTGGTGGCCTGATCGCCGTCGACGACGTCTCCTTCCAGGCGGCCGACGAGCGAATCACCGCCATCATCGGTCCCAACGGGGCCGGCAAGACCACCGTCTTCAACTGCCTGACCGGCTTCTATCCGCCCTCGGTCGGGCGGCTCACCCTGCATCATCCGCGCGGCAAGTACTATCTAGAGCGCCTGGAGGGCTTCCGCACGGCGCAGCAGGCCGGCGTCGCCCGGACCTTCCAAAACATCCGCCTGTTCCCGCGCATGACCGTGCTGGAGAACTTGATCGTCGCGCAGCACAACAAGTTGATGCGGGCTTCTGGCTATACCGTCTTGGGCTTGTTGGGCTTCTCCTCCTACCGCGATGCCGAGGCCGAATCGGTCGACCGGGCGCGCTACTGGCTGGACCGTATCTCGCTGGCCGACAAGGCCGACTGGGAGGCCGGCAACCTTTCCTATGGCGACCAGCGGCGGCTGGAGATCATCCGCGCCATGTGCATAGAGCCGGTCCTGCTCTGCCTGGACGAGCCGGCCGCCGGCCTCAATCCGCGTGAGTCGGCGCAGCTCAACGACCTGATCCGCTACATTCGCGACGAGCACCGGGTCGGCGTGCTGCTGATCGAGCACGACATGAGCGTAGTCATGGGCATCTCCGACCATATCGTTGTGCTCGACTACGGCCGCCTGATCTCCGACGGCACGCCGGAGCAGGTGCGCAGCGACCCGGCGGTGATCCGCGCCTATCTCGGCGAAGATGACGACGACGAGCTGCCGCCCGAAGTGGCCCGCGATCAGTCGCTGGATCAGCAGCCGGACGGGAGATCCTAGATGCTCCAAGTCTCCGGCCTGCACACTTTCTACGGCAACATCGAGGCTCTGCGCGGCGTCGACGTCGACGTCCAGCAGGGCGAGATCGTGACCCTGATCGGCGCTAACGGAGCGGGTAAGACGACCCTGCTGATGACGATCTGCGGCAATCCGCGTGCCGGGCGCGGCCGGATCGTCTTCGAGGGCGAGGACATCACCGGCCACGCGACGCACAATATCGTGCGCCTGGGCATCGCCCAGTCGCCGGAGGGCCGGCGGGTCTTTCCGCGCATGACGGTGCTCGAGAACCTGCAGATGGGCGCGGCGATCGTCGATCCCAAGCACCTGGATGAGGACCTCGAGCGGATCTACGGCCTCTTCCCGATCCTACGCGAGCGCCAGATGCAGCGCGGCGGTACGCTGTCCGGCGGCGAGCAGCAGATGCTGGCGATCGCCCGCGCGCTGATGAGCCGGCCGCGTCTGTTGCTCCTCGACGAGCCCTCGCTCGGTCTTGCGCCGATGATCGTGAAGCAGATCTTCAAGGTGATCGAGGACATCAAGACGCGCGAGGGCATGACCGTGCTGCTGGTCGAGCAGAACGCCTACCACGCGTTGCGGCTGGCCGACCGCGGCTATGTCCTGGCGAACGGACGGATCGTCCTCAAGGGCACGGGAGCCGAGCTCCTGGCCGACGAGGAAGTCCGCAAGGCCTACCTCGAGGGCGGCTAAGCGAGGCGCGGAGAGGATATGGAAACGCTCCTGGGAACGACCTTGCCGGTCTTCATCGGCCTGACGATATTCATCATGGGCTTCGCCGCCTTCATGACCGGACAGGCCCTGGCCAATACCTGGCGTCCCTATTGGCACGCTGTTCCCTACAGCTTTCTGTTGGGCTTCGCCGACCGTTTTCTCACCTGGGGTCTCTTCGAAGGCGAACTGCTCTCGCTCAGCGGCTACATCATCGATTCCCTGGTCCTGCTCGCCATTGCGACGACTGCCTATCGCCTCACCCGGGCGCGGCGCATGGTGACGCAGTATCCCTGGATCTACGAGCGTAGCGGGCCCTTCTCCTGGCGCGAGAAATCGGTGCCATGACGGGCGCGATGGGTTGGGCTATAGGCTAAGCAAGTGGCTGTACTGCTTTGGATTTTCATAAGGCATCTCGCGAGGATGCTCTTGGAGAGTGTCTTGCCGGGCCGCATCACCATGGTAGAGTGCGGTGGGCATTTCAACCCGGCCTCGCTGCCGGGTCCTTCGGGCCTCTCAACGGCCCATTGTCCTGACGGGTAACAGGGAGAATCAGAAACATGCGTACCATGAAAGGCGCTTTGCTGGCAGCGGCTGCTGCGACCTTGCTGACCGCTGGCGCAGCACAAGCAGAGCTGAGGATCGCGACCGTCGGTCCGCTGACTGGACAATACGCCTCCTTCGGCGAGCAGATGAAGCGCGGCATTGAGATGGCGGTGCAAGACATAAATGCTGCCGGTGGCGTGCTCGGCGAGCAGATCGTCGGCGTGGCCGAGGACGATGCCTGCGACCCGAAGCAGGCGGTCGCCGCGGCGAACAAGCTGGTCTCCGAGGGCATCGACTTCGTGGCCGGGCACTTCTGCTCCGGCTCCTCGATCCCGGCCTCGGCGGTCTATGCCGAGGAGGGTGTGCTGCAGATCTCGCCGGCCTCGACCAACCCGGCGCTGACCGAAGACGCCCAGGCCAACGGCTGGACCAACGTCCATCGCGTCTGCGGCCGTGACGACGCCCAGGGCATCGTCGCCGGCAAGTACCTCGCCGACAAGTTCGCCGGCAAGAAGGTCGCGATCCTGCACGACAAGACGGCCTACGGTAAGGGCCTGGCCGACGAGACCAAGAAGAATATGAACGCTGCCGGCCTCGAGGAGGCCATGTATGAGGCCTATACCGCCGGTGAAAAGGACTATTCGGCGCTGGTCTCGAAGATGAAGGCGGAGGGCGTCGATGCCTTCTACGTCGGTGGCTACCACACCGAAGCCGGCCTGATGATCCGCCAGGCGCACGAACAGGGCTACAATCCGCAGCTCGTCTCGGGCGATGCGCTGGTCACCGACGAGTACTGGAAGATCACCGGCGAGTCCGGCGAGGGCACGCTGATGACCTTCCAGCCCGATCCGCGCGCCAAGCCGGAAGCCAAGGACTTGGTCGAGAAGTTCCGCGCCGATAACTACGAGCCCGAGGGCTACACCCTCTACACCTACGCTGCGGTGCAGGTCTGGGCCGAGGCGGCGACGCGGGCCAACTCGACCGATATGGAGGCGATCGCCAAGGAGATCCGTGGCGGCAGCTTCAACACGGTGATTGGCGAGCTCACCTTCGACGAGAAGGGCGACGTCCAGAACCCCGAGTACGTCTGGTACGTCTGGTCGGAAGGCAAATACGCCGAAATGCCGACGAACTGATCCTCAGAACAGCCTAAGCAAGCGGCCCGGCGGTGCTCCGCCGGGCCGTTTCGCTGCTCGTTCGTGTCCGCAGCATTTGCCGTGCGGAGATGCCATACCTTGTGGCGGGCTTTTATGGCTCAGCGACATATGGTAACGTCCGCGCCCGCTGAATTTCTGGCCGAGGCGCCCCTCAATGACCGCGAAACCGATCGCCATCGCCTCGGATCATGCCGGTTACGATCTCAAGCAGATTCTAGTGGACGAGATTGCCGCGCTCGGCTACGAGGCGCTGGATCTTGGCACCGACGGGCCGGCCTCGGTCGACTACCCGGACTTTGGCGAGGCGCTGGCAGCGGTCATCACGGAGGGCCGGGCGGATCGCGGCGTGCTGGTCTGCGGTAGCGGGATCGGGATTGCCATGGCGGCGAACCGCCATGCCGGCATCCGGGCCGCTCCCTGTCACGACGAGACATCGGCGCGTCTGACCCGGGAACACAACGACGCCAACGTCCTGGCACTGGGCGCCCGGCTGGTCGGTGTCGAGGTTGCAAAGGATTGCCTTAAGGCCTTTCTCAAGACAGAGTTTGAAGGTGGCCGCCACGCGCGCCGTGTGGCCAAGCTCGGCTGACCGCCCAGACCGCCGAGAGGGCCGCAGAAAAACGACGATGGATCACAAGAAAAGAGATCACGGGGGTCGCTCATGAGCCTTGCAGATGCCGCCCAGGGGAGCTTCCTGGAAGACAGCTTTTTCACCGCCCATCTGGCCGAAACCGATCCGGAGCTGGCCGAGGCCATCCGCGACGAGCTGCGCCGCCAGCAGGACCAGATCGAGCTGATCGCCTCGGAGAACGTGGTCTCCCTGGCCGTACTCGAGGCCCAGGGCTCGGTGCTTACCAACAAATACGCCGAGGGCTATCCCGGCCGCCGCTACTATGGCGGTTGCGAGTTCGTGGACGTCGCCGAGCAGCTCGCCATCGATCGGGCCAAGCAGCTCTTCGGCTGCGAGTTCGCCAACGTGCAGCCGCACTCCGGCGCCCAGGCCAACCAGTGCGTCATGCTGGCGCTCTGCAAGCCCGGCGACACCATCCTTGGCCTGTCGCTTTCGGCCGGCGGACACCTGACCCATGGCGCGCCGCCGAACCTCTCAGGCAAGTGGTTCAATGCCATACAGTACGGCGTGCGCAAGGAAGACGGCCTAATCGACTTCGATCAGGTCGAGCAGCTCGCCCGTGAGCACAGGCCGAAGATCATCATCGCCGGCGGCTCGGCCTATCCGCGCACGCTTGATTTCGTCCGCTTCCGCGAGATCGCCGACGAGGTCGGCGCTTTCTTCTGGGTGGACATGGCGCACTTCGCCGGACTGGTGGCCGCCGGCGTGCATCCCAGCCCGCTGCCGCATGCCCATGTGGTCACCACGACCACGCACAAGACCCTGCGTGGCGGCCGCGGCGGCATGATCCTCTCGAACGATCCGGAGCTCGGCAAGAAGATCAACTCGGCCGCTTTCCCGGGCCTGCAGGGTGGGCCGCTGATGCACGTCATCGCCGCCAAGGCTGCGGCCTTCGGAGAAGCGCTGAAGCCGAGCTACAAGCTCTACGCCCAGACGGTGGTCGAGAACGCCCGCACCCTGGCTGCGGTGTTGATGGAGAACGGCTTCGACATCGTCTCCGGCGGCACCGACACGCACCTCATGCTGGTCGACCTGCGGCCGAAGAAGCTGACCGGCAACATCGCTGAGGTGAGCCTGGATAAGGCCGGCATTACCTGCAACAAGAACGGCGTGCCCTTCGATCCGGAGAAGCCGACCGTGACCTCGGGCGTCCGCCTCGGCACACCGGCGGCGACCACCCGCGGCTTCGGGCCGGCCGAGTTCCGCCAGGTCGGCGCGCTGATCACCAAGGTGCTGGACGGCCTGGCCGCCAACCGAGAGGACAACGCCGCCGTCGAGGCCGAGGTGCGCGAAGAAGTCGTCGCGCTCTGCCGCCGCTTCCCGATCTATCCGGGCCTGTGATCGCCGTGCCCATGGTCGCTGGGCCGGTAATCGCCATGCGGGAGCGCATCGCCTTAGTCGCCTTAGAGTTTGGTTAGCGGGGGAGGGGCGATATGCGCTGTCCGTTTTGCGGCAATGACGACACGCAGGTTAAGGATTCGCGGCCGACCGAGGATAACTCGGCGATCCGGCGGCGGCGGCAGTGTGCCAACTGCGGCGCACGCTTCACCACCTTCGAGCGGGTCCAGCTGCGCGAGCTGACCGTGCTCAAGGAGAACGGCAAGCGCGAAGCCTTCGACCGCGACAAGCTGATGCGCTCCATGACCATCGCGCTTCGGAAGCGGCCGGTCGATCCCGATCGGGTCGAACGCGCGGTCAACGGCATCGTGCGGCGCCTGGAAAGCTCCGGCGAGAGCGAGATCCAGACCAAGCTGATCGGCGAGCTGATCATGGACGCGCTGGCCACCCTCGATCAGGTCGCCTACGTGCGCTTCGCCTCGGTCTACCGCAACTTCCGCGAGGCGCGCGACTTCGAGGAGTTCATCGAGAAGATCGGCACCGACCAGGCCGACTGACATCCGGCTGACAGGCGGGACAGGGCGCCATGCCTGGCAATGGGCAAGACCTGGAGCACATGCGCGCCGCCCTGCTGCTGGCGCGGCGCGGGCTCGGCCGGGTCGCGCCGAACCCGGCGGTCGGCTGCATCCTGGTTCGCGAGGGCCCCGGGGAGAACAGGGTGGTCGGTCGCGGCTGGACCCAGCCCGGCGGCCGGCCGCATGCCGAGACCGAGGCACTCGATCGGGCGGGCGAGGCGGCCCGCGGCGCCACCGCCTACGTCAGCCTGGAGCCCTGCGCCCACCATGGGCAGACGCCGCCCTGCAGCGAGGCCCTGATCGGCGCTGGCGTCGCTCGTTGCATCGTCGCGTTGGAGGATCCGGACCCACGCGTCTCCGGCGGTGGTATCGCCGCGCTGCGCGAAGCCGGTATCGAGGTCGAGGTCGGCTTGCTGGGCGAAGCGGCGGCCGAGCTCAACGCTGGTTTCCTGCTGCGCATTGCGGAAGGCCGGCCGATGGTGACGATAAAGCTGGCCACCGCCCTGGACGGCCGCATCGCGACGCGCAGCGGCGAGAGCCGTTGGATCACCGGCGAGACGGCCCGGGCCCAGGCACACCTGCTGCGTGCCGAGCACGATGCAGTGCTGGTCGGCAGTGGCACGGCACTGTTCGACAACCCACGCCTCGACGTGCGGCTGCCGGGTCTGGAGGACTGCCTGCCGGTCCGCGTAGTGCTCGACAGCCATCTGCGGCTGCCGCTGACCCACGACCTGGTGGCGCGCGCGGCGGAACAACGGACCCTGCTGGTGACCCGCATCGGCAACGACCCCAATCGGCTGGCCGCCTTCGGTGATGCCGGCGTCGAGGTTCTCACGGTCGAGCAGGACGCCGAGGGCCGACCGGCGCTGGACGCGACCCTTCAGGCCCTGGGCGAGGTCGGGATTACCCGGCTGCTGGTCGAGGGCGGCGGTCAGGTCGCTGCCGCCCTGCTGCGCGAAGGCCTGGTCGACCGCCTCGTCTGGTTCCGAGCCGCGAAGGTGATTGGCGGCGATGGCATCCCGGCGGTCGCCGGCTTCGGCCTGACCCAGCTCGTCGAGGCGCCGGCCTTCGAACGGCTCTCGGTCGAACCGGCCGGTGAGGATCTGGTGGAAACCTACCGCCGGGTCCCGTAGCTTTCGCCCATGTTCACTGGGATCATCACTGACCTGGGCCGGGTGCGGAGAGTCGAGCGGCGCGGCGACACGCGCTTCACCTTCGAGACCGCCTACGACACGGCGGGTATCGCCATCGGCGCGTCGATCGCTTGTTCCGGCGCCTGCCTGACGGTAGTCGAGAAGGGGAAGGACGCAGAGGGAGACTGGTTCGCCGCCGACGTCTCGGCCGAGACGCTCTCCAAGACCACGCTGGGCAGCTGGGCGGCGGGCACGCCCGTCAACTTCGAGCGGGCCCTGCGCCTGGGCGACGAGCTCGGCGGGCATATGGTCTCGGGCCACGTCGACGGAGTAGCCGAGGTCGTCGAGCGCCGGGCCGAGGGCCAATCGCAGCGCTTCGTCTTCGCTGCGCCGGCCGATTTGGCCGGCTTCATCGCGCCCAAAGGCTCGGTCGCGCTGGACGGCGTGTCGCTCACGGTGAACGAGGTGGACGACGTCCGCTTCGGGGTGAACATCATCCCCCATACCGCTGAAATGACGACCTTTGGCAGCCTTGGACCCGGCGACCGAGTCAACCTGGAAATTGACCTTCTGGCGCGCTACCTTCAGCGCCTCATGCAGCAGGGCCAGTAGGCAAGCGTTGTAGGCAGGGTCGGTATATGGCGAACGTTCAGACAGAGCCGTGGCGCGCCACCTTCAGCGAGGTGGTCTCCGGGATCGACGAGATCATCGAGGAGGCCCGCAACGGCCGCATGTTCATCCTGGTCGACGACGAGAGCCGGGAGAACGAGGGCGATCTGGTGATCCCGGCGCAGATGGCGACGCCTGCGGCGATCAACTTCATGGCCACCTATGGCCGTGGCTTGATCTGCCTGGCCCTGACCCGCGAACGGATCGAGGAGCTGGGCATCCCGCTGATGGCGCAGCGCAACGAGTCGCGCCACGAGACCGCCTTCACCATCTCGATCGAGGCGCGTCACGGGGTCACCACCGGCATCTCCGCGCCGGACCGGGCGCACACCATCGCCACGGCGATCGACCCGACGAGAGGGCCCGATGACCTGGCCTCGCCCGGCCACGTCTTTCCCCTAATGGCGCGCGACGGCGGCGCCCTGGTGCGCACCGGCCATACCGAGGCGGCGGTCGATCTGGCGCGGCTCGCCGGGCTCAATCCTTCCGGCGTGATCTGCGAGATCATGAACGACGATGGCACCATGGCGCGGCGCGACGACCTGATCGCCTTCGCCCAGCGCCACGGGCTGAAGATCGCCACCATCGCCGACCTGGTGGCCTACCGCCGGCGCCACGACCGGATCGTCGAGCGGCAGCTGGAGACCACCTTCGAAAGCCGTTTCGGCGGCCGCTTCAACATGGCGATCTACGTCAACAAGATCGCCTATGCGGAGCACGTGGCGCTCTGGAAGGGCGACCTGAGCGAGGATGGGCCGGTACTGGTCCGCATGCACGCGCTCAACGTGCTGAACGACGTGCTCGGCGACCAGACGGGCGGCAAGGCGGGCGAGCTGCAGGCCGCCATGCAGGCCATCGAGGAGGCCGGGCGCGGTGTCGTGGTGCTAATCCGCGAGCCCAATCAGACCAGCCTGTCCGAGCAGGTCCGCGCCAAGTTGGGCGAGGATCTGGGCGCGCCCGGCGAGCTGCGCGACTACGGCGTCGGCGCGCAAATTCTGCTGGATCTTGGGGTCCGCGACATGATCCTGCTGTCCAACACGGAACGCACCATCGTCGGCCTCGACGGTTTCGGGCTGCGTGTCGTCGACCGGCAGCCGATCAAGAAGACCCCGGGATCCTCGGCATGACCGAGGCGCCGCACGTTCTGATCGTCGAGGCGCGCTTCTACGCCGACATCGCGGACGAGCTTGCCCGCGGCGCGACCGCGGCCCTGGAGACGGCCGGCGCCAGCCACGAGCGCCTCGCGGTGCCGGGCGCTTTCGAGATCCCCAACGCGATTCGCATGGCGGTGCGCTCGCTGGACTTCTTCGCCGGGCGCAAGCGCTTCGACGGCTATGTCGCGCTCGGCTGCGTGATTCGCGGCGAGACCACGCACTACGACTACGTCTGCGGCGAGAGCGCGCGCAAGTTGCAGGACATCGCCTGCGAGCACTCCCTGGCGCTCGGCTACGGCATCATCACCTGCGAGAACGAGGCCCAGGCATGGGCCCGGGCCAAGGTGGACGAGAAGGACAAGGGCGGCGACGCTGCGCGGGCCTGCCTCGACATGGTCGAGATCAAGCGCCACTTCCGTCTCTATCCTCGTTAGGTCGACGCGATCCTCGATAGATCGAAGCTAGACTCCAGGGGCCGGATTTGGGCTTATAGACGCGCGCCGTCGGCAGGACGGCGCTCTATCGACAGCACAGCTGCAGGACCATGAAAACATGACGGCGGCGCCCGGATCCGACCAGGTGCCAGGCAACGCGCCGGGCAACCCCTCCGGCGAGGGGCCGGATGGTTCGTCGAGTGCGGCGCGTGGCGGCAAGCGCAGTGCGGCGCGGCTCGGCGCGATTCAAGCGCTCTATCAGATCGAGATCACCGGCGCCGCGACGGAACGCGTGGTGCAGGAGTTTCTCAGCCATCGCCTGGATGAGGAGGTCGAGGGACTGCGTCTCGGCGCGATCGACGACGCGCTCTTCACGGACCTCGTCGGCGGCGTGGTCGGCGAGGCGGCGCAGCTCGACGACATGCTGTCGGCCGTGCTGGCCGAGGGCTGGCCGATCGAACGCCTGGAAGCGCTGCTGAAGCTGATCCTGCGGGCCGGCGCCTACGAGCTGGCCTACCGGCGCGACGTGCCGGCGCGCAGCATCATCAAGGAATATGTCGATCTGGCGCACGCCTTCCTGAGCGGCAAGGAGCCCGGCATGGCCAATGGCGTGCTCGACCGCCTGGCCCGCGACCTGCGCCCGGAGGAGTTCGAAGCCGCTTCCCCGCAAGAGCCGGGCGCCTGAACGGCGCCGTCGGGTCGCGCTGCCATGATCGGTGAGTTCGAGCTGATTGAGCGCTACCTGCGTCCCCTGGCGGCAGGCTCCCCAGGCGCCTTCGCCCTGACCGACGATGCCGCGCTGCTGACTCCACCGCCGGGCCGCGACATCGTGATCACGGCCGATGCCATGGTGGCCGGCGTGCACTTCCTGCCCGACGATCCGCCGGATTTGGTGGCGCGCAAGCTGCTGCGCGTCAATCTCTCCGACCTTGCTGCCATGGGCGCGACGCCGATCGGCTATCTGATTACCGCCTCCTGGCCGCAGGATATTGGGCAGGATGGGGGCGAGGACTGGCTCGCCAGTTTCACCGCGGGGCTGGCTGCCGATCAGGCCGAGTTCGAGGTCGGCCTGCTGGGCGGCGACACGACCCGTACGCCGGGCCCGATGGTCTTGTCGTTGACCGCCCTAGGCAGCGTCCCGGGCGGGCGCTGCCTGCGCCGCTCGACGGCGCGGGACGGCGATCTGGTCTTCGTCTCCGGCAGCATCGGCGACGGGGCCCTGGGCTTGGAGGTGCTGCGCGGCGGCCTGACCGGGCTCTCCCCGGAACACGGCGCCTCGCTGGTCGATCGCTATCGCCTGCCGCGTCCACGTCTGGCCCTGGGCCAGTGCCTGCTGGCCGAGGGTCTGGCGAGCGCGGCACTCGACATCTCCGATGGCCTGGTGGCGGACCTTGGCCACATCGCCGGGAGTTCGGGGCTGGCCGCGACCTTGGAGGCCCCGGCCGTGCCCCTGTCCCCGGCAGCGCAGGCCGTGCTCGCGGCGGAGCCCGAGCGGCTGCAGCAGGTCATCACCGGCGGAGACGACTACGAACTGCTGTTCACGGCGGCCCCGGCAGACTCGGGTGCTCTCGCCGCCCTATCCGATGAGCTGGGATTGCCGCTCACTCGAATCGGGGTGATGAGCACGGGACAAGGGGTTCGGGTGCGGGATGCCACGGGTGCCGAGATGTCGCTGGAGCATGCCGGCTGGACCCATTTCTAGCCGTTATCCGCCTTGCCGCTGAAGGTCGAGGGTGCATTCGTTCTTCAATATTTTGTTGATATTTTTCAGTATATAGACGGCATATTCTAAAGTAATTTCTAAGTTGAATTTACGCTATCTTCACGCAGCTCGGGCAAACAGGCAGTCAGGCACGGTCTCGCTTTGCTGGCGCGGTTTCATCCATGAAGAAGTTGATCATCATCCTCGTTGTCGTGCTGCTCCTGGCCGGTGCCGGGGGCGGGGCCTGGTGGTTCTATTTCAACGAGGAGGAAATCGACCTGGCGGAGATGACGACCTTCTCCAAGGCGGTTCCGCTGTTCGTCGATTTCGATCCGCTGGTGCTGCCGATCATCCGCGACGGCCAGGTTACCCAGCACCTGACCTTCACGATCATCCTCGAGGTCTCGGACGAGTTGGACCGGAGCCAGATCTACCAGTACAAGCCGCGCCTGAACGACGCCTATCTACGCGAGCTGCACGCGCTCTATTCGCACCGCCTGGTGCAGGACCGGCTCAACGTCGAGCAACTGCTCGGCAAGCGCTTGCTGAAGGTCAGCCGTCGTATTCTGGGGACCGAGATGGTGAACCGGGTTCTGGTCAGCATTCTGGACAAGAAAGACCTGCTGCAGGGTTAAGGGCGCGGCGGCGCCCCCGGGTTGGCCGTCGATCGCGGCTGGCTTTCCGCATCGGGTGAATTCACCTAAGGTCCGAAGCATGTCCGATTTACCCGTTTCCGGGGACGCGGCGCGGCGCGGCCCTGGGGGGTCCGCCGCCGGCGATCCCACAATCAAGAACGTCGTCCTCCTCTCCATCTGCCAGGCGCTCGCCCTCAGCGGGACCTCGCTGATCATGACGGTTTCCGCACTGGTCGGCTTCAGCCTGGCCGAGGACAAGGCCCTGGCGACACTGCCGCTCGCCCTGCAGTTCGCCGCCATGATGGCGGCTACGGCGCCGGCCTCGCTTCTGATGCAGCGCTTCGGGCGGCGCGCCGGCTTCAGCCTCGGCGCGCTCTTCGGCGTGGCCGCGGGCCTGGTATCTGCCCAGGCCATCTTTGTGGCCGACTTCGCCCTTTTCTGTATCGGTGCGGGGCTTTACGGCATTGCCGCGGCACATGCCTTCTACTACCGCTTCGCGGCCGCCGACACGGCCAGCGAAGTTTTCAAGAGCCGCGCGATTTCGCTGGTTCTGGCCGGCGGGCTGGTCGCGGCCTTCCTCGGGCCCGAGCTGGCGAAGTGGTCGCGCGAGCTCTTCGCGCCGGTGCTCTTTGCCGGCGGCTATCTCTGCATCGCCGTACTGTCGCTGCTGGCGCTGATCGTGCTGCAGTTCATCCGCATTCCCAGGCCCTCGATCGAGGAACGCCAGGCCCGCGGGCGGCCGCTGGCCGAAATCGTGCGGCAGCCCAGCTTCATCGTCGCGGTGCTCTGCGCCATGATCGGCTATGGCGCGATGAACCTGGTGATGACCTCGACGCCGCTGGCCATGGTGGCCTGCCAGCATCCCTTCGAATCCGCGGCGATGGTGATCCAGTGGCACGTGGTCGCCATGTTCGCGCCCTCCTTCTTCACCGGCAGCCTGATCCACCGTTTCGGCGTGCTGCCGATTCTCGGGCTCGGCGCACTCCTGGTGCTGGGTTGCGTGGCGGTCAACCTCTCGGGTGTTGAGGTCGCCCAGTTCTGGAGCGCCTTGGTCCTGCTTGGCCTGGGCTGGAATTTCCTTTTCGTCGGCGGCACCACCTTGCTCACCGAAGCCTACCGGCCGGAGGAGAAGGCCAAGGTGCAGGCGCTGAACGACCTGCTGGTGTTCAGCACGGTCACAGCGACGGCCTTCGCCTCGGGTTTTCTGTTCAACGTTTTCGGCTGGGCGGCGGTCAACCTGGGGGTGATCGCACCGATCCTGGGCGCCCTCGCGGCGGTCGTCTGGCTTTCCCGCCAGCGGGCCGCCGCGCCCCTCTCGCCCTAGGGCCTCCTCGCCGTTGCTCCCGGCCCTTCCGGGGCTATGCGACCTAAGTCTAGGGTGCCTTTCGGCACTGTACACAAGCGGTTGCCATGGGGCAGTCAGTCTGGCATTTTCCGCCCGCATTTCGGTATCTCAGCAGAACCTTGGGGAGCATCCGACCGGCGCTTTCGCGCCGGTTCGTCGATGAAGGGAAGTCAAATGGTCGGTGAATTGCTCTTTGTCATAGCTTGTGGCGTTCTGGCACTCGGCTACGGGATCTGGGCCTCGCGCTCCGTGCTAGCCGCCGATGCGGGCAGCGCGCGGATGCAGGAGATCGCGGCAGCCGTGCAGGAAGGCGCATCTGCTTACCTGAACCGCCAGTACCGCACGATCGCCATCGTCGGGGTCGTGGTCTTCGTCATTCTCTGGCTCGTGTTAGGCCTCAGCGTCGGCATCGGCTTCCTGATCGGCGCCGCGCTCTCCGGCGCAGCCGGCTACACCGGCATGCTGATTTCGGTGCGGGCCAACGTGCGCACCGCAGCGGCCGCCCGCAAGGGTCTGGAGGACGGCCTGTCGCTGGCCTTCCGCGCCGGGGCCGTGACCGGCCTGCTGGTCGCCGGGCTGGCGCTGCTCGCGGTCGCCGGCTACTACGCCGTGCTGCTGGGCCAGGGCGCCAGCGGACGCGCCCTGGTCGATCCCCTGGTGGCGCTCGGCTTCGGCGCCTCGCTGATCTCGATCTTCGCCCGTCTCGGCGGCGGAATCTTCACCAAGAGCGCCGACGTCGGCGCCGACCTGGTCGGCAAGGTGGAAGCCGGCATTCCCGAGGACGATCCGCGCAACCCGGCGGTAATCGCCGACAACGTGGGCGACAACGTGGGCGACTGCGCCGGCATGGCCGCCGACCTCTTCGAGACCTATGCGGTCACCGTGGTGGCGACCATGGTGTTGGCCTCCATCTTCTTCGTGAACGCGCCGGAGAACATGCAGAGCCTGATGCTCTATCCGTTGAGCATCGGCGGTGTGTGCATCATCGCGTCGGTGGTCGGAACCTTCTTCGTCAAGCTGGGCGGCAGCCAGAACATCATGGGCGCGCTCTACAAGGGCTTCATCGCCTCGGCGGTGCTGTCCCTGGTCGGCATCGCCTTGATTACCGGCTGGATCGTCGGCTTCGGAACGAGCTACGACGCCGGTGCGACGAGCTTCAACGGCACCTCGCTGTTCCTTTGCGCCGTGGTCGGGTTGGTCGTCACCGGCCTGCTGATCTGGGTGACCGAGTACTACACCGGCACCGACTACCGGCCGGTCAAGAGCGTCGCCCTCTCCTCGACCACGGGTCACGGCACCAATGTGATCCAAGGCCTGGCGATCTCCATGGAAGCGACGGCGATTCCGGCGATCATCATCTGCGCGGCGATCATCATCAGCTACAGCCTGGCCGGGCTCTTCGGCATCGCCATCGCGGTTACCGCCATGCTGGCGCTGGCCGGCATGGTGGTGGCGCTGGACGCCTATGGCCCGGTGACCGACAATGCCGGCGGCATTGCCGAGATGGCCGATCTGGAGCCGGAGGTGCGCAACACCACGGACGCGTTGGACGCGGTCGGCAACACCACCAAGGCGGTGACCAAGGGCTACGCCATCGGTTCTGCAGGTCTCGGCGCGCTGGTGCTGTTTGCCGCCTATACCTCGGATCTCCATTTCTTCATCGCCGATCCGGCGACCTATCCCTACTTCGAGGGGGTCGAGCTCAACTTCTCGCTGGCCAATCCCTACGTGGTGGTCGGCCTCTTTATCGGCGGGCTGCTGCCCTACCTCTTTGGAGCGCTTAGCATGACCGCGGTGGGCCGCGCCGCCGGTTCGGTGGTCAACGAGGTGCGGCGGCAGTTCAAGGAGATCCCGGGCATCATGGAGGGCACCGGCAAGCCGGACTACGGCCGCTCGGTCGACTTGCTGACCAAGGCGGCGATCAAGGAGATGATCATCCCCTCGCTGCTGCCGGTGCTGGCACCGATCGTGGTCTATCTGGTCGTGCTGCTGATCGCCGACCGCTCGGCCGCCTTCTCAGCCGTCGGCGCCATGCTGCTGGGCGTGATTCTGACCGGGCTGTTCGTCGCCATTTCCATGACGGCGGGCGGCGGCGCCTGGGACAACGCCAAGAAGTACATCGAGGACGGCAACCACGGCGGCAAGGGCTCGGAAGCCCACAAGGCCGCGGTGACCGGCGATACGGTGGGCGATCCCTACAAGGACACCGCCGGGCCGGCCGTCAATCCGATGATCAAGATTACCAACATCGTGGCCCTGCTGCTGCTGGCCGTTCTGGCGCATTAGGAGCCGCGGCCGTACCGCCGCTCCGGCGAGCGGCATCACGAAAAACCCCCGGGGAACGGCTTTCCCCGGGGGTTTCTCTTGGCGAATCTGCTTTAGCCCTTAATACCCACTACCGCCGCCCTCGCCGATGGGGAAGCGGCCGAGATTGCCGAAGAGCTGCTGCAGGACGGTCAACTCGCGCCCTTCGGTTGGTGTCTTGCGGCTGACCGGGTCGATGATTTGGCCGTCCTCGAGCGTGTACATCAGCGTGTCATCCACCGTCCCAGTGTCGTCGAAGGAGACCACCAGGACGCTGCGCTCCACGATTGTCGGGCTCATGAAGGCGAACTGCTCGACCTTCTGGCCGATGTAGTACCACTTGCGGTCCAGGAAGGTGGAGACGGTCGAGGGCGAGCCCAGCTTGTCCACCACATCCTCGCGCCGGTCGCCGCCCGGTTGGATCTCCGCGATCACCTCCGGGTCCGGCATGTTGCCGCGCACCGCGACCTCGCCACCGCAAGCGGCGACCCCAAGCATTAGGCCGCTGGCCAGCAGTGCGGCGCCGAGAGGCCGCATGGATAGGCGCTTGTCTGATCGTTGGCTCATAATCCCCCCGCCAAGCTTGCTCATCACAGCGAGAACAGGCTTGATTACCTTGGGATCGGCGGTCATTTCAAGCGACAACTGCGTGAGTTCGCAGTGAGGAAAGCCCGTGTTCGGCAGACTTTTTAAGGCAAATCCGCAGCAGAACGCGGCCGAAGAGCTCTACAACGCGATCGTCGCGCAAGCGCGGCAGCCGGCCTTCTATGCTAGCTGCGGCGTTCCCGATACGCTCGATGGACGTTTCGAGCTGGTTGTGCTGCACGCCTTCCTGGCCTTCCGCAGGCTCAAGGCCGATGGGGCGGAAACCGCCGATTTGGCGCAACTGCTGTTCGATGTGCTGTTCCGCGACATGGACCGCAGCCTGCGCGAGATCGGCGTCGGCGATCTGAGCGTCGGCAAGAAGGTGCGGACCATGGCCGAGGGCTTCTACGGCCGTGTTGAGGCCTACGAACGCGCCCTGCAGGCCAGCGGCGAAAGCGATGGCGAGAACGAAGGCGCGGACCTCGAGGCTGCCTTGCGGCGCAACCTCTACGGCACGGCAGAACCGGAGCCGGCGCAACTGGCCAGTGTGGCCCGCTACCTGCGGCGCGAATCGGAGGCTCTGGCGGCACAGCCGACGGCGGCTCTGACGGCGGGCAAGATCGCCTTCGGGGAGGCGCCCAAGCCCCTGCAAGCGGTCGATTCCGTAGAGCCGAGGGAGCCGGATACTGGCCGATAAAGACATTGACCGCACAGGGGCATTTCCCTAGTGTGCGCGACTTCGCGCGGACGCCAAAACGCAGCACGGGGCGCCCCGAGGGGGCCACCAAAGGCGCCGGGCTTATGAAGGCTCACAAGGCTATGAACGGTGAATTCTCGCGCCTGGTCGGCCGTGACAAGCTGGCCGAGGCAGGTTCACTTCACGAGATCGAGGCCGATGCCGAGGAACGGCAGGCGCTCGCCCGGCGATTCGGGCTCGTCGCACTGGACAGGCTAAGCGCCCGGGTTGCCGTCGCGCCGGCCGCAGGTGGTACGTTGCTGCGCCTCACGGGTCAGCTCGAGGCCGATCTGGTGCAAGCCTGCGTGGTCACACTCGAGCCGCTGCGCAGCCACATTGTGGAGGCCTTCGAGCAGCTCTACAGCCTGGCCGAGATGCCGGCGGCAACGGGCCAGGAGATCGGGGACCTGGAGGTCGAAGTGGTGCCGGAGGACGAGGATCCGCCGGAGCCGGTCGGCCCGGAGGGCATCGATATCGGTGAATTGGTGGCCCAGCAGCTTGCCGTCGCCATCGACCCCTATCCGCGGGCCGAGGGGGCCTCTCTCGAGGCACTGAACGAGGCTCAGGGCACTACCGGCTCGAACGGGGAGGCGGCCGCCGAGGGGCCTTTCTCCGCCCTGGCAACGCTGAAGAGGGGGCGCTGACCGAGCGACTCGGGGGCAAACCAGAGGTTTCACCAGCATGGCCGCGGTCCGGGGCTCTCTGGAGACCCTGCTGCGGCCCCGTGGCAGCCCTTGCCGCTGGGGATGAATTTGGCTAAGAAGCGGCGTTTAACAGGACGATAGAGAACGAAAGACAGAAACTATGGCGGTTCCAAAGAAAAAGGTGTCAAAATCGCGGCGTGACCAGCGCCGCGCGCACCACGCACTCAAGGCAAACAGCTATGCCGAGTGCTCCAATTGCGGTGAGCTGAAGCGCCCGCATCACGTCTGTGCGGCATGCGGCCACTACGACGGCCGCGAAGTGGTCGAGACCGAGTTCGCCTGATCTGGCCGTTGCCGGCCGCCGGGGCGGCCGCACGGTAGAAGGGGCATACGAATAGTCGAGTGACCAGCCGTCATACCATAGCCCTCGACGCAATGGGCGGAGATAACGCCCCGGGTATCATCGTCAAAGGCGCCAATATTGCGCGACAGCGCTTCCCGCAGGTCGACTACGTGATATTCGGCCGCGAAGCGGAGGTGAAGCCGCTGCTCGACCGCATGCCCAAGCTGCGCGCCATCACCACCTTGGTGCATACCGAGGACGTGGTGCGGTCCGACGAGAAACCCTCGGTGGCGCTGCGCTCGGGGCGCAGTTCTTCGATGCGCCTGGCGATCAACGCGGTGCGCGACGGCGAAGCGGTCGCCGCCGTGTCGGCCGGCAACACCGGCGCCTTGATGGCGATGGCCAAGTTCGCCCTGAAGACCCTGCCGGGGATCGATCGGCCGGCGATCGCTTCCTATTTCCCGACCATGCGCGGCGAAACGGTGATGCTCGATCTCGGCGCCAATGTGCACTGCGACGCGCGCAATCTGGTCGATTTCGCGGTCATGGGCACGGCCTGCGCGCGCACGGTGCTGGGCGTGCTGGAGCCGGCCTACGGGCTGCTCAACGTCGGTTCGGAGGACATCAAGGGGCATGAGTCGCTGCACGAGGCCAACGCCATTCTGCGCGCGGCATCGCTGCCGGGCGACTACGTCGGCTTCGTGGAGGGCGACGACATCGCCAAGGGCACCTGCGACGTGGTGGTAACCGACGGCTTCACCGGCAACGTGGCCCTCAAGACGGCCGAGGGCACGGCCCGGCTGGTCAATGAATACGTGCGCCGTACCTTCAAGAGCTCGCTGGTCGCCGGTTTGGGCTACCTCTTGGCGCGGTCGGCGCTGCGCAAGCTGCGCGAGCGCATCGATCCGCGGCGCTACAACGGTGCGATGTTCCTCGGCCTCAACGGCATTGTGATCAAAAGCCACGGTGGTACCGACGCACTCGGCTTCGCCAATGCGATCGGCGTCGGCGTGGATATGGTCCGCCAGGATTTCCTGGAGCAGATCCGTGTGGAAGCCGGCAATTTCACCGCGCCCTCGGCTGAAAAGCGGGCCGCCGCGGTCTGATGGCTACACGCTCCAAAGTGGTCGGCTGCGGATCGCATCTCCCAGCCAGGGTGATGACGAACGACGAGCTGGCGGAGTACGTCGACACCTCGAACGGCTGGATTCAGCAGCGTACCGGCATTGCCATGCGCCACGTTGCGGCCGAGGGCGAGTTCACCTCGCATCTCGGGCTCGGCGCGGCCCGGGCGGCGCTCGATCAGGCCGGCCTCCTGGCCAGCGATCTCGACCTGATCGTCTGCGCCACCAGCACGCCGGACGAGACCTTTCCCTCCACCGCCACGCGGATCCAGGCCGGTCTCGGCATGGAGCGCGGCGCGGCCTTCGACGTGCAGGCGGTCTGCAGCGGCTTCGTCTTCGCCCTGTCGGTGGCCGACAACTTCATTCGCAGCGGTCAGGCGAGCAACGCGCTGGTAATCGGTGCGGAGACCTTCTCGCGGATTCTCGACTGGGAGGACCGCTCGACCTGCGTGCTGTTCGGCGATGGCGCCGGGGCCGTGGCGCTGACCGCCGTCGAGGGTAATGGCAATGCCGAGGATCGTGGCGTGCTTTCGACCCACATCTATTCCGACGGACGCCATCACGATGCGCTCTACGTCGATGGCGGGCCGGGTTCGACGCGCACCACCGGCCTCCTGCGCATGGAGGGGCGGGAGGTCTTCCGCCAAGCCGTGGTGCGCATGGCCGAGGCGATCGACACGGCGCTGGAGAGTAACGGCCTGACCCCCGGCGACATCGACTGGCTGGTCCCGCACCAGGCCAACATCCGGATCATCGAGGCCATGGCGCGGCGGCTCAACCTGCCGATGGACCGAGTCGTCGTGACCGTCGATCGCCACGCCAACACCTCCGCCGCCTCGATCCCCTTGGCACTGACCGAGGCGGTTGGCGACGGCCGCATTCAGGACGGCGATCTCATCATGATGGAGGCCATGGGGGGCGGCTTCACCTGGGGCTCTGCGCTCGTCCGCTGGTAGCGCTCGAATCTTTGGTAGAGTGTCAATTTTGGCTCCCATCTATCGATGGACGTTAGATTATTTGACCGCCCACTGACCTTGGGCTAACGTTCCAATAAGCAAAAAGCAAAGGGGGCCGCCATGACTGGCCGAACGGTGACGCGTGCCGATTTGAGCGAGGCTGTCTATCAGGAAGTGGGCCTGTCGCGGAATGAATCGGCCGATCTTGTGGAGACCGTGCTCGCTGAGATTTCCCATGCTCTTGTGCGCGGCGAGATGGTCAAGATTTCCTCTTTCGGCAGCTTTGCCGTGCGGCACAAGGGCGAGCGCGTCGGACGCAACCCCAAGACCGGCGAAGAAGTGCCGATCCTGCCCCGGCGTGTCTTGGTTTTTCGGGCATCGCACGTCCTGAAGAACCGGATCAACGACAAGCTTTTGCCCGCGGCCGCAAGCGGAGCTCCGAGCGGGGCGGGAAGCGCGGCGGGGAGCTGAGCGGTTCGCGCGGCGAGCAAGCGCCGGCGGTCCTGAACGCATTCGAGAGCAGCTATGGCAGTACAGCGCCCGGGCGGCAAATCGGCGACCGCCTTCCGGACGATCAGCGAGGTCTCCCAAGACCTGGAAGTGCCGCAGCACGTGCTGCGGTTCTGGGAGACAAAGTTTCCCCAGGTCCGTCCGCTGAAGCGCGGCGGCGGCCGGCGCTATTATCGGCCGGAGGATGTCGACCTGTTGCGTCGCATCCGCGACCTGCTATATGGCGAGGGCTACACCATCAAGGGCGTTCAGCGCCTGCTGCGCGACTCTGGCGGCAAGCAGGCCGGGGCGGTACCCACGGTCGCGCGGGAGGACGCGGCAGAGGCGACCGTCGGGCCACTCTCCGACCAGCAGCGCAAGGCTTTGCAGCAATTGCTCGGCGAGCTGATCGAGCTGCGGGATCTGCTGCGGCCGGGCGACAAGTGAGCGTTGCGTCGAGTCGGGGCCGCTAGTATATAGGGCGCGCCCAAGGCACCCCCTGAAGGTGCCGAACGGCGGGGCGATGCGAGTGTCGGAGCGTGGCGCAGCCTGGTAGCGCACTTGACTGGGGGTCAAGGGGTCGTGGGTTCAAATCCCGCCGCTCCGACCATTTCCCCAAAGGCTTGGAAGGGCGGCCGAGAGGCCGCTTTTTTCATAGTTTGCATTTGGCTGGCCTTGTGGGTGGCCTAGCGGCTGATTTCAGGACTGATTTCCAAGCTCACTTCTGGACTGCCTTTTGGGGCTGACGGAAAGTAGCTTTTTCCTCTCGCCACTCCCTCTCGTCGGAGCCGATTCGGACTCTCGGTATTCTTCCGACCTCTGTCCGAAATCCATATGTCATAGGTACTTGGCAGCCGCTTCGAACGGAGATAACGTAAAAGATCTTTCGCACATTTGGATGGGGTTGGTGGCCCCGAAACCCTTCAGGCTTGAAGTCGCGAAACCTTTGAGCCAGAGGAGGAACCAGGAGCCACCATGGAAGAGGATAGCACCAC
>Ga0209458_1000030_pt1 | contig 103276 bp, 93 predicted proteins | sample WorMetLIZAISLAND_FD_187411 | JGI IMG/M metagenome (GOLD analysis project Ga0209458, IMG submission 187411) | Marine gutless worms symbiont microbial communities from Max Planck institute for Marine Microbiology, Germany - Inanidrilus manae... ...
GAAATCCGACGGAGGACCCGTGTGGTCGGCGCCTTTCCAGATGGTCAATCGGCTCTCAACCTGGCCGCGGCCAGATTGAGGCACATCGCCGGCACCAAGTGGTCGAGCAAGCGCTATATGAATATGAACCTACTCAAACAGCACAAAATGAGTGCCTGACGGGACAGGCCGCCAACCCCAAAGTGCGAAAGAATCTAGACACTACCTGTTGAACTCGCTTGCATAGAGTTCAGCGTCGATGTTCATTAACCTTAGATCTGCACCGGCAACAACGAGTGCAAGCGGTAAGCGCTCTAGCGTTTCAATGGCCAGGCTACGCAGCGCATCACTCGATTCCCTGCCTGAAGCGGAGGTCAATAACTCTACTGCATCGCTTGGCGTTAGGAGGTCGAGGTCGACTACAACTGCCCTGCCGTGCCAGTCGCTGATCCGCGACGTGATAACATGATCAACGCCCGCTGCAGAACGAAGATTCTTAAGGACACGCCGCTGGCCGTCCTTGTCATCTACGTTGTCGAGAATAACAAGCCAGCGACTGCCAGACTCTGCCATTTTCTTGTAAGTCAAATCAATCACAGTCTTGGGGTTTACGTCGTCGGGTACGCCGAGCAGCTTAGCAATGGTACAGAGGCCATTCGCCATTTCCGTCTCAGACGCTGTTGAAACGAGCACCCAGTCGCGGTACCGACCCGACCTTGTGCGAAGGTAACCATACTCTTCAGCAAGCGCTGTCTTGCCGATGCCTCCTTGACCCGTAACAGCTATCGTTGTGGGATTAGCCTTGAACGCAGCATCGATTCGCGCAATGTCCCGATCACGCCCGAAGAGTTTTGACCTTTGGCGTGGCGGAATTGGCTGCCACCTTTGCCTGATCCGCCTAAGTATAACTTTGACAGCAGTGAGAATGGTCTTCCAGAAAAGGGCGAGCGCAGCAACTATGCTTACGCCAAACAATCCACCCCACGTTCCGAGGTCGAGCCCGAGCGGCTTGCAGGTGGATAAATCTCCCACACCAAATGCGTGTGCGCATTCTTGAATGAATTCCATCAGCTTCTCCGGTAACCAATGAATGCTACACTTCAATCTAAAGGAGAACTAGTGGCTTCAGCCGCGATGCCGAACAACAGCTGCCCTAGCGCATTGAATTAGGGACCTTCGATGCGATGGTTGGTAGGCTTATGCTCGGAACTTGGAACACGGATACAAGACCATACTAAGCTGAAACATATCTTCCCCACCTCGGCTGCCTTGACATTTGCTGCTGCGACAGCGCAGCCTCCCTGCGCCAGCAGCGATAAAGAACGAAGCGGGGCCCACCATGCTGATCCCGACGGAGCCGATTGGCAGCGTGCCGCGGCCGAAGTGGCTGATCGATGCCATGGCCGACCGCGCCGCAGGCGACATCACCGAGGCCGAGCTGCATGAGGCGATCGACCGGGCGCTGCGCGAGACCATCGATGCCTTCGAGGATAGCGGCTCGCCGGTGATCAGCGACGGCGAGCAGAGCAAGCCGAGCTTCGCCACCTATCCCATCGCCGGTATTTCGAACTTGGCGCCCGACGGGGTGGTGATCCCCTTCGCCGACGGCCATACGCGGCAGCTGCCGCGGCTGACCGGAGGGCCCTTTCGCTATGCCACCTACGCCGGCGTCTACGTCTCCCAGGCGCGGCGTTTCGCGCACCGGCCGATCAAGCAGGCGGTGATCGCACCCTCGGCACTGAGCCTGCTCTATCCCCAGGACGGCATTGCGGATTATCCGCAGGAGGCCTTCATCGCCGACCTGCTGAACGAGGCCGAGACCGACGTGCGCTCCGCCTTCGAGGCCGGCGCGGCCAGCGTGCAGATCGACTTCACCGAAGGCCGCCTCTCCTGCAAGCTCGATCCCAGCCGCGGCCTTCTGAAGCAGTTCGTCGCGCTCAACAACCGGCTGCTCGAGCGTTTCTCGGCCGAGGAACGCAGCCGGCTCGGCGTGCACACCTGCCCCGGCGGCGATCAGAACTCGACGCACAGCGCCGACGTGGACTATGCCGAGCTGCTGCCCGACCTCTTCGAGATGAAGGCCGGCAACTTTTTCATCCAGCTCGCCAGCGAGCGCGATAAGAAGCGGGTGCTGGAGATTATCGCCGAGGTGCGCAAGCCGCCGCAGCGCATCTTCGTCGGTGTCATCGATCCGATCGACATGGCGGTGGAGACGCCCGAGCTGGTCTGCGAACGCATCCTGCAGGCGGCCGACTACATCCCGCCGGAGCACCTGGGCTCGACCGACGACTGCGGCTTCTCGCCCTTCGGCGACGACCTCTCGACCGCCCGCGAGATCGCCTTCGCCAAGATCCGCGCCCGGGTCCAGGGCACGCGCCTGGCCGAACAGCGCCTCGACGCCTGAACGGCCAAGCCGCGACAAAGCAGAAGAACAATAAGGGGAAACGGGATGGCCCTGCTTTTCAAGGCCGACGTGGACCGGGCCGGCAACTGGGAACGGGCGCTGACCAGCCTGGCGCCGGACATCGAGCTGCGCATCTGGCCGGAGGCCGGAGATCCGGCGGAGATAGACTACGCCCTGGTCTGGAAGCCGCCGCCGGGCGAACTCAAGTCCTACCCCAACCTGAAGATCATCTTCTCGGTCGGCGCCGGCATCGATCACCTGGCCTCCGACCCGGAGCTGCCGCGCCACATTCCGCTGGTGCGGATGGTCGAGCCCGGCCTGACCGCTGGTATGAGTGAGTTCGTGGTGATGGCCGTGCTCTATCACCATCGCTTCATGATCGAATACGGCCTACAGCGCCGCGAGGAGACCTGGGAGGAGATCTCCCAGATTGCCGCCGAGGACCGTACGGTCGGGATCATGGGCCTCGGCGTGCTTGGCCGCGACGCCGCAGAGAAGCTAAAACCCTTCGGCTTCAGTTTGGCCGGCTGGAGCCGCTCGCCGAAAGAGGTGCCGGGCGTGACCGGCTATCACGGCGATGACGGCCTCAAGGCCTTCCTGGCCGCGACCGACATCCTGGTCTGCCTGCTGCCGCTGACCGCCGAGACGGCGAACATCCTAAACGCCGAGACCTTTGCCGCCCTGCCGCGCGGCGCGGCGGTGATCAACGTCGCACGCGGCGGCCACCAAGTGGAGGACGACCTGCTGGCGGCGCTCGATTCGGGCCAGCTCTCCGGCGCCACGCTCGACGTCTTCCAGGAGGAGCCGCTGCCCGCCGGCCATCCCATCTGGCAGCACCCGCGCATCCTCATGACGCCGCACGTCGCCAGCATGACCATCCCCAGATCCGCCGCCAAAGCAGTGATCGACAATATCCGCCGCTTCGAAGCCGGCGAACCGCTCACGGATGTCGTCGATCTAGAGAAGGGCTACTGAGACGAAGGCAGTTTTCCCCTCTCCCTTGAGGGGAGAGGGAGGGGCCCGGACGTCAGTAGGCGTCTGGGAGGGTGAGGGTGAAAGCAAGGGCGGACCAACACGCCCCTCACCCAGCTCCCCCCAAAGGGGCGAGGGGAACAAACATAGCCTGCGCCGCTGAGACGGCAACCGTCAGTTCACGTACTTGAACCAATCGGTGCTGCCGAACCAGCGAGCGTGGATCGCGTCGTAGCGGCCGTCTTGCCGAATCTCCGCCAGGAAACTGTTCAGCCATTTCAGGAAGTCGGGGTCGCCCTTGCGGATCGCCCAGGCCAGGGGCTCTGTCGTGAAGGGCTCGTCGAGCAGGACCAGGTTGCGGCCGCCCTGCATGGCATAGAAGGCAGTCGTATAGGGCAGGTCGTAGACAAAGGCGTCGGCCCGGCCTTCCAGTACCTCGGTGGCGGCCTCGACCTCCGTGTCGAACGGCTTGTAGGTGGCGTTCGGCAAAATGCGCTGGACCGCTTCTTCGCCGGTCGTGCCCGGCTTCGAAGTCACCGTAAATTTGGGATCATTCAGGTCCAGGTGGCTGGTCACGGTGCCCTCGTGCGTCTTGGCGAGAAGGATGGTCTGGCCGATGGTCATGTAGGGATCGGCGAAGTCGACCTTCTGCTTGCGCGCCTCGGTCACCGACATGCCGCTGATGATGATGTCGAAGCGGCCGACGTTGAGCGCCGGGATGATGCTCTGCCAGCGCGTGTTGATCGGCACGAATTTGACGCCGAGGGCCTTGGCCATCTCGCGGGCGATGTCGATGTCGAAGCCGATCAGGCTGACTTGCTGGCCACCCTTGCGGACGTCGGCGGGCCGCAGGTCGCGCTCGCGCAGGCCGCCGCGCTTATCGAGCATCTCGAAGGGCATGTAGCCGGCCTCGAGTCCGACCCGCAGGGTGCCGCGCTCGAGGATACCCGCCAGGGTCGAGCCTTCCGGCAGCACCTTGTCCTGGGCCAGCGCCGGCAGCGCTGCCAAGCTGCAGAGAACGACCGCGAAGACGCGTGCGATAATGGCCGTGGTCATGGGATGCCCTCCCAGCTTGTCCGCTCGGACCGCATCAGTCTTCGCCGGCCTCTTCCGGCGCTGCCGCGGCCCCCGTTTCGGCCTGCGCTTCCTCCTCCGCCTTGTGGATGGTCCAGCCGAACCAGCCGAAGGCGAGCGAGACCACAGGCGATAACCAGTTGAAGAAAGCGAAAGGCAGATAGAGGATGGTCGGCACGCCCAGGGTGGCGAACTGATAGGCGCCGCCGGAGTTCCAGGGCACCAGGCAGGCGGTCACCGTGGCACTGTCCTCCACCGCGCGCGACAGGTTCTTGGCGTGCAGCCCCCGGTCCCGATAGGCCTGGGCATACATGCGCGCGGTCATGACGATCGACATGTACTGGTCGCAGAGCACCAGGTTCGCGGCAATCGCGGTCAGGATGGTCGAAGTGATGAGCGAGCTGGTGCTGCGCGCCTTCTCCAGAATCCGCTCGACGATCACCTTGAGCTGATTGGTGTGCTCCATGATGCCGCCGAACATCATGGCGCAGATAACGATCGAGATGGCGTAGAGCATGGCGGTGAAGCCGCCCTTGGTCAGGAGGCTGTCGACCTCCTCGACCCCGGTGTTACTGACGAAGCCGCCGTAGGCCGCATCGAGCAGCTCCTGATAGCTGTTGCCTTGCAGGATGAAGCCAAGGATCGCAGCGGCGATGGCGCCCAGGGTGATGCCGGGAATGGCCGGCGCCTTCCTGAAGGCGAAAACCATCACCAGGATCGGCGGGATCAGCAGCAACAGGTTGATGGAGAATTCGCTGTCCAGGGTGCTGATGATCAGCTGCACGGTTTCGGCGTTCTCCTCGCCGCCGCCGTAGAGCAGGCCGAGTGCGATCTCGATCACCAGGGTCAGGCCGAAGGCGACGCCTGAGGTGTAGGTCATGTGCCGGATGTGCGTGTAGAGATCGGTGCCGGCCATGGCCGGGGCCAGGTTCGTGGTGTCCGATAGGGGCGACATCTTGTCGCCGAAGTAGGCGCCCGACAGCACCGCGCCGGCGACCAGCGGCAGCGGGAAACCGAGGCCGGCACCGATCCCCATGAGCGCGACGCCGATGGTGCCGGTGGTGCCCCAGGACGTGCCGGTCGAGAGCGAGGTGACGGCGCAGATCAACACCGTTGCCGGCAGGAAGATCGAAGGATGGAGGATCAGCAGGCCGTAGTAGAGCAACGTCGGCACCACGCCGCTCAAGATCCAGACACCGATCAGGATGCCGATGATCAGCAAAATCACCACGGCCTGCAGGGAATTGGCGATGCCCTGCAGCATGCCGGCCTGGATCACGTCCCAGTCGAAGCCGGCCTTGTAGGCCACGAGCGCGGCGACCAACACGCCGAGCAGCATCGGCACCTGCGGATCCATGCCGTAGATGGCGATCGACACGCTGATGCCGGCGACCAGGGAGAGCAGCGATATCAGCGCCTCCCAGAGATAGGGATCGCGCTTTTCTCGTTTCATCGCCATGAAGACCCTCCCGCGGCGCGCCTTTATCGGCGCGCAATTGTCTGCGGCACCCTAGGTCTGCGGCACCTGGGCGCCGGCCATCCTGGCCTTTTTGTTGAAGCTTCGGTGCAGCGCCGCCTGCCTATGCAGCCGCGGCTTTTCCCGACCGACTTGCCGCGCAGATTCGTCTGCGCGGACACCACCCTGCGGCGGCGCGCATAGCCTAACCAAGCCGTCCGCCGGTTTTAACTTTGCAATCTGTCACAATTGCGCAAAACTTTCCGTCGATGTGACGGATTTCCGTCGATCTGACGAAAGCACCGGATCGGCATTGGACGCCGGAACTCGGAAACGACCGCAGGCCGTGCGGCGAAGCGGAGGCCAGCCTTGCGTGGCCAGACAATCGACGACGTCGACCGCGAGCTAATAGCCCTACTGCACCACAACGCGCGGGAGCCGGTGGCCTCGCTGGCGCGCAAGCTGTCGATCTCACGCACCACAGTGCAGGATCGCCTGAAGCGCCTCGAGGTCAACGGCGTGATCGCCGGCTATACGCTGCGCGTCACCGCTCCGCAAGCCGCCGCGGAGACCAAAGCCTTCGTCCTGATCGCGGTCGACACCAAGGCCGACGATCGGGTCGCCGCCGCCCTGAAGAAGCTGCCCGCCGTGCAGCAGCTGCACACCATCAGCGGGGCCTACGACCTCTGCGCCATGATCTCGGCGGCCAGTCACCAGGAGATGGACCGCTGGCTCGACCGCATCCGCGATCTGCCGGGCGTGGAGAAGACGCTCTCCAACATCGTGCTGACGACGAAGCTCGACCGCTAGTGCGCAAACACCAAGCGCCGGGCTAAAGATGCCCGGCGCCGGTACATTGGGTAGAGAAACTCAGGCCTGCGGTTGCGGGGCCGGGCCGTCTTCGGAGGGGTCCGGCGCGTCGGAGCGCGGCGGACGGTTGCGCCGCTCGGCCATGAACTGGTCGAACTCGGCCTTGTCTTTGGCGTGGCGCAGGCGCTCCAGGAAATCCAGGAACTCCTTCTGCTCGTCCTCGAGGCGACGCAGGGTCTCCTCGCGGTACTCGTCGAAGGCGCTGTTGCCGCTGGACGGCGGCCGATTCTTGCTGCCGAACCAGGTCTCGGTACCGGCGCGTCCGCCCCAATGCTCACGTTTGCGCTCGTTGTGCCAACGGCCCCGGCCGTTGCCTCTCCAACATCCCATGCGTCCACTCCATATCAGATAGCCCAGGATCGCCAGGCCGACCGGCCAGAAGATGATAAAGCCCAGGACCATCACGATGATCCAGGCCGTCTTGCCCTGCTCGTCCAACTTCGCTACGAGGTCCATCGCGCGCCCTATGTAAATGTTGTTCACATTCACATAACTGGCGATGGCGGGGTCACCTGTCAAGGGGGATGCGCCCCAAATCGGCGCAAAAAACGACTCCCTACCGGGTTTTACGCCGTTGCGGCCTAATCATCCCCCCTTAGTCATCCCCCTTAGTCATCACCGAGGCCGAGGCCTTGCAGGTAGATCAGCACGCCGGCCTCGAGCAGTTCCTCCGGCGTCATGGGCAGCTTGCGCCGCCCGGCATCGCCACGGGCGAAAAGCGAGGCGATGCCGTGCGAGAGCGCCCAGATGTGCAGGCCCATCATCATCGGCGGCGGCCGGCCCTGCTTCGGCAGCTTGGCGCAGAGCGCCTCGGCCGCCTGGCGTAGCACCGCGAAGGCCCGGTCGGAAGCCAGGGTCAACTCGCGGCTGGTATCCGGCGGCAACTGGGCCTCGAACATGGCGGCGTAGTAGGCCGGCTCCTTCCGGGCGAAGGCCAGATAGGCCCGGCCAGCGCTCTCGAAGGCCACGAAGGGATCCGGCTCGCCCTTGTTCCAGGCGGCCTCCAGGTCGTCGGCCAGGCGCTCGAAGCCGCGCTGGGCGACATCGGCCAGCAAGGCGTCGCGGTCGCGGAAATGGCGGTAGGGCGCCGCCGGGCTGACCCCGGCAGCGCGAGCAGCTTCGGCGAAGGTGAAGCCGGCGGGACCCTTTTCGGCAATCAGCTCCAGCGCCGTTGCGATCAGCGCCTCGCGCAGGTTGCCGTGATGATAGCCGCGTCGCTCTCCGCCGCGTTTGGACCAACTCATGTGAAGAGCTTTTACATCAATCGCCGGGCAGGCGCTAGCGATCGCTCCGTCCCCGACGGACGATCGCCCGCAGCAAGGGCACGCGCTCCGGCGTCACGACCGTTATCGCCAGTCCCAGCAAGATCAGGCCCATTCCCAAGGAACGCAACGCGCCGAACCGTTCGCCGAAGACAATCGCCGAGGACACCACGCCCGTGCAGGGCGCCAGGAGCGCGAAGGGCGCCACCAATGCGGTGGGATAGCCCCGCAGTAGCTTGCCCCAAACAGCGTAGGCAAAGACGGTCGCCACCAGCCCCAGATAGAGCGCCGCCGCGATGCTCAGCCAGGACGCTTGCGTCAGCGCCGCGATGAGCGACGGCCGATCCCCCATCGCCGCCGATACGGCCAAGGCGGGCAGCGGCGGCACAAGGCTGAGCCACACCATCAGCGACAGCATGTCGACATGGCCGAAGCGCTTCACCAACACGTTGCCGACGGCCCAGCTCAGCGCACCACCGAGGGTCAGACTCAAGCCGAGAAAGGTAAGGTCCTGCCCAACCGTCAGGCCGATCAGGATCAGTCCCACGAGTGCGACGCCGCAGCCGGCGCTCTGCCTGGCGGTCGGCACGTCGCGCAGGACGGCCGCGGCGATCACGATCGTGAAGAAGGCCTGGACCTGCATGGTGATCGAGGCAAGGCCGGCCGGCATACCGTTGGCGATGCCGAAGAAGAGCAGGAGGAACTGGGCGGCGAAGAGAAACAGGCCGATGCCGATCAGCCAGGCCCAGGAAATGGACGGCCGGGACAAAAAGAAAACCGGCAGGCAGGCAACCAGAAACCGGATCGCGGTCAGCTGCGACGGTGAGAAGCTCTCCAGCCCCACCTTCGTGGCCACGAAGGCAAAGCCCCAGATCGCGGCGACCAGCACGGCAAGGGCGATGTGGGCGGGCTTCATAGCCAAGGTCTCTCAGTGGTCCCGGAACCAGCGCCGGACGGATTGGCCACGCGGGAAACCGCGCGGGCGGGCCCGGCGCGGCGATCAGATCTCCCGGGCGACCTCGGCGGCCATATCGCCGAAATCGCGCAGAAAGACAGAGCCCTTGACCGTGCGCTGGATCAGCACGCTGCGCCGGTCGTCCGCATCGGTGCGGCGCTTGAGGTAGCCGAGCCGGCCGAGCCGGTCGAGCGCCCGGGTCACCGCCGGCTTCGACATGTTGAGCGTCTCTGCCAGGCCGCGCACGGTGTGCGGCGGCGGCGCCAGATAGACCTGTAGCAGCAAGGCGAACTGACGCGTCGTCAGATCGGGCAGCTCGGCCCGCAGCGAGCGCGCCATGACTTCGTGCCAGAGGCTCAGAGCTTTGTCGGCCTTCAGCTTCACAGCGTGGTCCGGCAAAATCGTTACGACGGCGCAACGAAGTCTGCCGGACTTCCAACCGCCTTACAAGAGACGAGTGGATCTATCGGGAAAGCGGCTGCTACTTCACCGTGATGACCGTGCACTTGGCGAGGCTGGCCACCTTGTGCGCGACGCTGCCGAGCAGAAAGCCTTCCAGATCGCCGAGCCCACGGCTGCCGAGCACGATGGTGTCGTAGCCGCCACGTTCGGCCAACTGCAGAATGGTGCGCGCCGGCTGCCCGGTCTTGATCTCGGAGGTAACCTCGCCCACGCCCTCGGCGCGGGCCGCGTCCTTGGCGTTCTGGATGACCTCCTCGGTGTACTGGTCGAGCACATATTGCGACTCGCCCGCCAGATGCTCGACCTCGATGTAATGCTTCACCTCGTCGGTCACCTTCAGAGGCTTGGTTACGGTCAAGAGAGTGAGCTTGCCGTCGTGCCGCGCTGCCAGCTCGCTGGCCACGCGCGCCGCCTTCAAGGCATGTTCCGAGCCATCGACGGCACAGAGAATCTTGTCGAACATCGCACCCCCCTTCCCGCAGGTCGTCCAGACAGCCGCTACGCTAACACAGACCAAGACGACACTCTAAGCGGTGGCAAGGCGCCCCAACAGCGCCGAATCCGCCATAAGTTGTTGAATCCGCGCCGGACTGGCCGCGATTCGGCGACGTCAATTGCGCTTTCCACCCTTGCCCTTCTTGCCTTTCGCCGCCCGCCGTTCGGCCAGCTCGGCGATCAGCGCGTAGACCGCGCGCATCCCCATGGCCTCGCCGCCCTGCGGCCGGCCGGGCTGCGCCCGCAGGTTCCAGGCCATGATGTCGAGGTGCACCCAGGGCGTATCCGGATCAACGAACTCGGCGAGGAAGAGCGCGGCCGTGATGGCACCGGCGTAGGGGCCGTCCGAAATGTTGTTGAGATCAGCGACCTGACTGTCGAGCAGCGGTCGGTAAGGCGCGTGCAGAGGCAGACGCCAAACCGGATCGTGCTGCGCCAGGCCGTGGCTGAGCAGCGCCTCGGCGGTGGCGTCGTCGTTACAGAAGAGCGCCGGCAACTCTGTGCCGAGCGCAACCCGCGCCGCGCCGGTCAAGGTGGCAAAGTCGACGATCAGGTCGGGCTTCTCGCTGTCCGCTTCGGCGAGAGCATCGCAAAGGATCAGGCGGCCTTCGGCATCGGTGTTGCCGACCTCGACGGTGAGGCCTTTGCGGGTCGCCAGGGTGTCGCCCGGCCGGAAGGCATCCCCGGAGACGCTGTTCTCGACCGCCGGGATCAGCACGCGCAGCCGCAGCTGCAGGTTCGCCGCCATGATCATGCTGGCCAGGCCCAAAACGTGCGCGGCACCGCCCATGTCCTTCTTCATCAGCTTCATGCCGCTGGCGGACTTCAGATCGAGCCCGCCACTGTCAAAGCAAACACCCTTACCGACCAGCGTGACTCGTGGCCCCTTGCCGCCCCAATGCAGGTCGATCAGGCGCGGCAGGCGGACGCTGGCGCGACCGACCGCGTGGACCGCGGGATAGCCCTTCTTCAGCAGATCGTCGCCCTCGACCACCGAGGCCTTGGCCTTGTGTCGGCGTGCCAAGGTGCGCGCCGCCGCGGCCAGCTCGCCGGGGCCCATGTCGCCGGCCGGGGTATTCACAAGATCGCGCACCAGAGCGATCGCCTCGGCGGCCCGCAAGACCGACTTGCGATCGGCGTTCTTCGGCCAGGCGAGCTGCGCCAGCTTCTGGTTGTTGGCCTTGTAGCGGGTGAAGCGATAGCCGGCGAGCGCCCAGCCGAGCGCGGCCAGGCTGGCGCTCTCCGCATCAAGTTCTGCGTCGATCGAATAGCGCCCCTCCGGCAGGACGTGCGGCAGAGCGGCATAGGTCCAGGGACCCTGTCTCGGATCGATGCCGACCAGCACCGCCGAGGGCGCGCCGTCGCGGCCCGGCAAGAGGCAATGGCTGCCCGCTGCCGCCGTGAAGCCGGTCCCCTTGATCCAGGCCGCGGTCTCCTTGGACTGCCCCCGCAGCCAGTCCTTGAAGCCTTCCGCCGCGATCGGCGTGATCGGCAAGGTCTCCGACGCGGCCCGATCGATCAGTCCCATGCTCTTCTCTAAACTCATTCTCTCTTCTGCCCCTCTTGTCCTTGCAAAATGTCGTCCTGGTGAGCACCACCCCATTGAACGCCCCACCATTGAGCGCAACTGGGGGAAACGGGCTTGCGCCGCGGCACCAAACCGCGCCTCATGGCCGCCGCAACAGATTGCGGGAGTCGGGCCATGGCGAACTTTACCATCACCCTGGGCAATAAGAACTATTCCTCCTGGTCGTTGCGCGGCTGGCTGGCTCTCAAGCAATGCGCGGTTGCCTTCGACGAGGTGGTGATCCCGCTGCGCCGGAGCGATACGGCCGCGGCCATCGCCGTGCACAGCCCAAGCCGCCGGGTGCCGGCCCTGACAGTGCACGATGCCGACCTGACCATCTGGGATTCGCTGGCGATCGCCGAGTACCTGGCCGAGCGTTTTCCCGAAGCCGGACTCTGGCCCGCGGAAAGCGATGCCAAGGCCGTTGCCCGCGCCGTCGCGGCGGAGATGCATTCCGGTTTTCCGGCGCTGCGCCGCGAGCTGCCCATGGACATGCGGCGGCGCGACCCCGAGCTCGGCCAACGGCAGACGGCGGTGCCCGGTGTTGCCGAGGACATCGCCCGCATCGTCGCGATCTGGGAAGACTGCCGCGCCCGCTTCGGCGACGACGGCGCGTTTCTCTTCGGCGCACCGGGCGCGGCCGACGCGGCCTTTGCCCCGGTGGCGAGCCGCTTCGTCACCTACGCCGTCGCGCTGCCCCCGGTCGCCGCGGCCTATCGGGACGCGATCATGACCTGGCCGGCATTTCAGGATTGGGCGGCGGCGGCAGACGAGCCGTGGGTTATTGATTTTCCTGAGCTTGATCGTCCGGCACAGTCGGCTCCGACTCCGGCTCGCTAGAGCCCGTCTCGAGAAGGCCTGCCTCGCGATAGTAACGTTCCGCGCCGGCATGCAGCGGCACACCAACGCCCTCCAGCGCAGTATCGAGCTGGATCAGTTCGCCCTTCGGGTGACCGCGGTCGAGCAGCTGACGGGTGTTCTCGTGCCAGAGCGCGCGGGTTATCTCGTAGACCAGGTCCTCCGGGACATCGGACCGGACCAGCCACTGCGCGCCGACCGAAAGGGTCGGTGTCCAGGGCACGTTGAGATAGGTTCCCGGCTGAATGCTGTCCTTGGCAAAGAAGGGATACTGCGCGCGCAGTCCATTGGCCTCGGGCCCGTCGATCGGCACGAGGTCGATCAGGTTCTCGTCGGCCAGTGCCTTGACCACATTGGCCGGCGTGCCGACGACGATGAAAAAACCGTCGAGCTCGCCGGCCCGCAGTTTGTCCGCCGCCGCGCCCATACCCAGCGATTCGGCCTGCAGGTCGTCCAGTCCCAGACCGTAGGCGGCGAGGATCAGCAAAGCGTCGACCCGCGTCCCCGATCCCTCGCGGTCGAGCGAAATCCGCTTGCCCTTGAGATCGGCGATCGAGCGGATGTCAGCGCCGCGCCGCACCACCAGGTGGATCGCCTCGGGATAGAGATTGGCGATCGCCCGGAGCTGCGTCACCTGACCCTTATCAGCGTAAATGCCGACACCGTGGTAGGCCCAGTAGGCGATGTCCGCCTGGCTGAAGCCCGACTCGATCGTGCCGCTTACGATCCCTTCCACGTTGGCGACCGAGCCGTGGGTGGACTGAGCCACGGCGATCAGGCCCGGTACGCCGCAGCTGCCGCCGCGCTGGCATTCGCGGCTACCCGGCGGGTTGCTGATCGCGCTGGCGATGATGCCGCCGATGGGGAAATAGGTGCCGGCCGAGGAGCCGGTGCCGATGCGGAAGAAGTTGATATCCTGGGCCTGGCCGTCCATCGAGGCCAGCAAGGCCAGAAACGCCACAACAAGGCCATAGATCAACCTTCGGGGCCAGCATTGGCCAGCCCGGGCCCAACTCGTCCGCCTGCCGTTTCCACTCACCCCCGGCCCTTTCCGTGCGAAGGATCTAAGGCCTCGCTGCCATATCCCAGTAACAAACCCCAGTTTTGATATAGCATATCCGGCCGCCGATTCCAGGCTGGCCTCGCCCGGCGCGGAGTCGACAAAGCCATGATTCGTTCGTCAAGAGATCGACCGATGCCATTCCGCCACAGATCGAGAGCCAAGGTCCCGTGAACCTCGCTGCCCACCTGCTCCGCGCCGGACTGTCCAGCCGGGAGGCACCGGCTCTCGCCTTCGGCAGCAAGGTGACCGCCAGCTACGGCGCGCTGGCCGGGCGTGTCGCCGGCCTGGCAGGTGCCCTGCGCGACCGATTGGATTTGCAGCCGGGCGATCGGGTCGCCCTGGCCATGCGCAACTGCCCGGACTACCTGGAAGCGCTCTACGCCTGCTGGCATGCCGGGTTGGCCGCCGTGCCGATGAACGCCAAGCTGCACCCGGCGGAGCTGCGCTACATGCTGGAAGACAGCGGCGCAAAGGCCTGCTTCGCCACCGCCGACTTGGCCGCCGAGGTCGCTGGCCAGACGAAAGACCTGCCCGACGTCCGCGCCTTGATCGAGATCGGCTCGGCCGAACATGACCGGCTTCTGTCCGGCGACCCGATGGCGATGGTTCCGCGCGCGCCGGACGACCTTGCCTGGCTGTTCTATACCAGCGGCACCACCGGTCGGCCCAAGGGCGCCCGGCTGACCCACCGCAATTTGCTGGCCATGGCGCTCAGCTACTTCGTCGACGTGGACCCTGTCGCACCCGGCGACTCGATCCTCCATGCCGCGCCCATGTCGCACGGCTCGGGCCTCTACATGGTGCCGCACGTCATGGCGGGCGCCCTGAACGTCGTGCCGGAAAGTGGCCAGTTCGACCCGGCAGAGATGCTGGCGCTGCTGCCGACACAGCGCGGCGTCACCTGCTTCTTCGCGCCGACCATGGTCAAGCGGCTGGTCGAGGCGCCGGCGCTCGCCGACGCGGATCTCACCAATCTCAAGACCATCGTCTATGGCGGCGGCCCCATGTATGTCGACGACCTGAAGCTGGCCATGGAGCGGCTCGGCAACCGCCTAGTGCAGATCTACGGCCAGGGCGAGAGCCCCATGACGATCACCGCGCTGACCCGTGCCCAGCATACCGCGCGCGATCATCCGCGCTACGAAGCGCGTCTCGCCTCGGTCGGCCGGGCGCAGAGCGTGGTCGAGGTCCGCGTGGCCGATCCCGAAGACAACAGCCTGCCGGCCGGCGAGCTGGGCGAGATCCTGGTGCGCGGCGAGTCTGTCATGCCGGGCTATTGGCGGAACCCGGACGACAGCGCCAAGACGCTGCAAGGCGGCTGGCTGCACACCGGCGACATGGGGGTATTGGACGCGGACGGCTTCCTGACCCTTAAGGACCGTTCCAAGGACCTGATCATCAGCGGCGGCGCCAACATCTATCCGCGCGAAATCGAGGAGGTGCTGCAGACCCACGAAGCGGTCCGAGAATGCGCGGTGATCGGCCGCAAGCACCCGGACTGGGGCGAGGAGGTCCTCGCCTTCGTGGTGGCGAAACCGGGCAGCGACCTGACCGCCGAGGCGCTGGACGTGCTCTGCCTGTCACGCATTGCACGTTTCAAGCGGCCGAAGCACTATCGCTTCGTCGTGGAGCTGCCGAAGAACGCGTATGGAAAAATCCTCAAGACCACGCTGCGCGACCGGGTTGACGAGGATGGGGCCAACGACAATGGGACCGCCGGAGATGGGGTAAAGACCGACAGCACGCCGAACCTGCAGAGTAAGTAGCAAATCCGCGGCATGTTCTTCTATCAGATCGACTACGAAACCAGCCTGACCCAGCTCGAGCTGACGGACTGCGAGGAACTCTTCGCGGTGATCGACGCCAATCGCAGTCACCTGCGCCAGTGGCTCGGATGGGTCGATGCGATGCGCTCGCCAGCCGACAGCCGCAGCTTCGTGCAGTCGACGATGGACCGATTCGCCCGTGACGGCAGCTTCCAATGCGCGATCCGGGTGCAGGACTATATCGCCGGGATCATCGGCTATCTCTGGATCGACCGGACCAACCGCGTCACCCAGATCGGCTATTGGCTCGCGGCCGACTACCAGGGCCGCGGCATCATGACCCGCGCCTGCAAGGCCTTAACCCGCTACGCCTTCACGACGCTGGAGCTCAACCGGGTCGAAATCGCCGCCGCACCCGAGAACCGACGCAGCTGCGCCATCGCCGAACGGCTCGGCTTCGTCGAGGAGGGGCTGCACCGCGAGGCGGAATGGCTCTACGACCGTTACGTGGACAATCGCTACTACGCCATGACGCAAAGAGACTGGCGTGCCCAGGGCGGCCGCTAGCTCTGTCGGGCCTGTGGATCCCCGTAAGAAAATCCCCGAGCGCCGGGAGCGCTCGGGGAGGAAATGGCGGGCCGCGGGGCAATTGGGGAAAGGAAGAGGAGCGCCCCTCGACCCGCCGCGCATCACGGCGTCCTGCCGTCGGGGATCAGCCGCGACGCGTTTTAAGCTTCTTGTAGGCCACCGGCAGGAGCGACAGCAGGGCCAGGCCGGTCAGGGCAACGATCACCTCCGGCGTCAAGACGGCCGCCGGCGAGAAGGTCTCCGAGGAGTCGAAGACGCTGCCCAGCCCAGCGCCGGTGAAGGCGAACACGAAGGCGCCGGGAATGATGCCGACAAAGGTGCCGATCACATAGGTCCGCAGGCCGACGCCGAGGAAAGCCGGCACCAAGTTGACCACGAAGAAGGGGAACAGCGGCACCAGGCGCAACACCAGGAGGTAGCTGAGCGCGTTCTCCTGGAAGCCGGCTTCCATCGACTTGAGCCAGGGCCCGGCCCGCGCGCGCAGGGCATCGCCCAGCGCGGTCTTGGCGATCAGGAAAACGGCGGTCGCGCCGATGGTGGCCCCGACCACGATATAGAAGGTGCCGAGCCAGGGTCCGAAGAGGAAGCCGCCGGCGATGCTGAGGATGGCGCCGCCGGGCAGCGAGATCGCCGTCGCCGCCGCATAGATCAGCACGAACAAAGTGGCGGCCAACAGGACGCGCTCGTCGACGAAGCTCATCAGCAGGTGGCGGTTCTCGCGCAACGCCTCGAATGTGAGGAAGCGATCGAGATCGAAGGTGAAGATCGCAACGCCGGCCGCGATCAGGGCCAGAACCGGCAGCCAGCGCTTGCCGGACTGCAGCAGGCCGCGCCGCGCAGTCGGCTGGCCCTTGGCTAGGCTTTGCTCGCTCATCGTCGGGGGTTCCTTTCGCGCTCGGATGTGTCAGGCGAAGCGCTGCAGGAAACGCACCACCTTGCGGGTGCGCTCGCCGAACAGGGCCGCCGTGTAGTAGCTGCCGGCCGCGCGCTTCGAGACTTCGCTCAAGGTCGGGTAAGGGGCGATCAGGCTCGCCATGGCACCGATCTTCAGGCCCTGATCGACGGCCAGGACCCAGGGCATGAGCAGCTCGCCGGCGCGGGGGCCGACGATGGTGGCGCCCAGCACCTTGCCCTTCTTACCGACCACGATCTTGGCGAAGCCCTCGGTCTCGCGTTCGGCCTGGGCCCGGTCGTTCTCCGCGAAGGACCAGGTCAGCGTCTTGACCTCACCATAGCGACCCTCCGCCTCGGCCTCGTTGAGGCCGACGTGGGACAGCTCCGGATCGCTGTAGGTGACCCAGGGCACGGCGTGGTACTTGACCTTGGCCGGCAGGTGGAACAGCGCGTTGCGGATCACGATGCCGGCGTGATAGCCGGCCATGTGGGTGAACTGGTAGCCGCCGGCCACGTCGCCGATGGCGAAGATCCGCTTGTTCGAGGTGCGCAGGCGGTCGTCGACCTCGATGCCGCGCGCGCTGTAGTTGACGCCGGCCTTCTCCAGATCAAGGCCGTCCACATTAGCCTTACGCCCGGCCGCTACCAGCAGGTGCGAGCCGACGATGGTCTCGCTGCCGCCGCTTTCGGCCTCGAGCTCCAGGGCAACGCCGTTGCCGGCCTGTCGGACGGTTTGGATCTTGGCGTTCTCGCGCAGCTCGATGCCTTCCTCGATCAGCCGCTTGCGGACCACCTCGACCGCATCGGGATCGTCCTTGTTGAGGATCGAAAACGCTTCGACCTGAGTGACCCGGGCGCCGAGGCGACGATGGGCCTGGGCCATCTCGATTCCAATCGGGCCGCCGCCGATGACGATCAAATGCTGCGGCCGCCCGGTCAGGTCGAAGATGGTCTCGTTGGTCAGGACCGGCACCTCGGCCAGGCCGTCCACCGGCGGCAGAGCCGCGGAGGAACCGGTCGCGATGACGAAGCGCTTGGCCCGGATGCGAGTGCCGCCCGCCTCGACTTCGCGCGGGCCGGTGAAACGCGCCACCGCCTGGATCACAGTGACGCCCAGGTCCTCGAAACGCTCCACCGAATCGTGCGGCGCGATGGCCGCGATGACGCCGTGCACGTGATCGTGCACCTTGAGGAAGTCGACCTCCGGCTCATGGCCGTTGACGCCGAACTTGCCGCTGCTGCGCACCGTCTGCGCGGCATGGGCCGCGGCGAGCAGGGCCTTGGAGGGCACGCAACCGCTATTCAGACAGTCGCCGCCCATCTTGTGCTTCTCGATGAGCACGACCTTGGCGCCCATCTGCGAGGCACCGGCCGCAACACTCAGGCCGCCGGAGCCGCCGCCGATGACGCAGATGTCCGCGTGAATCATCCCTTGTTTGGTCATTTCTGCCTCCGTGGACCCTGAATTCGGGCGCATAGTTCCGCGTCAAAGACGCGGAGCGCGCGTCCGAATACAAATTTCCAGGTCGGTTCCGATTTGGCGGCTCCTGAGCCGCAAAATCGGAACGGGGACGGCCGCGGCCATTGGGTGCGGGGCCAAGGGCCCCGCCCCGTTGCTGCAAACCAGGATCAGATCCTGGTGCCAGCCGTGACGCCGTCGATCAGCCTTCGACGATCAGCTTGTAGTCGGGAGTCGGATTGAGCGGGCAGGAGTAGACGTACTCGCCGGGCTCCAGCTCGATGACATAGTCCTTGGTCGCGCCCTGAACCAGGCCGCCACCAGAGACACTCGGCAGGGTGGCGCGGGCCAGAATGCCATCGCCGCGCAGCCAGAAGCCGAGCTCGTAGGGTACGTTCTTGTTGGTGACGCGGAAGATGTGCTTGCCGGCCTTGAGCTTGATCACCTTGGAGCTGGCCAGCCGCTCGTCGCCGCTCTCGTCGTTGATCGCCTCGCAGTCGGCCTTCTTGCTGGTCTTATAGCCGTGATCGACGTCGTTCTCGGATTCGACGAACTGGCAGGCGGTCTGCGTCAGCTCGATCACGCTGCCCTCGGCCGCAGCGGCCTGGCTGGCACCCACGCCGAGGCCGGCGACCAGCGAGGCGGCAGCCAGAGCGTGCTTGGGTGAGATGTATCGGGTCATAGATTTTCTCCTCAAACTCGAGACTGTTCCAAACGGCCTTTTGGCCCCGAGATCCCCTTGGACTCTGCCAATTGGCTCTTGCCATGATGCCTAGATGGCCTCGGAACCGGACGGATTGAAATATCGACTGACTTCCGAATTGATAGCCACCGGCTATGCAGAACGCTCAACTATGCAGCCTGCCGCGAAATACAGTATAGTTTCACGCGCACGTGATAGCTCGTGACTATCTTATGTGAAGAAAGAGTGACGGAGATCACTGTTTGGAAATGCATCAGGTCCGCTATTTTCTGGCGGTCTGCGAAACACTGAATTTCACCCGTGCGGCCGAGCTCTGCCACGTTGCCCAGCCGTCGCTGACCCGCGCCATAAAGAAGCTGGAAGAGGAGCTCGGCGGTCCGCTGTTCCGGCGCGAGCGCAGCCGCACCCATCTGACCGACCTGGGCCGCCTGATGCTGCCGCATCTGGCGCAGATTCAAAGCGCCGCCCAGGCCGCCGCGGCGGAGGCCGATGAGTACCACTGCATGGACAAGGCGCCGCTGCGCCTGGGCGTCATGTCGACCATCGGCCCGCAGCGCCTGGTGACCTTCTTCGATCGGCTGCGCAGCGAAATCCCCAGCCTCGAGCTGTCGCTCAGCGAGGCCCGCGGCCGCGATCTGGTAGGCCAACTGATGGACGGCGATATCGACATCGCCCTGATCGGACTGCCGATCTATCCGGAGCGGCTCGACGCCCATTCCCTCTACGACGAGCGCTATGTCATCGGCTTCCGTAAGGGGCATCGCTTCGAGCGGCTGCCGAGCGTGCCGATCCGCGAGCTGGACCGCGAGGACTATCTCTCCCGCACCCACTGCGAATTCCAGGACTACTACGACGCCATGGGCGAGCCGGTGCCCTTCGAGGTCAACATCCGCTACAGCAGCGAGCGAGAGGACTGGGTCCAGGCCATGATCCTTGCCGGAATGGGCTGCGCCATCATGCCGGAGTTCCTGCCGACCCTGCCGGGCCTGGCCACCCGCGTGCTGGTCGAGCCTGAGGTCAACCGTACCATCAGCCTGGTGACCGTCGCCGGCCGGCGCTACTCGCCGATCGTCGAGACCCTGCTGAGCAGCGCTCAGAAATTCGACTGGTCGGGCGTTGCCTGAGTCCGCTGCTACGCGACCTTGGGGGACGCAACCTCGGGCACCGCAGAGCGGTATGTTAAGACCTGGTCCCTATATGTATCAGGACCGGCTCCGCTCGGGGACGGAGATGTGGTACGTCACAGGCTGCAACCGAGAGACCGCCACCGAGGGCCAGCACGAGGCGAGCGACAGACATGCCGCGAGATGCTCACAACGGCGTTCATGACCTGAAGGTCTACGATGATCCGCAGGCCGCCTTGGCGCGGATCATGGAGATCTACCGGACGAGCACGGCGACGATCTGCAGTCAGATCGACGCACTCTGCAATGGCGGAATCGACGGCTCGCCGGCCAACGCCTTCTATCCCTACGTCGGCATCGAGATCGGCCCCAGCGACCACGGCCGCGACACGCGGCTCGCCTATGGCAATCTGCCGTCCGCCGGTAGCTACGGCACCACGGTGACGCGCCCGGACCTCTTCCGGAGCTACCTGTTGGAGCAGATGGAGCTCCTGCTGCGCAACTACGGCCGGTCGATCGTCGTCGGGGTCAGCGATTGCCCGATTCCGCTGACCTTCGTTACCGAAACAGGCTTACGCGAACTGGCGCCCGAGCGACTGCGCGAGGTGGCCGCGCAGTTCGCCATGCCCGATCTCTCGCGGATCGACGATTCGATTCCGAACGGCACCTTCACGCCGCAGGCTGACGCGCCGCGGCCGCTGGCCCTGTTCAGCGCGGAACGGGTCGACCTCTCTCTGGTCCGTCTAGCGCACTACACCGGTACCGCGCCGGAGCACTTCCAGCGTTTCGTCCTCTTTACGAACTATCAGCGCTATGTCGACGAGTTCGTCGCCTACGGCCACGAACAGGTGCGCAACGGTGACGATTACCGCGCCTTCGTCGAGCCGGGCAACGTCTACACGCCGAACCTACGGCTGACCGAGCGGCAGCGCTCTGGCGAAGCGCCGCGCCACCTGCCTCAAATGCCGGCCTACCACTTGGTGCGGGAAAAGCACGAAGGGATCACCCTGATCAACATCGGCGTCGGCCCTTCGAACGCCAAGACCATCACCGACCACGTCGCCGTGTTGCGGCCGCATTGCTGGCTGATGGTCGGCCACTGCGGCGGTCTGCGCAAAACGCAGCGCCTGGGTGACTACGTGCTGGCGCACGCCTACGTGCGGGGCGACAACGTGCTCGACGAAGACCTGCCGCCCTGGGTGCCGGTGCCGCCGATCGCCGAAGTACAGATCGCGATGACCGAGGCGGTGGCGCAGGTCACCGGCCTGAAGGGCCGCGAGCTCAAGAGTCGGCTCCGGACCGGCACCGTCTATACCACGGACGATCGCGATTGGGAGCTGCGCCACGACGTGCTGTCGACGCGCTTCAACCAATTGCGCGCCATTGCCGTGGACATGGAGTCCGCGACCATCGCTGCCAACGGCTTCCGGCTGCGAGTGCCCTACGGCACCCTACTCTGCGTGTCGGACAAGCCATTGCACGGCGAGATCAAGCTGCCCGGCATGGCGAACACCTTCTACAATCAAAGCATCAGCCAGCACCTGGAAATCGGCATCGCCACGATCTGCTATCTGCGCGAGGCCGGTGTCGAGGCGCTGCATTCGCGCAAGCTGCGCAGCATCGACGAGCCCGCCTTCCGCTAGCGCCGCATCCGACAGCAAGCACGGGGCAAGGATGGACGATCTTCTACGCGACGTCGCCGCGCGGGCCAGCCGCTATCTCGAGCAACTGCCGGAGCGTCCGGTCGCGGCGACGCCGGAGGCTGTCGCGGCGCTCAAGCGTCTCGGCGGGCCGTTGCCAGAGACGGGCAACGACCCAGCTGCGATCGTGAGCCTGCTCGATGAGGTCGGGGCACCGGCCACGGTCGCCAGCGCCGGGCCGCGTTACTTCGGCTTCGTCACGGGCGGGGCCCTGCCGACGAGCCTGGCCGCCAATTGGCTGGCCAGCGCCTGGGACCAGAACAGCTTTTCCTCGATCGGCTCGCCGGTCGGCGCCGCCATCGACGCCATTGCGCTGGAGTGGCTGCGCGACATCTTCGGCCTGCCAGTGGGCTGCGGCGGCGCCCTGGTGACCGGCGCGACCATGGCGAACTTCACCGGCCTGGCCGCGGCGCGGCACAGGGTCCTGACCGATGCCGGCTGGGACCTGGCCGAGGACGGCCTGACCGGTGCGCCGCCGGTAACCATCGTGGTCGGCGGCGAGGCCCATGCGACGCTCTTCAAAGCGCTGCGTCTGCTGGGCTTCGGGCGGCGCAACTTGGTGCGCGTACCGGTCGACGCTCAGGGCCGCATGATGGCCGACGCGCTGCCGACGCTCTCCGGTCCTGCCATCGTCTGCCTGCAAGCCGGCAACGTAAACACCGGTGCTTTCGATCCGGCCGGGCCGGTGATCGAGCAGGCGCACGCCGCCCGCGCCTGGGTGCACGTCGACGGGGCCTTCGGTCTGTGGGCGGCTGCGGCGCCCGAACGGGCGCATTTGATGGCGGGCTACGACGGCGCCGATTCCTGGGCGGTCGACGGCCACAAGTGGCTGAATGTGCCCTACGACTGCGGCATCGCGCTGGTGCGTCGGCCGGCGGACCTCTCGGCGGCCATGGCAGTCCAGGCAGCCTATCTGCCGATGGAGACGCAACGTCAACCGATCCACTTCACGCCGGAGAGCAGCCGTCGCATGCGCGGCCTGGAGGTTTGGGCGGCGTTGAAGTCGCTTGGCCGCGCGGGCGTCGCCGAGATGATCGAGCGCAACTGCCGTCAGGCTGCCCGCCTGGCCGAGGGGCTGAGCGCGGCCGGCTTCGAGATCCTGAACGAGGTGGTGCTGAACCAGGTGCTGGTGTCCTTCGGCCCTGCCGATGTAACCCAGCGGGTGATCGCGGCGGTTCAGACCGAGGGCACCTGCTGGTGTGGCGGCACGGTCTGGCAAGACAAGACCGCTATGCGGATCAGCGTTTCCAATTGGGCCACCACTGATGCCGACATCGAGCGCAGCCTGGAGGCCATCGGACGGGTCGCAATAGCAGAGATCAAAGCAGCGGCGCAGAAAGCGTCCTGACTGCCCGCTACTGAATCATTACGCAGGCTTCGATCGGCAGGCCGTGCGAGCGGCCCTCGGCGATCGCGCGGATCTTGCGGATCATGGCGTAGAAGCCGTTGCTGCGCGAGGGCGAGAGGTGGCCGCCGAGGTCGAGCTTGTCGAGCACCTCCCGGGCATCGACGTCGAGGATCTCCTCCGGCGTCTTGCCCGAGAAGAGTGTCAGGGCAATGGCGATCAGCCCCTTGACGATGTGCGCATCGCTATCGGCGATGAACTGCAGGCGCTCCGGCGCGGTTGGATCGGCGCGCGCGACCAGCCAGACCTTGCTGACGCAGCCGTGCACCCGATAGTCCTCGATCTTGTACTCCTCGGCCAAAGGCTCGAGCTGCCGGCCAAGATCGATGATGTAGCGGTAGCGGTCCTCCCAGTCGTCGAGGAACGCGAAGTTGTCGCTCAGTTCCTCGAAGGTCACGACTCATCACCCCCCATACCATCGACGATCGGGCTGCTGATCACCTCGACCGCATCGTCGCGCAGCGCGTGATAGAAGCAGCTGCGCCGATTGGTGTGACAAGCCGGCCCGGTCTGATCGACCAGCAGCAGAAGGGCGTCCCGATCGCAATCGAAGCGCAACTCGATCAGGCGCTGCACATGCCCCGAGGTCTCGCCCTTGCGCCACAGGCTCTGCCGGGAGCGCGACCAGTAGCAGACCCGGCCGCTCTCAAGGCTCTCGCGGATGGAATCCGCGTTCATCCAGGCCAGCATGAGGACTTCGCCGGTGTCGTGCTGCTGCGCGACGGCCGGAACCAGGCCGGCATCGTTGAAGGCGATCGCCGAAATAACCTCAGAATGGCTGCGGTTTTGCTGCAGGATCATGGATCATGATATGCCGCGCGCTGTGGGGTGGTGCAAGCCCCGTTCCCAGGCGAGCGCCCCCCGGACAGACGGCCCGGTCCCGATGTCATGCAGGATGAAGAGCCGGCGAAAAGTACGCTGCCATCTCGCGGAATAGGCCCTCGCCACGACACAGAAAGGCGCCAATAGAGGCACAAAATCGGCACAACAGGCACGCGCGCTCGGCTCCTAGTCTTGGCATCGACGCCGGGCCGTTAATCCGATCTTCAACTTGGCACCCGATCGGAGGCTGGCGAAGGGCAAGCAATGGGCGTCGTGCCGTCCGCACCCTGTTCCGGAGCGGTTCTGGCCACGCGAGTGTGGTGTCCGCCCCGGCTGTGCGCCACTGGCAAGCTGGCCACAGACGGCCCACCATGGCGGATCCGGGTTGGTCTTCCGTACCGTAGGCCGAACGACACCCCAGATGCTTGACCCTCCAGCCAGCGGCGCCCCGGCCGAACCCTGGCTCTCAAACCTCTAAGACGCCGGCCCGCATTCTCCCGTCGGGCCGGCGCTTTTTTGTTGGCAAGCGCAAGCGCCGCCGAGCTTGCCGTCTGCCCTGCTTTTGCCCTTCACCCGTGGCGGCTATGGTGAACGCCAGGGCAAGGACGAGATCGGGACAGAGAGGGGAGCGCTGCGTGAGCATGGAGCAGATCATCGTTTTCGCGATCCTGGGCGGCCTTTTCGTCCTGCTCGCCTGGGGCCGCTGGCGTTATGACGTGGTCGCCTTCATTGCCCTCCTGACCGCCGTGGTCGGCGGCGTCGTGCCGGCCGGCGAGGCCTTCAGCGGCTTCGGCCACCCGGCGACGGTGACGGTCGCCGCCGTGCTGGTGATCAGCCGCGCGCTCGCCGGCGCCGGTGCCACCGATCTGCTGGCCAAGGCAATCATGCGCGCAGCCGGCCGCATCTCCTTTCATATTGCCACTTTGGCCGGCCTGGGCGCGCTCCTCTCATGCTTTATGAACAACGTGGGGACCCTGGGCCTGCTGATGCCGGCGGCGCTGCAATCGGCGAAGAAGGCGGCGCGGTCCCCGGCGCTGCTGCTGATGCCGCTCTCCTTCGGCACCATTCTCGGCGGCCTGGTGACCCTGATCGGCACGCCGCCCAACATCATCATCGCCAGCTTTCGCGGCGAGCTGACCGGCAGCGCGTTCGGCATGTTCGACTTCACGCCGGTCGGCGGCGTGGCGGCGCTTGCCGGCCTGGCCTTCGTCGCCCTAATCGGTTGGCGCCTGGTGCCGGCCCGCGCCATCGATCGCGCCTCGGCCGAGGACATCTTCGACATCGAGGACTACGTGACCGAGGCTCGCGTGGTCGAGGACAGCAAGGCGCTGGGCCTGAGCCTGGCCGAGCTGGCTGAAACCACCGCCGACATCGATGCGCAGATCGTCGGCCTGATCCGGCGTGACAACCGCCTGCGCCTGCGCAGCCGCGAGGAGCTGACCGCCGGCGACCTGTTGCTGATCGAAGCCGGGCCGGAGGAGATCGACAAGTTCGTCTCCAAGCTCGGCCTACAGTTCTCGGGGCCGAGGAAGGCGCGCGAAAGCCTGACCCAAACCCCCGACGCAGCGCTGGCCGAGGTGGTTGTGGCGCCTCGCTCGCCGATCGAAGGCCGCAGCGTCTCCTCGCTGCGCCTGCGGCGCCGTTTCGGCGCCAGCCTGCTGGCTGTGTCGCGCCAGGGCCGGCCGCATCGCGGCCGCCTGCGTCACTTCCACTTCCAGGTGGGCGACGTGCTGCTGCTGCACGGCGACAGCGAGCGCCTGCCGGAGGCCGCGGCCGCCCTCGGCTGCCTGCCGCTCGCCGAGCGCGAGATCAGCTTCGGCAAGAGACACACGGGACCTTGGCTGATCGCCATCTTCGCTGCCGCCATCGCGCTCGCCACGCTCGGCCTACTCACCATTCCGATCGCCCTGGCGCTTGCCCTCGCCGTCATGGTGGCGAGCGGCCTGCTGCCACTGCGCGAGCTCTACGAGGGGATCGACTGGCCGGTGATCGTGCTGCTCGGTGCCTTGATCCCAGTCGGTGGCGCGCTGCAGACCACCGGCGCCACCGAGGTGATCGCCGGCGCCATCCTTCAGATCACCGCCGGCCTGGCACCAGCCCTGGTGCTGCTGCTGCTGATGGTCGTGACCATGACCCTGTCGGACATCCTCAACAACGCCGCCACGGCCGTGGTCATGGGGCCGATCGCCGTCTCCATCGCCGAGCGCCTGGGCGCCAACGCGGATCCCTTTCTGATGGCGGTCGCGGTCGGCGCCTCCTGCGCCTTCCTGACGCCGATCGGCCACCAGAACAACGCACTGATCCTGGGGCCGGGCGGCTATGCCTTCGGCGACTACTGGCGCATGGGCCTGCCGCTGGAGATCATCATCGTCGCCGTGGCGACGCCGATGATCCTGCTCGTCTGGCCGCTCTAACGGAGCCGCGCTAGTTGGCGATGATGGTGCGGGAGACGTAGCGGCCGTTCTCCAGGCCGCTGAAAAGCTCATCGACCTGGGGATGGGACACCGCTCCGCCGACGTCGTCGGGAACCAGGTTCTGCTCCGACACGTAGGCCACGTAGGTGGTCTCGTCGTTCTCCGCCAGAAGATGATAGTAGGGCTGCTCCTTGGAGGGCCGAATCTCCTCCGGGATCGACTGCCACCATTCCTCGGTGTTGGAGAACACCGGATCGACATCGAAGATCACCCCGCGAAAGGGGTAGACTCGGTGCCGGACGATCTGTCCGATCTCGAACTTCGCGGTGCGCATGGCTCACCTCCGGCCCTGAATGACGACGCTCTACTCCCCCAAAACCAAGCCGTCTCCTCACGAACGAATCTAGAGTCGCGGCCCCGGCGGAACAAGTCCCAGCCTGGGACTAAAGTATTAACGTTCTTAGCAACAATCAACCTTTACGCAAGTTATGTATAAATCTACATATATTTGTGAGATAAATCGCATCCCCCTGGATACGAACCCGCTTACTCTACACCGGCTCGGCAAAGGCGAGCAGATAGCCGTTGCAGTCCCGGATGGCGAACTCGCGCTGGCCGTAGTCCATCGTCTCCGGCCCCCATTGGAAGGCGACCGCGTCCTGCCACTCCCGCGCCAGCTCGGTAACGTTGTCGGGGAAAAAGGAGAGCGTTCCGCTCAGGCTTGGGCTGGATGGCGTGCCCCGCGGCGGATCGCTGTAGAACTGCAGTGCGACACCGTCGTGCGTCACCTCGGCCCAGACCGGCGCATCGTCCTCCGGGTAGCAGCCTGTCGGTCGGAAGCCCAACCTGTCTTGGTAGAAGGCCAGCGTCTCGGCCATGTCGCGCACCAGCAGGCTGGGCACGACGCGGCTACCAAGTTCGGCCATGATAGATGCCTCCGTTCGTGACCCAACACCAAGTCGTATCCTTGGCGAGCAATGCGGACGCCGCAAGCGAGCCTTGCGGAAAGACACCATGAACAAGATCGAACACGCCATCATCCGAACCTTCGCCATGGACGACGAGGTCTGGGCCCGCCATGCTAACGGTTGGAGCGTCTGGACGCGCGTCTCCACGCTGCCATTCCTGCTGTTGGCGCTCTGGAGTCACAGTTGGCTCGGTTGGTGGGCGCTCTTGCCCATCGCCCTCGTGTTTGTCTGGATCTGGGCCAATCCGCGGGTCTTTCCGAAGCCGCACACGACGAAGTCCTGGCATTCCAAAGTCACATTGGGTGAGCGGGTCTGGCTCAACCGACGCAAGGTCCCGATCCCGGCGCACCATCGGTTGCTCCCGCAACTGTTGAGCGCGGTAGCGGGGATCGGCTTTGTGATGGCGATCTGGGGCGCTCTTGCCAATGCTCTCTGGCCGACGCTCTTCGGCGGTATGCTCAGCTACGGGGCGAAGCTCTGGTTTTGCGACCGCATGGTCTGGCTCTACGACGAAATGAAGGACGCCGATCCGCGCTACGCCAGCTGGCTCTACTAGGGCCTTAGCGCGCGATCGCCTCGGCGCCGACCAGCTCTTCCTTGCGCTTGGCGATGAACTCCAACAGCGCCTCGTCGATCGCGGGATCGAGCGGCGGCGCTTCGTATTCCTGCAACAGCTGCTTCCAGATCACGTTGGCGCGTTCGGCCGTGGTGCGGCTGCCGCCATCCCGCCAGGTCTCGTAGTTGCGCCAGTCGGAGACGACCGGCGCATAGAAGGCGGTCTCGTAGCGCGCCAGGGTGTGGCTCGAGCCAAAGAAGTGGCCGGCCGGCGGCGTCTCTAGAATGGCCTCGACCGCCAGGCTGTCCTCGTCGATGGTCAGCGGATCGAGATAGGCCGCCATCATCTGCAGCATCTCAGCGTCGACCACCAGCTTTTCGAAAGAGGCGGTCAAACCGCCCTCGAGCCAGCCGGCGGCATGGAATACGAAGTTGGCGTGGCCCATGACCGCACCCCAGAGCGACATCTCGCTCTCGTAAGCGGACTGGGCATCGACACAGTTCGAGGCGTTGGTGTTGCTGGAGCGGAACGGCAGGCCGTAGCGGCGGCAGAGCTGGCCTGTCGCGTGAGTGGCCTTGGTCTGCTCCGGCGTACCAAAGGCGGGGGCACCGGACTTCATGTCGACGTTCGAGGAAAGCCGCCGTAGACCACCGGGCAGCCGGGGCTCGCCACCTGCGCCAGGGTGATGCCGGCCAGCGCCTCGGCGTTCTGCTCGACCAGCGCGCCGGCAACCGTGGCCGGCGCCATGGCGCCGGAGAGGGTGAAGGGCGTGACCACGACCGGTTGCCGGGCACGGGCAAAGGTCAGCAAGCCCTGCGCCATGGGGCCATCCAGCAGTCGTGGCGAGTTGGTGTTGATGTTGCCGTAGACCAGCGGCTGCTTGGGCAGGTCCTCCCGGGCGATGCCGTGGATGATTGCACACATCTGCAGCGCGTCCTCGGCGCGACCGGCGCCGAGCAGCCAGGAGCTCCAGACCTTGTCGGTGTAGCGGATCGCCGCATAGTAGCTGTCCAGGTGGCGGCTTTCCACCGGCAGGTCGAGTGGCTCGAAGGAGCTGACGCCGGCGGCATGGATCACGTCGAAGGCCTGGATCAGCTTGGTGAAGTCGATCAGCTCGGCCATAGTGCCAGCGCGCCGGCCCCTGTCGAGGTCGGACACGAACGACGGCCCGCCGACCGGCACGAAGTTGATGCTGTTGCCGCCGACCGTGATGGACTTCGCCGGATTGCGCGCCTTGATGGTGAAGCTGGCCGGCGCCTTCTCGACCTGCTCCTCGACCAGGGCGGGGTCGAAGCGGACGATCTCCTCGCCGTGGTCGACCTCGGCGCCGGCCGCCGCCAGCAGGTCGCGTGCCTCCTGGTCGGTGACCCGCAAGCCGGCCTCGGCCAGCACACGCAGCGAGGCACGATGAACGGCCTCGACTTCGTCGGCGCTGAGGACTTCAACAGGTGCAAGGGGGTTGCGCAGTTGGCGCCATGGCAGGCGCTTGATGGTGGAGCTACGGCGTGTATTCCGCTCGCCGCCTCGGCTCGATCGTCTCGCCATCAGCCCTCTCCAAGTCCGTGACGAACTGCGCGCCAGGGTTCGCGGAAATCCGGCATCTGGCGCAAGGCCGGCCAACAACGCATGCCCTTCCGCCTTCATATCGCCAAATGCTGCCGCTTGTCGCGCAAATTGTTACTGGCGCATTGCCGGTGGAATTGGTGCCGGGCGGTTGGAACGGCCGCATTCGCCCCCTATGCTCCGGGCGGGGAATGAGAGACGGGAGCAAGCTGAATGTCGAGCGGTGCTATTCCCTTCACGGCGATCGTGCGCGACCTGCCGGCGGCGGTGCCCTTCGTCGGGCCGGAGACCATGGAGCGGGATCGCGGCCGGGTCTTCCGGGCGCGCATCGGCGCCAACGAAAGCGCCTTCGGCCTTTCGCCCAAAGCGGCCGCAGCCATGCGCGAGGCGATCGAACGGGTCTCTTGGTATGGCGATCCGGAGAACTTCGAGCTGCGCTCCGCCCTCGCCGAACGGCACGGCGTTGCGCTCGAAGAAATCTGCGTCGCCGGCGGAATCGATGAGCTTCTCGGTCTGATCGTGCGCATGACGGTCAGCCCCGGCACACCGGTGGTGACGTCTCTCGGAGCATATCCGACCTTCAATTACCACGTGGCCGGCTTCGGCGGCGTGCTCCAGACCGTGCCTTACAAGGACGATCACGAAGACCCGGAGGCTCTGCTAGCGGCCACGCGAACGCATAGCGCTCCGCTGGTCTATCTGGCAAATCCCGACAACCCCATGGGAACCTGGCACGACGCTGCGGCCGTGCGTGCCTTCCTGAATGCGGTACCCGAAGGGACGCTCGCGGCCCTTGACGAGGCCTATATCGAGTTCGCGCCCGACGGCACATCACCGCCGATCGACACCGGGGATCCCCGCGTGATCCGCCTGCGCACCTTCTCAAAGGCGCACGGCATGGCCGGCGCACGCATAGGCTACGCCGTCACGCATCGCGATTTGATCACCGGGCTCAACAAGATCCGCAATCACTTCGGCGTCAATCGCATCGCCCAGGCGGGCGCACTCGCCTCGCTTCAAGATTCCGACTTCGCTGCCAAGGTCGCCGCCGAGGTCGAGGCGGGACGTCGCGACTACATGGCACTCGCCGAGCAGCTGGGCTTCTCGGCAATTCCCTCGGCCACCAACTTCGTTGCGATCGACGTCGGCTCGGGAGATCGGGCCCGGGCCATCCTGCAGGCCCTGCTGGGCGAGGACGTCTTCATTCGCATGCCGGGCGTGGCACCGCTCGACCGCTGCATCCGGGTGACCGTCGGCACGCCGGGAGACCGCGCGGCCTTCGCCGCGGCCTTCGAGAAGGTCGCCGCCGAAACGGATGGCTAAACCGCGTAGAGATGACTGCGCGTGGTTAGCGGCTGCGCAGCATCCGGTAGCCGATGAGCAGGATCAGCGCGCCACCGATGGCAATCACCAGGCTCATCAGATCGAAGCCCTGGACTCCGCCGATTCCGAGCTGGGTGCCGATAAAGCCGCCGATCACTGCGCCGACGATGCCGATGATGATGGTGACGATGATGCCCCCCGGATCGTCGCCGGGCATGATGAATTTGGCGATTGCGCCGGCGATCAGACCAAGAATGATCCAAGACAGAATTCCCATCAGGCCTTCCCCTCAACCATTAGCGTACCGTCATCCTTAGCACAAATCGGTGTCGGATTTGAGACGCTTCGAAACGCCAGGCGGTATCCACCGGATCAGCTGCCTCAACGGATGAAGCCCATGCTCTCCAGCTTGACCAGGATGCGATGGGCCGCCAGCTCGGGCGAGAATTCCTTGGTGTTGAGCACCATCTCCGGGTTCTCGGGCACCTCGTAGGGGTCGTCGATCCCGGTGAAGCCTTTGATCTGGCCAGCCCGCGCCTTGGCGTAGAGCCCTTTACGGTCGCGCTGCTCGCAGACCTCGATCGGCGTCGAGACGTGGATCTCGATGAAGCCGCCGGCCGCCTCGACCATGTCGCGCACCTTGCGTCGGGTGGCGTGATAGGGCGCGATCGGCGCACAGATGGCGACCCCGCCGTTCTTGGTGATCTCCGCCGCGACGAAGCCGATGCGCAGGATGTTGAGATCGCGATGCTCCTTGGAAAAGCCGAGCTCGCTGGAGAGGTTCTTGCGCACGATGTCGCCGTCCAGCAGGGTCACCGGCCGGTTGCCATTCTCAAGCAGCTTGACCAGCAGCGCGTTGGCGACGGTCGACTTGCCCGAACCCGATAGGCCGGTAAAGAAGATCGTGAAACCCTGCAGATGGCGGGGCGGATAGATCTTCCTCAGCTCCTTCACCACCTCGGTGTAGGAATACCATTCCGGAATCTCCAGGCCCTCGCGCAGCCGGCGACGGAATTCGGTGTTGGAGATCGCGCTGGTCTTCATGTCGGGCGTGGTTTCGTTGACTGGCAGGTATTGCGCGCGATCCTCGACGTAGACCATCTCCTGGAAGGGCACCATGGAGATATCGAGCTCTTCTTCGTGCTTGTGGAAGAGCTCCTGCGCCTCGTAGGGCGGATAGAAGGGCTCGCCGTTCAGCGCATTGCCCGGCCCGGCGTGATCGCGGCCGACGATGAAGTGGGTGCAGCCGAAATTCTTGCGCACAATACCGTGCCACAGCGCCTCTCGCGGGCCGGCCATGCGCATGGCCAGGTTCAAGATGCTAAGAGTCGTAGTCTGCTCTGGATACTTCTCCAGAATGTGTTCGTAGCAGCGCACCCGCGTGAAGTGGTCGACATCACCTGGCTTGGTCAGGCCGACCACGGGGTGCAGCAGCAGGTTCGCCTCGGCCTCGCGCGCGGCGCGGAAGGTCATTTCCTGATGCGCGCGGTGCATGGGGTTGCGGGTCTGGAAGGCGACTACCTTGCGCCAACCCAGCTTGCGGAAACGGCCGCGCAGCTCCGAGGGCGAATCGCGCAGCAGCTTGAAGTCGTAGTGCAGCGGCGGCTCGACGCCCCGCAAGGTGCCGCCCAAATAGACCGCGCCAGCGTGGTTCATGAGGAAGTCGACGCCCGGATGGGCCTTGTCCTCGGTGCCGAAGACGGCGGCAGCCTCGGCCGCCTTCTCCGGCTCCCAGATGTCGCTGAGCTCCATTGTCGCGATCAGCACACCTTCCCGGTCGAGCAGAGCAATCGCCTCGCCTTCGCTCACGCTCTCCGCGAAAGCCTGGCTGACATCGAGAGTGACGGGGATCGGCCAGATCAGGCCGGAGGGCAAACGCATGTCGGACAGCACGCTATCGTACTGCGCGCGAGTCAGGAAACCGTCGAGCGGCGAGAAGGCGCCATTCAGGATCAGCTCGATATCGCAGAGCTGCCGTTCGGTCAGGTCCCAGGACTTGTAGTCCTTGACTGTGGCCTTTTCCTCTTCCGCCGCGGACTCGCCGAGATAAAGCTCCTTCAGAACGCCACCATGCGCTTCCTTGAATGCACCCATGTCGAATCGGACCCCTTTTCAACCGCTCGAAAAAAACAAGAGACGACGGCAAGCCGACAGCGAAGGAGAGCGCGCGCCGCAGCACCGCCGGTCGGCGGGACGAAGCGCGGTAGGAAACGGGCTGTCGCTTGCTGCCCCCCAAAGCTTGCTGTCCTGGCGCACAGTTAGCCCGATGCCGCGCCCGCTTTCAACGCCGCAGCCGGCTATGCCGTTCGCAGGATCGGGCGGGTCAGGCAGGTCGGACCGCCCTCGGCCCTGATGCAGAGATGGTCGCCGGGGAAGGTCACGATCTCGCAGCCTTCCCGGCGCAGCGCTTCGGCTGTCTGGGGAAGGCCTTCGATCATCACGCCGCGGCGCGGTGCCAGTGCCAAGACGTTGATGGAGAGCGTTTCGCTGCGTGCAAACTCCTCGACGGGCGCCTCGACGAGGGTCATCTCGCGGGCCCTCATCATCTGATAGAGCGCGACCGGCAACAGCGGCGAGTGGACCAGTGCGAGATCCTCGTCGAGCAAACTGATCAAGGACATGAGATGCAGGCAGGCCGCCTCGCCCAGCTGCACCGGCAAATCGAAGGCCTCGACCTTGACGCCAAGCGGAGCCAGGATCGCGGCCAGCTGCTCGATGCCGCTCTGGTTGGTGCGAAAGCCGCGCCCGACCACCAAGGTCTCGGGATCGAACCAAAGGCAGTCACCACCCTCGACCGTGCCGGGCGCCTCGATACATCCGAGGATCGGGATGCCGAGCTTTTCGTAGAGACGGGCATGGGCGCGTTCCTCGCCGCGCCGCTGCGGCTTGCCCATGCGCAGCACAACCGCGCCCTTTTCCGTCACCAGTGAGGGATCGTGAGTGAAGACGGAATCCGCGAGGCCGTCCAAGCCCTCTTCGAGCCAAAAGATCTCCGACCCGACATCACAAACCGCCGCCACCAGCGCACTATGCTGCCGCTCCAAGGTCTCGGCATCGAGTGGCCCGGCATAATGCCAGAGCGTCGGATCGGCCTCGGCCATCGCCGTGCCGGGGCGGCTCATGACCAAGCGGGCGAGCGGCGCAACCATGCTCTGCGCCCCATAGCTGTCGATCACGCTGACGTCACTCATTGCCTTGCACCCTCTGCAGATCGTTCGCGTCGCCATCCATCAGCCGCAGCGCATCGCCGTGGTCGATGGCGGTGCAGAACTCGCCGTGCAGATTGGCAACGGTGATGTCGTGGATCAGCTCTGCGTCGTAGTCGCGTCCGTCGGGGCCGACCCGATTGGTACAGGCGCAGGCATCCTGCACCAGGTAGGTATCGAAGCCGAGGTTGCCGGACATGCGCACAGTGGTGGCGACACACATGTTGGTGAAATAGCCGACCGTGACCAGACGATGGATGCCGCGGCGGCGCAGCAGGATTTCGAGATTGGTCCCGATGAAGCCGCTGTTCACGTCCTTGCAGACCACGGCTTCCCCATCGCGCGGCTCAAGGCCGTCCTTGAACGCGCCGCCGGGCTGCGACAGCTTCAAGGGCGAAGCCGCCTCGCGCGAATCGTGCTGGGTGTAGACCACCGGCAGGCCGCGCGCGCGCCAGGCCTCGAGCAGCGTCTTGATATGCGCCTCCGCCTCGGGGTTGTTGCGCCGTCCCGTCGCGCCGCCCCAGTGTTCGAGGACATCGACACCCTTCTGCACATCAACCAGTAAGAGAGCGGTGTCCGCACCGAATCGCCCGATCATCAGGCTACAGAGCCTCCGTTCAATCTCAATTCGCGCCCGTCTGCGCATCCGGCGCCACACGACGGTCCTTCCCTGCGCTTCTTAAGCCAGGTCTGGGTTCCGACGCAATCGTCGTGCGACTGCGCGCTAGCCGGGCATCGAGCACCTGCGCGCGATCCGGGCAATTGTTCACCCGTCTCGCTTCTGTCATAAAGCCGAAAGATCGATGGAGGCCGAGTCGTGGAACGGGACGCGATTGCGCAGGCAGCCGCCGCCCTGGCCAACGCCAGGCTCACGGACAGTATCGTGCGGCCGTTGCCGGAGGACTGCCGCCCCGCCACGCTCGACGACGCCTACGCGATCCAGACGCAGCTGGAAGAGCGTTTGACCGCGGCCGGAGAGGGCGCCCGCGCCGGCTACAAGATCGGCTGCACCAGCACCGTGATGCAGAACTACATCGGCGTTCCGCATCCCTGCGCCGGACGGCTCTATCAGGCCTCAGTTGTGCGCAGCGGCACCTCCCTTTCGCTCTCGGAGTTCCGCCATCCCGGTATCGAACTGGAGATCGCCGTGCGCCTCGGCCGCGACTTGCCGCCGCTCGAGGGGCCCTATCCGAGCGATACCGTCGAGGACGCGGTCGAGAGCTGCATGGGCTCCATCGAGATCGTCGACGACCGCTACGAGGACTGGCGCGGCATCGGGACGCCGACCCTGGTGGCCGACGACTTCTTCTCCGCCGGCTGCGTCCTGGGTGATCCAGTTCCCTTCAAACAGCCGCCGAGCCTGGCCGAGGAGAGCTGCCTGCTGCTGCGCGACGGCGTGCCGCAGGGCACGGGCAGCGGCCGCGACATCCTGGGCGACCCGCTGGCCGCACTGCAGTGGTTGGCCAACAACCCACCGGCCCCGGAGGGTCTAAAAGCGGGCGAGATCGTCACCCTCGGCAGCGTCGTGAAGACCCTATGGATCGACGAGCCTTGCCGCCTGGAGGGCCGCTACAACACGCTCGGCTCGGTGAAGCTCGAGCTGACCGACTAGCCCGCCTTAGAACTCACGCACCTCGCCCGGCTGCATCACCACGACCGTGCCGTCATAGTCGCCGAGCGCTGCCTTGAAGTCCTCCGGCGTGCCCTTGAGCGGCGGGAAGGTGCCGTAGTGCATCGGGACCAGCGTCTTGGTCTTGAGCAGCTCGCGCACCGCATAGGCGGCGTGTTGCGGGTCCATGGTGAAATGGCCACCGATTGGCAGCAGGGCGATGTCCGGATTGTAGTAGCTGCCGATGAAGGCCATGTCGGCGAACACGCCGGTGTCGCCCGCGTGGTAGAACGACTTGCCGTCCTCCAGCTCGACGATGTAGCCGGCCGGCTCGCCGCCGGGAAAGACCGCCTCCTTGCCGGAGATCGGGTCGGTGTAGACCAGCTCGGAGCTGTGCTCGGCCCGCACCATGGTGATGGTGATGCCCTCGCCGAGCGGCCGGATCGGACCGCTCTTGTTGAAGCGGATCAGCTGCTCGCCCGGGACGATGCCGAGGGTGCGGAAGGTCTGCCCCATATCGGCGTTCATGGCCACCTTGGCACCGGTCATCTCGGCGATCTTGGCCGTATCGCCAACATGGTCGCCATGGCCGTGGGTGACCAGGATGAGATCGACCTGGCCCAGCTTGCTGAGGTCCTTCAGCTCGTCAGGCGTCTTAGGATTGCGGGTGATGAACGGGTCGATCAGGATCACCTTGCCGCCCGGCGAGGTGATCTTGAAGGCCGCCTGGCCGAACCATTGCACCTCCGCCGCCCCGGATGTGCCGGTGGCGACCAAACCGAACAGCAACGCTACAGCGCCCATCTTGAGAAAACGGCTGATCATGGCGGGCTCTCCCTTGTCTACGCAGATTCGTTAACGACGCGGTGACGTTAACCACGCTAGCATGCGCGGGCGCTTCGATCAGCATCGAGACGTCGCCCTTCGTACAGAAACCGCCCTGCATGATGGCTTGCTGCGCCGCAGCAAGAGCCTTATATAGCCGGCATTCTCCGCCAATCACCGTAGCCCTATGACCTTTCGCAATATCGCGATCATCGCCCACGTCGACCACGGCAAGACCACGCTGGTCGACCGCCTGCTGCAGCAGAGCGGCAGCTTCCGCCAGAACCAGCAGGTGATGGAGCGGGCAATGGACTCCAACGACCTGGAGCGCGAGCGCGGTATCACCATCCTCGCCAAGTGCACCTCGGTCGAGTGGCAGGGCGTGCGCCTCAATATCGTCGATACGCCCGGCCACGCCGATTTCGGCGGCGAGGTCGAGCGCATCCTTTCCATGGTCGACGGGGTCGTGGTGCTGGTCGACGCGGCCGAGGGGCCGCTGCCACAGACCAAGTTCGTGGTCGGCAAGGCCCTGCGGCTCGGGCTGCGGCCCATCGTGCTGATCAACAAGGTCGACCGGCCGGACGCGCAGCCGCATGTCGTGCACGACGAAGTCTTCGACCTTCTGGCCGGACTCGGCGCCGACGACGAGCAGCTCGATTTCCCGACCCTCTTCGCCTCGGCCAAGGAAGGTTGGGCAGCCGAGACTCCGGAGGGACCGAAGGACTCCATGGAGCCGCTGTTCGACCTGATCCTGCGGCACGTGCCGCCGCCGACGGTCGAGCCGGACGAACCCTTCCGGATGCTGATCACCACCCTGGAGTACGACTCCTTCCTCGGCCGCATCCTGACCGGACGCATCCAGTCCGGCTCGATCCGCGCCAATACGACGGCCAAGGCGATCGGACCTGACGGCAAGGCGGTCGAGCAGACCCGCATCACCAAGCTGCTGGCCTTCCGCGGGCTGGAGCGGCAGGGAATCGAGCAGGCCTCGGCCGGCGACATCGTGGCGCTGGCCGGCTTCAAGACGGCGACGGTCGCCGACACGGTCTGCGATTTGGAGGTCGAGACCCCGCTGCCGGCCCAGCCGATCGACCCACCGACGCTGGCCATGACCTTCCTGGTCAACGACTCGCCCTTGGCCGGCAAGGAGGGCGACAAGGTCACCAGCCGCATGATCCGCGAGCGCCTGATGCGCGAGGCCGAGGGCAACGTGGCGATCCGCGTACGCGACAGCGACAAGGCCGACGCCTTCGAGGTGGCCGGGCGCGGCGAGCTACAGCTCGGCGTGCTGATCGAGACCATGCGGCGCGAGGGCTACGAGCTCGGCGTCGGCCGGCCGCGCGTGCTCTTCACCACCGATCCGCAAAGCGGCCAGCGGCTCGAGCCGATCGAGGAAGCCGTGATTGACGTGGACGACGAGTTCAGCGGCGTGGTCATCGAGAAGATGAGCCTGCGCAAGGCGGAGTTGAAGGAGATGCGCCCCTCGGGCGGCGGCAAGACGCGGCTGCTGTTCGAGGTGCCCTCGCGCGGCCTGATCAGCTATCACGGCGAGTTCCTGACCGACACCCGCGGCACCGGCGTGATGAACCGGGTGTTCCACAGCTACGGTCCCTATCGCGGGCCGATCGCCGGGCGGCGCAACGGCGTGCTGGTCGCCAACGGCGCCGGCAGCTCGGTCGCCTACGCGCTCTGGTACCTGGAGGAGCGCGGCGCCCTCTTCATCGATGCCGGCGTCACGGTCTACGAAGGCATGATCATCGGCGAGAATGCGCGCGGCCAGGACCTCGACGTCAATCCGCTGAAGGGCAAGCAGCTCACCAACATCCGCAGCACCTCGAAGGACGAGGCGGTGCGCCTGACGCCGCCGCGGCGCATGTCCCTGGAGCAGGCGATCGCCTACATCGCGGACGACGAGCTGGTCGAGGTCACGCCGAAATCGATCCGCCTGCGCAAGGCCCTCCTCAAACCCGAGGACCGCAAGCGCGCCAAGAAGCGCGAGGCCGCCGAGGTCTGACGCGGCGGCGGCGTCCGGCCGAAACGGCTATGCCCGCTTGGCTATTGACGACGACAGTGGTGTTCCGTGAGGCTCGATGCGGCGCTCTTTTCGGAGGGCCGCTGCATGGAAGTCTCGCCGATGTCCGTCGATGACGCCCCCCTGGAAGACTCACTCTGGTTCGCCACGGCGGCGGCGGCACCCGAAACCGAAGTCCTGGACGGTGAAGTCAGCGCCGATGTCTGCATCATCGGGGCCGGCTATACCGGCCTCTCCTCGGCCCTGCATCTCGGCGAGTGCGGCGTGCGGTGCGTCGTTCTCGAGGCTCAGCAGATCGGCCATGGCGGCTCCGGCCGCAACGCCGGCCACTGCACGCCGACCTTTCATTTCTACGAGATCGCCAAGATCCGCGAGATGCTGGACGAGCCCTTCGCCTCGCGCCTCATCGAACGGCAGACCAACGGCGCCAACCTGGTCTTCGACATCATCCGGCGCTACGAGATCGACTGCGAGGCCGTGCAGACAGGCTACGTCCAGCCGGCTCACGCGCCCTCCATGCTGCCCAAGCTTGAGGCCAAGTGCCGCAGCTATCAGGAGGTCGGCAAGGCGGCGCGCATGCTGGACCGGGAGGAGGCCGCCCGCCTGACCGGCTCGCCGCGCTACTTCGGTGCCTGGTTCCATCCCGAGGGCGGCCATCTGAACCCGCTCGGCTACTCGCGCGGCCTGGCCCGGGCCGCCATCTCGCAGGGCGCCAAGGTCTTCACCCGCTCGCCCGTCATGGGCATCAAACCCGAGGGGACCCGCTGGCGGGTCGAGACGCCGACGGGCGCGGTGAGCGCCGACAAAGTGATCTGCGGCACCGGCGCCTACACCACGGACTTCTGGCCCGGCCTGAACAAGACCTTCACCAAGTTGGGCGTGGCCTGCCTGGCAACCGCGCCGTTGTCCGACAACCTGCGCCGTTCGATCGCGCCTGAGAACCACACGGTGGTGGAGAGCCGCGGCGACCCCGCCATCTACAAGTTCGACAAGGACGGCCGCCTGGTCACCTCCGTCTTCGTCGAGGGGCGGCGCGGCAACGACGTGGACTACACCAAGTCCCTGGTAGCCAATCGCCTGAAGTGGATCCTGCCGCAGCTCGACGAAGTCGACTGGCAGTACTACTGGTACGGCACCTTGGACATGCAGCCGCGCACCATACCGCGGCTTTTCGAGCTGGCGCCCGGCATCGTCGCCTCGCTCGGCTATTCCGGACGCGGCGTGCCGACCGGCACCATGATGGGAACGGTGCTGGCCGACTGGGCCCTGGGCCTGTCGCCGGAGGAACTCTCCCTGCCGCTGGAGCCCTTAAGCCCGGCGCCGCTCTACATGAAGGCGGCGCCTCGGGTGCTGCTCTCCTACTACCGCTTCCGCGACCAGCGGAGGGCGCGACGCGACGGCGTGCAGCCGCCGCCCTATTGACGCGCGTACAGCGTTATTGGCTGAACATCAGGTTCGGCAGCCAGAGGGCGGTGGCCGGCAGGTAGGTCGTGATCATCAAGGTCGGCAGCCAGGCAAAGACGATCATGATCAAGGTCGGCTTGATCATGGTGTTGACCGGTGTGTTGGTGACCCGCGCGCCGAGATAGAGCAGCGGTGCGGTCGGCGGCGTGATATTGGCCATGCCGAGGTTGACGCCGAGCACGGCGGCGAAGTGGATCGGGTCCATGCCGACGCTGGTGACGATCGGCAGTAGGAGCGGCGCCGACAGCAGCAGGCCGCTGATGTCGTCCATCACCATGCCGATCAGGATCATGACCAGGTTGACCATCAGCAGAATGACGATCGGATTGTCGGAAATCGAAAAGACCAGCGACTTGGCCAGGCCCGGAATGTCTTCGAAGATCAGGAAACGGCTGACGATCAGAACCATGAAGACCATCACCATGACCACGCCGATGGTAATCGACGATTCGCGAAGCCCCTCCCAGAAGGTCGTCCGGTTCAGCCCCTTGTAGATGAAAAAACCGACCGGGATGGCGTAGATCACGGCGACGCCCGCGGCTTCCGTCGGCGTCATGATGCCGCCGTAGATTCCACCCAGAATGAAGGCGGGCATGAGCAGCGCCGGGAAGGCCCGCCAGGAGCGCAGGCCGAACTCGGCCACGAAGTTCTCCGGCTTCGCCGGGAGCGTCAAATCCTTCACGTTGCGCAGCACGACGAAGTTCACGATGCACAGCAGCAGCACCAGGATGAGGCCGGGGATCACCGTCGAGAGAAAGCACTTCAAAACGGACTGCTGCGTCACCCAGGCGTAAAGGATCTGCGAGGCGCTGGGCGGAATCAGCAGGCCCAGGGGACAGGCGCTGACGATCAGCGCCGCGGCCGGCCCCTCCGGATAGTTGGCCCGGCGCAGGTGCGGCATCATGATCGAGCCGATACAGGTCAAGGTCGCCGCCGCACTGCCCGATATGGAGCCGAAGATGGCGCTGGCGAAGACCGCCGCCGCGCTCAGCCCGCCCTTGATGCGGCCGACCACCAGCTCCGCCAGGCTGATCAGCGGCGCCGCGATCTTGCCGCGCTCCATGATGCCCCCGGCCAGGATGAACAGTGGGATGGCGAGCAGCACGACCGTGTTCATCTTCCAGTGGCCAGCCGGCAGGAAGCCGGAGACCTCGTGACCGCCGAAGAGCGCGATCAGGATCAGCACCGCCCCGAAGGCGAGCGGCACCGAAACGCCGACAACCAGCAAAACGCAGAGAAGGACAAGGCAGGCGAGGATTAGCATGTCACTGTTCGCCGCCCGCTGCGGCGACATCCTGTTCCTTCGTCGCCAGGCGTTCTATCGCGACCGGTCCAAGCTTCAGCAGAACGTAGAGGCGCAGCGCGCTGTAGAAGCTCATCAACAGGAATCCGACGAGCACACCAAGCCGCGGCACGAGGAAGGGGATCTTCAGGGCGATGGTCGACTGCCAGTTCGGATAGGTGCCGATCTCCTCGCTGATCATGAGGACCGCCCAATAGACGACCGCCAGGCTGACCAGCAGCTCGATCACGCAGATGGCGACGGCGCGCAGCCAGTTCAGGCGCGCGTTGTCGGTCAGATAGCTCAAGAGATCGGCGTTGACGTGGCTGTTCTCATAGGTGCCGAGCGCGCTCGCCAAGAAATAGAGCCAGAAACAGATGATCAGCAGCCATTCCTCATAGGCGAAAAGATCGGCCTGAAAGCCGTAACGCAGGATCACCACGCAGAGAAAGGTGAAGGCCATGATCAGGCTGGCCACGCAGACCAGAGCGCCCTTCACCGCCAGCATCACGCGCACGGGCCGGCGCAAGGCAGCCGGGATATGATCGATAAGCGCTGTCACGGAGCGGGACCGATCGGGCGGAGCGGGAGGGTGCCAAGCGCGCCCAACCCGCTCCCGCTAACCGATCGTCGGCGCTTTAGGAATCGTCGCGCAGGCGGTCGATGATGTCCTTGCCGACGGTCTTCTCGACCTCCGGCCAGACCTCGGCCTTGATGTGGTCGGCCAGGATGCCGCGCTCCTTGTCGGAAAGCTCCAGCACTTCCCAGCCGGCCTCTTTCAGCTTGGCGATATAGCTCTCGTCGTTCGAGCGGGCCCAGTCGTTGAAGGAAGCCGCCGCCTTATCGATCGCGGCCTGGATGGCAGCGCGCTGCGCGTCGTCCAGCTTCTCCCAGGTCTTCTTGCTCGCGTAGTAGGTCGAGGCCTCCACGAAAGCGTTGTAGGGAACGAAGTATTTGCCGACGCCGCTCTGCGCAAAGTTGGTGTAGGTCAGCTGCGCCGTGCAGCAGATCGCGCCGTCCACGGCTCCCGACTGCACCGCGGCGAAGACCTCGGCCCAGTTCATGGTGGTCGTGTTGAAGCCGATCGATTCGGTGGCCGCCTTGGCGACCTGGGAGCTCCAGACGCGAATGTTCAGGTTCTTCGGATCGGTCGTCGCGTGGGCGTCCGGCTTCTTGGTCGAGACCACGCCGATGAAGCCCTCGGCCACATTGCCCAGGAACTTCAGACCCAGCTTGTCGAGGGTTTCCGACATGATCTGCGAATAGGCCGAGTCCTTGCTGCCGTAGACCCGGAGCATCTCGTCCCAGGAGGTGACCAGGAACGGCAGGGAGTTGATCTCCAGCACTGGATCCTTGTGCGCATAGACGAAGGCATGGACCAGGTCGATGTTGCCGCGGATCGTGTCCTCCAACAACTCCTCGCCGGAGCCGAGCTGCCCCGAGGGGAAGTACTTCACCGTGAGGCCGACGTCGGCGGCTTCGATATCCGCGACGATCTGCTCCAGCATCTCGTGGCCGTAGTGCTCGACCGGCAGCACCCCTGCAAGCTTGAGGGTCATCTCCTCTGCGAAGGCGCCGGTTGCAACAGAAACCGCGAGAACGCCGCCAACGGTGGCGCCGGCAAATGACTTCATGATGCGCATCGTCTCCTCCCTGTTATCCAGCAATGTTCGTGAATTGTAGTGAAATCACTATCACGCGATGAAATCACGGCCGGTTCGAACCGGCAAGAAAAAGACGGTGAAACACTGCAAATTTGGCAGGGCGCTTAGATAGTTATGGAATAAGCACAATAGTCGATTATGTTCCTCACAGGTATCGGCGGTTGTATTGGCGACTGCCGGATTTGACGTGATCTCAAACCGCACTTGCCCCGCAGGGCGACAACGAGAAGGCCTTGAGCTTGTCGTAGAAGGGTTCGTGTCGGGCCAGCAGTTCGCGCAGGCGTGGTGTTTCCTTCGCGGCGCGTTCGAAGTCGTGCTTCGGGTCGCCGCGCGGCGGCGCGATGCCGTCCGAGGCCAGCACCTTCCGATGCCAGCCCTCGACGGCCTGCCAGTCCTTCGGCGTCTCTTCGGATTGCCAGTCGAGTGCCTCCGGCTTGTCGGGCAAGCCGGTCTTGCGCCAGAAGGCCCGCATCATACCCTTGGGATCGGCCTGCACCCGCTCCGCCTCGATCACCGGCGGCGCGGTCCCCAGCCGCTTGCGCAGAAAGCTGAAGTGCCGCCACTGCGCCTCGAGGCCGATCTCGTCCGAGGTCACCTCGGGATCGAGCTTGTGATAGGAGAGGATCGAACGGCGTGGATCGCGGATCAGGAAGGCATTGGTCAGGCGGTCGGAGAACTCCGTATCATCGAAGATGCGCGGCACCACGTAGTAGCTCATGTCTTTGATGAAGACCGGGCCGCTTTCTGAAAGACGCAACAGCTTTTCCCTGACCGCTTCGTAGGTCTGCGGCTCGCCCGGCTCCACCTCGAGCATGGGCATCTCGCGCACGCTGCGCTCCACGTAGTAGTCGTAGAGGAAGGGCTCGTGGAAACAGCTGCAGTCGCCGCGCTCGCGCATGATGCGCTCGAAGGCGGTCGACATGGACCGCGGATGCGCCCAGAGCGCGATAATGGGATGACGGTCGGACATGCTATCGCTGCCTAGAAGTAGTTCACATCGGGCATGCTGGCCTTGCGCTCGGCAATATAGGCCTGCAGCGCCTCGTCGATGGTCGGATCGAGACCTGGGTCCTCATAGTTCTCAAGCAACTGCTTCCACTGGGCATTCGCCCGTTGCGCCGCGTCCAATGAGCCCTCGGCCAGCCACTGCTCGTAGGAGTTGCTGTCGCTGCTGGTCGAGCGGTAGAAGGCGGTCAGAAAGTTGGCTTGCGTATGGGCGCTTCCGAGGAAGTGCGAGCCTGGCCCGACCTCTTGTATTGCCTCCATGGCGAAGGCATTGGCGGAGAGGTCGATGCCCTCGAATAAGGCCGCGACCTTGCCGCAGAGATCGGCATCGATCACCGTTTTCTCGTAGCTGGTGACGAGGCCGCCTTCCAGCCAGCCGGTCGCGTGGTTGATCACGTTGGCCCCGGAGAACATGGCCATCAGCAGGCTCCAGGTCGCCTCCTGCTCGGCCTGCGCATCGGGCAGCTTGGAGGCCGAGACAGTGCCCACCGTGTGCAGCGGCACGCCGAGGCGCCGGGCCAGTTGGCCCGAGGCCAGCACCATCTTGGCGGCCTCCGGCGTGCCGAAGGTCGGCGCGCCGCTCTGCATGGAAATCGTGCTGGCAAAGCTTCCCATCAGGCAGGGCGCGCCGGGATTAATCAGCTGCACGAGACTGAGGCACGCCAAAGCCTCGGCCAGCACCTGGCTCAAGGTGCCCGCCACCGTGCAGGGGCTCATAGCGCCGGCCAGGGTCCAGGGCGTGCAGGCGACCGGCTGGTTGGCTCGGGCATAAGTCTTGAGCGCGCCCGACATGTTGGAATCGAGCACCAGCGGCGCGTTGGTGTTGCTGACGCAGTAGAGGACTGGGTTGTCGCGCAGGAAAGCCTCGCCGAAGACGATCTTCGCCATCTCCAGCGCGTCGGTCGCGCGCTCGGCGCCGATGAAGGCACCCATGAAGGGGCGGTCGGAATAGCGGATGTGACTGTAGAGCATGTCCAAATGCCGCTTGTTCGCCGGCAGGTCGACCGGCTCACAGACCACGCCGCCGGAATGGTGCAGATGGGGGATGCTGTGATGCAGCTTCACAAGGTCGCGGAAATCTTCGATGGTCGCGTAGCGCCGGCCGCGATCCAGGTCGCTGACAAAGGGTGGCCCCCAAGACGGGCAAAGCACCGTATTGTCGCCGCCGATGACGATGGTGTTGTCCGGGTTGCGGGCATGCTGCTTGAACTGGCGTGGCGCGCTGCGCTGAACGATTGACCGGCAGAAGCTCGGCTCGAAGCGCACGCGAGTCTCCCGCACATCCGCCCCGGCGTCTCGGAAGATCTGGAGGATCTCCTCGTCGTCGTGGAACTCCATGCCGACTTCTTGCAGAAGGCGGTCGGCATTTTCCTCGATCAGACTCAGGCCTTCCTCGTCGAGCACGTTGAAGGTTCCGAGCCGGCGCTGAATATAGGGAGCGCCACGCAGTGCGACATCTGTGCGCTCGCGCTTGCGAGCGGCCCGTCCACCAGAACGTCGAGCGCTTGCGCGGCGGCGGCCCTCGGCAGCAGGTTCACGCAAGGGACGATTGCCCGTCATGCTACGCCTCCCATCACAGGCTCCATAACGGTCGCGCCGCGCAGCTTCCGGTTCTCGGGATCGTAGGGAACCGCCGATAGCGGCCGAGCTAAGACGGTTTCGCCGAGGATTTCGACGTCGAATGTCTCCGCGCTCGCCTTCGGCGTAAGGTAAGCCAGCGCCAGCAGCTTGCCCGTGCGGTGACCGAAGCCACCTGAGGTGACCATGCCGACGGGCTGGTCATCCTGAAGCACGGTGTGGGCATAGAAGGGGTCGAGGCCGTCGCGTTGCTCGACCTCCAACAGGACCATGCGCCAGCTATCCGCGCTTTCCTGTCGTGCCAGCAAAGCCTCGCGACCGATGAAGTCGCGGCCCTCGGTGCGCACCAGGAAATCCAGCCCGGCCTCGACCGGCGTGCGCTCAGTCGTAAGGTCCAGGCCCCAGGCACGATAGCCCTTCTCCAGACGCATGGCGTTCACGGCGTAGGCGCCGAAGGGGCGCAGGTCGAGGCGCCGGCCGGCCGCGGCGAGCGCATCGTAGAGCTGCGCCATGGCATCGAGTGGGGCATGCAACTCCCAGCCCAGCTCTCCGACGTAGGAGACGCGCAACGCGCGCAGGGCTATTCCCGCGATGTCGATCTCGGCGGCCGATAGCCAGGGAAAAGCACTGTCGCCAAGATCGGCGTCCGTCAGCGCGCTCAGCAGATCACGGACGTTCGGCCCCATGACCCCGAGGATGCCCGTCGCTTCCGTACGGTTCACGACCTCGACGCCCGGGAATTCGGCGGCACGGGCGCGCAGCAGGTCCTCGTCGTGGCGCTCGGCCGCCGCTGCGCCGGTGAGGTAGAAGCGATCCTCGGCCAGCTTGGTCACCGTGAACTCCGAGGCGACACCGCCGGCCACTGTCAACGCATGCGTCAATCCGATCCGCCCCAGCCGCCGTGGCGGCCGATTTGCCCCGAGGCTCTCCAGGAAGTCGGCGGCTCCCGCACCGGTTACGTCGAACTTGGAGAAGGCCGAGAGATCGGCGAGGCCGACGGAATCCCGCATCGCCAGGCACTCGGCGCGAACCGCGTCGAACCAGCCCGGCCGGCGGAAGGTCAGGCGGGCCTCGGCCCCGTCGGTCGAAAACCAGTTCGGCCGCTCCCAGCCGTAGGCACAGCCGAAGACCGCGCCGGCTGCCACTTGTCTGCCGTGGATCGGCGTCGCTCGACGCGGCCGACCAGCTGCGCGCTCCTCGAAGGGATAGTGCACGCCGAACTGCAGGCCGAAGCACTCGACCGCCTTGTCCAATCGGTAGGCGCGGTCGGCGTAACTGCCGAAGCGGCGCGCGTCGACGGCCAGCGCATCGCGCGGCGGCGCACCCTCGACGATCCAGTCGGCCAAGAAGTCTCCGGCGCCGCCGCCCTCCATGACGCCCATGCTGGAGCCGGTCAACAGCCAGGCGTTGGGCAAGCCAAAGGCAGGACCGATGAGCGGATTGGCATCCGGCGTGAAGGTGATCGGGCCGTTCACCACCGTCTTGATGCCGGCATCGGCGACCGCCGGCACGCGCGCCATGGCCTGCAGGACGATGTGCTCGACGCGGTCCAGGTCCGGCGGCAGCAGCTCCATGCCGAAGTTGGGCGGCACGCCGTCAACGGCCCAGGGCACCGCGTTCTTTTCATAGGGGCCGACGATGTAACCGTCGCGCTCCTGCCGCAGGTACCAGCTCTCTTCCGGGTCGCGGATCATCGGCAGCTCCGGCGCGCCGGCCGCGGTCCGCTCGGCGATCTCCGGCACGCGATCGGTGACGAGATATTGGTGCAGCATGGGGACGACCGGCAGGTCGAGGCCCATCATGGCGCCGATCTCCCGGCACCAGGTGCCGGCGGCGTTGACGATGTGCTCGGCCCGGATCTCACCGTTCTTTGTCTTGACGATCCACTCGCCCGAGGCCGCGCGAGCAATCGCTTCGACCGGGTTACGGCGATAGATCGCCGCCCCGAGCGAACGGGCGCCTGCGGCCATGGCGTTGGTCGCCTGGGTCGGATCGACGTGGCCGTCGTGCGGCTCGTGGATCGCGCCCAATAGCCCCTCGGTCTCGCAGAGCGGATAGATATCCTTGAGTTCCTGTGGCGTCAGGATGTTGAAGTCGTAGCCGAGAAAGCGGCCCAGCCCACGGACGTGCCGGAATTCCTCCATCCGCTCGGCCGAACGCGTGACACGCAGCGCGCCGCAGGCGTGGAAGCCGGTGGCAAGGCCGGTCTCCGCCGGCAAGATGTCGCGGTAGAGGCGCACGGAGGTGGCGCGCATGTCCATGATCGTCGGGTTGTGCGCGAAGTGCGTGCAGAGCCCGGCGGCGTGCCAGGTCGAGCCGGCGGTCAGCTCGTTCTTCTCCACCAACACCACGTCGCTCCAGCCACGCTTGGCCAGGTGATAGAGCAGCGAGACCCCCATGGCCCCACCCCCGATCACCACGACACGCGCATGGCTCCTCATCGTCGACCCCTCCTTCAGCCGCGCAGCCGAGTGCCGGACGGATCGTAGGGCGCGCGCTCAAGGGCGCGTAGCGGAAACCGCTCCCCCGCCACCCCGATCTCGTAGCTGCCATTCAGCATCACACGTTTCGGCATGCCGGGCTCGCAAGTGACGCTGCCCAGGCAGAGCGACTTGTCGACGTGGAAGCCGCGTCCGCCGGAGGTCGTGCGGCCGACCAGCGCGCCATCGCGATAGATCGGCTCCTCGTGCAGCAGGAGTGGATCGCCTTCCTCCACCGCAAAGAGCAGAAGCCGGCGCGTCAGGCCGTGCTGTTCCTGTTTCAGAAGCGCCTCGCGACCGATGAAACCCGAAGGCTTGTCCCAGGCAACCGCGAAGCGCAGACCGGCCTCCAAGGGCGTGTCGTCGGGCCCGATGTCGTGGCCCCAATGGCGGAAGCCCTTTTCCAACCGGCAGGAGTCGAGGGCGAAGAGACCTGCGTGCGTCACGCCGAGCGACGTTCCCGCTTCGAGCAGCGACTCATGGACACTCGCAGCGAACTCGGTGGGAACATAAAGCTCCCAGCCCAACTCGCCGACGAAGCTGACCCGCGTGGCCCGAACCTCGGCCATGCCGAGCGCGATCCGTCGCGAAGTCGCGAAGGGAAAGGTCTCGCGCGAGAGTTCGGCGTCGGTGAGCGACTGCAGAAGCCGGCGCGAGTCTGGCCCCATGACACCGATGACGCTTTCCGCAGAAGTGGCGTCGAAGACGGAGGCTTCGAGCCCAAGCCGGTCACGTTGCCGCGTGATCCAAGCCAGATCCTTCCAACGCGTCGTCGCGCCGCTGACGACACGAAAGTCGCTCTCGCCGCAGCGCGTAACCGTGACGTCCGCCTCGATGCCGCCACGCCCGTTCAACATCTGAGTGTAGATGCAAGCGTCAAGTGGCAGGTCCACATCGTTGGCGCAGAGCTGCTGTAGCAGCGTCAGCGAATCGCGACCGCGAACATCGATCTTGGTGAAAGGGCTCAGATCGAACAGGGCGACGCAGTCGCGGACCGCCGCCACTTCGCGCGCCGCCGCCTCCCACCAGCACTGCGGACCGTAGCTGTAGCGAAGCTCCCGCTCTTGCCCATTGCCGGCGAACCAAAAGGGCCGCTCCCAGCCGGCCGGCGCCCCGAATACGGCACCGACTTCCGCAAGAGCGCCGTGCAGCGCCGTGCGACGCACGCCCCGCCCGGCCTTGGGCTGCTTGAAGGGCCAGTGCAGGCCGAAGACATCGCCGACTGCTTCCTCCATGCGCCGCACGAGAAAGGGCTTGGCCGCGGAGGCGCGGTCGAAGCGGGCGATATCGAGGTCCCAGAGATCCATCGGTGCCTCGCCGGCGACGATCCACTCCGCCATCGCCTTGCCGACGCCGGCCGAGGACATCATGCCGATGGAGTTGAAGCCTGCCGCGACGAAGAAGCCTTTCAGGAAGGGCGACTCGCCAATGAGCTGCCGGGAATCCGGCGTGAAGCTCTCCGGTCCGTTCATGAAGTGCTGAATGCCCGCCTGTTCCAAGGCCGGGACGCGGTTAAGGCCCGCGGTCATGAAGGGCTCGAACTGCTCCCAGTCTTCCGGCAGCTCCAGGAACGCCCTATCGCCGTCGGCGCCCTCGGCGTCCCAGACCTTGGCGAAGGGTTCGAAACCGCCAAGCACCAGCTTGCCCACATCGCCCTTGAGGTAGATCCCGTTATCCAGGTCGCGAACGACGGGCAGCGGATCGGGCAGGCTGGCCACTGGCTCCGTCACCACGTACATGTGCTGCACCGCCTGGAGGGGCACGGGCACGCCGGCCAGCGCGCCGAGTGCGCGGCCCCAGGCGCCGGCACAGTTGACAACCGTCTCGCAGCGAAGCGTTTCGCCGGTCGAAAGGCGAAGTCCCCTCACCGCGCCATTACAAGTCTCGACGCCGAGGCAGGCGACGCCCTCGCGTATGCGCACGCCGCCAGTTCGCGCGGCCTTGGCATAGGCCATGCAAATGTCGACGGGACTGGCCTGACCGTCTTTCTCGACCCAAAGGGCGCCCGCCAAGTCGTCACTGCGCAGGAAAGGCGCCCGTTCGGCGACCTCATCGGGTGTCAGCATCCGGGCCTCGAGCTCCGCCATCTCGCCGATCGCGGCGATCCGGCGCAGCTCGACCATGCGGTTGGCGTTGCTCGCCAGCCAGAAGCCGCCGGTCTGACGGTAACCGGTGCTCTGGCCGGTCTCGGCCTCGAGCCGGGGGAAGAGCTCGGTGGCATAGGAAGCCAGCTGCGTCAGTTTCAGGCTGGCCCGCAGCGGACCGACGATGCCCGCCGCATGCCAGGAGGTGCCGCTGGTCAGCTGGTTGCGCTCGATCAGCAACACGTCGTCGGCGCCGAGCTTCGCCAAGTGATAGGCGATGCCGAGCCCGATCACCCCGCCGCCGACGATCACGATCCGTGCGCTTTCCGACATCGCTTACGCGATCCCTGCCTTGCTCCGCCCCGCGGTCAGCATTGGAGGAAAACGGCCGGGCCTCAACGTTTCCCTTGCTTCATAAGAGATTCTAATGCTTGGCTGGAAGGCGGGATGCTGACGCCTTCGAAGGATGGAAACGGCCGGACGATGAAAAACAGCGGCGCCTTCGAGTTCAACTTCCTGCGCGCCATCGAAGTCTTCGTCGCGGTGACCGAGACCCGCCACGTGACCCGCGCCGCCGAGGCACTCGGCCTGACCCAGTCGGCGGCCTCGCAGCACCTGAAGAACCTGGAGAGCGCCCTCGGCACCAAGCTGATCGACCGTAGCCTGCGCCCCATTCAGCTGACCAAGGCTGGCATTGCTTTGCACCGTCGCGCCATCGCCATCCTGGGCGAAGTCGAGCAACTGCGGGTCGACGTGCGGCGCGCGAATCTCGCACCGTTGCCCCTGCTGCGCGTCGCCCTGCTGGCCTCGATCGCCACGACCCTGGCGCCTGCGCTGGCGGCGCTGGCGCGCGAAACCTTTCAGATCCCGGAGATCAGCCTCTTTGCCGGACTGGCCAGCGATCACCAGAACCTCTTGCGCAGCCGCCGCGCAGACCTGGCCGTTACCTCCGATGCCTTCTTCGATATCGAGGGGCTGAGCCGCCATCCGATCCTGACTGAGCAATATCTGCTGATCACACCGCAAGACTATGCGGGACCCGTGGAAGACCTCGCCAAGCTGGCGGAAAGGCTACCGCTGGTGCGCTTTTCCCGCGAGACCGCGGTCGGCCTGCGCACCGACCAGCATCTGCGGCGCGCCCGCCTGGAGCTGCCGCGCGCCATCGAGGGGGATCGCTCCAGCGTGGTCATGGCCCCGGTCGCGGCCGGCATCGGTTTCACGTTGCTCACCCCCACACTTCTGATCGACGGCCTCGCCGAGGGCATGGCGATCTCGATCCACAAGTTGCCGCTGCCGGGCTTTGCCCGCGAGATCACCCTGGTGGCGCGCGAGCGGGAACTGGGCGATCTGCCCGTAGCCTTTGCCGAGCGCTGCGCGGAGGTCCTCTCGGATACGATCACACGCCGCCTGCCGGAGCTTCCGCCGGGGAGCTTTCGCAGGATCGACCAGACCGCAGAAGCCGTTGGCGATGGCTAATCGCCATCATAAGGAATCGCGATGGAGATCCTTTTCACTGCCCAAGCTACGCTTTGCATGTTTCTCTAGGCGGATAGGCAAGCGGTGCAAGGAAGGCTGACGTGAACGACCACTCGACGCCAATCGACAGCGGCATCGAAACCGACTGGACCACCGACGCGATCGTCGCACGCCGGGAAAAGTTCTACTCGGCCTCCCAGCGCAAGTTCGTGCCCTACGCCACACCGCTCATCTTCCAGCGCGGCGCAGGGCAGTACCTCTGGGACGAGACGGGCAAGCAATACATCGACCTGCTCGGCATGAACCTCTGCATTTCGGTCGGCCATGCCCACCCCGAGGTCGTCAAGGCGGCGAGCGAGCAGATTGCGCAGCTCACCCACTGCACGACCATGTTCTACCACCCTGTACCGGCGCACTACGCCGAGGAGCTGACCGCCACCATGCCGCCGGGCCAGGACTGGGTGGTGCACTTTACGAATAGCGGCGCCGAGGCCATCGACCTGGCGCTGATGATGGCGCGCAGTCACAGCGGCAACAATGACATGCTGGCGCTGCGCAACAGCTATCATGGCGCCACCTACGGCGCCCAGTCGGTGACCGGCATCAGCGGCTTCCGCCACAAGGTGGCGCAGCTCGGCGGCGTCGCCTTCGTGCCGGAGCCCAACCAATACCGCGGCCTTTTCGGCGAGGGCGTCGAGCCTTACCTGGACGAGATCGAGCGCGCCATCCAGACCGCCACCAGCGGTCGGCTGGCTGGCATGATCATCGAGCCGGTGCAGGGCTACGGCGGCATCATCCCGATGCCCGAAGGCTACATCGCCGGCGCCTTCGAGCGCGTGCGTGCACACGGCGGGCTCGCCATCATCGACGAGGTGCAATCGGGCGTCGCCCGGACGGGCGATCACTTCTGGGCCTTCGAAGGCCACGGCGTAACGCCCGACATCGTCGTGATGGCGAAAGGCATCGGTAACGGCATTCCGATCGGCGCCGTGGTGGCCAAACGCGAAGTCGCCGAGTGCATGGCCGACAAGTTCCTCTTCCACACCTATGGCGCCAATCCGGTCGCCTGTGCCGCAGGGCGCGCCGTGCTCAAGGTCCTGAAACGGGAGCAGCTGCAGGACAATGCGCGCGAGGTCGGCGCCGCGCTTTACGAGCGGCTGGTGGCACTGCAGCAGAGATACAGCGTGATCGGCGACGTGCGTGGCAAGGGCCTGATGCTGGCGATCGAGCTGGTCAAGGACCGCGCGACCAAGGAGCCTGATCCGGAAACCACCGCGCGCGTCTTCGAGGAGACGCGGCACCAGGGCCTGGTGGTCAGCAAGTCCGGCCCCCATCGCAGCGTCCTGCGCATGGTGCCGCCGCTCTGCCTGTCGCCCGACGATGTCGATCAGGTGGCGGACAAGCTGGAGCAGAGCTTCGCGTCGCTTACCGCCTGACGGAAAGAGGCAGCCATGGGCTTTGCCGATAAGCGGGTCTTCATCACCGGCGGCGCGCGTGGCATCGGCGCGGCCGTCGCGAAGGCCTTTGTCGGCGAGGGCGCCAAGGTCGCGATCAATGCCCGCAGCGAGGAGTCCATCGAGAGCTGCCGTCGGGCCCATGGCCACGACTACCTGGGCGTGGCCGGTGAAGTCGGCCAGCGCGATGCCTGCTTCGCCATTATCGGGCGGGCGGTCGAGGCCCTGGGCGGCCTCGACGTCCTGGTGGCGAATGCCGGCATCTTCGCCGAAGTGCCCTTCGAAGAGGTGACGCAGGAAGAGTTCGACGCCAACGTAACCGTCAACCTGGGCGGCGTCTTCTTCTGCGCCCAGGCGGCCATGCCGGCGCTCAGGGAAAGCAAGGGCAACATCGTGGCGGTAGCCTCCGATGCGGCGCTTATCTCTTACGCGGCCGCGCCGGCCTACAGCGCCGCCAAGGGCGCCGTCGCCAGTCTCGTGCGCAGCCTGGCGATCGGCTATGCGAGCTATCCGGTCCGTGTGAACTGCGTCTGTCCGGGCAACGTCGACACCGACCTGTTGCACGAGGCCGCCGCTCAGACGTCCGATCCGGAAAGCTACATCAAGGCCGCCGGCGACCGAGCACCGGTGCGGCGCATGGCCGCGGCGGAGGAGGTCGCCGCCGCTGTGCTCTACCTTGCCTCCAGCGAGGCCGCCTTTACCAACGGCGTCGCCCTGCCGATCGATGGCGGCGGCACCGCCGGCTTCGACTGAGCAGACCGCCTCACGCGGCGATCGCGCGTTTCGCGGCGGCCAGATCGTCGATCTGCTTCAGCAACGACACGTAGTCAGGCGAATCGGGGGCGGCATAGTTGAAGTTCTTGAACAGGCCAGTCAGGCGGGTGAAGTGGTCCCGGACCTCGTCCTTGTCGGCGAAGTCGTAGTCCTGCGTTACGATCCGGTGGACCTTGCCGAAGGTGAGCCGCTGCCGGTCCAGCGGCGCCGAGACGTCGACCGCGTCGAAGGCGTCCTGCTGCAGGTAGACCATGTCGAGAAAGAGCGCCTTCTGATAAGTGACGAAATCCTCCAGGGTCACACCCTCCTCGCCGGTCACCTGCATCATCTGCAGCACGCCCTCGCCAGCCTGCAGCAGCGCCTGCATGTCCTGCACCCGCGCCGTCCAGTCCGCCTCCATGTTCGATTCGTACCAGCCCTGCAGTTGGTCCAGGTAGCGCGACCAGGAGATCAGCGGATCGACCGAGGGATAGAAGCGCTTGTAGGCCCGCTCGGCGGAGAGCCCGAGGAAGGTCTTGACCGTCGCCAGGGTGGATTGGGTGACCGGCTCCTCGAAGTTGCCGCCGGCCGGCGAGACCGTGCCGATCATGGTCAGGCTGCCGACGGATTTGTCGCTGGTGCGGATCACGCCGGCCCGTTCGTAGATGCCCTTGACCGCGGAATCGAGGTAGGCCGGGAAGGCTTCCTCGCCCGGGATCTCTTCCAGGCGTCCGGAAGTCTCCCGCATGGCCTGGGCCCAGCGCGACGTGGAATCGGCGATCAGCAGCACATCGTAGCCCATCTGCCGGTAGTACTCGCCGAGCGTGATGCCGGTGTAGATCGAGGCCTCGCGGGCTGCGACCGGCATGGAGGAGGTGTTGCAGATGATGATGGTGCGGTCCATCAGTGGGCCGCCGCTGGTCGGGTCGACCAGGTTGGGGAACTCGGTGATGGTCTCGACCACCTCGCCGGCGCGCTCGCCGCAGGCCACGACGATGACGATGTCGACCGCCGAATAACGCGAGATCAGGCCCTGCAGGACGGTCTTGCCGGCGCCGAAGGGACCGGGGATGCAGCCGGTGCCGCCTCTAGCAATGGGGAAAAAGGTGTCGATCAGGCGGATCGTGGTGACCAGCGGCTCCTCCGGATAGAGCCGCTCCGCCCGGCCACCGCGCATCAGCTCGGCATCCAAGGCGCGCCGGACCGGCCAGCGCTGCGCCAGGCCGATGCTCCTCTCCTGGCCCGAACGGTCGCGAAGGCGCGCGACCCTATCTTCGATCGTGAAGCTGCCCTCCTGAATCCAGACGACCTCCCAGTCGCCCGATTGGTCGCCCAGCCAGCCGAAGGGCACCATGATCTTATGGGCGAAGCGGCCCTCCTGCACCGTGCCGAGGCAATCGCCCGCCGCGACGCTAGCGCCGGTCTTGACCGCGGGCGTGAAGGCCCACTTGCGCTTGCGGTTGAGGGCGTCCAGCTCGATGCCGCGCGGCAGGAAGACGCCGTGACTGGCAGCCAGCTTCTCCAGCGGATTCTGCAAACCATCGTAGACCTGGCCGAGCAGTCCTGGCCCTAGAGTGACGGAGAGCATCTCGCCGCTCTGCTCGACCGGGTCGCCGACTCCGACACCGACCGTGCTCTCGTAGACCTGGGCATCGGCGGTACGTCTGCGCACGCGCAGGATCTCCGCCTTGAGGCGCTCCTGCACGCCCGCGTCTGCCGAGCGGGTCGGACAGATGTAGATGACCTCGTTCTTGACCAGCCGCGCCGCCTTGCCGTCCTCGCCCGTCAGCGCCTCGATGGTCACGATGTCGTCCTGCACAGCGACGATGCGAGCCGTGACCGCGTTTTCGAACATAGGCGCCGCGGCCTTCTTGGGTTTCGCTACCGTCTTCTTTCCCGGGGTGGTGCTCGCGGTCTTCGCCTTGCGCGCCATCAGCCCACTCCTTCCTCCAGCAGCCGCACATGCTCGCCGAGTGCGGTCTCGACCAGCTCGCCGAAACGGGCCTTGGCGACCTCGCCGTCATAGGTGGTCCAGCGCTCGATAACGTTCCAACGCAGTACATAGATCACCACCGCCTCGAAATCGAAGGCATGCTCGTCTGCCCGGCGGCCGAGGTTGATCCAGACCTGCTCCAGCAGGAGCCGCTCCAGATGCAGGGCATCGCCTTGTCGCAGGAGCCTGTCGGCCTCGCGCAGCCAAGGAAACACGCCGTCAAGACGGAAAGCGGGCTCGCTCCAATTGCGCGCGATATGGCCGAGCCAGCGGCTGTAGCCCCAAGTCCTGTGGGCCGGCGGCCGGCTTTCGCCACGCTGGCGCCGGCGCAGCGCCGCAACACAGGTCCTGAGCTCCAGGCGGTCGCGAATAATCTGGCGCAAAGTCTCGTTCTCGATTCGTGCCATGGTCGTACGGGCCCGGGCAACGAAGTCCGCTTCGCTCAGCGGTACTGCCAGGTGGCTCCACTGCAGCAGGTCTTCGACCAGGCTCAGCGTTTCGCTGTCCTCTGGCGCCAGCACACGCAGGCGACGCTCCAGCTTGAGTCGCGACAGGGGCGTCTGCTTTGCGGCGAAGAGCACGCCGTGATGGGGCAGGCTCGCCATCAGCATGGTGTAGGCGTTGGGGTCGCTCACGGCGGCGACTCCCGATGGAGCGTGCGCCGGTTCACTTGACCACGCCCTCCATGATAGCGCGGAAGCGCGGCTGCAGATGCTCGAGCAGCAAGGCTGCGACCGCCTGTTCGGTCACGTCGATGTTGATGTCCCGCTCGAGCAGGCGGACGCGGATACCGGCCTGTGTCTCATCCGCCACCGTGAACTGAACGCCGTCGCGCAGCAGCTGCCCCTGGATGCCATAGATGAAGCTCGAAAGCGCGCCTTCGGTCAGCTCCTCCGGCCGGCGCCGCAGGTCCTCCAGTCCGACCACCTCGCGCGGCAGAATAACCTCGAGCGGTTCCTCCTCGTCGATCTCGATCTCCTCGCGCATACGGCCGACGATCTCCAGGATCATCCTCTGCAACAATTCCTGGTCGATCACCTGCTCGCGCACCAACCGCTGCACTTCCTCGGAAAAACGCCGCATGAGCTGCGACTTCAGGTCCAGCACCAGATCGCGCATGGCGACCTTGAGTGCCTCCTCGCCGGCCGCCTTCAGGGAGTCCGCCTCCTTGCGCGCGGTCTCGACACGGTAGCGCGCCTCGGAGTCGGCATCCTCCAGGATGGCGCGCGCCTTGGCTTCCGCTTCGGCGACAATGGCCTCCGCCTTCTGCTTGCCTTCGGCGACCCCTTCGTCACGCAGCCGGGCGATCAACGCGTCGACGCCGGAGGAGACAACCGCCGGCTTGTGCTGGTCATTCATCCCGCGCCTCCTGGAATACCTGCGCTGATCACCAGGGCGAAGATGAAGGCGAAGACGGCGAAGCCCTCGACAATCGCGGCCGGCGCCAACGAGAGGCCGAAGATCTCCGGCTTTTCCTTGGCCGCGTTGATCGCCGAGGCACAGCACTGGCCCTGGCGGATCGCGCTGACCATCAGCGCCAGGCCGGCGAAGAGGCCAACACCGAAAAGCCCGGCACCGCTCTCCGCCGTCACCTCCCGATTAAGGGTAAACATGACCACGATGCCGTAGATGATCTGCGACGAGGGCATGGCGGAGATGCCGATGTAGCGGCCGTAACCGCCCTCGGTCTCGAGCATGGCACCGATCGCCGCCTGGCCCGCGATGGCGCAACCGATGATGCTGCCGACCGCGCCCAGCGCCATGGCGCCGTACATGCCGGCCCAGCCCAGCGCCACAACCAGTTCGTTCACGGTTGCACCTCCTTTCGGGCAAAGGCCTTGAAGGGATAGCCCTCCTCCGACATGCCCCAATTGTAGAACTCGATGAAATTCAGGCGCAGGCCGTGCACCACGCCGCTCATGATGGAGAGCGCCAGATTCAGGCCATGGCCCAGCAGCAGGATGAGAATGCTGATGAAGAGACCGAGCCCCGGTACCGCCTCGTTCACTTGCGCCGCGAGCTGGTTGAAAGTCAGGGCGAGCGAAGCGCTGGCCAGGCCGAGCGCGAAAAGCCGCATGTAGCTCAGCACGTCGCCGAAGGCCCTGGTCACGTTGGTCAAGGCTTGCAGCCCATCGAGACTCCGCAAGAGCAGCCCCTTCGCCGTGTCGCAGGGGCGCCGGCTGCTGAACCAGAAAACCGCGGCTAGACCGGCGGCGAGCAGCAAGTAACCCAGGATCCCAAAGAAACCGCCGCTGCCGCTGAGCCAGACGACGAGCCCACCAGTTACGGCGGCGATCCATCCCAGCTTGGAGAAGCAAACACCAAGGTCACGGCGGTTGAGGTAGGCCGTAACCCCGTTGGCGAGGATGATGTGCAGGGCCCCGATCACGATCGACAGCCGCATCATCATCTCGAAATCGTTGAGGTCGATCAGATGCAGCACGTCCAGCCCCAAGCCCGGTGCGGGCGTGACACCGAAGTAGCCGCCGGAGAGCACGCCCCAGAGCAGCGAGGTGCCGAACAGGCAGGCGCCCAGGATACGGAAGCGCCGACCGCCGGCGCTCTTGCCGAGCTTACCCCAGGTGGCCGCCAGCAACCCGAGGAGCACCAGCGCATAGCCGGCGTCCGACAGAATCATCGCGAAGAACAGACAGAAGGAGAAGAACACGACCAGCGAGGGATCCCAGGAGCGGTAGCCGGGCGTCTGATAGAACATCGCCAGGTCGCCGCCGGCGGCAAGCTCCGGCGGGTTCTCCAGCAGGGTCGGCGGCGAGTCCTCCGGCCCGGGCACCTCGATCAGGCAGGCGAGCCCTCGCGCCTCGGCAAAGGCTTCGATCTGCGGCACCACATCCTCCGGCGCCCAGCCTTGTATGGCAAAGACACTCGCCTCGTCGCGGGTCAGCTCGCGGGCGTGGGCCAGCGCCGCGTGGTCCTCGGCCCGCGCCAGGTTCACGCTCAGCAGATAGATGAAGCGGGTCAGCGCCTGGCGCTCGGCGACCAGGGCCTCGAGTTCGACCTCGCAGTCCTCGAGCTGCTGCTTGAGCTCGTTGAGTGGCAGCGCCCCGGTGTGGGTGCGCGGCACCGGCAGTGTGTCGGCCGGCGGCTCGTCGTGCGAGATCAGCACTACGTAGGCGCGCCGAGGGTCGCGATGCACGATCTGCCAGGGAAGCTCGACCGACTGTAGCGCCTTCAGCTTGCCGGCCGGCAGGATATAGAACCAGAGGCGATGGCCGGCCAGCTCCGCATGCGGCGGGAAATACAGATCGCCCCAGGGCTCGACCTGCTTGATCCGGTGCAGCAGGAAGTCGCGCCGGTCGGTCACCTCGCGTAGGCGCTGCTGCACGTCGCGTGCCTCGGCCACTAAGCGATCCACATCGAAGTCCGGGTCGCGGGTCACTTGACGGCGCTTGTCCGCCATGTCGGTCAGGAAGCGCAGCGCCTTGTAGGCTTCTTCAGCGCGCGGCGAGGCCGCCGTTTCCGGCTCGGTCGGCGCCGGACGCAAGGGCACGAGATGCAGGCCGCCCAGATCCTGCAGGCCCTGCAGCAGATCGACCTTCTCCCTCAGCAGGCCGCAGAGCGTGATCTTCTTGAGGGCTACGATGCTCATGCCTCGGCCCCTGACTCTGCTTGTGCCTGGCGCTTCGCCTTGGCGATCTTGGCGCGCACCACGCCGGCACGCTCGCCGTCGGCGAGAAAGATCTCGATCTTCTTGATGTTGGTCCGAGCACGCGGGATCAGCACCTTGTCGAAGAGGTTGACCCGCTGGGTGACCTTCTTGACCGCCTCCTCGAGCAGCAGCAGGCGGCGCTCCTCCACCTGCAGGCGCAATCGCAGCTCGACCATGCGCCGCAGATCCTCGACCAGGCGGTCGACCCAGTGCGGCTTGGCCATCAAGGCATAGGGGCGAGCCTCGATCTCCACCTCGGCCAGGGTCGGCAAGCGCGCGCCGACGATGTTCTCGCTGCCGAGGCTCACCTTGGCGACCCGGGCCAGATTGGTCAGATCGACCTCACGGCTCGCCAGCATCGGCAGGGCCTTGGCCACATCGTCCAGCAGAGCCTCGATCTCCTGCTGACTCGCTGCGAGCTGCGCCTTGGCCTTGGCCCGTTCGGCGATCAGCTGTCTGCGTTTCAGATCGAGCGACGGCAGGAAGCGCTCGAAGGTCGCGAGCTGCTGCTCCTCGCGATTGAGCGCCGATTTACTGAGCTGCAGCCGAGCCACGAGACTCCTCCGCTTGTGCTGCCGGCACCGCCCCCGACTGGGGGAAGTACTTGTCGATCAGCTCCTGCTTCATCAGCAGCTGCTCGGGCTTGAAGCACTCGGCCAGGGTTCGCCAACAGAGATCGAGCGCGTCTTCGAGCGGCATGGAGACTTCGATGTCCATGAAACGCTCGCGGAACAGATCGCCGAACTTGAGCAGCTGATGGTCGAAGTCGGACAGCTCGAAGGCCATGGCCTGCTTCTGCGCTGCGTCGCGTGCGCCGGCATAGAAGCGGATCATGGCGTTCATGATCTGCGAATGGTCCTCGCGCGTGACCTTGCCGATCACGTGCTGCTTGAGCCGCGACAGCGAGCCGAAGGGATCGATGACGCGGTTGTGCAAATAGAACTGGCCCTCGGTGATGTAGCCGGTGTTGTCGGGCACCGGATGGGTCACGTCATCGCCCGGCATGGTGGTCACGCTGAGGATGGTGACCGAGCCGCCGGCCGCGTAGTCGCAGGCCTTCTCGTAGCGGCGCGCCAGCTGGGAATAGAGATCACCCATGTAGCCGCGGTTTGAGGGCACGTGCTCCATGGCGATGCCGATTTCCTTGAGGGCATCGGCGAAGGCCGTCATGTCGGTCAGCAACACCAGCACGCGCTTGCTTTCCTCAACGGCGAAGCGTTCGGCCACGGCCAGCGCCATGTCCGGCACCAACAGGCGCTCGACAATGGGGTCGGAGGCCAGGTTGACAAACATGACGGTGCGGGCGAAGACGCCGGCATCCTCGAAGGCCTTCCGGAAGAAGTGGTAGTCGTCGAAGATCAGCCCCATGCCGCCGAACACCACGACCTCAGCGTCCGCCTGGACGCCGATGCGCGCCAGGAATTGGTTGTAGGGTTCGCCCGCGACCGAGAAGACCGGGATCTTCTGGCTCTCGACCAGGCAGTTGAAGACATCGACCATGGGCACGTCGGTGCGGATCATGCGTGAGGCCAAAACACGCTGCGCCGGATTGACCGACGGCCCGCCGATCTCGACCTTGGGATCGAGCTCCAAATCGGGGCCGCCGTCCATCGGATCGCCGGCGCCACGGAACACCCGGCCCAGGATGTTCTCCGAATAGGTCACCCGCATGGGATGGCCGAGAAAGCGGACCGAGGCCGAGGTCGAGAGCCCCTTGGTGCCATCGAAGACCTGCAAGGCCACGACATCCCGCTTGGCGTTGATGACCTGGGCCAGAGAGCGCCGGCTGGCGGCGTCCTCGACAACAGCGAGGTCGTTGAAACGGACTAGGGGTGGCTCGCCCGGCGCCGGTTCGGGCACCTGGACCTTCAGGATGTCGCCGACGATTTCGAGGATGCGGGAGTATCGAATCATAGCGAGCTTGTTGCCTTCCTCAGAAGACCCCCTACTGGACTAGGCATCGCTTTTCCTCTCGGGCCCGTACTCCAGCCAGTTGAAGAAGACGAACCCCGCGGCGGTGACGACGAAAACGACCTGCGCAATCAGCATGAACCGCGCTTCCGCCTCGTCGACCTGGGCGGGATCGAGGTAGAGGTGCAACAGATGAATCGTCGAGATCAGCAGTATGGTCGTGGCGATCCGCAGCTTGAGCTTGCCGGTGGTGGAGCGCCGCATCCACGCAGGGACGCTGGTTTGGTCCCGCATGTGAAGGCGCGAAATGAAGGTCTCGTAACCGCTGATCACGACCATGACCACGAGGTTGGCGATCAGCACCATGTCGATCAGGTCCAGGGTCACGAGGATCGCATCCTCGCGCGTGAGCGACCCCAGCGGGAGCATGATGCTGAACAAGTGCTTTACGAACACGATTTCGAAGATCACCAACGCCACGACCAGGCCGATCAGCAGCGGAAGCTGGAGCCATCGGCAGAGCAGAAGAATCCCCTCGAAGGCCGCAAGGCGTTCCAGATGCTTGATATTCTCGGCGTCGGATACGCCGTCCTTAGGTGTCTCTTGCATAGCTCCGCCGATCGCAAAGACGCCTGACGCTGCTTCCCGCGGACATGCCGATCTTTCGGCAGGCCCGGAACCGCCAACCTAGAAAACCAAAGGCCCGCAGGTGCTCCCTAGGTGGCTGTGGCACGCGTCATCGTAAAGTCCTGTCTCCGGTGTTTTGCCCCGTCCGTTTCATCGTGACCCTTGGGCTCTGTGGAACCGGCCCAGGCGACGGCATCCCTCAGTGCCATTCGATCGCTGTGACATCGCCGGTCACAGTGGTCCCGGCGGTACCGGCGACGATTGCCGGCAGGTCTTTCAAAGCGCCGATGGCGGCGGCCTTGCCGGTGCGCTCGGCAAACTGGCAGGCTGCGTCCACCTTTGGGCCCATGGAGCCGGCCGGGAAATCGTAAGCCCGGATGGCGTCGGGCGAGGCGCGCTTGATGCCCTTGGCCTCCGGCGTGCCGAAGCCGACGAAAACCGCATCGGCATCGGTCGCCATGACGAATAGATCAGCTTCCAGCTCACGGGCCAGCAGCTCGCTCGCCAGATCCTTGTCGATCACCGCCTCGACGCCCTGCAGCTTGCGGTCAGTATCGTAGACTGTCGGGATGCCGCCGCCGCCGGCGCAGATCACGATGGTGCCCTTTTCCATCAGCCATTTGACCGGCCGGATCTCGAAAATGCGTTGCGGCTGCGGCGAGGGCACGACGCGCCGCCACTTGTCGCCGTCGGCCTTGATCGACCAGCCCTTCTCGGCAGCCAGGCGCTCGGCCTCGTCCCGATCATAGACCGGCCCGATGAACTTGGTCGGATTCCTGAAGGCCGGATCGGCCCCGTCGACCTCGACCATGGTCAGGATGGTCGCAAAGGGTACCTCCATGGGCAGCAGGTTGCCCATCTCCTGCTCGATCATGTAGCCGATCATGCCCTCGGTCTCGGCGCCGAGCACGTCGAGCGGATAGGCTTCCACGGGCTTGTAGGCGGCGCCCTGCAGGGCTAGCAGGCCGACCTGCGGCCCGTTGCCGTGCGAGATGACCAGCTTGTGCTCGCGCGCGATCGGCGCCATCGCTTCGGCGGCCACCTTCACGTTCTCACGCTGCGCCTCGGCAGTCATGGGTTGGCCCCGACGCAGCAAGGCATTGCCGCCGAGGGCGATCACAATGCGCATGACTCAGCCCCCGATGGTGGCGACCAGCACGGCCTTGATGGTGTGCATGCGGTTCTCCGCCTGCTCGAACTGGACCCCGGCCGGCGATTCGAAGACCTCCTCGGTAACCTCCATCTCGGCCACGCCAAACTTCTCGAACATCTCCTCGCCGACCTTGGTCTCCCGATTGTGGAACGCCGGCAGGCAATGCATGAACTTGGTCGAGGCGACACCGGTGGCCGCCATCAGCTCCTTGTTCACCTGATAGGGCTTCAGCAGCTTGATGCGTTCCTCCCAGACCTCGACCGGCTCGCCCATGGAGACCCAGACGTCCGTGTGGATGAAGTCGCAGCCCTCGACCGCCTCCTTCGGGTTCTCGGTGACCGTCAAACGCGCGCCGTACCTGTCCGCGAGTTCGCGAGCCGGGCCCAGGTAGTCGTCGCTCGGCCAGTTCGCCTTGGGCGCCGCCAGGCGCACGTCCATACCCATCAGGCAGCCGGCGATCATCAGCGAATGGCCCATGTTGCTGCGCGCATCGCCGACGAAGGCGTAGGAGATGTCGTGCAACGGCTTGTCGCTGTGCTCGCGCATGGTCAGCAGGTCGGCCAGCATTTGGGTCGGGTGGAATTCGTCGGTCAGGCCGTTGAAGACCGGCACGCCGGCATACGCGGCCAGCTCCTCGACGATCGCCTGACCGAAGCCGCGGTACTCGATGGCGTCGTACATGCGGCCGAGCACGCGGGCCGTGTCCTTCATCGATTCCTTATGGCCGATCTGCGAGCCCGAGGGGCCGAGATAGGTGACCTGCGCGCCCTGGTCGAAGGCCGCCACCTCGAAAGCGCACATAGTCCGGGTCGAAGTCTTTTCGAAGATCAGGCAGATGTTCTTGCGCGTCAGACGCTGCTGTTCGGTTCCGGCGTACTTGGCCCGCTTCAGATCGCGCGACAGGTCGAGCAGGTAGCGCATCTCCCGCTGATCGAAGTCGAGGATCTTGAGAAAGCTTCGCCCCTTTAGGTTAAACGGCATCTTCGGTCTCCAGGATTGCGAGCCGCCGCGTCACGGCGGTGGTTCAGTCGATTGGATCGCGCGTAATAGGGCAGGTCATGCAGTGGCCGCCGCCGCGGCCGCGACCCAGTTCGGAGCCATGGATGGTGATGACCTCGATGCCTTCCTTGCGCAGCAGACTATTGGTGAAGGTGTTGCGGGCATAGGCCACGACCACGCCCGGCTCGAGCGCGACCACGTTGTTGCCGTCGTCCCATTGCTCACGTTCGCGCTCGTAGGCATCGCCGCCGGTGTAGACCACCCTGAGCTTGTTCAGCCCGAGGCCGTTTGCCGCCACGTCGAAGAGATGATCGTCCTCCTGGCGAAAGTCGATGCCGCCGTTGCTGTCCGCGGGCCGCAGGCTGTAGCAGGTGATCTCATCGCAGACCTCCTTGTAGGCCGTCGCCACGTCGCGGTCGCAGAAGGAGAAGACGGTGTCCAGGTGCATCGCCGCCCGCGACTTCGGCATCTGGCAAGCGACCACGCGCTCGGCCGCCTGATGCTTGAAGAGGGCGCGCGCTATCTGGCCCACGGCCTGCGGTGTCGTCCGCTCACCCATGCCGATCAATACAGCGCCGTTGCCGATCGGCATGACATCGCCGCCCTCGACAGTGGCCGCGCCATGATCTTCGTCCGGATTGCCCCACCAAATTTGGAAGTCAGCCGCCTTGAAGTCGGGGTGGAACCTGTAGATCGCCGTGGTCAGTAGGGTCTCCTGCCGGCGGGCAGGCCAGAACATGGGGTTGACCGTGACGCCACCATAGATCCAGCAGCTGGTGTCGCGGGTGAAGATCGTGTTCGGCAGCGGTGGGATGACGAAGCCGTTCGGCCCGAGGTAGTTGCCGAACATGCCCTTGGGATCGAACGGCAGGTCGCCGACCGCGATGCCGCCGATCAGATAGTCGGCAAGCTCCTTGGCCGGCATTTCGTCGAGCCAGGCGCGTAGGTCCTCGAGCATGCCGATGCCGACCTGGTTGACCGTGATCTTGCGGTCGAGCACCCAGGCGCGCGCTTCCTTGTCCTCCAGGGTCGTGGCCAAGAGCTCGTGCATCTCGACCACCTCGACGCCGCGCTCCTCCATCTTGGTGCGGAAATCGTAGTGGTCGGTCTTGGCCTGCTGCACCCAGAAGACGTCATCGAAAATCAGATCCTCGCAGTTCGCCGGAGTCAGTCGTTCGTGCGCCTTGCCCGGGCGACAGACCAGGACCTTGCGCAGCTTGCCAACTTCAGAATGCGCGCCGATGTTTGTCATGATTCGCCTCCTCTTTCGTTGATCAACGCGCTATCGGCGCGATGCCGGCGCCCAGACGGAGCTACGATGAAATCGCCAGGGCGGCCATGATGATGACCGTGAGGATCACCAGCAGCGGCAGCATGAACTTGAGCCAGCGCTCGTAGGGCACCCGGCCGATCGCAAGGCCGCCCATGACGACGGCCGAGGTCGGGGTGATCAGGTTCACGATCCCGCTGGCCGACTGATAGGCAGTCACCACGAGGTCGCGGCCCACGCCGGCGAAATCGGCGAGCGGCGCCATGATCGGCATGGTGAGCACCGCCAGGCCCGAGGACGAAGGCACAAGGAACGACAACGCCACTTCGAGCCAATACATGGTGCTGATGAAGGCCACGGTGGAGAGGCCGGCAACCGCACCCTCAGACCAGAAGAGGACCGTGTCGGTCATCTTGCCGGCATCCATCACCACGACGATACCGCGCGCGATACCGATGATCAGGGCGACGCCGAGCAGATCGCGAGCGCCGTCGACGAAGCTTCCGGTGAAGGTCTCTTCGCCCATCCAGGCCACGAAACCGATCACCAGCGCGGAAAAGATGAACAGCGCCGACATCTCGGCCATCCACCAGCCGCCCGCCGAGACGCCCCAGATCATCACACCAAAGGTGACAGCGAAGATCACCAGCACGATTTTCTGCTGCAGGGTGAAGTCGGCCTCGTCGGGGCCGTCGCGCCTCTTCAGGAAGAAGGCCTCGTTTTCCGACTTGCGGTCCGCGACGATCGAGCGGGACGGGTCGTGCCGAACGCGTTCGGCATAGCGCATGACGAAAGCGACGCAGGCCAGCCAGCCGACAATCAGAATGATGAAGCGCAGGATGATGCCGTCGGTGAAGGGCACGCTGGCGGCGTTGGCCGCGATTACAGTGGCGAAGGGATTGATGGTCGAGCCGAGGGTGCCCATCCCGGCGCCGATCATGATGATGGAAACGCCGGTCGCCGAATCGTAGCCGGCCCGGATCATCACCGGAATGACCAGCATGTAGAAGGCCAGGGTCTCCTCGGCCATGCCGTAGATCGTTCCGCCGGCGGCGAAGAGCGCCATGAGAATGGGGATCATCCACTTCTCGTGCCCTTTCAGCGCCGTCATGGCCCGGCCGATGCCGGCATCGATGGCACCGGTCCTGGTAACGACGCCCAGGAAGCCGCCGATCACGATTACGAAGAGCGCCACGTCGATGGCGTTGGCCTCGTAGCTGCCGGGATCGAAGAAGCCGGCGATCGGCGCCAACAGGATATCGGTGAAGCCCTGCGGGTTGGCCTCGACCTCTTTGTAGGTGCCGGGAACCGGCACATCGCGGTCGAGCGCCTCGCTGTAGGCGCGGTCATACTCCCCGGCCGGAACGAACCAAGTCGCGATCGCAACGGCGATGATCAGGCCGAAGAGAATGGTGTAGGCGGTGGGAAACTTGAAACCCGGCTTCTTCTCGCTCGCGCTCGCATCGGTAACGGCCATGGCTGCTGCCCTCCCTTGGGTCTTTGTGCCGCGCGGCTCTTCCCGCGGACCGCACGGAGGCCGCAGTTGGGGCCGTGCGGAGCCAAGCCTTCGATCGCAGCATCACTCGACGCCCAATGGGCGCCGCGGCCACGGACTCACCCAGTCGTTTCGTCCAGCCCTGCTGTTTGGCCTCGCCTTAAACGTCCGTCGGGGCGAGCCCCGAAGGCGTAGGTTCGACAGCCCTACAGTGGTCGTTGCACCGTGATGACGACCCGCGTTCAGACAGATCAGGTCGCCGTAAGCGGCAACCAGCGGCTTTGCCACTGCCCGCCTGCGCGGGCTGGCCTACCAACCGGGAACAACTAAAAGGAGAACTCGGCGCATCCGCTATCCGCATCGTGCAATGGACAGATCAAGGCTCTGCCCGCCTTATAGCAGCGGCGCGCGCGGTGGATATTGAGCTGGGTCAAGAGCGACCGCCAGTCTAGCGGTCGTGCGTTCACGACGGCATGAACTGAGATGGAGCGATCCGCGGCTTAGTCGTTGAGCGGTACCGAGAGACCGACCTTGGTGCGGTGCATCACCACGGAGGTTCGAAAGCGTTTGACGTTCGCATCGGCGAAGAAAAGGCGATGGGTCAATTGCTCAAAATCCTTCATGTCCTTTGCCAGCGCGATCAACGCGAAATCCGCTTCGCCGGTGATGTAGTAGCACTGTTGAATCTGGGGCTCCTCCCGCGCCTTCCTGCGGAATGCGTCGAGTTGATCGAGCCGCTCACGCTCCAGCTCGACCATGATCAGGAATGTCATGGCGTAGCCCACGGCCGGCGGCGAGATCAGTGCCGACTCGCCCGCTATCACACCCGCCTCTCTCAGGCCCTTGATGCGCCGCTGCACCGTCGCCACCGACAAGCCGGCTTCGGCGGCGATCGTTTCAAGTCGTTCCCGCGCATTGGATTGCAGGAGCCGCAGTATGGTCGTATCGCTGGCGCTCAATTTCACTGTGACTGCTCCACGTCAAGAAGCCCCATACGTTGGGAAAAATTCTCGAAATCGGATTTATTTTGACGCCTCATGAGCACGAACCCCAAACATTATCTCAACGGTTTCGAGAATCCCTGGGCCGAGATTGCTCGAGCAGATCTTCGCCGCACCGCGGAACAAGCGGATTAAACAGATTCCTCGCGCGGTCCGGACGCGAGCCGACGCCTGCGCTTTGGGGGGCGGTGCGCTGAAGGCGCATCTCGTCCAGGGACATCGCACCTCGTCGTGAGGTTTTCTGCTCAACAAGCGTCGATAAACTATCATTTTTTCTCCACCCAGTGTGCTTTCTGACAGTTCCTAGGCGCAAGCGAGCGCTATCTTGGACGAATGCTGCGGGACAAAACCTGCTGTGGCAAGGCGTCCAGGCCGGATACCGGACGCCTAGATCGGCAGTGCTGATAGCCGACAGCAACCGGCGTCAATGACCCGGGAAGATACGAGTTTGGGGGAGGAGTAGTCGTTCGAAGTGCGCGGCCGAGCCGGTCTCGGACGGCCAGGTTTTGAAAAGTAAGAGGCGCCGGGCAACCGGCAATCACTACTGGGAGTAAGACAGAAATGAGAGTTTCGCTTAAACAGACGGCGTCCGCCGTCGCAGCACTGGCCTTGCTGGGCGTCGTCTCCACGGCCTCGGCGCAGGACGCGATCACGGTCGTATCCTGGGGCGGCGCCTACACCAAGAGCCAGATCGAGGCCTACCACAAGCCCTACAGCGAGCAGTTCGGGGTCACGGTGAATTCCGAGGACTACAACGGCGGACTGGCACAGGTGCGCGCCCAGGTGGAAGCCGGCAACGTGACCTGGGACCTGGTCGATGCCGAGCTGGCCGACGCGCAGATCGGCTGCGACGAGGGCATCCTCGAGACCTTCGATTTCGCCGAGCTGCCGGCGGCCCCCGACGGCACGGCCGCGACCGACGACTTCATCGAGGGCACCCTGCACGAGTGCGGCATCGGCCAGATCGTCTGGTCGACCGTGGTTACCTACGACACCACGAAGTTCGGCGACAATCAGCCGACGACCCTGGCCGACTTCTTCGACCTGGAGAAGTTCCCCGGCAAGCGCGGCCTGCGCAAGACCCCCAAGGTCAACCTGGAATGGGCGCTGATGGCCGACGGCGTGGCGCCGGAGGAGGTCTACGATACCCTGGACACGCCGGAAGGCGTCGAGCGAGCCTTCGCCGTGCTCGACAAGATCAAGTCGGAAGTGATCTGGTGGGAAGCCGGCGCGCAGCCGCCGCAGATGCTGGCCGACGGCGAGGTCGCCATGACCTCGGTCTATAACGGCCGCGTCTTCAACGCGATCGCCGTCGAGCAGAAGCCCTTCGAGATCATCTGGGACAACCAGGTTTGGGACATCGACCTCTGGATCATGCCCAAGGGTGCGCCGAACAAGGAAAGGGCGATGGAGTTCATCAAGTTCGCCACGGACACCCAGCGCCTGGCCGACCAGGCCTCCTGGATCTCCTACGGTCCGGTGCGCAAGTCGTCGGTGCCCCTGATCGGCACGCACGCCGAGGCCGGCGTCGAGATGGGCCCGCACATGCCGACGGCGCCCGACAACTTCAAGACCGCGCTCCAGAATGACTTCCTCTGGTGGGCGGACAATCAGGACGAGCTGACCGAGCGTTTCAACGCCTGGCTGGTTCAGTAACGAGACCGGCGCGGGGCGGGTGATCGGGCCCGCCCCGACCCTCTCCGCGGCGATCCCCATGGCAATCCCGGGGGCCCCCTTTTGGCCCAACCTCCGGTTCGACCGGAGGCCTCTGTCGTTCCTGGCGGGCGACATCGGCCGGCCTGACATCGATAGATCAAAAATATCTAGTGACGCGTATGTTTTTCTCAAATTTTCCTATTTTCTGATATTCTCCGCGCGCAGATTGGCGCTATCTTGAGCAGATGCTGTGGACCAACACCTATTGCGGAAAGACATCCGAGCCGCGTCTCTTCGAGGTCGCGGCTGACCGCCCACTGGCGCTGCTTCAGCAGTGCCCGGCCTACGCGCCAACACCACCGCAGGACCTGCCTGAGCTTGCTGCGGCCGTCGGTGTCGCGAGCCTCACGGCCAAGGACGAAACCGGGCGAATGCGGCTCGGCAGCTTCAAGGCGCTCGGCGGCGCCTTCGCCGTTGCACAGCTGATCGCCGAGGCTGCGGGCACGACAGACCTACTGGGGGACTCCGCCAAGGCGGCCGCCGCCGGCATGACCTTCATCACCGCCAGCGCGGGCAACCACGGGCTTTCGCTGGCTGCCGGCGCGCGTGTCTTCGGCGCGGGCGCCGTAATCGTGCTTTGTTCGTCGGTGCCCGAAGCCTTCGCAAACCGGATCCGTTCGCTGGGGGCCGAGGTGCTGCGCGTCGAGGGGACCTACGAAGACAGCGTCGCCTTTGCCATGGAGGCCGCGGACAGCAACGGCTGGCTGCTGCTGGCCGACGGCTCCTGGGAGGGATACGTCGAACGCCCGGCCCTGGTCATGGAAGGCTACACGGTGCTCGCCGAAGAATGCCGCACGGGCTTCGCGGCCAGCGGCGCCTGGCCGACGTATGTTTTTTTGCAGGCGGGGGTTGGCGGACTGGCTGCCGCCATTGCCGGACATATTCGCGCGCACTGGCACGAGCAGCCGACCATCATCGTGGTCGAGCCCGAGGCCGCGCCCTGCCTCATGGCGAGTGTCCAGGCCGGACGTTTGACCCGCACCCACGGGCCCTTATCGAACATGGGACGCCTCGACTGCAAGGACGCCTCCTTGATCAGCTACGGCTCGCTATGCTCCGATGCCGACGGCTTCATGACCGTCTCGGACGGCGAAGCGACCGCCGCTGCGGACCTGCTGGCCCAGCACGGTATTGCGACAACACCGAGCGGGGCCGCCGGCCTTGCCGGCCTGAGAGCTGTGCGGCCCGCTGCCGACAGTCGCTGCCTGATTATCGTATCGGAGGGGCCCGAAGGGAACTGATCGCGTGACAACAGCGGGCTCCGACTGAGAACGGGTGCGCGCGGGGGCCTTCTATGCCGCACGCCGAAACGGATATCAGCAGGCACGAAGGCGCGGCTTCCCGCCATCGGCAATCCCAGCGCCATACTGCAGGCGTGCGATCCTGGCCCAATAGGCGGCGGCCTCGCACATGGGGCAGGGTCGCGACGAGGAATACATCACGCAGTCGCTCAGATCCCGCGCGCCGAGCCGGCGGGCCGCATCGCGGATCGCCTCGGTTTCGGCGTGCGCCGTCGGATCGCCATGGACGACGACGCGGCTCGGCGCCTCGCCGACGATACGCCCTTCCTTGACGACCACCGCGCCGTAAGCTTGATCGCCGCTCTCGGCGGCGCGGCGCTTCATGTCGAAGGCGCGTTCCATGAAGGCCTCGGACGTTGCCGCAGCGGGTTGTAAAATCGGCTCGGCATCGCCTGCCGCCATGGCTGAGCGCGTCAGGCGAGCGGCCGAAAATGGGGCTACCAGCACCGCCGAGCCCACCAACCACTGGCGCCGCGTCCAGCGCCCAAACGACGTCTTTTCTCTGCTCACTACGGGCCTCATGTCGTCCTCACTCGTTCAGTGCAGATCGAGACGCGCATCTTGACGCGTCGAACTCAAGACCGGCGGGCGGGCCAGCGGGTCTTGCGGTAGGCGCCGGGCGTCAGCCCGCTATGCTGCCGAAAGGCGCGCGTGAAGGCGCTTTGATCGGAATAGCCGAGCTCGACGGCGAGCTGGCTGAGCGGCGTCTCGCGCTCGGCGAGCTGCCGCTGGGCCAGACGCAGGCGGCAGCTGTTGACGATCTCGGAGAAGCCCGTCCCCTCCGCCTCCAGTCGGCGGTGCAGGGTACGCCGCGAGAGCCCGAGCGCCCTGGCGATCTGCCCCTGATCGATCCGATCGCGGCCGAGCGCGGCGAAGACGGCGCTGGTGACACGTGCCGCGGTCGGCCGGGCGCGATTGCGCTGCGCCAGGGCGCGCCCCAGGGTATCGGAGTGGCGATGCCAGGCCTCCCGGTCGAAAGCCGGCATCGGCCGATCGAGGATGGCAGCCGGAAACACGATCGCGTTCGAAGCCGCCTCGAAAACGCAATCAGTCCTGACCGTCTCGTTCCAGCATTGGACCGCGCGCGAGGGACGATGTTCGAAGGTCATGGCACTCGGCTCCCAGTCCATTCCCAGACAACGTTGAATAACGCCGAGGAAAATCGAGAGCGAGAACTCCGCGTCCTGCTGCCGCGGCCAGATGTCTGGGTCAAGGATGCGATAGGACAGGACCGCCGTCCCGCCCTCGACATCCAGGCGCAGCTCCGAGCTGCTTTGAACCAGCCGAAAATAGTTCGAGAAGGTGGTCAAGGCGGCACCCAGGTTGGGCGCCCCCAGGATCGCCTCGCCAAGCTCGCCGAGCAGCCGCAGGTCGAAGCTACGACCCGCATCCCAGCCGAATGTCGGCTCCTCGCTCGCCGTCGCGCCGCGCTCCAGAAAGCGGACGAAATCGGACAGCGCAATGTCCACCTGGCCGTCCGACCAGACGCTTTCGGAAATGCCGCAACGCTGCCCGAGACGGAAGGGATCGATGCCCTTGGTGACCAGGCACTGGTCGAATCCGAAAAGCACGGCCGATGATATCGTTGCTTCCGCAGACACGGCGCCTCTCCCGACGTTTTTCTTTTTTGTCGCCGGCCCAATTCACGAGCACGTTGTGGGATTATGCGGCGCAGTCGATAGCGATGTCAAAATCGGCACTGGCTCGGCCCCGGACCACGCCGGTCAGATTGGCAAGATATGTCAAGACCGCGGACAGCCAGCGATGCTTCCATGGCAGCAATAGGGATCGCACCTCCAGGCTCCGCTGCTCCCGTGAGTGCAGAGAAGTTTGGCTGTGCCCCCCAGACAGTCGCAAACGAGCGACCACGCCGCCGGTCTCTGTAGTACCGCGGCAAGGTGGCCACGAGGAGGCATCAATGGGAGCTATCCGGCGCAGCACGCCGCTGCTGGCTTTGGCCCTCGGCGCAACGACCCTTGGCGCAATGACCCTTGGCGCAATGACCCTTGGCGCAATGGCCCTGGGGGCTTTGGTCCTGGCAACGCATCAGGACGCTAAGGCGCAGGATGATCAGGCGCTGCTCAACGCACGCTGCGCGGCCTGCCACGAGGAGAGAGCCGACGGGACCCTGAGCCGGGTGTACGACGCGCGCAAAACGCCCGAGGCCTGGGACATGACCATCGTGCGCATGATGAACGTGCACGGCGTCAAGCTGACCGCGGACGAGCGGCGCCAGCTGGTCAAGCACCTCGCCGACGAGCGCGGTCTCGCGCCTTCGGAGAGCGTCGGCTATCGCTACGTTCTGGAAAAGACGCCCGGTGTCTTCGACAGCGGACCGGACGACACGCTGACCCAGATGTGCGGGCGCTGTCACACCTACGCGCGGGTCGCCCTGCAGCGGCGCGACGAGGCCGAGTGGTTGAAGCTGGTTCACTTCCACCTCGGTCAGTTTCCGACGACCGAGTATCAGGCCCTGGGCCGGGACCGCGACTGGTGGGGCATCGCCTCGACCGAGGTCGTCAAGCAGTTGAGTGAGCACTATGCCTTCAACTCGGCCGCCTGGGAGGCCTGGCAGGCGCGGGGGTCGGTCGATCTCTCCGGCGCTTGGCGCGTGGTCGGGCACCAGCCCGGCAAGGGCGCCTACGACGGCAGCCTCACCGTCGCCACGCAAGGCGACGACCGCTTTTCGGTCAAGACCAAGCTCAACTTCGCCGACGGATCGAGCCTCGCCCGTGAGGGCAGCGCGGTGCTCTACAACGGCCATGAGTGGCGGGCCAGCACCAAGGGTGCGGAGGGCCGGGCGCGGCAGGTGCTGGCGGTCGCCGAGGACGGCGGCAGCATGACGGGGCGCTGGTTCGATCCCGACAACGACGTGATCGGCGGTACGATCAAGGCCGTGCGGCAAGACGGCGCCCCACGGGTGCTGGCTGTCGTCCCCGCGCACGTCAAGCAGGGCGAGACGACCCAGGTGATCATCAGCGGCGTCGGCCTGTCCGGCCCGATCGACCTCGGCCCGGGCCTAACGGCCACCGCAGTCGAGAGCGGCGCCAATCGCATCACGGCCGAGATCACCGCAGCAGCCGATGCCGCGCTGGGGCCCCATGCGATCCGAGTAGGCGATGCCTCCCAGGCCGAGGCCATCGTGGTCTACGACAAGGTGGCCCGCGTGGCGATCGAGCCCGAGCAGACCATCGCGCGGGTCGGCGACAACGGCGGCCCCATCGCGCCGATGCCGGCCCAGTTCGAGGCGGTCGGCTACATGGCCGGCGCCGACGGCGAGGCCGGTACAGAGGACGACGTCAGGATCGGCGTCATGCCGGCAAGCTGGTCGGTCGAGGACTTCGATGAACTCGCGGCGGCCCTGGAGGACGCCAAGTTCGCCGGTGCGATCGACCAAGGCGGGCTGTTCTCGCCAGCTGGCGCTGGCCCCAATCCGGCTCGGAAGATGAGCACCAACAACGCCGGCAATCTCGCGGTCGTGGGCAAGGTCATGGACGGTGACGCCGAGGTCGAGGGGCGGGCTCAGCTTTTCGTGACCGTGCAGCGCTTCGTCGACCCGCCGATCCGATGAGCCAGGAGGTGAGGGGAGGCGCGCCATGACCGGACTGAGCTTGGTGCCGCAGAACGTGCACGACGTCAGTCTGGCGGACCGCCGCCTGCTGTTCCACGTGCCGACGACGAGTCTGTTCGAGATGGACGGCGTGAGTGCGGCCGTGCTCGACCTCTTCCGCGAGCACGAGGAGGTGACGCCCGACACCGTCCGCGGCGCCTTCGAAAGCCGCTATTCGCCGGACGATCTGACAGAGGTGATCGACGGCTTCGTCAAGCTCGACATCCTGCGCGACAGCCGCAAGCGCCACGAGGGCCCGCAGCCGATCAAGGTTGAGGCCTTCCCGCTCAGCACCATCGTGCTCAACGTCAACACCGGCTGCAACCTCTCCTGCACCTATTGCTACAAGGAGGACCTGACCGCTCCGGACAAGGGCGAGCGCATGGCCTTCGAGACGGCGGTGCAGTCCTTCGAGCTGCTGCTGAAGCAGGCCAAGGACCGCAAGCGGGTCAACCTGGTCTTCTTTGGCGGCGAGCCGCTGACCAACCTGCCCTTGATCCGACAAATGGTGGACTATGCCGAACCGCGTGCCGCCGAAGTCGGAAAGGTCGTTGACTTCAGCCTGACCACCAACGCCACGCTCCTGAACGAGGCGGTGATCGACTGGCTCGATGCCCACCGTTTCGGCATCACGGTCAGCATGGACGGGCCCAAGGCGCTGCACGACAAGCACCGCAAGACCGTCGGCGGCAAGGGCACCTACGACGCGGTTGTCAAGAAGACCCGCCTGTTGCTCTCGCGCTATCGCTCACGGCCGGTCGGCGCGCGGGTCACCCTGACCCGCGGCGTCACAGACGTTCTGGCGATCCATGAGCATCTGAAGGACGACATCGGCTTCTTTGAAGTCGGCTTTTCGCCGGCCACCTCCGGCGCCATCTCGGCCTTCAACCTGACAGACGAGGAGCTGGCCGGTGTGTTCCGCGACATGAAGCGGCTAGGCCAGCGCTATGTAGAGGCCGCTCTGCGTGACGAGAACATCGGCTTCTCCAACATGCAGCAGCTCATGACCGATCTGGCCGAGGGCACCAAGAAGGCCGTCCCCTGCGGCGCTGGCCTCGGCATGCTGGCGGTCGACAAAGAGGGCGACTTGCACCTCTGCCACTGCTTCACCGGCTCCAAGCTGCCGACCTTTGGTTCGGTCGAAACTGGCATCGACGAGCCGAGCCTGAGCCACTTCATCGAGAAGGCCCAGGACAAGGCCTCGCGCGCCTGCGGGAGCTGCCGCATCCGCAACATCTGCGCCGGCGGCTGCTATCACGAGTCCTATGCCCGCTTCGAGGACCCGCATTCGCCGGTCTATCACTACTGCGATCTGATGCGCGAATGGGTCGATTTCGGCATCGAGGCCTACAGTCGCATCACACGGGAAAACCCCACCTTCCTGAAACGCCACGTCGAGCCACGGAGGTCGTCGTCATGAAACACCTGAAGCCCGCCAACGCCAAGGCCGAGGCCTTGGTCAAGGCCGCCGAAGAGGGACGCCAGGACGAGGTGCGCCTGATGCAGACCATGGTCGGCTGCACGGCGACGCTCGATCCCGGCTGGGAGGTCGACGCCTTCGGCGGCGTCGCCGCGCTCTGCCAACCGATGGAAGCTGATCTCTACGGCTGCTCGGACCCCTGCTGGTGGCCGGCGCAGGTGGCCGACACCCTCAATACCTACCCCGAGTGGAATGCCGAGGCCCCCGCGGCGCAGCGTGACTGGCGCAAGCTGCAGTCCGTGTTCCCCGAGGAAACCTGAGCCGCTCGTCCAAGGCTCGAAAAGACAGGCGAGGAAGCGAGATGATCACCAAAGCCAGAGCCGCAATGGCTGTCTGCGCCCTGAGCTGCGTAGCTCTGCTCGGCGCGGCCCCAACCCAGGCCAAGGACTACCTGCTGACCGGGGTCAAGCCCGACAAGCTGGTTCTGGTCGATCCGGAGGCACGCAAGGTCGAGCGGGTCTACGATATTCCCGGAGCGGCTCCTGGGCCGGTCACCATTACGCCTTCGCCCGATGGCAAGGTGGCCTACGTCATGGTGAACCGCTGGGAGAGCATCTCGGGGATCGATCTCGACAGCGGCGAGGAAGTCTTCCGCGCCGACGTCTCCGGCGGTGACGAGCGCGTGAAGATCATGTTCGGCATGGACATCTCGCCGGACGGCAATCAGCTCGCGGTCTATGAATCCCCGGTAAAGCTGGGGCTCGGCGAGTACGAAGTGCAGCCGACGCGCATCTCCTTCTACGACACCAGCGCCGGCAAAGGCGCCCAACGCCTGCGCTCGATCCCGGCGCCGCGCCAGATCACGATCCTCATGTACTCCAAGGACGGCAGCAAGCTCTACGGCATGGGCCGAGCGCTCTACGTGATCGACCCTGCGACCGGCGACATCATCGAGGAGCACAAGACGCAGGCTTGGGAGCGCGAAAACTTCTATCCGCCCGACGTGCTCGACGTTTGGAGCCAGTGGGAACAGGCCGGCATCTTCTCGACGCCCTACTACACCGCGCGCTCGGACATGAGTCTCGACGATCCGGCGGCCTATTGGACGGGTGTGCTGACGCTCGACCTGGAGAGCGGTGAGTTCAAGATCAAGGACGTGGAGAACACGGACATCTTCTACTTCTCCTCGGTGGTCAGCCCGACCGATCCGAACATTGTCTACGGCGTCTACAACCAACTCGCCAAGCTGGACGTCGCCGAGGGCAAGTCGCTCGGCCGCACGGACCTGGACCACAGCTACTACGACATCAACGTCTCCAGTGACGGCAAGGAGGTCTACATCGGCGGCACCATGTCCGACATCGGCGTGTACGACGCCGAGACCTTGGAGAAGCTCGGCGACATCCCCATGCCCGACGGCGCCAACATGGCGCTTTCGACCCTGCGCGTTATCCAGCGCTAGCGTTGGCGCAGGCGGCCCCATGCGGGTAACGTACGGGTGCGGTCGGCCAGCCAAGCGCAATGAAGGAAGAGACAGGGCAAGAGGGCGGCGATAGCCTAGGCGCAAAACAGCCGGTGAGCTTGGCGGCGGCGCGCACTTGGCTGTTCGATTTCGTGAAGCCGCACCTGCAACGCCTCGCCCTGGTTTTCCTCTTGTCGCTGTTGGCCAGCGCGCTCGCTCTGGTCCAGCCCTACATCACCAAGCTGCTGATCGACGACGGGCTGATCGCCGGCGATTTCCGAACGGTCGCGATCCTCTGCGCGATCATGCTGATTGCCGCACTGCTGGGCGCCGGCCTGTCGGCGGTCAACCGCTGGCACTACGTGACTGCCTCGAGCCGCATCCTCTTCGCCCTGCGCGAAAGCGTCTATCGCCATCTCCAGACGCTCTCGCCTGCCTTCTTCGCAAAGGTGAGAACCGGCGACCTCATGGCCCGGCTGGACGGCGACCTAGCCGAGGTGCAGCGCTTCGCCGTCGACTCCGCCCTGGCCCTGCTCAACGGCGTAATCGTCTTGGTCGGTGCCATCGCGCTGATGATCAGCCTGAGCTGGGAACTGTCGCTGATCGCCTTCGCCCTGCTGCCGCTGCAGCTTCTGCTGCTCAAGGCCCTGCGGCCGCGCATCGAGGCCATGACGCGCGACCTGCGCGGCCAGGCGAGCAGCCTCTCGTCCTTCCTTTTCGAGCGGCTTTCCGCCGTCAAGTTCATCCAGTCGATCGCCGGCGAGGCACGCGAGGCGAAGCGATTGGCCGGCCTCCAGGACGACTACTTCCACGGCCTGCGCCGCTTGCAGATGGTCAACCTAGCGGCCAGCACGGCGCCGAGCCTGCTGACTCTGGTCGGCACGATCTTCGTCTTCCTGGCCGGCGGCGCCATGGTCATCGAGGGTGGGCTGACGCTCGGCACCTTGATCGCCTTCACTGCCTACCTCGCGCGCGCCACGGGCCCGGTGCACACCTTGCTCGGCCTTTGGGTCGCCCTGAAGCGAGCTCAGGTGAGCCTGGAACGGGTTTGCGCGATCACGGCCGAGCGGCCAGCGGTCGAGACGCCGGAGGTGCCAAAACCCCTGCCCGCCTCGCGCGCCGGCACCATCGAACTCAAGGCCGTGACCTTCGGCTATCCCGACCAGGAGCGCCCAGTCTTCGAGGGGGCGAGTGCCAGCCTGCCGGCCGGCGCCAAGATCGCCATTGCCGGCGTTTCCGGCGCCGGCAAGAGCACCCTGATCGATCTGCTGCAACGGCACTTCGATCCCCAGGGTGGGCACATCGCCTTGAACGGCGTCGACTTGCGCGACCTCTCACTGGCCGAGCTTCGCCGCGGCGTCGCCGTGGTCGCCCAGGACTGCGTCCTCCTGCCCGGCACGATCGCCGACAACATCCGCTACGCCGTACCCGAGGCCAACGATGCAGCGCTGCGCGAGGCCGCAATTCAGGCCGGCGCCCACGACTTCATCATGGCCCAGCCCGAGGGTTACGCAAGCCAAGTGGGATCGCGCGGGCTGAAGCTCTCCGGCGGCGAGCGCCAGCGCATCGCCATCGCCCGCGCCCTGCTGCAGGACCCGCTGGTATTGATCCTGGACGAGGCGACCTCCGGCGTGGACACGTAAACCGAGCGTGCCATCGGCGCAGCCATCGACCGGCTCTTCGCCGAACGGACTCGGATCGTCATCAGTCACCGCTCGACGCTCTCCGGCGACGCGGATCTAGCCTTCGAGGTCTCGGACGGCAAGCTGAAGCCAATTCCGAGCAAAAAGATCAGGGTGGCGGCGGGGTGAGCAATCCGGTCCGGGTTGGCGTTGTCGACAGCGGCGTCGCCGCCGGCTCCGGCCTGCCGATCGAAAAGGGTTGCCGGTTTTCGTTCGGTGACGATGGCGCCCTGACGCTCGGCGAGACGATCGAAGATCGTTTGGGTCATGGCACGGAGGTCTCTCGCATGATCTGCGGAGCGGCGCCGCAAGTCGTCCTGCTCCAGGCCCAGGTCTTCGAACGCGGTTTCGAAACGGCACCCGCTTTGGTCGCGGCCGGATTGGACTGGCTTGTCGCCGAGGGTGTCCAAATCGTCAACATGAGCTTCGGACTGCGCACCGACCGGTGGGTGCTGAGCGAGGCCTGCCGGCGCGCCGACGAGCAGGGCATGCTACTGATCGCCTCGGCGCCGGCGCAGGGCGCAGTCTGCTATCCGGCCGGCTACCCCGAGGTCGTCGCGGTTACCGGCGATGCTCGCTGCGCGCTGGGCGAAGTCACCGACCTGCAAGGTCGGCAGGCTGATTTCGGCACCTGGTGCGCCTCGCCCGAGCATGGCGGTGGTGCCGTGGCCGGCGCCAGCGCAGCGGCGGCCCACTTCTCGGGCCTTGCAGCGGCACACCTGGAGGAGTGGCCAGAGGCAACGCGGTCGGACCTCCTGGCACACTTTCGCCGGAGGGCGGTGCAAGTCGGGCCCGAGCGGCGTAGCAGGCAAGCAGGATCGTGAGCGCCGGCTTGCGATTGTCGGTTGCGATAGTCCCTTTCGGCCTCTGCCTGGCGGCCGCGCAGGCCGTAGGCGCTACTGCCGAACGGGCTCTGCTCGGGTTTGCCCTGGGCGCCTGCCTGGCTGCCATCCCGCGCTGGCGTTGGCAGGCTTGGGCCGGCCCTTTGGCGCTCGTCATCCTCGGCGCGGCCGTTGCAAGCCTCGCCCTGCGTTTTGCCCTGGATGACTTCGGCTACCACCTGGTCTGGCTGATGAGCGCGCCGCAGCTCGTGCTCTGGCTCAAGCTGGCCAATCTCTGGTCGGGTGATGAGGGCACCTTGTTGCTGCTCGCGCTGATCGGCCTAGCGATGGCGATCCGGCTCGCGCGTTACGACGGCTGGATCGGCCCGGGCTCTTACAGTCTGGCGGCGGCTTTCCTGTTGGGCGCCATCCTTTGGGATCCCTTCCGGCCGACGCCCGAGGCGGCGCTGGCCGAGCTGGCCTACCGGGGCATGAACGCGCACCTGACCCGCGTCTGGATGCTGGTGCATCCGCCGCTGGTGTTCTTCGCCTATCTGCTACTGGTCGCGCCCTGGGGTGCTATGGCCGAGGCGCTCGCCCATGGCCGCGGCCCCTGGCGCAAGATCGCGGCGTTCTACGGGCGGGGCGGCTGGCTGCTGCTGTCGGCCGGCATCGCGGTCGGCATGTGGTGGGCCTATGAGGACTTCACCTACGGCAGCCTCTGGCACTGGGACCCGGTGCAGACCGCAATCTTCGTCGCCTGGGCCCTCCTGACCGCCATGCTGCACGCGCAGAGGCGCTACCAGCCGGACGGCACTTTCGGGATCATCCATCCGCTGCTCGGCTTGCTCACGGCGGCAGCGGTTCTCCTCTCCATGGCGATCACACGGGCGCCGGCGCTCGCCTCCTCGCACCGCTATGTCGGCGAGACATCGCTGCCGCTGCTGCTTGGAATTGCCGGCGTCCTGATCGCCGTCCTGCTGGCGTGCCTGGCGCTGCGCCTTTTCCGGCGCCGGCTCGCGCGGACGAACGGCGGCGAACGCCACGCGCTGATCTGGGTCGCGATCGCGAGCTTTTCCGGCTGCGCCCTGGTGGCCTTGGCGCAGATCGGCCTTGCCTTCTGGAGCGCCTGGCTAGAGCTGCCACGGCCCGAAGACCTCAAACCCTTCTTCGAAACACTACGCAACTTCACGGCCAGCGCCGAGATCGCGCAGCTCCGTACCGCCTTCGCCCAATGGGACATCGACAATTTCGCCATGAATCGTTGGCTGGTGCCGCTGGTCTGCCTGCTCGGCCTGGCCGGCGGCCACTACTTCCTGCCATTCGGCCGCCGAGCGCGCTGGACTGCCACGCTTGGCGCGCTCGCGCTCGGCGTCCTGGCGAGTCAGGTCTGGCAGCCATTTGCACGGCAGTTCGACGGTCGCGGCCTGACGTCGGGCAAGACCGTTGCGCTTTTCCCCTGGCTCGATCTGCTCCTGGTGTCGATCGGCTATCTCCTGATCGCGGCGCTGCTCTGGGGCGTAATCGCTCATCGCCGCGGCACGGTGCGGACCGCCCTGGGCTATGCTTTGCCCGTCGCCACCATTCACGCCGGCATCGTGATCGCCCTGATTGGGGCGCTTGCCGCAACAGTCCTCGACAGCTACAGCCAGCGGATTGTCGCGCTGCCGTCCGGACTGGCCAAACCCATCGACTTCCCGGGCGGCTACCGCCTGCAAATCGGAGTCATCGAGTCCGGGCGCACCGCCGACGGCGCCAGAGCAAGCGATAGCGCCTTCCGATCGATCGCCGAAGTCTCTTGGGCGCTGATCCGCGACGGAACGGCTGTGGCGCAGCAAAGCGGCCACGCCGTCTACCGCGACGAGCGACCGCCCTACAGCAACGAGGTCGGCGCCGTGCGCCTGATGTGCGAGATGATCGACTATCGCTACGCGCGCTACCTCAGCGAGAGCGAGCAGATTATCCACCCCTTGATCTCCCGCGGCCTCTGGCGGGATGTGCAGATCTGGGTGCCCGCCGTAAGCGGTCCCAAGGCGGTCGGGCGAGGGCCGGTTCAAGGCAGTCTGCCGGTGATCCTCAAGGTGTTTCCGCTGATGTCCTTCGTCTGGCTCGGACTCGCGGTGACCCTGCTCGGCTTCGTTCTGCTGTTTTGGTGGGACCGGCGCCCGGCCTACCGACCAGCGGCTTCCGTCACCGGCTCTAGCCCCTCGCCGTGAAGCACGATTCGCTCGCCGTCGGCCAACAGCCGCCGGGCCCGCAGCCAATCGAGCGCGGTGGCCAGTTGGCCCTCGGTCACCTGAAGCCGCCGGGCCAGCGCCGCTTGCTTCCCTGCGAGGCGCTCGCCCTGCCATTCCTTGAGCAGGTCCAGCAGGTCGGCCAGCGGCACCTCGTCGACACGCCAGATGCCGCGCGGCTGATCGGCCGTAACGACGACCCGCCGTTCGACCACGAAGCCCGCCTCGATAACCGGGCGCGACTCGATGCGGACCGCTTCGGCATCGGGCGGCCGATGCGCTGCCTCCCGGTCAGGCCAGAGGGCGCGCGCCTGCCAGAAGGGCCGTTCCGGCCAGCGCGTTTCCAGAGCGTAGAAGTCGCGTCCGACCCGCGCGTAGCGCTGGCAGGCTCCTTCCATGCGTTCGCGGTAAAAGCGCCGGGCAAGCTCCCCGCTCTCCGGCCGCTCCAGCAGGGTGTGCACGACGGCGCCGGCCGCCAGCGCCGAGCCCAGTGCCTCGAAGATGCCGTGGCCGGAGAGCGGATCGACCGCCGCGGCCGCATCGCCGACCCGCAGGCTTTGTGGTCCGAGCAGCTCGTCAGCGAAACGCGCGCTGGCCCCTCGGGTCATCACGGCTCCCACCGCGCGACCGCTTCCGACTAGATCCGGGATCGAGTCCAGGGCCCGCGCCTGGGCGTCGAAAAACGCGGTCAGCGCCGCCCGCTTGGGCAGGCCGGCAGCGCTGTCGACAAAAATCTGCAGGAAAGCCGCCGCCCCGTCCGACACGAACCAGGCCCAGCCGTCGCTAAAGCTTTCGACCGCCGTACAACGCTGCCTCGGACCGCCCTCGATACGACGTACCAACGCCGTGGTTTCCGGCCCTCGAACCTCCCGCGTCCGGGCACTAGGCGCGCTGCGGCCTCGGGCCTCGACCAGAAAGCGCCCCTGCAGGACCAGAGCCTCACCGTCCGGCTTTGTGAGCCGCGCCGTCCGTCCTTGGGCTGAGCGGCCTAGGGTCAGGCGCACGACCGGGAGCACGCGAACGCCTTCTCGCATGGCATCGCGCAAGAGCGCGGCGTCGAAGACCGTGCGGTCGGTCACATGCTCGCGGTTGCGTGCCGAGCGCTCGCCGTTCCAGGCCACCAGCCGCGCGACCTCTGGGCCGACCGCGGCGGCCGCTTCGTCAAGCCCCTGGGCCCGCAGCGTATCCAGAACGCGCTGCGATAGTCCTTCGATCCGTGGCCGCGACCGCCCGCTGGCCAGCAGGGCGACCGCATGCCCCCGGCGCGCCAAGAGAACCGCCGACAGTACGCCGGCCGGCCCGGCGCCGGTCACGATCACGTCGCATTGCTCGGCCTCAAGTTCCGCCACGGCCCTGTCCGCCCTCGTTCATCTCGCTACAGTCTATCGCGCTTTCCCTGGCTTGGGTCGCGTTCGGAAGGCGTTGCTTCGGTATTTGAAAATCTCATTAAATAGAAGTAATTTCTAAAAAATAGAATCAATGCCTCGCTGTAGTGAAGCCGCATCGTGCGGAACCGAGCTTCCCCTAGCTCGCGCAAAGGCGGGGTTGTTGCGACGACGAGGGTATCTAAGCCGATGACGTCTTCGCCCGCTAAGCCCTGCGCCATCGTTTCGGGTGGCGCGACGGGGATTGGCTCGGCCTGTGCCGTGATCCTGGCGGAACGGGGCTACAACGTCACGGTGAACTACAATCGAAGCGCCGACCGGGCCGCGGCGGTGGTCGAGCGCTGCCGAGCAGCGGGCGCGAAGGCCATTGCGGTGCAAGGCGATGTCGCCGACAACGCGGCCTGTCGAGAAGTGGTCCGGCACAGCCTGGACGAATGGGGCGGCCTGGACGTGCTGGTGAACAACGCGGGCGTCACCCACTTCGCCGAGGCTCGCGACCTGGACGCGCAGACAAAGGACGACTTCCAGAGGATCATGTCGGTCAACCTGGTGGGGTCCTACCAGTTGACGCGAGCGGCGGTGCCGCATCTGAACGATTCAAGCATCGCGTCCGTCGTGAACATCTCCTCGCACGCCGGCTTTTCCGGCCTTGGATCGTCCAGTGCCTACGCCGCATCCAAGGGCGCGCTCAACACACTCACCCTGGCGCTCGCGCGCGCCCTGGCGCCGAAGATCCGCGTCAACGCAGTCTGTCCGGGTTTCGTGGACACCGACTGGATGCTGCCGAAGCTGGGCGCAGAGAAGCTCGCCGTATTCAAGCAGGAGAGCGCCCGCATCGCGCCGCTGAAGCGCGTCGTATCGCCCGAAGACGTAGCCGAGGCCGTTTCCTGGTTCGCGACGGGCGGCCGCAGCATCACCGGCCAGCTTCTCGTCATCGACGGCGGCACGCACCTGTCCGTCGGCTCCCCCCTCTAACCGTTCCGCTGGAGGCATCCTGGATGAGCAATCGCGAAGACTTCCAACCCGCCGACCCTTCGGTGACGCCGCGCTTCGCCGGGGTCGCGACCTTCATGCGCACTCTCAGCCACGAGATTTCCGAGGCTGTCGATGTCGGACTGGTCGGCGTGCCCTTCGACTTGGGTTTGAACCATCGCACCGGTGCCCGCCACGGTCCTGCCGGCGTGCGCGAGATGTCGCGGCTGATCCGCCGGGTCCACCCGACCAGCGGGATCAGGCCGTTCGATATCTGCAACGTCGCCGACCTCGGTGACGCACCGATCAATCCCATGAGCAAGGACAAGTCGATCGAGATGATCGAAGGCTTCTTCCGCGAGATGAGGCAAGCCGGCATCGTACCGATCGCGGTGGGCGGCGATCACACGATTCCCCTGCCGATCCTGCGAGCGCTGGCCGACGACCGCCCGGTGGGCATTCTTCACTTCGACGCCCACGCCGACACCCTGGACGAGATCTGCGGCGACAAAATCAACCACGCCACCTTCACGCGCCGCGGCTACGAAGAAGGCCTGATCGATGCCAAGCGCGTCATCCAGCTCGGCATGCGCGGCAGCCGCTTCCGCCCCGATGATATCCAATACGGCTACGACGTCGGCTTCTCCATCATCACGATGGACGAGTACGAGGACATGGGCCGCAAGGCGGCCATCGAGCAGATCAACGAGGTCTTGGGCGATGGGCCGATCTACATCTCCCTCGACATCGACGGGCTGGACCCCGCCTACCTGCCGGGCACCGGCGTGCCCGAGATCGGCGGCCTGATCCCCAGGGACGTGCAAGTCATTCTGCGTTCGCTGCGGGGGCGCGAGATCGTCGGCGCCGACATCAGCGAGGTCTCGCCCGGCTTCGATCCCACCGGCATCACCTGTGTGACGGTTGCCAACCTGATGTTCGAGATGCTGTGCCTGATCGCGGACTTCATCGATTCGACGCGCTGATCGACGCGGTTCGGAAGACACCGCCATGACATCGTCCAGCCCGCTTCGCCGCATCGCGCAGATCGTCGATGCCGTGGCGGCGTCCAGCGGCGGACTGGCGCTGCTGGACATCGCCAATCTGGTCGGGCTACCTCCGTCGACGACCCATCGGACGGTGAACATCCTGCTGGATGTCGGCTATCTGGCCTTGGAGCCGGCGACCAAGACCTACAGGATCGGCGAGCGGCTCAAACGCGTCCACCTCCTGACCCTGGGAACGAGCTCGCTGGTGGAGCTTGCCAAGCCGAAGCTCGTCGAGCTCTCGGAGCATTTCATGGAGGCGGCCTATCTGGTTCGGCTCACAGGCCGCGGGCTGCAGCTGGCCGACTACTGTTTTCCGACCAAGGGATCGAGAACCCTGGTCCATCCGGGCTTCGAGTTTCCCCTGCATGCGACGGCTGCCGGCAAGGCCGTGTTCGCCTTTCAGCCCGCTCCGGTCGTCTCGGCGGAGCTCGCCAAGGGTCTCGAGCGCTACATGCCGAACACCATCGTCGGCAAGCGGGCCGTCAAGGCGGAGCTGGCGGTGGTCCGCGAGCGAGGCTACGCGATCAACGACGCTGAGCTGGACCCGGGCGTCTTCGCGGTGGCCGCGCCGATTTGGCTGGCCGGCGAAACCGTGATCGGCGCCATTGCCATCGTCGGCATCCGCGACCGCCTTTTGGCGCGGCACAAGTTGGAGTCGATCGCCGAGGTGCTCGTCGACGCGGCAGCGGGACTCTCGCAACTGATGCCGCAGGCTCAGGCCTGAGCCACTCACCAGACCTACGCGGCAGCGGCCAACGACAAGGCTTAGCTTGCGAGGGGGCGAAAGGTGGCGGAGGGAGTAGGATTCGAACGCCGGGCGCGAAGCGTGGCTACGCCACACCTGCGCCTGTCGCTTTAATCTGACCGCACTCAGCCAATCCGTCAGATCGCCAAACAACGCCTTGCCACGTCGCGCGCGCCCACACCTGCCGCAGAACTCGGCCATGCACTCCTCGGACGGGGTTCGGCCGCGAACATGCATCCATTGCTGGACTGGCCTGGTGTGGAACTCCCTTTTTGGGGCTGACGGGAGGTTTGACCGCCCAACAATCCTGCCCCCCGGGAGGCATAGCTACAGCTTGATAGAGATCATGGCTGGGTTGCGGAGGCATAGTCACTCTTGGGGTTAAAGCCGCAGCTTTCGGCACAATGGAACCTGGCGAGCATGTTGACCTTCATCACGCTGCCCAGCCCCTCACATGAGGCCCCCGGTCTCGTGCAGCTTGCATGGAAACCCGGAGCGCACGGTCACGGATCGCATCACTGCCGTTTGCCCTGGCGTATTGCGGCTCAACGGCTGCGCGACCATCGGACCTCTGCGCGTATCTCGAAATCTTTCAAGCGCCCGGCACCGAGCCGGCGGGCGGCACGGAGGCATCCGCGAGCACCCGGATACAGGACCTATGTCCCGTGGTGAGCCGTATCGGATTTCTGATCAACCCGATCGCCGGCATGGGCGGCCGGGTTGGCCTCAAAGGGACCGACGATGTTGTCGAGGCCGCAATCGAACTTGGCGCCCAACCCACCGCACACCTCAAGGCCGCCGAGACCTTGAACGAGCTTGGCCGATTGATCGGATCGTCCGGCAGTTCCGTCGACGTCGAATGGCTGACCTGCGCCGGCGACATGGGGGCCGAGTGCTTGGAGGCCGCCGGATTTGCCAACTTCGATATCGTCCACCAGCCCGAAGCTGAGAGCAGTGCTGGGGACACGAAAGCCGCCGCGAAGACGTTCGCCCAGCGCAGGGTCGATCTGATCCTGTTCTGCGGCGGTGACGGCACCGCCCGCGACCTCTGCAGCGTCGTCGGAGAGACCATGCCGCTCTTGGGCATCCCCGCCGGAGTTAAGATGTACTCGGGCGTGTTCGGCATGACACCCGTCCGAACGGCCGAGGTCCTTTTGGGATTCCTGGAGGGCCGGCTCACCGCGGCGCAGGTGGACGTACTCGACCTCGATGAGGAGAAGTATCGGCAGGGGCAGTGGGCCGTCCGACTGTACTACTCGGCCCTTACACCGTACGAGGCGAGGCTGACCCCTGCTGCCAAAATGCTGATTGCCGAGACCAGCGATGCCCACGTCAAGCAGGAGATTGCGAACTATCTGCTGGAGGAGATTCGGGCAAAGCCCGCCACGCTCTTTCTGCTGGGCCCGGGCAGCACGGTGCGGTCGATCGGTGAGGCCTTGGGACTCGAAAAGACATTACTCGGGATCGACGCGGTTGCCGGCGGAGAGGTCGTGGGTCGGGACCTGAACGAAATGCAGATTTTTGACCTGCTCGACCGCTATCGGCAGCGGACACTAGTTCTCAGCCCAATCGGGGCGCAGGGATTCGTACTTGGGCGAGGCAATCTTCAGCTTAGCCCCGAGGTGATCAGAAAGATCGGTGGCGACAGCATCATTGTCGCCGCTACCCCCGCCAAGCTCGCCCGAACGCCGGTCCTGCGGTTCGATACGGGAGACGCCGCCTTGGACGCTGAACTGACCGCGAGCGGCTACCTCTCCGTGGTAATCGGCTATCGCCTGCGACGGCTCGTGAAGGTCCAGACGTAGAGACGCGGAGATGTCTATGTCGAGAATACAGTCTTGGAGATGGCCATGACCTATCTGCCCCACACCGACGCGGACCGAGAGGCCATGTTGAAGGCCATCGGCCTCCAGTCGATGGCGGAGCTCTTCGGCGATGTTCCAGAGGAGGTCCGCTTTCCCGAGTTGAAGCTGCCGCCGGCCACGAGCGAGATGGAGATCCTTGCTGAAATGCGAGATCTGGCGGAGAGGAACAGCGAGGTCGCAAGCAGCGCCAGCTTCCTCGGCGCCGGCGCCTACAATCACTACAGGCCGTCAACGGTCGACTACGTGCTGCAGCGCGGTGAGTTCTACACCTCATACACGCCTTACCAGCCCGAGATCAGCCAGGGCATGCTGCAGGCCACCTTCGAGTATCAGAGCATGATCTGCCGCCTGACGGCCATGGAAGTCAGCAATGCCAGCCACTACGACGGCGCCACGGCGCTGGCCGAAGGCGTGTTGCTCGCCCTGGCTGTCACCAAGGGCGACCGTGACAAGGTGCTGCTGTCCTCGGCTCTGCACCCACAGTATCGGGAGACCGTGAGGACCTATATGCGTGGTGCCGGCGTGGATGTTCTCGGAGACGAAGATCAGGCCGCAGACCTCACCAATCTAAGAACGCGACTCGATGAGCAGACGGCCGCGCTGGTCATCCAGAACCCCAATTTCTTTGGACAGTTCGAGGACGTCCAGGACCTGGCCGAGGCCGTTCATGCCGTCGGCGCTCTCCTGATCGTCGTCTTCGACCCGATCGCCCTGGGACTGTTTCAGCCGCCAGGAGACTACGGCGCGGATGTAGCCGTTGCCGATGGCCAGCCGTTCGGCATTCCGCTGTCCTTCGGTGGGCCGCATCTTGGAATCTTCGCAAGCAGGAAGGCCCATACGCGGCGGATGGTGGGGCGCCTCGTCGGCGAAACGCGCGACGTTGAAGGCAAGCGTGGATACGTGCTGACACTGGGAACACGCGAGCAGCATATCCGCCGCGCGAAGGCGACGAGCAACATCTGTACCAACGCGGCGCTGACAGCCCTTGGCGCCGCCGTCTACTTGGCAACGCTGGGCAAGTCTGGACTCAGGCAGGTGGCGCGGCTTTGTCACGACAAGGCTCACTATGCGGCTGCCCGAATCGCCGAACTGCCCGGTCTCTCAGTCAATCCGCAGTCGCCCGACAAGCCCTTCTTCAAGGAGTTCGTGGTCCGGCTGCCCAAGCCGGTCAACGACGTGAACCGAGTTCTTCTGGACGATTTTGGGATCATCGGCGGCTACGACCTGGGGCGGGACTTCGCGCACCTGGACGCCCACATGCTGGTCGCCGTAACCGAGATGAATACGCGCGCGGCCATCGATCGGCTGGTCGAAGCGTTGCACCGAGCCACAATCTGAGTTCGGGCTGCAGGAGCTGAACTCGTAGGGGGAGTGCCATGGAACCCACCGTCTACGAATTGAGCGTCGCCGGACGTTGCGGTGCAGATATCGCCAAGCCGGACGTCCCGGAAGTACCCTTGCCAGACGGCCTGCCACGCGATGACAACGGTTTGCCGGAACTTTCCCAGGTTGACGTCGTGCGCCATTACCTGCGGCTCTCGCAGATGAACTTCGGAGTCGACAGCGGCTTCTATCCGCTCGGCTCCTGCACCATGAAGTACAACCCCAAGGTCAACGAGGAAATCGCCTGCCTGCACGGATTCGCGGAGAGCCATCCCCTTCAACCATTGGAGACGGTTCAAGGCAACCTGGCGCTCATGCACGCGTTGCAAGACTGGCTCAAGGAGATCGGCGGCTTTGCCAGTGTTTCCTTGCAGCCGGCTGCGGGGGCGCACGGCGAGCTGGGCGCTCTCCTGATGATGCGCGCCTACCATGCCGACCGCGGCGAAGGTGGGCGCAACCAGGTCCTGATTCCGGATTCAGCGCATGGCACGAACCCCGCTTCCACGACCATGGCCGGCCTTATCGCCCTGGAGATTCCCTCGGACGAGCGCGGCAACATCGATTTGGAGGCTCTGCGGGTGGCCTGCGACGAGACCGTGGTGGGATTGATGCTGACCAACCCCAATACCCTCGGCCTCTTCGAGGAACGCCTCGCGGAGGTCGTCGAGCTGGTGCATGCTTGCGGCGGCCTGGTCTACGGCGACGGCGCCAACATGAACGCCCTGGCGGGGGTCGCGCGGCCGGGCGATCTGGGCATCGACCTGATGCACTACAACCTCCACAAGACGTTCGCCACGCCGCACGGCGGCGGCGGCCCGGGATCGGGGCCGCTCGGCGCATCCGAGGCTCTGATGGACTATCTGCCAGGTCCCCTCGTCGTGGCGGAGCCATCGGAGGATCCGCAGGCCACGTGTTTCAGGCTCGCGATGCCGGGGCGATCGATCGGCCGTCTCTGCACCTTCTTCGGCAACTTCGGCATGTTCGCTCGCGCCTACGCTTACATCCGGGTCCACGGCAGCCAAGGCCTTCGTGACAATGCCATGCATGCGGTCCTGAACGCCAACTACCTGCGGATCGGACTTAGAGAGAGCTACCCCGTGCCCTTTGATCGCATCAATATGCACGAATTCGTCTGCCAGGGTCGCCCCGAAGGCACCAGGGCCCGCGCCCTCGACGTCAGCAAGCGCTTGATGGACTACGGCTTCCATCCGCCGACCAACTACTTCCCACTAATCGTCCCCGAAGCGCTGATGATCGAACCAACCGAGACCGAAAGCCGGGAAACCCTGGACGCCTTCATCACCGCTATGTTGGAGATTGCAGAGGAGGCCATGAAGCGGCCGGAGACGCTCAGAGACGCACCCGAGAAGACGCCGGTCCGACGACTCGACGAGGTGCGCGCCGCGCGGGAGCTGGTGCTCTGTGACAAGGTAGCAACGGGCGACGAGCAGTGACTTCGGGTTTCAGGTAGCTGGCTTTACTGGGCGGCAGAGAGCGTGCGCTCGCGATAACCGGTCGGCGGCACGGATCGGATCAGGCAGCCGATAGCGGCTGCAACATCGCAGGACCCATTCAACCGCGCTAATCAGGTCGATGCGATGACCGACCGAAACGAACAGGGGCTGTGTGTTGCTCCGGGTCCGCACGACCGCTCCCACGACTTCGTGATGGAACAGCAGATCGACCGAACTGCCGCGTTGCGAATTCGGCTCCTCGTGGCGACCGACGAGACGCGACTTCGCCACTCCCACCGTGGGGACAGCGGCGAGAACGCCGACGTGACAGGCAAGGCCGAAACGACGGGGATGCGCAAGGCCTTGTCCATCGACGAGGAGAAGATCGGCGCGTTGGGAGAGGAGTCCGAGAGCGGCGAGGAGCGCCGGAGCTTCGCGGAACGACAGATAGCCGGGGAGATAGGGAAATGCGAGGGGCGCGCAGGCCAGGGCGCTCTCCAGCAGCTCGAGCCCTGGATAACTCAGTGCCGCGGCGGCGCCCCAAACCAGCTTCCGGTCCGGCGCGTAGTGGGCGTCGAGACCCACGACGATCCGGACAGGGCCCGGACTGCCCTCCGCAAGGACCCGGTGTCGTAGCCGCTCCTGAACGGCGCGGGCTTCTGGCGGCGAGGCTGGCCAGTCGGCAGCGAGCGTCGATTCGGAACCGGTCACTCGGTCTTCTCGAGGCAGGCGATATGCACATCGACCTCCAGACCATCATAAGCGAGGCGCGCCTCCACACCCCGCTCCCGTCCCATGCGGCGCAGCAAAGCGCCCAGCTTCCGTTCGTCACCCGCAATGATCTCGGCGCCGCAATGGGTGAAGATCGCCCGCTTCACCCCCTTCTTCTGGCACCAGCCCAACTGTGTGCGGACGGGTGTGTGCCCGAAAAGGGCGCCCTCACGGCGGCGGACCAACGACCGTGTGAGCGTGGCGCCGTCACCGATATAGAGGTCGGCACCCTTGAGGGCGGCCGAACGTTCCGCAATGGCGACGACATCCGGCACGTAGAAGAACGATGTCCGTCGCTCGCTGACGCGGTAGCCTACGGCCGGTGCCCGGATCGAATGATCGACCGGAAAAGTCTCGAAGACCAGGCCATCGAGCCCGAAGGCCGCGCCCGACTGTAGCACTCGCTTGTCTTGAATTGGAAAGTCCGCGAGACCGCTCCAGCAGCTCTCGGTTGCGTAGACGGTGCAGGGCGCCCCTTGCATCAGGCCCCAGGCGTGGTCCGGATGAGCGTGGGTGATGACGATGCTGGTCGGCGCCACTCTGTCCAACTCACGCAGCCAGTCCAGACCGCAGTCGATCATGACCCGCCCTCCTCCAGAGGAGACCAGGAGTGCGCTGTGCCGGCGATGGCGCCGGTTGTGCTGCGGCGTGTTGGCGCGCGTGCCGAGGAAAGTCAGCTTCATCCTTCGTATCTTGCGCTGGCCTTTGGGCAAATTCGGCAATAGGCCGGGATGTTGTCAGTATCTGGGAGGGATACTCACAGTGGCCGGCCGTTCCCCAAGCGATGCGTTGCGCTCCAGCCAGTCATCCGCCCGAGACTTGATGTCCGCAAGCTCGGCTGCAATCTGCGCCAGGTTAAACTCCTCCTCCATCAGCGTGAGGGTATCGACTGTCGGGTCGTAGTGGCGCAGGAACAGGCTGTACTCCTCCTCGAAGGCATCACGGTCGCCGATATTGAAGTCTAGGATCTTTCCCACCTCGCCGCGCAGGGACAAACCGTGAGCCAGCCGCGTGTCGTAGCTGTCTATGACCTCGCGGACGCTTTCGTTTTCGATCCGATAGTCTCGGGGGAGTTCCAAGAGCTCGGCGATGGTCCGGCCACCAGCATGTTCCGCCAGATCCGAGGAGCGCAGGAGACGTGCAACTGTCGCACAGTGGACCAAGAAGGAATGGGCATAGAAAAAGCAGCGAACCGCTTCCTGGCTGCCGCTTTTGTCGAGGCTACGATAAGCCAAATCTGCGAAGTCGCAGTAGGTCGAGACCTCTCGGATGGCAAGTTTAACGATGGGTGTGTCGCGCATTTGGACTAGCTCCCTTCCCTCCGTTCAGTGGCGCCAAAACTCAAGGGCGCTTGAGCAGCACTTTCAAATCGCGCCAACTTCGAGTGTTCAGCACGTCATTCGGCTCCAACCAGCCGCGCCGCGCCTGCCCGATGCCGAAACGCATGTAGCCCAGAGAAGCCGCTGTGTGAGCGTCCGTGGATACTGCCACCTTAAGGCCGATCTCCTTGGCCAATCTGCAATGGATTTCCGTGAGATCGAGGCGTTCCGGCTGGGCATTGAGCTCGAGATAGCAGCCGCGCTCGAGCGCCGCCTGCATGAGACGCTCCATATCCACTTGATAGGCCTCGCGCTCGCCAATCAGCCGCCCCGTCGGATGGGCAAGAATATTGAAACGGGGATGGTCCATGGCGCGGATGATCCGTTCGGTCTGCTTGTCGACCGGGAGATCGAACTTGTAGTGGATCGCGCAGACCGTGAGGTCCAGTTGCCCGAGGACGCTGTCCGGCAAGTCCAAAGAACCGTCCTCGAGGATGTCGACCTCGGCTGCCTTGAGTACTCTTAGACTCCGAGTTCGCTGATTGTAGGCCTCGATCTGCTCGATTTGCTTGGTCAGGCGCTTGGCGGTGAGGCCGTGGGCAATTGTGACATGCTTCGTATGGTCGGTTATTGCCAGGTAGGCATAGCCGCGCTGCCGCGCCGCCTCAGCCATCTCGTTGATCGAGTCTCGACCGTCAGACGCCTTTGTGTGGACGTGCAGATCGCCTCGGACGTCCTCGATCGCGATCAGCTTGGGCAAAGTGCCATGCGCGGCCGCTTCGATCTCGCCATGGTCTTCGCGAAGCTCCGGTTCGATGTAAGGCAGCCCGACCTGCCGGAACACCTCTTCCTCGGTGCGCCCGGCAATCCTCTTTTCGCCCTTGAAGACCCCATACTCGTTGAGCTTCAAACCCCTTGCCACGGCCAACTTGCGCACCGTGATGTTGTGCAGCTTTGAGCCCGTGAAGTAGTGCAGCGCAGCGCCATAGCTGACCTGTGGGACGACGCGCAGATCGACCTAGAGGCCGGAGCGCAGGAGGACGGTCGAGCGGGTCCTACCCTTGGAGACGATTTCGTCGACGTCTTCGTGGCCGACGAACCGGTCCATGACCTTGGCGCCCTTCTCACAGGTGACCAGGATGTCCAAGTCGCCGACCGTCTCCTTGCGCCGCCGATAGCTGCCGGCAACGATCGCCTGCTGCACGCCATCAACTTGTTTCAGATAGCTCAGCAAGGAGTCTGCCACCTCTTCGGCGGCCACCAGCTTGGTCCGCTTCTCCGCCGCTTGACGGCGTTCGATGGCTTTGAGGAGTTTTTGTTCGACCTTCTCTCCGAAGCCGGGAAGGCCGCAAATACGCTCCGCGACGATGGCGCTCTTGAGGGCCTCCAAGCTGTCGATCCCGAGTTCGTCGTGAAGCAGCTTGACCCGCTTGGGGCCGAGTCCGGGCAGAGCGGTCAGTTCGACCAGGGCAGCCGGAGCCTCCTGCTCGAGGCTATCGAGCTCATGAAGCCGCCCGGTATCCGCAATCTCCTGGATCTTTCCGGCAAGGTCCCTGCCGATGCCCGGCAGCTCTGAGAGATCGGCGCCCTCTGCGATCATGCTCGCCACGCTGTGGGGCAGATCCTGAATCGTGCGGGCCGCTCTCCGATAAGCGCGGACACGGAAGGGGTTGGCCCCTTCGATTTCCAACAGCGTGGCGTAGCGGTTAAAGACCTCGACGATCTCGGCGTTGTGCGCTGGCATCGCTAGAGTACCGTGCTCACGGCCTTGCGGCCGGTTGGCAACGCAAGCGTGCCGTATCTCCTCACGGGCGGCTTGCTGATCTCCGGATGTTAGGAGTTTTGCGGAGAATGGCCATGATCACTGTCAGCGGAAGCCGAGCGCAGGTAAGTCGACCGCTTAGCGCTGTATTCCCGAAGCTCTACCCCTCAAGAAGCCGCCAAGTTCCGTCCGGCTCCCGGCAAGCGACGCCATAGCCTTGCTCGGTCTTTCCGCCGACAACCACCGTCTGCTGGAATTCCCGGCAGTATCGGCCTGTCGTCGAAGTGCCGTCTCGCACGGGTGTGATTGAGCCAGAGTTACCGGACTGCGGATTGTTCCAGGTGATCGTCTCGCCGAGGGAAGCCGTATGTGAGCGGTTGACCGCCTCGTCGGCCTTCATTCGATCGACGTCATCCATGGTTCTGCCGATCTCGCTTCCCACTAGGGCGCCAATCAGCACACCGGCCGCCGTGGTCGCTAGCTGGCCGGTGCCAGAGCCGAATTGCGCGCCCAGCAGACCGCCGAGAGCGGCGCCCGACAGGCCGCCTATGGTCTGCTTGACGCCCCTGTCTTGTGCTTCACAAGCGGCGACGGCAAGCGCCAAAAGCAGAGCCATAACCAAACTCACGCGTTGCATGTACGTAACCTCCTAAGAGCAGCAGCCGAGATCCAAATCAGCTGACAGGGATTGATTGACGGCTTTTTGCTTCGCAATTCCAAAGAGTTTCAGCTCGGACTAGGCGCCGACAAGGCAGTGTTCCCGGAAGTAGACCGTCAGGTCGCGTTAGGCTTGGCGGTGAGCCAGCGCAAGCTGTTTCAGGCCGACGGCCTTAGGTCGAAACGCGGAAATTGCCCATGTATTTCAGGCTCATTTTTCCTGGATTCCCTCCAGGAACTGGACCGCCGCCAGGACTCGGCCGCGTATGACCTGCTCGCCGCCATATGGGGCCGTAGGTGTCGCCAACTTCCAACGAGAAGCGTTGGCCCCATATCGGCATTTCGCGGCTGCCGTGGCCGCCAATGATTTGGCGCCCGTCGATAACGTGGAAGATCTTTACGAAGGGAAAAACGCCGTCGTTGTTCTTGGCCAGTACCGTGAGGTCGCTCGGAACCGCCTTCAAATGCTCGGCTACCGGTCCATCGCCCCTCCCCGCGGTGCCATGGCATGCCGTGTAAGCCAAGAGATATTCGACAAGAGTCGCGTCTTCCTTGTCCCGCGCCACAACGTCTTCGTTAAAACTGACGACCGAAAACGCGAGCACCAAGCCCAACGATGCAAGCGATAAAACCAGTGCCTTCGCCCTGACCGAATTCATCTCTTCCCTCCTCTCATCGCTGGCAGCCCTGGCATCCCGATCTGCTTTGCGAACAACGCTAACACCCCCTGCAACGGCAGCACCTTGACCCAGGTTAATGAAATCCGGCTCCTACGGTGGCAACGTTGCTGGGTCGTGACGCGGAGCGAGGTGGGAGAAGCTGGGAAGAGAAACGTTCTTAGGAGCGTGGATCGACCACGACGACGGACCTATCCCCGCGAGGAAACGCCGCGACAGGGCCCATAGGTCGCCTGCTCTGGTGCTCCAGGAGGAGACTCCAAGGTGGTGGTCGAGTAGGCGCCGTGGGCCCGCATCTATTCTAGGCTCTCACAACGTGATTGAGGCCGGTGAACGGCACGGTTCACCTGCGGTTCAGTCCTCTTCGGTTTTGACTGCCTTCCGCCGTGCCTAAGACTCCGTTCCACGGCGCAAGCTCACGCCGCTTGCGCCTGGATCTCGCAGGCCGTGGAATGGCAGCTTGAGATTGGCGCGGCACTATCCTCGAACTCGCCAATCGCATCGCGAAGCTTGTCTATGGCGCGCGATTCGATCTGCCGGATTCGTTCGCGTGAGACACCGTACTCCAGGCTCAACTCCTGCAAGGTTTTCGGTTCCTCAGCGAGTACGCGTTCGTCGACGATGCGGCGCTCGCGCTCGTTGAGGCCACACATGGCCTCGCTCAGCATGCTTCGGCGCTTGCTGAGTTCCTCGGACTCGGCCGCGATGGTCTCCGGATCTTGGGCTTCGTCGACCAGAAAGTCCTGAAACTCGTTGCCTTCGCCCTCCTCGGATGTCATTCGCAAGTTCAGGGACTGGTCGCCCGCGCCGAGGCGGCGGTTCATGTCGACCACATCATTCTCGGGAACACTCAGCCGTTCCGCGATGGCGGCCATGGTTTCAGGCGGCAAATCCCCTTCTTCATATGCCCTCAGTTCCTGCTTCAGTCGGCGGAGATTGAAGAACAGCTTCTTCTGCGCTGCCGTGGTCCCCATTTTGACCAGCGACCAGCTGTGCAGGATGTACTCGTGAATCTGGGCCCGGATCCACCAGGACGCATAGGTGGCGAAACGAATCCCGCGGTTGGGATCGAACCTGTTCGCCGCCTGCACCAAGCCGAGGTTCCCCTCCGAAATCAGGTCACCCAGGGGCAAGCCGTAGCCCAGGTTTTTTCGAGCCATCTTGACGACCAACCGTAAATGGCTGCCGAGCAGCAGACGCAGCGCCTCGGGGTCACGATGATCGAGCCAGCGCCGCGCCAACGACACTTCTTCATCCGACTTGAGAATCGGGAATCTCCGGACTTCGTCCAGGTAGGACGAAAGACTGTTCTCTGGCCCAATGTTCAGATACTTCAAGGTTTTCTTGGCCTCCTTATTGTTGGTTATTGTTTGAGTCCATCACTCGATCTCCGGGCGCGGATCAGGGCCGATGCGACCGCTCCGGCGCATCGCACAGACTGTCCAAGTACTGTCGGAGATGGTGAGAACCTGAGCTTTCAGGTTTCTCACTATGCAACAATATGGGAACAAAGCCAGAACTTTCAAGAGCCAAGACTCCTACCCCCAAACGCCGCCTCGACCGATTTGGGAAACCATGCCCCGTGCGGCGCGACGGACGGGCACTCTCTTGCCCCCTTGACGACCCGGAAGGCACACAACAGTAATCCTATGCCCTTAGCCCAGTCGCCAGCGACTCGCCTTGACTCAAGTTAAGGCCGGCGCCCGCGAACTGGACTAGAAACGCGGCGACTACATAACTCGTAGAGTTCTTTGCGAAGTGAACAAGCCAACCTGCGGAATCCTGGACTCAGCGCGTGCGGCGCTGGCGAGTGAACCATTAGTCGCGCCCCATGTGGGTCACCTGTCCTTGTCATTCGCGGACGGCACTCTCACCCTCGAAGGAGAGGTCAAGAGCGTCGCCGCCAAGAAGCTCGCCCTCGAGTGCGCCGCCGCCCTGCCGGAAGTAACTGGAATCGTCGACCGACTTCACGTCGAGCCGGCCCAGCACATGGGCGACGGCCAGATTCGCGATCTACTTCGCGATGCCCTGGTGCAGGAACCCGCATTCTCCGAGTTCGCGATTGGAGAGCTTATCAAGGGTCAGCTAGCGCTCGTGCGGGAGCCGGCCACGGTGCGGCGCGGCAGCATCGAGATCGACGTCTCGGATGGCATCGTCACGCTGAACGGCGAGGTCCCGGGTCTGGCCTACAAACGACTGGCCGGCGTCTTGAGTTGGTGGGTTCCCGGCAGCCGCGATGTCATCAACGGCTTGGACGAGGTCCCCTCGGAGAGTGACAGCGACGACGAGATATCTGATGCCGTACGCCTCGCCCTGGAAAAGGATCCGTTTGTCAACGCGGGCCAGATTCACGTGTCGACCCGCGCTCGAGTCGTTACGCTGATCGGTCTGGTGCCGAGCGAATCGGAACGGGAGATGGCGGAAGCCGATGCTTGGTACGTGCTGGGCGTGGACAACGTGATCAACAAGGTGGCCGTTCGTGCCTGACGCGCCCAGGAGGGTGCGAAGCGCCTAGCCAAGGGCACCCTCATCGGCGCAGGGATGGTGAGGTAGCGGGTTCAGCCTGCTGACTCGGGCGAGCTGAGCCTTCGGAGGCTCTCCAGATATGTTCGACTGGAATGTGGTGGTCAGTGTTCACGATGACGGCTACAAGCGCGCCCGCCAGATCCTCGGGCAGTTCGGGGAGCTGAAGCGAACCGACTTCTATAACGTCATGGTTTTGCGGGTAGAGGATCCCCCTTCGTTTCTTAAGCGCCTCGCAACCCTCTGTGAGACCGTGCCGGATATACTCAAGGCCATTTCGCGGGCAATGCCGGCCACGGTCGTGATCGACTTCCAAAGCGCCGAAGAGTTCGAGGCCAAGGCCCGTGACGCGGTGCTCGCCTGGACTCCCGCGCTCGCAAACAAATCGTTTCACGTCCGGATGCACCGCCGCGGCTTCAAGGAGCTGATGTCGAGCCAAGTGGAGGAGCGTTTTCTCGACAAGGCTCTGCTCGCGGCCTTGCAGGAAGCGGATACTCCCGGCCGCATCACCTTCGAGGATCCCGATGTGATCATCGATGTCGAGACCGTGAATCAGCGTGCAGGGCTGTCCCTTTGGACCCGAGAGGACTTGCAGCGCTACCCCTTCCTGAAGCTCGACTAACCCTGGCTCAGTTCACGACGCGCCTCGACGACGAGGAAGTTCATCGGTGCCGGCACCTACCGGTGGAGGTGCGGCACCAGGGCCTTGATGACCGCCGCTTCGGGCACGACCGTCACCAGGCCGCCGTCTTCTTTTCTGCAATCGAAGTCGACCCGCGCCAAGCCGAAGCGTTCGACGACCCAAGCGTTTGTGCGCAGGTGGCGGCTGATCCGCTCCGTAGAAAAGCGCGAAAGTCCTGACGCCAACGTCAGCGGCACGAGAATCTGGTCGGCGAGATGCCGATCGAGCGCCTCGCCGCTCCGCCAATGTTCCTTCAAGCTCCCCGCCGCCTCGTCGGCCACCTGCTCGGCCGGCTTCCCCCGCTTGCCTAACGCGGTGAAGCCGCAGTGGACATGCTCGTACTCGGCCGTAAGGAACAAGCCCGCACCGGCACAGGCCGCGCCCACTCGGATAGGCTCTATACGCATCTCAGCCCCCATATCGCTCAGCAAGGCCTCGGCGCGCGCGACCATCCGTTCCGCGATCTGAGATGGCAGATTGGCGGCCACGCCGCGGCCGGAGATCGTGCGCAGGCGGCCTCGTTCCACCAAGTTCAGCGGCTTGACCGGGCAACGCCGGCCGGGATCAAGCCCACTTACTTCGACATCGATCTCCCCCTGTCCAATTGGATACCAGCCCCAGGCACGAAGCGCCGCGGATGCCGAGATTCCGGTCTGCCGAATGGCCGGCAGCCAGACGTCGCGTATGTAATCGAACGAGGGGCTCCACGCCATGTGGGTTCCGCCACGGATCGAAAGGCGGGACTTGCCGGGGGCCAAGGCGAGAGGAGGCACCAAGGTCTGCAGCACCAGACAGGCGGAGCCGGCACTGCCGCCTTCACGCGCCGTTGCCACATCAAAGCGGTAGTGGCCGGCGACGGCGCGTGCCCCGGGGATGAAGTCGATCTGCTGGGAGCCTAATGCATCGCCGTTGATTCGGGCATGGCATAGCTTGGCAACTGCGCGAATGGCAGTCAGGTGCTGCGCCGCAAGACCAGGCCGAGGTCGCCCGGCGCGTATGTTGCCGATCCGGATCGGCCGTCCGGTGAGAGCAGAGAGAGTCACTGCCGTGCGTAGAATCTGCCCGCCGCCCTCGCCATGCGAGCCGTCGATCGTCAGCAACTCTGTCATCAATGTTCCACAGGCGATGTGAGGGCCCAGAACGCTTGTGCACTGCCGGGCACTGAACGATAGACCATACCTTGTCCCATGCAGAGGGTCCGCCCCTGAGGCTTTGTCAGTCTGCAGTGTATAGGTCTATAGGGTGAGTCGGTCGGGAACCGAGATGTCATTCCGAAGCCGACGGCGAACCGGGGTACTGTCCCAGGGCGTTGCAGACTGCGCCTCCAATGCGGACTATGGCAGTCATGGCTCAACAGACACCAGGTCAGGCAGTAGAAGGATACAGCCTCAGGTCCGTTATTGATGCGCTGCCGGCGAACATTGCCATCCTGGACGGAGATGGCACGATCATCGCCGTCAATCAGCGCTGGCGTCAATTCGCGGCAGAGAACGGCTTCGTCGGCAAGGATGAAGGCCTCGGCACCAAATATGTCAGCCTCTGCGACCAGGTGACGGGAGAGGACCGCGATTCGGCGGTCAGATTCGGGCAAGATCTTCGTCACATTTTGTCGGGCAAGCTTGAGCGGGCCAGTCTCGAATATCCCTGCCACTCTCCGACAGAGAAACGATGGTTTATGGCCGTTGCCGCGCCGATTAGCCGTGGGCGCAAAACCGGTGCGGTGGTGATGCACTTCGATATCACGGCACGGAAAGATGCGGAGGACGCTCTATCGTCCAGCGAGGCCCGCCTCCGCTCTGTCCTTGAAACTGCGCCCGAGGCGATCATCACGATCGACGGTCGCGGTCTAATCAATAGCTTCAGTCCTCAGGCCGAGAGCTTGTTCGGCTACAAAGCCGAGGAGGTACTGGGGCAGAATGTGAGCCTCCTGATGCCATCGCCGTACCGGGAAGAGCATGACGGCTACATCGCCCGCTACCTGACGACCGGCGAACCGAGGATTATCGGCATCGGCCGGGAGGTCAAAGGCCTGCGCAAGGACGGTATGGAAATACCGATTCGTTTGGCGGTAAGCGAAGTGCCAGTGAAAGGTGAGCGTCTCTTCACCGGCGTCATTCTTGATCTAAGCGAGTCTCAGCTACGGGAGCAGAAGCTCCGGCAGGCCCAGAAAATGGAGGCAATCGGCCAGCTGACAGGCGGTATCGCGCATGACTTCAACAATCTTCTGACAGTCATCGTGGGCAACCTGGAAATGCTCGACGCCCGCCTCGGCCGGGAAGGCTGGGCCCGCCCCCTTATCGACCATGCGCAGGAGGCGGCCGAGATGGGTGCCGATCTGACCCACAGGCTCTTGGCGTTCTCACGCCAACAGCCGCTCAGCCCAAGACTGGTCGATCCGAACAAGCTGGTCCTGGACATGAGCGATCTGCTGCGCCGGACGCTGGGCGAGCAGATCCAGGTGACCACCGTGCTCGCGCCGGCCCTGCGCAAAGCCTTTGTGGACTTGGCGCAGCTACAGAACGCCTTGTTGAACCTGGCGCTCAACGCGCGGGACGCCATGCCGAGCGGTGGCACACTCACCATCGAAACAGAGAATACCCAGCTGGACGAGGACTACGCCGATGCAAATGTTGGTGTCGAAGTCGGCGACTACGTTGCCATTTCGGTCAGTGACACAGGCACAGGCATCATGCCGGAGATCCGACACCGGGTGTTCGAGCCGTTCTTCACCACCAAGGAAAGCAGCGAAGGGACGGGTCTCGGTCTCAGCATGGTTTACGGCTTTGCCAAGCAGTCCGGCGGGCACCTGCAGATCTACAGCGAGGTCGACAAGGGCACCACGGTGAACCTCTACCTGCCTCAGGCTAAGGACAATGCGGGGGTAGACTTAGTGCAGAAGCCGAGCTCGGCGGAGCCCGTGGCGAAGGGGGAAACAGTCCTCGTCGTGGAGGACGAGCCGCGCGTACGTCGCGTTTCTTGCGAGAGATTGAGGCAGCTTGGATACGTTGTTTTGGAAGCCGGCAATGGCATCGAAGCGATCGATCTGCTGCGCCGTATGTCCACGATTGACCTGCTGTTTACCGATGTAGTATTGCCCGGCGGCCCGAATGGGCGTGAGCTTGCAAGGGAGGCACGGCGTATCAATGCGCGCCTGAAGGTTCTCTACACATCAGGCTACACGGCGGGAGCCGCAACGGCGAACGGATTGCTCGACGACGGTACGAGCATACTACGGAAGCCATATCGACGTGGTGACCTGGCTCGGAAGGTGCGTGAGGTGCTCGACGAATGAGTCCACGACCGAACGGTCAACGGTGCCTTCCTTCCTCCTATCACAGTATTCGCCCGGAAGTTAATCCAGATCAATAAGACGGACGGCAAAGTCTGCTATTGATGCTTAATGGCTGTAGCAGAGCGCCGAAAGGCGCAGAAGGGAACGGTGGGCTAGGAATGCTTCTCTGCCGCGCCCGAATCTTTCTGATGGAGGCGTCTTCTGGAGATGGGATGTCCCGTTAGCCGAGCGTGATCTGGAAGTAGTGCTGCAGCCGTGAGTTCGAGAGCGTAGACAGTTGTCAACGCGCTCATGTATGTAATTGCCCCCGACCTCTGCCCGCCCCGTACCCGCGGGGCGGGCTTCTTGCGGTAGTGTCTAGATTCTTTCGCACTTTGGGGTTGGCGGCCTGTCCCGTCAGGCACTCATTTTGTGCTGTTTGAGTAGGTTCATATTCATATAGCGCTTGCTCGACCACTTGGTGCCGGCGATGTGCCTCAATCTGGCCGCGGCCAGGTTGAGAGCCGATTGACCATCTGGAAAGGCGCCGACCACACGGGTCCTCCGTCGGATTTCGCGCATGATGCGCTCCAGTGGGTTGTTGGTCCTGATCCGGCGCCAGTGTTCGTTTGGGAAGGCGTAGTAAACCAGGGTCTCGTCAACCGTCTCCTCGAGCCATGTGGCCACCTTGGCAAGCCGCATGGCCTTCAGCTTGGCGATGACCTCGTCGGCCTTGGCCCGGGCTGCTGCGCGGCACTCCTGAGCGTGGATCGCCTTCAGCATCAGCG
>Ga0209458_1000031_pt1 | contig 100952 bp, 96 predicted proteins | sample WorMetLIZAISLAND_FD_187411 | JGI IMG/M metagenome (GOLD analysis project Ga0209458, IMG submission 187411) | Marine gutless worms symbiont microbial communities from Max Planck institute for Marine Microbiology, Germany - Inanidrilus manae... ...
TTGCTCAGAAAGGCCGATGCGCGCACCACAGATGAAGTTGCCGACCGCATCGGTCAGCTCCTCGACGCCTTCACGCCGCACGAATGCGCCAACTACTTCCGAAATGCAGGATACGCTTCAAACTAAGACAGACACGCTCTAGAGCAATTTCATCACTTCGAATGGAACCATCCTGGTTCCATTCGAAGTGATGAAATTGCTCTAATCTTCAAAGAGTTAGAGCATCTTTATCCAATCAAATGGATCGCCAATGCGATTCCATTTGATCAGATGATACTCTAGCCGGCCCGGGCCGTCGCGGCGCGGCCGGCGACAAAGCGGGCGATCACCGCGCCCGGCACGGCAAGTGCCGCCGCCAGCAGCGTCAGCGTGGTATGGCTCCAGCCCAGCATGCCACCGCCCGGCGCCGCCAGGGTCAGCCCGCCGGCAGCCAGCAGCAGACGGCCGAACCAGCTCACGGGTCCAGAGCCCAGACTGCCGACCCAGATCAGATAGCCCTGCAGCGCCGCCGCCACCAGGATGATGCCGATTACTGCCGTCGCTGAGACCAGCAGCACCTCGCCGGCACTGCCCTGGGCCAGCAAGGCCGGATTGAAGACGAAGAAGAACGGGATGAAGTAGATGATGGTGCCGATGCGCATGGCCTCGAAGCCGGTCTGCATCGGCTCGCACTTGGCCACCGAGGCGGCGGCGAACGCGGCCAGCGCGACCGGCGGGGTGATGAAGCTGAGCATGCCCCAGTAGAGCAGGAACATGTGCACGCTGAGCGGGTCGAGGCCGAGCCGGATCAGCGCCGGCGCCAGGATGATGGCGAGGAAGATGTAGGCCGCCGTCACCGTCATGCCGATGCCGAGGATGAAGCTGGTCAGCGCCCCCATGATGAGCAGCACCAGCGGATGGCCGCCTGCGAGGTAGACCAGGTCGTTGGTCAGGGTGCCGGTCATTCCGGTCACCTGCAGGGCGCCGACGATCAGGCCGACCGCCGCCAGCAGCCCGGCCAGTTCGGCCAGCAGGCCGCCGGTGGCGAAGACGAACTGCTTGAAGCGCAGCCAGTCCAGGCGGTGGCGCGGGTTGAACTGATTGATCACCAGCAGCAGCGCGGTGGCGTAGAACGGGGCATGCGCCTCGCGCTTCATGAAAACCAGCATCCAGACCAGCAGCGCGAACACGGCGATGTAGTACCAGCCGTCCTTCATCACTTCCCAGACCGACTGCAGTTCCTCCCTGGGCAGACCCTGCAGGCGGTGTTCCGCCGCGTAGGCGTCGATCTGCATGAACAGGCCGAAGTAGTAGAGCAGTGAGGGGATGGCCGCGGCCAGGGCGACGTCGATGTAGCGCACGTCCAGGAAGTCGGCCATCACGAAGGCAGTGGCGCCCATGATCGGCGGCATCATCACGCCGCCGGTGGAGGCACATGCCTCGATCGCGCCGGCCGTCTTGGGCCGCACGCCGATCCGCTTCATCGCCGGAATGGTCAGCGAGCCGGTGGTCAGCACGTTGGTGATCGGCCCGCCGCTCATCGAGCCGAACAGGCCGGAGGAGAAGATCGCCACCTTGGCCGGGCCGCCACGGACGTGGCCGAGCAGGGCGAAGGCGAAATTGATGAAGAACTGCCCGGCGCCGGTGTAGATCAGGGCGACGCCGAACAGCAGGAAGCCGAACACCAGCAGGGCGAAGGCCTGCATGGGAATGCCTTGAAGGCTCTCCTCGGAGAACATGTGGAACGCCGCGGTATCGAGGAACGGCTGCGACACGCCGGAGATCACTTCCGGCATCCGGTCGGCATAGATCGGGTAGAGCGAGATCACCAGCACGATCACGAACACGGCGAGCCCGCCGGCCCGGCGCCCGGCCTCCAGGATCAGTGCCCACATCAGCACGCTGACGTATTTGCCGTGCTCGGGGGCGTTGTACTCCCAGGCCTCGTCGAGCGCCGCCTCGGCGAACCAGACGTAGTAGCCCGTCAGCACCAGGGCGAGCACGAACAGCACCACGTCGTACCAGGGCACCCGGTCCCGCGGCGCCGACTTGCCGGCCGGCATGACCACGAACAGCATCGAGATCATCAGCCCGCCGACCAGGTACATGTAGCGGTTCTGCACCAGGACGTTGCCGATCAGCAGCTTGAAGGTGCCCAGATTCCACAGCTGGTTGATGGCGACCAGGATCGACGCGGCGGTGAGCACGAAGATCACCGTCATCCAGAAGGCGTCGAGGCTGCGGTAGCGCTGGGTTTCCAGCTTCTCGGCCTGTTCGCCCTCGCTCTGGCCGGCGGGAGCGGCGGGACTGGTCGACGCGTCGGACATGGCGGGTGGCCTGCGGCTGGCCGGCAGCCGCCGCGCCGGGGCGCGGCGGTCTCAAGTCGCCGGCGGCGGGAAGAAGTCGATGGCTGTGCGCGGTGGGGCGGCCGGACGCGCCGGCCGCCCCGGTTTCGATGTCACCAGGTCTCGAATACCGGCGCCATCCCGGCCGCCTTCAGCGCCTCGGCCCGGGCCGCCATCCAGCCCTGGTTGAAGGCGTCGTTGTCGGACGCCGCCGACTTGACGTAGTCGGCCCAGGCCGCCTGCAGGACGTCCTGGCGCTTCATGTTGCCTTCGTGGTTGGCCTGCGCCTTATCGGTCCACTTGCCGACTTCCTTGTAGTAGCGGATCGCGCCTTCGTGGAACGGCAGGAACACGACCTCCAGCTTCTGCCGGTCCCAGGACCAGCCGTTGGCGCCGGGAGCGCCGTCCTTGTAGTCGTCATAGTGCTCGTACATCGCCTTGGTGACGTTGTAGGCGACGTCGGCCTCGACCTTCGGCGTGCTGATCAAGATCGGATAGGCCGTGCCGACCCCCTCGAAACCGCCCTCGGCGACCGCGGCACCCTGCATGCAGCGATGCCGGAAGTACCACGGCACGACGCTGTTCAGCCGCTTCCAGCCGGCTTCGTCATCGTGCGGGAACACCGGATGTAGCAGGCCGCGCGGCGAGGCCTGGATCTTCAGCATGCTGGTGGAGAAGGTCGCGCCCTCGAGAGCATCGAGATCGCCGTTGATCAGGGCGTTGATCGAACCGCCGTAGCCGCCGACCTCGACCACCTCGACGTCGTCCCAGCCCATCTCGTAGAAGGCCAGCATCGACTCGACCGCCTTGTTCAGCGCCGGCGCGCCGCGCACGTAGGCCACCCGCTTGCCTTTCAGGTCGGTGACCGTCTTGGCGCCGCTGTCGGCGGCCATCGCAAAGGCGACCGCGCAGCCGTCGGCCACGTTGTGCAGCAGCAGGCGGATCGGCTGCGGGCCCCACTTGCGCGTGCCGAAGGTGTAGACGGCTTCCTGGGCATAGATGCTGTCGGAACCAGTGGCGGAAAACTGTGCCTTGTGCTGGCGCAGCGGCGACAGCCGCGAGACATCGTTCTTGCCGGGCAAGACCCGCAGGTTCACCCCATAGGTGTTCTTCAGCACGCTGCCGATGGCGACGGCCTGGTTGTAGCCGGACGTGCCGGTGTTGTAGGCCGTCCAGACCAGCGTCTTGGGCAGCTCGATGTCTGCCGCCAGCGCCGGCAGCGCCAGTCCGGCCGCCGTCGTCAACGCCACTGCCGGGGCGGTCAGCAATCGTGTCCAGTGCATCTGTGGTTTCCTCCCAGTCCTTCCGGTTGATCCGAACTTCTCGCTAACACAAGTGTAGGAGGTGCGGGCGCGACTGCACAAGCAGTGCCCGCGTCGGGCGCCGTAGGCACCCGCCGCGACGAATTGACGAGGCCGGCACCGGCGCTATCATGCCGACCGCTTTGCCCTATGACGTCGATGCCTGAGCAATGGATGCGCCGGACCCCCGGCCCGTGCACCAACGCGTCTGCGTGCTGGTCGCCAGCAGCGACAACACCGCCGACGTGTTCCGACAGGTCGCACCAGGCTTTCAACGACACTGGCCCGACTGTCCGCTGACTCGCTTCGTCGGGCTGAACGAGGACGCGGCGCCGGCGGCCGGCAGCGGTTTCACCCCGGTGCTGTGCGCCGAGGCGCTCGGCTGGCGCGGCGAACTGGCCCGGCAGGTCGCGGCATTGCCGCGACAGTTCGACCACGTCCTGCTTTTCCTCGATGACTTCCTGATCCTGCGGCGCGTGGACACGCCGGCGCTGCTGCAGCTGATCGAGCTGGCGCTGGCGCGCGAACTGGCATACCTGCGCCTGATTCCAGAGCTGCACAGTCTGGCTGAATCCGCCTGGCTGGCGCTGGGCCCGGACCGCCGCAGCCGACCGGTATCGGCCCTGGCCGCCGATACGCCCTACTACAGTTCGCTGCAGCTAGTCCTGTGGCGGCGCTCACACCTGGCCGACCTGCTTGCCGCACCCGGTTCCATCTGGGATTTCGAGCTGCAGCGCCCGGCGGCCACGCACCATGCCATCACCGTGGCCCCGCCGGTTTCCTATCGCCATGTCGTCGAACGGGGTCTGTGGATGCGCGACGCGCCCTGGCTGTTCCGGCGGTCCGGCCTGCCGTTCGAGCCCGGCGCCTGGCCGCTGGCGCCGTGGCCGCAGCTTGTGCGCCATGGCTGGCGGCGGCTGAAGTTCGCCGCCATCGGCTATGCCTGGTATCGCCGCCGCCTGGCCCGACAGGCGGCCAGATGAGCACCGGTGCGCGGCGGCGCCCTTGTCGTGCGTGGATAGCGCGGCTCATACTCGACCGGCCCCGCGACAGATAGCCGTTCCGGCACGCGTGAAACCACTTACCAACATCGTCGACGAGGTTCGCCGCGGCCTGCGCCGACGCGACGGCCGCGACTATGCCTATTCGCTGGCCAGCAGCTATCTGCAGATGGCGGTCAACATCCTGATCCAGCTGCTGCTGGTGCCGCTCTACCTGGCCCAGCTCGGCAAGGCCGAGTTCGGCCTGCTGATGATCCTGCTCGGCCTGATCAACTACGCCGCACTGGGCGTAGGCTGGCTCTCCGGCGGCATGGCCCGCCTGCTCGGCGAGTTCTGGGCGCATGGCCAGCGGACCGAGTTCTCGCGCGCCTACCTGCTCTCCAAGCTGGCCTACGTCGGCTACGCGGTGGTGCTGTCTCTGCTCGGCCTGGGCATCGTCTGGCTCGGCCGCGACCGGCTGCTCGGCTCGACGGCACACACGCCAGAGCAGATGTTCGTCGTGCTGGCGCTGACGGCGCTTTACTTCGTCGCCCAGTACGATTTCGCCGTCGATCGCCTGGCCCTCGCCGCAGCCGGACGGCAGGCGATTGCGAACCTGCTGTTCGCGCTGTCGCAATTGGTCTATGTCGCCGCCGTGGTGCCGGTGCTGCTGGCCGGTGGCGGGCTGGCCGAGGTCATGCTCTGCTTCCTCGGCGGGGTGATCGTCGCCCGGGCGGCATCCTGGCTGGTCTGTCGTCGCCTCGGCCTGCAACTGCGTCCCGGCCAGGGCTGGGCGGGCCAGGCGCGGCCGCTGTTGCGCCGCCTGCTCGGCCGCACCGGCGTCGGCTACCTCCTGGCCGGCGGCATCGGCCTGTCCCTGCAGGCGGACACCCTGATCGTCGGCTGGATCGCCGGGGCGGAAGCAGCCGCCGATTTCGTGCTGGTCTGGAAAGTCGCGGAGGTCGGCGTGCTGCTGCTGTCGCGGCTGCCGGAGCAGTTGCAGCCCTACATCATCCATATGGACGCGCGGGCCGAGCACACGCCTCTGCGCGCGGCCTACGGCAAGGGCCTCAAGGTGATGTGGCTGATCGCCGCGGCGGCCGGCCTTGGCTACGCCCTGCTCGGCCCCTGGCTGGTGCGCCTTTGGGTCGGCGAAGCGTTCGCGCCCGATACCCCGCTCGGCTTTGCCCTGGCCGGTGGCGCGGTGTTCTGGCTGGTGGCAGCGCGCTGGCCGGCGGCGTTCGCCTTCGCCATGGTGCGCCTGCGCGCCCTGATCACGGTCAGCGGCATAGAGCTCCTGGCCAAGCTGGCGCTGACCATCGCGCTGTTCCCCAGGCTCGGTTTCCTGGCGCCGCTGGCGGCACTCAACATCGTCCACATCTGCGGCATCGCCTGGGCCTATCTGCGGATGGGGCGAAGGCTCTGAGACCATGGCAGCGTCATCTTGTGCCGTCGAAAACGGAAGAATTTCTAATCTTCGTTAGAAAAACACCGCTTCCGGCCCGCCATCACGAGGTTGGGACGCCCGGCGTCTCGTGTTTTAATGCGCGCCGGCCATCGAGAGGGTCGCTGAGAACCACTCCAGCGCCGCCCCGCTCTCCCACCGGCCCAGCCGACTTCGACCATCTACCGGATCTGGCTGTGGCATAGGGCGGTCAGGCGCACCGGCCGATCGTAACGGACCGCGGCTTAACGACGGCGGTCGGGGGTGTGCGTGGCGGGAGGTGACGTCCATGGGTATCGAACCGGCGGAGACCGGGCAGCAGATCGATCTGCGCAAGGCCGAGGCGACACGCCGTCGCATTCTCGACGCGGCGGCGCGGGTATTCATGCACAAGGGCTACGTCGCCACGCGCCTGACCGACATCGCCGAAGAGGCGGAGATGCGGGCGGGCAGCCTCTACTATCACTTCGAATCCAAAGAGCAGATCTTCGAGGAAGTGCTGCAGATCGGCATCGCCCTGGTGTTCGACGCCGTGCGCGCCGCCGTCGAGGAACTCGGCCCCGAGGTATCGCACCGGACCCGCATCGGCGCGGCGATCGAGGCACACCTCACCATGCTGCTGCAGCACGGCGACTACACCTCGGCCAACTTCCGCAACTTCGGCCAGATCCAGGACGCCTTGCAGCTTCGCCACCTGCCGCTGCGCCAGGCCTATGGCGACTACCTGCGCGGCCTGCTGGAGGCAGCCCGGGATGCCGGCGAGATCCGCGCCGACGCCGACCTGTCGCTGGTGCGGATGCTGCTGCTCGGCGCGCTGAACTGGTCGATCGAATGGTATGACCCGGAAAAGCGGCCGCTGGCGGAAATTGCCGGCGAGCTGCAGCGCATGCTGTTCGACGGCATCGGCCGGACGGCGGACTGAAACCACACGCCGACCGGTCCCGGTCGGACCGCCACGCTCATTGACGGCCGGATCATCGACGCTATCATGCCGCCGCCTTGCCCCTGTGGCGGAATTGGTAGACGCGGCAGACTCAAAATCTGTTGGAGGCAACTCCGTGCTGGTTCGAGTCCGGCCAGGGGCACCACTTTTCCACAAGATATCGATCGCCCGCGCGCCGTCCTCTGCCGAACAAGGTGGAGGGCCAGCTTGCTGCGTTCAGCGGCCCCGAACTCCCTCTGCCGGGTTCGCGCAGAAGATCGCGACCTTGTTGCCCAGGGGATCGCGGAGATATCCGACATAGAAGTGATCGCTGTAGTTGGCTCGGAAGCCGGGAGCGCCCTCGTCGGAGCCGCCCGCATTAAGGCCAGCGGCGTGAAGGTTGCGGACCATCTCATGCGTCTCGGCTTGGAAGGCCGTCATAGAGCCGTTGCCAACGGTCGCCTCCTTCCCGTCGTATGGCTTCGCCACGTATACCGCGACGGGGCCGCCGGACTGGCCGGGCACGTCCGGAAAGGTGAATTCGATGCCGTTCGGCACTTCCTTCTTCGTGTAACCGAGCGGGGTCAGGATGGCCGTGTAGAAACGCCCCGAGAGCGGGATATCGTTGGAACCAACCCTGATGTAGCTCAGCATGCAGTCGCTCCTGTCTGCAACATGCCCCCCACCCCGAAGGCTCGAAGCGCGCCTCCGTTTCAGGCAACTGTACTTACCAGAACCTGGACGGTCATTCATGCCCCCCGACCGAAGCTGCGCGACATGTGTGAGGGCCGTGTAGCAGAGCCAGCCATCGTGGGGTGCAGCGTTCCCAATGCCGGACACGCCTTCGCCGGGCGACGCAACAACCTCCGCAACGTGTCACGCTGATTTAAGGAACCGAGGACCACGCATCATGAGCCGGCTAGTTGCCGCTCAGTCGGGCGCCCAGCACCTTGGCAAGAACTGTCGGGCCGCTTCTTTGCCCGGCATTCCTGTAGTTGCCCGCGAAGACCGTCACCACGATTTCCTCTTCGGGGACGATGAATATCCGCTGACCCCCTTTTCCGGCGGCGCCAACGAAATGGTAGCCATCGTTTCCCGGAATCCGGCCCGTGTACCACATGAAGCCATATCCAACGTTGCCGTCCGGACTCAAGTGGGTGTTCTGGACATGCCGTTGGGTGGATAGTCCAACCCACGCCGCGGGGATGATTTGCTGCCCCTTCCAGACTCCCTGATGCAGAAACAGCGAGCCGAACTTGGCGAGGGCGCGCGCCCGCATCCGCAATCCGGATGCGGCACTGGGGAACTTCTCAGGGCTCCAGGCGGTCGATCCCAGCCATTCGTAACGGGTGATGCTGAGGGGGCCAAACAGGGTTTCCTCGGCGAATTTGTCAATGTGTTTGCCGGTCATGCGATGGATCAGGCCGGCCAAAAGCTGGGTCAGACCGCCGTTGTAGGTCCATCGGCTGCCGACTGGATCGCGGACGGCACGGCCAAGCACCATGGCGATCGGGTCCGGGGTGCCATTCATCCGAAGTTCGTCGTTCTCGGCATAGGGAACGCCGAGCTCTTTCCATTCAAGACCCGCGGTCATGGTCAAGACGTGGCGCAGCGTGATGTCTTCCACGCCGGCCCCGAACTTTCCTTCGCGATCCTCGAAGTACTCGATGATCGGCCGCTCGATGGCATCTTGATAATCGTCGCCAAGCGCGATCCCCAAGAGCGCTGTCGTGACGCTCTTGGTCACTGACCGCAGATCATGAAGGCTGTCGTGATCGAAGCTTACATCCCCTATCGGGCGGTCCCATCGTTCGTCCGGGCCGGAGAAGTACTGCTCGTACACCAGGCGCCCGGCCTGCTCCACAATGACGGCGTGAACGTTGCGGATGGCGTTGTTCTCTATGTCTGCTGTGAGTGCGGCCAAGGCCGCGGGGTCAAAGCCCGCCTCAGAGGGGGCGGCGACCACCCAGCCATCGTCACGTCGGGCCGGCGCTTGATCGAGAACGGCACCCGCCGCGTGCGGCACAGTAGAATGCGGCGTCTGCGCCGTCGCAGCCGGCACGACGCTGATCGTCACCGTATCGCGACCCCAGAAGGTGACGGAATCGGTCCCGGTGTAGCCGGGATCGGACGTGTACAAGATCACTCTTACCGGCAGGCGCCTGCCGCAGCTTTTGCTGTACCGTTCCCTGACGCCGCCGCCGGAAAGCGCGCCATGCTCCGGTGGCTGGGTCACGGCATCCGCCTCTAGGACCGCTTCATAGGATGGCGCAACATCCTTCGCGCATTCGTTGCGCTGTCCATAGATCATCGTTGGCACGCCGGAAACCGCGACCAACTCGGGGGCGTTTTGGGCTTGGGCGGCCCCCAGGCCGGTTTCAAGAACACTGCCGATAAATGCGGCGAGAAACAAAGAAACAAAGGCCCCGCGCTTCATTGCCACCTCCCCGTTGCCGACAATCCGATATCACCCAAGCCCTCACGATAAGGGAGCGGCAAACACACGCCCAGGGCCGTGCAAAACTGAATGGGAAGTTGATGGCAGCCTGTGGGAGCTTAATGGCCGAGGCTATTGGCACAGCCGAAGGGCACACTGCGCATCAGGTTGGAATGTCCGTTCCCGGCTACGAACGGGCCTGTCGATCCTCCCGTGTCGCGGCAGTGTCAACGTCGAGAGCGCACCATAGATGCTGTGGCGATGCTGAAGGCGGCAGGCCGCCGATGTTCTCGGCTCGATCAAGGGTCCCGTCCCGGTTTGCCGGCGTCGCGAACAACCTAAGCAAAGATACGCCGTCGCCGAATCCTAACCTCCAAGAATGCCGTCCAGTTCAGCGTAATCCGGCAGTGTCCGGTCGATCTGGCGCCCCGCCCGAAGGACGATCCGGTCCGCTTGCGGGCGGGCAAACAGCTCCGTCCAGGTGCGGGCGCGACAAATCACCAAGTCCGCCGGGGCACCAGGTCTGATCGAGGGGAGATCGAAGCCGCAGGCTCTGGCAGGGTTGATATTGCAGGCCCGAAGCCAGTTCGCTTGCGAATGATCAAGATGGGCTATGCGGGTTGCCTCTCTCATCACCTCGATCATGTCGAGGTCTCCATAGGCATAGAACGGGTCCCGGGTGTTGTCGGAGGCGAAGCTCACGTTGATGTCGCGCGACGCCATCTCGTGGACCAACGTCACGCCGCGCCAGCGCGGGGTGCGCCCGCCCACGCGATCCTGAAGATACATGTTGCACATGGGCAGACTTACGACGTTCAGGCCGGCCTTGGCGACCAAATCGAGCGTGCGCAGGGCCTCCGCCTCTTCCTGCATGGCAAGGGAGCAGCAATGGCCGACGGTCACAGCGGCGTCGAAGCCGGTTTCCAGAACGATCTCGGCGACCACGCGCAGGGCGGCGGAAGAAGGATCTGCCGTTTCGTCCACGTGGAAGTCGACGGCGAGGCTCCGCGCCTCAGCCATGCGGAAGAAGGTCTGAAGGCGCTGCTTGAGGTCGGGCATCGGGTAAGGCACGCAGCCCAGGATGCCTTGGCTTTCGGCGACGATGTCTGCGGTCTTGGCAAAGGCGCCATCCTCCTCCACCCGGTCCAGGCTGATGAGGTTGCAGGCCTGCAGCGCAATCCTGTCCGCCCATTCCTCGCGCAGCTCCCGGAAGACGGGAAAGCTGATCGCATCCTGTGGGGGAACGCTGTCGACATGCGTGCGGATCGCGGACGTACCGTGCGCCCAAGCGCAGCGCAGGGCGAAATCCATCCGGCTGCGCACGTCTTCGGCACTCCAATGTGCCGAACGGTCAGAGGAGACCGTCGAGAGGGCGCCCATGAACGTGCCATCGGGGTTCGCGGCCCGCGGCCAGATGTGGCCTTTGTCCAGATGGGTGTGCATGTCGACGAAGGTCGGAAGCGCCAGCGCACCCGCCATGTCGATCTCGGTCGCATCCGGATGGGGATCGGCGATGCGCCCGGCCGCGACCGTCAGATCCGCGACTGCCAGCTCCACACCTGCCTGGTCGTATGCCTGGCCCAGAAAACAACCTGGAATGTTCAGGTTTCTCAGGGTAACCGGCCCTTCTGGCAGTCGTCTGAAATCCATCTTTCCTCACGTCTCCGTCGACATCGTTCACGCGCATGCGGGGTCAGCCAGAAGCGCATCATGTCTGGCGGCATAGAACCCTGGCCAAATAGGCGATGCAATCCAGGAACAGGGATGCTCGTCGCCCCAGCGCATCTGCCGACCAAGGGACGATGCAGGGCCACCACCACCGCCGTTGCTTGGTGGCATGGCCGGCAACCGGCCCCACGTTAACCATTTCGCGTTACCGATTGTTCACATCCGGGCGTCATTCTGTCGCTCGAGACGGACCAACAAGCGGTCCTCGAAATGGCAAACCGCCGGTGACGGCGGGACGCAAAGCTTCCGGTCCGGAGCGGCTCAGCCGCCCCGGATAGCGGGGCCACCGAAAGGGCAAGAGCATGGTCGGTTCCATCAACACCAATCACGGCAGCGCCGTCGCGCTGCAGTCCCTGAACAGCTCCAACAAGACCCTGGCGGCGCTGCGAGAGCGGCTGGCGACCGGCAAGAAGGTCGACGGGCCGAAGGTCGATCCGTCAACCTATGCCATTGCCCAGCAGCTGCTGGGCGAGGTCGGCGGCGCCAACGCCGTCAAGGGCGGCCTGAATGCCGCCGAGGCCACCACCAGCGTGGCGATCTCTGCCGGTCAGGCGGTTGGCGATCTGCTGACCGACATGAAGCGGATCAGCATTCAGGCCAGCCAGGAGGGGCTCGACGCCTCATCCCGCCAGGCGCTGGAGAACGAGTTCAACGCGCTGCGCGACCAGATCGGCACCGTCGTCGATTCGGCCGATTTCAACGGCACCAACCTGATCGAGAGCGGCGCCACCGGCCTGAACGTGCTGGCCGACGAGAGTGGCGAGCGGATCGCCGTCGGGGCCCAGGACCTGAGCTCGACCGGGCTTGCCATCGATGCCCTGACCCTGGGGTCGGCCGGCGATGCCCTGGCCGCCGTCACCGCGCTCGACACGGCGATCGCCGATGCATCCGGCAAGCTGGCCAACCTGGGCTCCTCGGCCAAGCGGATCGAGACCCAGACCGAAGCGACCATCCAGCGCCGCGACAGCCTGCGCGAAGGCGTCGGCAATCTGGTCGATGCCGACATGGGCGCGGAATCGGCGGCGCTGGCGGCCGGACAGGTCAAGCAGTCGCTGGGCATCCAGGCGCTGAGCATCGCCAATGCGGCGCCGCGGACGCTCTTGGGGCTGTTCTAGGGATCGATTCAACGGCAAAGGCGTGCTGTCGGACGGGCGTGGCGCGGGGACCCTGATGACAGCGGCAGGGGCGGGTCTTGGACCCGCCCCTGTGCCTTTGCCGGCGCCCGTTGCGGGCCGGCAGAACAAATGACAAGGGCCGCCGCCGGGATCCGGCGGCGGCCCTGTCGTTCCGTGTGACGTGGCTCAGCCGACGCCGATCTGCTTGAGGAAGTCGGCGATGATCTGGCGCAGGCTCTCGGCCTGCTTCGACAACTCGTTGGAAGCCTCGAGGACGTCGCCCGCAAGCCGGCCCGTCTCGCCGGATGCCTGCGAAACCTGGACGATGTTGCTGGTGACCTCCTGGGTCGCCGCGCCCTGCTCTTCCACCGCCGAGGCAATTGCCGTGGCGATCTCGCTGATCTGCTTAATCGTGCCGGCGATCGACTCGTTGGCCTGAACCGCGGACTGCGTGGCATTCTGGATCTCGGCGATCTGCTGCGAGATCTCATCCGTCGCCCCGGCCGTCTGCGTTGCCAGCGACTTCACTTCCGAGGCCACGACGGCAAAGCCCTTGCCGGCCTCGCCGGCGCGCGCCGCCTCGATCGTGGCATTCAGCGCCAGCAGATTGGTCTGGCTGGCGATGTTCTGGATCAGGTCGACCACGTCGCCAATCTTCTGCGCCGAATCCGCGAGACCGTTGATGCTCTCACTGGCGCGCTGCGATTCAGCCACGGCGTTGTTGGCGATCTCGGCCGACTGCGACACCTGGCGCGAGATCTCGCCGATCGACGAGGTCAGTTCCTCGGCCGCCGAGGCGACGGTGCCGGCCGTGCTGTTGGTCTGTTCAGCCGTGCTGGTCATCGACTGGGAGCTGGCCTGCATCTCGGTCGACGCCGCCGAAACGGCATCGACCACGTGCGAGACGTTGTTGGCCATGTTGATCTGATCGGTGATCACCGACCAGCAGACCATGGCCGAGTCGTAGTTGCCGTCGAGGTCGTTGACCGCGGACACGTCGAGCTTCAGCTTGTTTTCGCCCAGCTCGATCATGGCGCTGTGCGGCAGGTTCGAGGAATCGCCGAGCAGCTTGCGCTGATGCTCGGGGTGCTTGTGGAAGATGTCGATGCACTGGCCCTTGATGTCGTCCGCCTTCACCGGCAGCAGGCTCTCGAGCGGACGCAGGGTGTCGATGCTGGTCTTGTTGGCGTAGACCAGCTCGAGGCTGTCCTTGTCCGCCATCATCACGTTGACCGGCATCTGGTCCATCATCTGCATCAGCCGGGCGACCTCGGCCTCCTGCTTGACCTCTTCCGTGACCACCCGCCAGGTGACCATGGGGCCGACATATCGGCCGTTCTGGTCGTAGACCGCGGTTGCCAGCAGGTCCAGCCACTCGCCACCGACCGAGAACTTGGCCTTGTGCGGCAGGTTGCTCGGATCCGCCAGCAGCTTGCGCTGATGCGCCGGCTCGGCATGGAAGATGTCGATGCACTGGCCCTGGATCTCGTCAGCCGGTATCGGCAGGACATGCTGGATCCCGCGCAGGGCCTCGAGCGAAGCCTTGTTCATGTAGTTGATCGTGAAATCGTTGAGGTCGCATGTCATCACCGCCACGGGCATGTCATCGACCATCTGCTGGAACGCCTGCGCCGTCAGGCCGGCGGCGGCTTTGGACTTTGCGCCCTTAGCGGCACGGAGTTGAGCGAGCGCCATCGGTATCTCCCACGAGTATCGGTCGCGGGGGTTTTAGGCGGGAACGGTAAAACTCCAGTTAACTCCGCCGTTTTCTCGTAACTTTATAAGTTTATTCAAGTGATATTCAGGATAATAACTTATTTTATCTGGCCGAGTTCTATTGCCCTGGGACCGGATGTGTGGCCGGGGCGCGGCGTTACAGGATGAATTTGGACAGGTCGGTGTCGCGCGCCAGGTCGCCGACATGCTCGCGGACATAAGCCGCATCGACGAGCACCTCTTCGCCGGCCCGGTCCGTGGCGGTGAAGCTCACCTCGTCGAGCACGCGCTCGAGGATGGTGTGCAGACGCCGGGCGCCGATGTTCTCGACGCTGTTGTTGACCTCGGCGGCGATCTGCGCGATCTCGTCGATCGCCTCGTCGGCGAAGGTCAGGGTAACCGACTCGGTGCCCATCAGGGCGACATACTGCTTGATCAGGCTGGCCTCGGGCTCGGTCAGGATACGGCGGAAGTCGTCGACCGTCAGCGGCTTCAGCTCGACCCGGATTGGCAGGCGACCCTGCAGCTCGGGCAGCAGATCCGACGGCTTGGCGAGATGGAAGGCGCCGGAGGCGATGAACAGCACGTGGTCGGACTTCACCGGGCCATGCTTGGTCGATACCGTGGTGCCCTCGATCAGGGGCAGCAGATCGCGTTGCACGCCTTCGCGGCTGACGTCGGCGCCCATCCGCTCCGACCGCGCGGTGATCTTGTCGATCTCGTCAAGGAAGACGATGCCGTTCTCTTCCACCGTTTCGATGGCGTCTCGGACGACCTGCTCCTGGTCCAGCAGCTTGTCGCTCTCCTCAGCGATCAGCTGCTCGTAGGACTCCTCCACCGTCATCCGCCGCCGCTTGGTGCGCCCGCCTAGCGCCTTCCCCAGCATGTCGTTGAGGTTGATCATGCCCATCTGCGCCCCGGGCATGCCCGGCACCTCGAAGGTGGGCAGACCGCCGCCCGAGTCGGCGACGTCGAGCTCGACCTCCTTGTCGTTCAGCTCGCCGGCGCGCAGCTTGGCGCGGAAACTGTCGCGTGTGCCGGCGCTGGCCTGCTCGCCGACCAGGGCGTCGAGCACGCGCTCCTCGGCGTTGAGCTCGGCCCGCGCCGCCACTTCGCCGCGCCGGCGCTCGCGCACCATGCCGATCGCGACCTCGACCAGGTCACGGATGATCTGCTCGACATCGCGGCCGACATAGCCGACCTCGGTGAACTTGGTCGCCTCGACCTTGATGAACGGCGCCCCGGCGAGCCGGGCGAGGCGGCGCGAGATCTCGGTCTTGCCGACGCCGGTGGGACCGATCATCAGGATGTTCTTGGGCAGCACCTCTTCGCGCAGCTGGTCGTCAAGCTGCAGGCGGCGCCAGCGGTTGCGCAGGGCCACGGCAACGGCGCGCTTGGCCTGCTGCTGGCCGACAATGAAGCGGTCCAGCTCGGAAACGATCTCGCGCGGACTGAAAGCCGTCATGCGTCCAGCTTCTCGATGATGACGTTCTCGTTGGTGTAGACGCAGATGCCGGCGGCGATCTGCATCGCCCGTGCGGCAATCTGCTCGGCGGTCATGTCGTCGCGATCGGCCAGGGCCCGCGCCGCTGCCAGGGCGTAGGCGCCGCCGGAGCCGATGCCGATCAGGCCGTCCTCGGGCTCCAAGACGTCGCCCGTGCCGCTCAGCACCAGGCTCACTTCGCTGTCGGCAACCGCCATCATCGCCTCCAGGCGACGCAGGTAGCGGTCGGTGCGCCAGTCCTTGGCCATTTCCACGGCAGCCCGGGTCAGGTTGCCGGGATAGGTCTCGAGCTTGGCTTCCAGCCGTTCGAACAGCGTGAAGGCGTCGGCGGTGGCGCCGGCGAAGCCGGCCAGAATGCCACCGCCCGCCAGGCGGCGGACTTTGCGGGCATTGGACTTGATCACGGTCTGGCCAAGACTGACCTGGCCATCGCCGGCGACGACCACACTGTCGCCCTTACGGACGGAAATAATCGTGGTGCCGTGCCAGCCTTCACCTTGGGGCTGCGTCAAACTCGGATATCTCCTGGGCCGGCCGGCGGAACGCCGGCCGCAACGCCTTCCATGTATGGCGGAATACCACGGGTTCAAGCCTGCCGCCAGGCAACCGCGCGGGCTGTCCGGCGGCCGTCGCGGCGCCGCGGCTCAGGCCGGGTCGGCGAGTGGCGCGCCGACGGCCCGGCGCACGGCCGCGAGCAGCTCCTCGGGCCGAAACGGCTTGATCAACAGGTCCACGCCCTCGCGCGCGGCGGCGCGCACCAACGACAGGTCACCGTCGCCGCTGATCAGGATGAACGGGGTGTCGTAGAGCTCATCGTCCGCGCGCATGCGCTGGATCAGTTCGAGACCGGTCATCGGCCGCATGTGAAAGTCGCTGATCACCAGGCCGCAACGCGTGTCATGCAGCCGCGACAGGGCCTCTTCGCCGGCCCCGGCCTCAATCACGTCGCCATAGCCAATGGCACGCAAAAGGGTTTTCAGCAGTTCCCGCGTCCTGTTGTGATCGTCAACGATCAGGACGGAAAATCCTTCGCTCACGCCTGCCCTCGTTCGCGCAACGTCATTGATCGGCCGTCGCGTCGAAGTATCGGCGGCAGTGCTGAACAGTCCTTTAACGGCCCATTAAGGGCCCACTGGCGCGCCGTCTCCGCCCCTGCTATATCCCCGGCGGCGCCTGCGTCCCGGCGCCGCAACCAGGGACCCGGGCCATGCGTCGGGCAACCGTCGAACGCAAGACCAACGAGACACAGATCGCCGTCGAGCTCAATCTCGACGGCAGCGGCGTCTATGACGTCAGTACCGGGATCGGCTTTCTCGACCACATGCTGGAACAGTTGTCGCGGCACAGCCTGATCGACCTCACGCTCAAGGCCAAGGGCGACCTGCACATCGACTTTCATCACACCACCGAAGATACCGGCATCGCCATCGGCCGGGCGGTGGCCCAGGCCCTGGGCGAGCGCAAGGGCATCGTGCGCTATGGCTCCGCCCTGGTGCCGATGGACGAGACGCTGACCCGCGTCGCCCTGGATATCTCCGGCCGGCCCTACCTGGTCTGGAGGATCGCATTCAGCCGGCCCAAGCTGGGCGAGATGGACACCGAGCTGTTCCGCGAATGGTTCCACGCGTTCGCCCAGGCCAGCGGCATCACCCTGCATGTCGACAACCTGTATGGCGAGAACAACCACCACATTGCCGAGAGCTGCTACAAGGCCCTGGCCCGCAGCCTGCGCCAGGCGATCGATATCGACCCCCGCAAGGCCGATGCCGTGCCCTCGACCAAGGGCAGCCTGAGCGGCTGACGGCCGGACAGGCGGCCATGGCGGAAGTCCAGGATGCGTTACTACACGGTACATGAGCGCCCGACCCCTGTCGGCGCCGAACCGGATTTCGTGCTGGTCAAGGAAGGCTTCAACTGGCCGGCCTTGTTCGTGCCGCTGCTGTGGCTGCTGGTGCGCCGACAGTGGCTGGGGCTGGCGGCGTACATCGGCGGCGCGATCCTGCTCAGCGTATTGTCCTTGGCCGCCGGCGTCGGCGAGTCGGGCCAGGCCGCGCTGGCGCTGCTGTACGCCCTGCTGGTCGCGGCGGAAGCCAACAACTGGCGGCGCTGGCGGCTCGCGCCGGCCGGCTATCGCCTGGCCGGCGTGGTCCTCGGGCCCGATCTGGCCACCGCCGAGGCGCGCTGGCTGCACGGCGCCGCCGCGGCAGCGGGAGAGACCGGCGCCGTGCCGGCACCGAGCGGCGCGGCGGCCAGCCAACAGAGCGCCGCGCCGGCGACGTCAGCGACAGCAACGGCCACGCCGCCGCGGCGGAGCGATCCGCTGACGCCGTTCGCGACGCCGTTCGATCCGGTCTGAGGCCGGCGCATGCGTGTCGCCATCATCGACTACGGTTCCGGTAACCTGAGGTCCGCCGCCAAGGCCTTCGAACGGGCGGCGCGAGAGGCGGAGATCGACGCCGAGGTCACCGTCACCGCCGAGCCCGAGCTGGCCCGCGCGGCCGACCGGCTGGTGCTGCCCGGGGTCGGCGCCTTCGCCGACTGCAAGGCCGGACTGATGGCCGTGGCCGGCATGGCCGACGCCATTGCCGACGCCGTGCAGGGCGCCGGGCGGCCGTTCCTCGGCATCTGTGTCGGCATGCAGCTGCTCGCCTCGCGCGGCCTGGAGCACGGCTGCCATGCCGGCCTGGACTGGCTTGGCGGCGAGGTCAGCCACATCGAACCCGGCGATGCGACGCTGAAGGTGCCGCACATGGGCTGGAACACCTTGACCCTGCAGCAGCCTGGCCATCCCCTGCTGCGCGGGATCGGCGATGGCGACTACGCCTATTTCGTCCACTCCTATGCCCTGCGTCCGGCCGATGCGGACATCGTGCTGGCCCGGTCCGACTATGGTCGCGAGGAAATCGTCGCCACCGTCTGTCGCGGCAACATCGCCGGCACCCAGTTCCACCCGGAGAAAAGCCAGGCCACCGGATTGCGCCTGATTGGCAACTTCCTGCGCTGGGCGCCGTAAGGGCTGCCGCATGCAGCTCTACCCCGCCATCGACCTGAAGGACGGTCGCTGCGTGCGTCTGCTGCGCGGTGACATGGCCGCGGCGACGGTCTTCAACGACGATCCTGCCGGTCAGGCCGCCACCTTCGCCGCCGCCGGCTGTCGCCGGCTGCACATCGTCGACCTGAATGGTGCCGTCGAGGGACGGCCGGTCAATGCCGCCGCGGTGACGGCGATCCTGGCCGCAACCGAGCTGCGCTGCCAGCTCGGCGGTGGCATCCGCGATGCCGAGGCGGTCGAGCAGTGGCTGCAGCGCGGCCTCGACCGGGTCATTCTGGGCACCCTGGCGTTGCGCCAGCCCGACCTGGTGCGTGACCTCTGCCGCCGCCACCCCGGCCGTATTGCCGTCGGCATCGATGCCCGCGACGGACTGGTGGCGGTCGAGGGCTGGGTCGAGCAATCGGACGTGGCCGCGCGCGACCTGGCGCGCCGGTTCGAGGACGCCGGCGCCGCCGCCATCATCTATACCGACATCGACCGCGATGGCGCCATGCAGGGCAGCAACGTGGCCGCCACGGCAGCCCTGGCCGAAACCCTGACGACCCCGGTGATCGCCTCCGGCGGCGTCAGCAGCCTGGACGACCTGGCGGCCCTGAAGGCCGTCGCTGACACCGGCATCGATGGCGTCATCGTCGGCCGCGCGCTGTACGACGGCACCATCGACCTCGGCGCCGCGCTGGCGCTGCTGTCGGCGTGATGGCATAACCGCGCCATGCTGACGAAACGGGTCATCCCCTGCCTCGACGTCAAGGACGGCCGGGTGGTCAAGGGCGTCAATTTCGTCGACCTGCGCGATGCCGGCGATCCGGTGGAACAGGCGCGCCTGTACGACCGCGAGGGCGCCGACGAACTCTGCTTCCTTGACATCACCGCCTCATCGGACCGGCGCGACATCCTCTATGACGTGGTCCAGGCGACGGCCGAGCACTGCTTCATGCCGCTGACCGTTGGCGGCGGGGTGCGCACCGTCGACGACGTGCGCCGGCTGCTGCTGGCCGGGGCCGACAAGGTGTCGATCAACACTGCCGCCGTGCACCGCCCGGAATTCGTGCGGGAGGCGGCCGAGAAGTTCGGCACCCAGTGCATCGTCGTCGCCATTGATGCCAAGCGGGACGGCCGGGGCGGGTTCGAGGTGTTCACCCATGGTGGCCGCAACGCCACCGGGATCGAGGCCATCGGCTGGGCACAGCGCATGGCGGACCTGGGTGCCGGCGAGATCCTGCTGACGTCGATGGACCGCGACGGCACCAAGCAGGGCTTCGACGTCGAACTGACCCGGGCCGTTGCCGATGCCGTGCCGGTGCCGGTGATCGCCTCGGGTGGCGTCGGCCAGCTGCAGCACCTGGTCGACGGGGTTCGCGAAGGCCATGCCGATGCCGTGTTGGCCGCATCGATCTTCCACTTCGGCGAATACTCCATACAGCAGGCCAAGGATGCGCTGCAGGCCGCCGGGGTGCCGGTGCGGCTGTAACGGCTCGGCATGCGGGCGCTCTATCTCCTTCGCCATGCCGAAGCCGAGGCCGGCGCGCGTTCGGGCGGCGACCATGCCCGCCCGCTGTCGGCGCGGGGCGAAGCGGCGGCGCTGCAGATCGGCCAGTACCTTCGGCGCGAGGCGATACAGCCCGAACTGGCGCTGTGTTCGAGCGCGGAACGAGCGCGGGCGACGCTGACCCTGGTGACAAGCCAGCTCGACACGCCGCCGCGGGTGGTGATCGAGGCCTCGCTCTACGGCATCGACGCCGGCGGGCTGCTGGAGCTTCTGCGCGGGACCGATCCGTCAGTGACGGTGCTGCTGGTGGTCGGCCACAATCCGACACTGCATCAACTCGCCTATGCCCTGGCCGGCGAGGCCGACGGCGATGCGCTGCGCCGGCTCGCCCCCAACCTGCCGCCGGCCGGGCTCGCCTGCCTGATGTTCGACCAGCCGTCCTGGGCGCAGCTGCAGCCGGGCGGCGGCCGGTTGCGCCGGTTCGTCAGCCCGGACACGCTGGCCTGAGCTGCCGGCCGCGGCCGACGGCCTACATCACAACAGGTTCTCCGCTACACTCCGCCCTCAGCCGACACCGCCAACGAGAAGGCCGCGCCCATGTCCACCGCCGCTCCGGGCCCGCAGATCCTGGACGAACTGCACGCCGTCATCGAAAGCCGCCGCAGCGCCGACCCGGCGCAGTCCTGGACCGCCCGGCTGCTGGCCGAAGGCGTGCCCAAGGTAGCCCAGAAGGTCGGCGAGGAAGCGACCGAGACGGTGGTCGCGGCGCTGTCCGAGAGCCATGAGGCGCTGGTGGCGGAGAGTGCCGATCTGCTGTACCACCTGCTGGTGCTGTGGGCGGCCAAGCAGGTGCAACCGGCCGAGGTCTACGCCGAACTGGCCCGCCGGCGCGGCACGAGCAACACCTGAAGCCCTGGGAGCGCTGCATTTGGCATACGACGACGGCAACATCTTCGCGCGCATCCTGCGCGGCGAAATTCCCTGCAAGAAGGTCTACGAGAACGATCACGCCCTGGCCTTCCACGACATCAACCCGCTGATGCCGGTGCATGTCCTGGTGATCCCCAAGGGCGCCTACGTCAATCTCGACGACTTCACCGCCGGCGCGACGCCTGAGGAGCTGGCCGGGTTCCTGCACGCAGTGGGCGAAACCGCGCGGATCATGGGCGTCGGCGAAGACGGCTACCGCATCGTCGCCAACAACGGCCAGCACGCGAACCAGGAGGTCATGCACTTCCACGTGCACATCTTCGGCGGCCGCCAGATCCGCGGCCGGATGATCCGGGCGGACGAGTAAGGCCGCCGGCCCGGCGAGCTCAGTCGGCCTTGGCGGGCGCGGACGGCCGCGGCTGCACGACCGGTCGGTCCGCCAGTACCAGCTTCGTTGCATCGGGCACCAGCAGCACCTCCATCGGCGTCGCCCGGCCGCGCAGGCTGACCTGTTCGACGGCATAGGCGTCGGTCGCCAGGCCGGCCATGCCGGCGACCTCCTGCGACAGAACCAGTTGCACGCCGTATTCCTTGCTCAACGCCTCGAGCCGGCTGGCGGTGTTCACCGTGTCGCCAACGGCGGTCACCGAAACCACGTCGCGATAGCCCATTTCACCGACGATGGCCGGACCGGCATGCACGCCGATGCCCATCCGCAACGGTGTCTCGAGGTCGTTGGCCAGTTGCTTGTTCAACCGCTCCAGCCCCAGCGCCATCTCTCGCGCCGCCCGCACCGCGCTGTGGCAGCCATGGGCGGCGCCCCGGCGGATCCCGAACAGCGCCATCACGCCGTCACCGATGAACTTGTCGAGGCGTCCATCGGCCTTCTCCACCGCCTCGCCCATGGTGCGGAAGTACTGGTTCAACAGGAACACCACGTCGTAGGGCAGCTTGGTCTCGGACAGCGCAGTGAACGCGCGCAGGTCGGCGAAGAGCACGGCGATGTTGCGCTCGCTGCCCTGCAGGTAGCCGGGCCGGCGCAGCCCGGCGTGCGGCTGCGCCCCGGCCTCGAGCAGCGGCACCACGGAAAGGCTCGCGCTCGGGCGCAGCTGGCAGGCCAGGCGGACGCCGTCGGGCAGGCCGACGCGCTGCAGCACCCGCACTTCCTCGTCGCTCGGCGCCGGCAGCCCGTCGTCGCCGTCGACGATGCGGATCCGGCAGGTCGAGCAGCGCCCGCGACCGCCGCAGACCAAGGCATGCGGGATGCCACCGGCGCGACTGGCATCGAGCACGGTGCCACCGTCCGGCAGCGGCACCGTGCGGCCGTCGGGATAGGTTACGGCGATCTTGCTGCCGCGCCGACGGCGCAGGGCGCGGATCCCATGCACGCCAAGAATCAGCGCCACCGTGACAATGGTGCCGAACTGAATGCGCTCGGCCATGCCATAGACCCAGTCTGCCGTGCCCGGCGGGATGCGCATGGCCGCGACCTGTTCGGACAGCCAGTCGGGATTTCGGGCCAGCAATGCGGCCTCCTTGCCGGCGCCGGCCAGGCCAGCCAGGGCCGCCGCCGGCACCAGCAGGGCCAGGGTGAACAGCCACGGCTGCCAGCGCGGATACCAGGCCTTGAGGCGCAGCCAGAAATGCACCCCGGCAGCGCCGTGGCCCCAGGCGGCCAGCAGGCCGAGCGACTGCAACACGCCCTGGCCCGGGGTGAAGACCCAGATCGACAGCACCACGTAGGTATAGGAATCCCGAACGCCGAGGATCTCGTGCGCGCCCCGGGTGCCGACCACATGAGCCGCCAGAAGCAGCGGCACGGCGAAGCCGAGCAGCATCTGCACCGCCTCAACCGACGGCATGCGCAGGCTGCGCCGGCGCAACAGGCCGACCACGGCGCAACCCACATGCAGCAACAGTGCGCCATAGAACAGCAGCGTGCCGGGCGGACCGCGCCACACGACCCGGAACCACTGCCCGCCCCATTCCATCGCTTCGAGGGAAATGTTGCCGAGTGCGTGGTTGAGATAGTGGCTGGTGACGAAGGCCATGATCACCAAGCCGGAACCGATGCGCAGCCGGGCCAGCGTGAGCCAGCCGCGCAAGCGCAGCAGTTGCCGCCGTCGCCGTTGTGCAGGTGTCTTGCTCACGGCCGGCCCTGGACGCCGTACCTCAGTCGAGCCGCTCGGCGATCAGGCTCTTCAGGTCGGCTTCGGGCCGGGCGCCCAGGTGGCTGACCACCTCGGCGGCGGCGATACTGCCCATCCGCCCGCAGTCGTGCAGATTGCGGTCCTGGGCCATGCCGGCGAGAAAGCCGGCGGCATAGAGGTCTCCGGCCCCGGTGCTGTCGACCAGTTGCGCCACCGGCTCGGCGTCGATGACGTGGACCTCGTCGCCGGCGACGATGACGGAACCGCGCTCCGAGCGGGTCAGGGCGGCAACCTCGCAATGGCCACGGACCGCCTGCAGGGCGGCATCGAACTCGTCCACCTGGTACAGCGCCATGATCTCCTGCTCGTTGGCGAACAGGATGTCGACATGGTTCACCACCAGGTCCTTGAACTCGTCACGATGGCGTTCGACGCAGAACCCGTCGGACAGGCTGAGCGACACTTTGCGGCCGTTCTCATGCGCCACCCTCACGGCCTTGAGGAAGGCCTCCTTGGCCCGTGGCGGATCCCACAGGTAGCCTTCGAGGTAGGTCACGGCGGAAGCGGCGATCACCGCTTCGTCGACGTCTTCGGGGCCGAGCTCGACGCAGGCGCCCAGATACGTGTTCATCGTGCGCTGGGCATCCGGTGTCACCAGGATCAGGCAGAGCGCGGTCGGCGGCCCGTCGTTGGCCGCGGCGGTCGGGAAGTCGACGCCCATGGCGCGGATGTCATGGGCGAAAATCCGCCCCAAGTCGTCCGCATGCACCTTGCCGATGAAGCTGGCCTCGATGCCGAGACCGGCGATGCCAGCCAGGGTGTTGGCAGCCGAGCCGCCGGAACTCTCGACCCCCGGACCCATGTCGCCATAGAGGCGTTCCGCCGTCGCCGCGTCGATCAGCGTCATATGCCCCTTGGCCAGGCTGTGCGTGCTGAGGAAGTCGTCGTCGGCGTGAGAAAGTACGTCGACGATGGCGTTGCCGATGCCGGTGACGGCGTAGCGAAGGTCAGCCATTGCGCGGGTCCGCTGCTGTCGGAGATTCGCCGCGGAGTATAGCTGAAATCGTTAACCAATTGAGACCGGCGGCGGGCCGCCGCAGGTTCGCTCGGCTTGCTATAGTGGCAGCAGAAACAGGGAGGAAAATGGGCCATGGACGAGCTCTGGCGTCTGAGCGCACGCGAGATGGTGGCACGGCTGAAGTCGGGAGAGGTCTCGCCGTTGGAGGCGGTCGACGCCGCCGCCGGGCGCATTGCCGAAAGCAACGATGCCGTCAACGCCATGGTCACGCTGTGCCTCGACCGGGCCCGCGATCAGGCGCGCACCCTGATGGCGGCCGGCCCGCCGGACGAGCCGGGGCCAGGCTATCTCTACGGGCTGCCGATCTCGGTCAAGGATCTGGACGAGGTCGCCGGCGTGCGTTGCACCTATGGCTCGCCGATCTTCGCCGAGCATGTCCCCGACCAATCCAACCTGATGGTGCAGACGTTGGAGCGCAATGGCGCTGTCATCGTCGGCAAGTCCAACACGCCCGAGTTCGGCGCCGGTGCCAATACCTTCAACGAGGTGTTCGGCGCCACGCGCAACCCGTGGGATACGCGGATGAACTGCGGCGGCTCGTCCGGCGGCGCCGCCGTCAATCTCGCCACTGGCCAGGTCTGGCTCGCCACCGGCAGCGACCTGGGCGGCTCGCTGCGCATTCCCGCCGCCTTCAGCTCCGTCGTCGGCCTGCGCGCCAGTCCGGGGCGCTGCCCGCATGGCACCGGGCCGACGCAGTTCAGCGACCTGCCTGTGTGCGGCCCGATGGCACGCAACGTGCCGGACGTGGCGCTGATGCTGGACGCCATGATCGGGCGCTGGTCACGCGATCCGATCTCATTAGCCCCGCCGCCGGTGTCCTTTCAGCAGGCCGCGATGGAGCCCCGGGCGCCGGCACGGATCGGCTGGAGCGCGGGCCTGGGCATCGCCCCCGTCGAGCCCGAGATCGAGCAGATCTGCGCCGCCGCCGCGCACAGCTTCGCCGGCCTCGGCGCCGAGGTGGACGAGGCAGCGCCGGATTTCACCGGCGCCCAGGAGATCTTTCAGGTGCTGCGGGCCGAGCTGTTCGTGCTTGGCCGTGAACCGCTCTTGCACGAGCATCGCGAGGCGTTGAAGCCGGAGGTGATCTGGAACATCGAGAAGGGCCAGCAGATGTCGCTGCGCGACACTGCCGCGGCGCACCGCGCCCGCGCGGCGCTCTACCAGCGGGTCTGCGATTTCTTCGAGCACTATGACCTGCTGCTGACGCCGACGGTGATGGCGGCGCCGCGCCCGGTCGAGATCCGTTATCTCGAAGAGGTCGCCGGGGTCCGCTTCGACAACTACGTCGACTGGCTCATGCATACCTACGCCGTGACCCTGATCGCCTGCCCGGCGGTTTCGGTGCCATGCGGCTTCACCAGCGACGGCCTGCCGGTCGGCCTGCAGCTGGTCGGCCGGCCGCATGGCGAAGCCCAGCTGCTGGCAGCGGCGGCGGCGTTTGAAGCGGCACACGACTTTGCCGGCATGGTGCCGATGCAACCCCGCGTCCGGCACGCCTGAGCCGGCACCGCGGAGCGGCCCGAAAGCGGTTGCAGCGGCCGGCGGAAGGGTCTAAGCAGCCGGCGTGATTGCCATCGCCTTCAGCCGCGCCTTTTCGCAACTGACCGATCCCGCGTTCCGCCTCGTCCTGCTGCGCGGACTGGCGATCACGCTCGGCCTGTTCATCGCCCTGTTCTTCGGCGTCGACTATCTGCTCGGCTCGCTGCAGCTGTCCGACACGGGCTGGCTCAACACCCTGGTCCAGGTGCTGGGCAACATTGTCTTCGTCGTCGTCCTGCTGGTGCTGTTTCCGGCCGTGTCCACCGCCGTCATGGCGCTCTTCCTGGAGGATGTCGCCGCGGCCGTAGAGAAGCGCTACTACCCCGGCGACCCGCCGGGCCATAGCGCGCCCTTTGTTCCTTCACTCACCATGGCGTTGCGATTTCTGGTCATCATGGTGCTGTTGAACTTGCTGGTGCTGTTACTGACTCCGTTCATGCTCGGGATTAATTTCTTTGTTTACTATCTGTTAAACAGTTATCTTCTCAGTAGAGAGTACTTTGAGCTGGTAAGTCTTCGTCATTTGGAGCCAAAGGCGATCGAGACCCTGCGCAAGGCCAATTCGGGACGGTTGATGCTTGCCGGTTTCGGCATCGCCGTGCTGATGACGGTGCCGTTGCTCAACCTCGTCGCGCCGCTGCTGGCAACCGCCGTGATGGTGCACATGTTCAAAGGCCTTGAGGCCCGCCCGACCACCTGAACCGAGAAACAGGGCACGGCGGACCGTCGTTGACATTCTGAGGGCCCAACGATGGCGAACGAGAACCTGGACGAAGCCTCCACCCGATTCCGCCCGGAGATTTCCCGGCCGACGCCGAGCTTCCGCGGCATCAACCCGGTGCCTGGACAGGAACCGCCACCGGAGACCGGCAAGCAGCTGATTGTCGGCCGCGACATCGTGCTCAATGGCGAGATCGCCGCCTGCGACAAGCTGGTGGTCGAAGGCCGGGTCGAGGCCAAGCTGGCCAACTCCCGCGCCATCGAAGTCGCCGAAAGTGGCGTCTTCCGCGGTTCGGCGGAAATCGAGGACGCCGAGATCAGCGGCGAGTTCGACGGCACGCTGACGGTGCGCGGCCTGCTCACCGTGCGCGCCACCGGCCGGGTCAGCGGCGACATCCGCTATGGCCGGATCTCGATCGAGACCGGCGGGGAGATCGCCGGGACGGTCGAGGTGCTGGGCGCCGAGAGCCCGCGGATCCCGGCGATCGCCGCCGGCGAAGGCTGAGGTCGTCCGCGATGCCGGCAGCGCAATACCGCCGGGCCAGCGGACATCGTTGCTGGCCGGCGACACTGGCCATCCTGTTGACCGCGGGCCTGCTTGTGGCCTGCGCCACCCCGACGACGTCGCCCGCGACCGACGGCACCACCACTGGCGCGCGCGGGACCGACGCGGCGGCGCAGCGCCAGGCGATCGTGCCGCCGGCGCCGCCACCGGCACCGGCGCCCGATCCCGCGCAACTGGTCGGTCTCGACCGCGGCGCGCTCACTGCCCTGTTGGGGGAACCGACGTTGCGGCGCGAAGAACCGCCGGCCGAGGTCTGGCTCTACACCAGCGAAGCCTGCGCCTTTCATGTCTATCTCTATCGGGATGCCGCGGACGGCAGCTATCGGGTCACCCACTATGACGCGGTACCGCGGCTGCGCCGGGTCCGCCTGCAGGCCGCGGAACGCTGCTTTGCCGGGTTGATGGTCCGGGCCGACGACCGCCAGCGGACGAGCTGAGCCACCCCGCCGCAGCGCTCAGGCCAGCACGCTCTTCGCCTTGTAGCCGCAAAGGTCGGCCACCGGGCAGGCTGGACAGTCCGGCTTGCGCGCCTTGCAGATGTAGCGCCCGTGCAGGATCAGCCAGTGATGGGCGTGCAGGCGGTACTTGTCCGGCACCACGGCATCCAGCTTCTTTTCCACCGCCAGCGGCGTCTTGCCCGGCGCCAGGCCGGTGCGGTTGGAAACCCGGAAGATATGCGTATCGACCGCCATCGTCGGCTGCCCGAAGGCCACGTTGCAGACCACGTTGGCGGTCTTGCGGCCGACACCCGGCAGGGTCTGCAGGATGTCACGGTCGGCCGGCACCTCGCCGCCGAACTCCTCGACCAGGCGCCGGCTCAGGGCGATCACGTTCTTGGCCTTTGAGTTGAACAGGCCGATGGTGCGGATGTGCCGCTTCAGGCCCTCCTCGCCCAGCGCCAGCATCTTCGCCGGCGTGTCGACCTCCTCGAACAACGCCCGCGTCGCCTTGTTGACGCCGACATCGGTCGCCTGGGCCGAGAGCACGACGGCAACGAGCAGGGTGTAGTTGTTGCGGTACTCGAGCTCGCTGCGCGGATCGGGATCGGCCGCCTGCAGGCGGGCAAAGAACGCTTCCACATCCGCTTTCTTCATCGTCCCCCCACTGCCTGCCATCGCCCCGCCGACGGCCGACCCATGGGCCGGCTCGACAGTCCCGGAGAAAGCACTAACATCCTGCACCATGAGCGCAAAGCCCACCGATGACGACAGCGGGTCGCTGCATTTCGACGCCGTGCTGCATCCCCACCGCAGCCTCGGCCCGACCGGCTTCTACATCGTCATGGGCAGTGTCGCCGCGATCAGCTTCGCTGCCGGCATCGCCTTCGCCCTGATGGGCGCCTGGCCGGTGCTGGGCTTCTTCGGTCTCGACGTCCTGGCGATCTATCTGGCGTTCCGCCTCAGCTATCGCAGCGGCCGGCTGGCCGAGACCGTGCAACTGCGCGAGGACGAGCTGGCCATACGGCGGATCCAGCCCAATGGCCGAAGCCGGGACTGGACCTTCCATCCCTATTGGGTCCGGGTGCGCGTCAACAATGGTCCGCATGGCGACGGCGAAGTGGTGCTCAGCAGCCACGGCCGCTCGGTCGCCCTGGGCCGTTTCCTGACCGCCGACGAGAGGGTCGACTTCGCCGGCGCCCTGGAAGCCGCACTGCAGCGCCTGCGCGCCAGCGACGCCTGACGCGCCCGAAGCCGGGCTAGAACCCCAGCACGTCCTTCATCCCGTAGAGGCCGGGGGGCTGGCCCTGCAGCCACAGCGCCGCGCGCACGGCACCGCGGGCGAAGATCGCCCGGTCCGCGGCTTTGTGGGTCAGCTCGATGCGCTCGTTGTCAGCGGCGAACACCACACTGTGGTCGCCGACCACGTTGCCGCCGCGCAACACGGCATAACCGATGCCACCACGCGGCCGTTCGCCGGTGATGCCGTCGCGGCCACGCAGCGCCGCTGCGTCGTGCCCGACGCCGCGCCCCGCGGCCGCAGCCTGGCCCAGCGCCAACGCCGTCCCCGAAGGAGCATCGACCTTGTAGCGGTGATGCATCTCGACAATCTCGATGTCGAAATCTTCATCCAGCAGGGCCGCGACCTGCCGGGTCAGCTGCAGCAACAGGTTGACGCCGACACTCATGTTGGCAGCACGAACGATCGCCGTCGCCTGCGCCGCCTCGCGGATCGCTGCATCCTGCGCCGCGTCGGCGCCCGTGGTGCCGATCACCAGCGGCGTGCCCGTCTCCGCCGCCAGCCGGGCATGCTGGACAGTGGCTTCGGGCACGGTGAAGTCGAGTACCGCATCGCTGGCGGCAAGCAACGCGGCGGCATCGTCGCCGACCGGCAGCGCCAGCCCGTCGACGCCGGCCAGGGTCCCCAGATCGCTGCCGACAGCGGCATGCTCCGGCCGTTCGGTCCCGCCAGCGATCGCGCAGCCCGGCGTCGCCGCCACGGTCCGCAGCAGGTTGACGCCCATGCGCCCGCTGCAACCGACCACGCCGATTCTGACGTCAGCCATTCTCCACCTCCCCCGTCGCATGCGCCGGCGCAGTCAGTTTCGGCCCGCAGCATGTCGCTCTGCCCCACGCCCGACGCGAAAATGCTCTAGCATGAAGGCCGTCGATCACCAAGGCGGCGTGGCGTGGCCGGAGCCCCGGCGCGCCGCCCCGCGCAGCAAGAACCTCTGCCGCCATGCTCGTCTCGATTGGGGAGGCCAAACAGATCTGGGCCGTTGCCGCCGTGTTCGGACAGGCGCGGACGTTGCAGCGGCTGCACGCCGAGTTGGAGCCGCGTCTCACGGCCGCCGACCGGCTGGTGTACCTGGGCAACTACATGGGCTATGGCGCCGCCGTGGTGGAAACCCTGGACGAGCTGCTGGCATTCCGCCGCCACCTGATCGAGCGACGCGACTGGCAGCCCGAGCAGTTCGTCGCCCTGCGCGGCGCGCAGGAAGAAATGTGGGTCAAGCTGTTGCAGATCCAGTGGGCGATGCAGCCGGCCGAGACCTTCGCCTGGATGATGGCGCACGGCGTGGAGGCCACGTTGCGCGCCTATGGCGGCAATCCCGCCGAGGCCGGGGCGAAGTTCCGCGCCGGCGTGGTCGTCACCACCCGCTGGACCACCGAGCTGCGCGAGCGCTTCATCCGCCATCCCGGCCACTACGACTTCGTGCACGGACTGGCGTCCGCCGCCTACACCGCGGACCAGACGCTGTTGTTCGTCAATGCCGGCCTCGACCCGGGCAAGCCGCTGGACGTCCAGAACGACCTGTTCTGGTGGGGCACGGCGGGATTTGAGGGGCTGGCCCAGCCTTATGCCGGGTTCCGGCACGTAGTGCGGGGCTACGACGCCGAGCGTGGCGGTGTCCGCCTCGACGGCCCGGTGATCAGCCTCGACGCCGGCTGCGGCTTCGGCGGCCACCTGCTGGCGGTCTGCTTCGCCGCCGACGGCAGCGTCGTCGATCAGATCAGGATCTGAGGCGACCGGTCCGTCGCCTAATGGGCCGGGCGGTGGCGCCCGGCGCCGCTTCAGTCGGCCTTGCCGTCGAGGAACTCCTTGACCCGGCGGAAGAAACCCTCGCTCTCCGGATTGGTCTCGGCCCCGCCGGCTTCGGCGAATTCCTTCAGTAGCTCTTTCTGCTGCTTGCTCAGGTTGACCGGGGTCTCGACCACGGTCTCGATGAACAGATCGCCGCGACCGCGGCCGCGCAGGTGCGGCATGCCTTTGCCGCGCAGCCGGAACTGCCGGCCGTTCTGTGAACCTTCGGGGATGCTGACGGCGACCCGGCCGCCGTCGATCGCCGGCACCTCGATCTTGCCGCCGAGCGCTGCCGTGACCATCGGGATCGGCGCCCGGCAGAACAGATGTTCGCCGTCGCGGCGGAACACCGCGTGCGGGCGCACCGAGATGAAGATGTAGAGATCGCCGGGTGGCCCGCCGCGCAGGCCCGCTTCGCCCTCGCCGGCGAGGCGGATGCGGGTGCCGTCCTCGACCCCCGGCGGCACGTTTACGGCCAGCGTCTTTTCCCGCTGCACCCGGCCGGCGCCGCTGCAGGCCTGGCAGGGATTGTCGATCACCCGACCGACACCGCCACAGTTGGGACAGGTGCGTTCGATGGTGAAGAAGCCCGACTGCTGGCGGACCTTGCCATGACCCTGGCAGGTCGGGCAGGCGACCGGGCTGGAGCCGGCTTCGGCGCCGGAACCGCCGCAGGCATCGCACACGGCCGTGGTCGGCACCTCGATCTCGGCCTTGTGGCCGTTGAAGGCGTCGTCCAGCGAGATTTCCAGGTTGTAACGCAGATCGGCGCCGCGCCGCACGCCGCGACGGCGTTGCCGCCCGCCGCCGACGAACTCGCCGAACAGGTCGTCGAACACGTCGGCAAAGCTGGATGAGAAGTCGAATCCGCCGGGCCCGCCGCCGGCGCCCTCGAAGGCGGCATGGCCGAACTGGTCGTAGGCCTGTCGCTTGTCGGGGTCGGAAAGGACGTCATAGGCGGCCGAGATCTCCTTGAACCTAGCTTCGGCCTCGGCGTCGTCCGGATTGCGGTCGGGATGGTACTTCTTCGCCAGCTGTCGATAGGCGCTTTTCAGGTCGGCGTCCGTGGCATCCCGGCCGACCCCGAGCAGCTCATAGAAGTCGTGTTGAGACACGGGGCGGTCTCCGCAAACTCAGCGCAACCGGCAACGGGCGCGCCCGCCGGCCGGCGCCGACGGGCGTCGCCCATCCCTGTTCTTCCTGTCCCGGGTCATGACGGCGTCGCCGTCGCTCAGCCTGACGAGCTCTTCTTGTCCTCGTCGTCGACTTCCTCGAAGTCGGCATCGACGACGTCCTCGGCCGCTTCCGCCGCCTGGGGATCGTCGCTTTCGGGCGCGTCCGCAGCCGCCTCTTCCTGCTGCGCCTGGTAGGCGGCCTCGCCCAGCTTCATGGACGCCTGCATCAGCACCTCGCTCTTGGCACGGATGTCGTCCAGATCATCGCCTGTCAGGGCCTGCTTCATGTTGGCGACGGCCGTCTCGACCGCAGCCTTGTCCTCGCCCGAGATCTTGTCGCCGAGCTCGCTCAGGTTCTTCTCGGCCGAATGGACCAGGGCATCGGCCTGGTTCTTGGCCTCGACCAGCTCGCGGCGCTGCTTGTCGTCCTCCGCGTGGGCATCCGCGTCCTGCACCATGCGCTCGATCTCGTCGTCGCTGAGACCGCCGGAAGCCTGGATGCGGATCTGCTGCTCCTTGCCGGTCGCCTTGTCCTTGGCCGAGACGTTGACGATGCCGTTGGCGTCGATGTCGAAGGTGACCTCGACCTGCGGCACGCCACGCGGTGCCGCGGGGATGCCGACCAGGTCGAACTGGCCGAGCAGCTTGTTGTCCGCCGCCATCTCGCGTTCGCCCTGGAACACCCGAATGGTGACCGCAGTCTGGCCATCCTCAGCGGTGGAGAACACTTGGCTCTTCTTGGTCGGGATCGTGGTGTTGCGGTCGATCAGGCGGGTGAACACGCCGCCCAGGGTCTCGATCCCCAGCGACAGCGGCGTGACGTCCAGCAGCAGGACGTCCTTGACGTCGCCCTGCAGCACGCCGGCCTGAATCGCCGCACCGATGGCGACGACCTCGTCCGGGTTCACGCCCTTGTGCGGGTCCCGGCCGAAGAAGTTCTTCACCGTCTCCATCACCTTGGGCATGCGGGTCATGCCGCCGACGAGAACGACCTCGTCGATCTCACCCGCCGACAGCCCGGCATCCTTCAGCGCCGCCTTGCACGGGGCGATGGTGCGCTGCACCAGGTCATCGACCAGGGCCTCGAGCTTGGCCCGGGTCAGCTTCATGGTCAGGTGCTTCGGCCCGCTCTGGTCGGCGGTGATGAACGGCAGGTTGATCTCGGTCTGCATCGAGCTCGACAGCTCGATCTTGGCCTTCTCCGCGGCCTCCTTCAGCCGCTGCAGCGCCAGCTTGTCCTGGCGCAGATCGATGCCGTTCTCCTTCTGGAACTCGTCTGCCAGGTAGTCGAGGATCGCCAGGTCGAAGTCCTCGCCCCCGAGGAAAGTGTCGCCGTTGGTGGACTTCACCTCGAACACGCCGTCACCGATCTCCAGCACGGAGATGTCGAAGGTGCCACCACCCAGGTCGTAGACGGCGATGGTCTTGCCGTCGCCCTGCTTGTCCAGGCCGTAGGCGAGCGCCGCCGCGGTCGGCTCGTTGATGATCCGCAGGACTTCCAGGCCGGCGATCTTGCCGGCGTCCTTGGTCGCCTGGCGCTGGGCGTCGTTGAAGTAGGCCGGCACCGTGATCACCGCCTGGTCGACCGTCTCGCCCAGGAATGCTTCGGCGGTTTCCTTGATCTTCTGCAACAGGAACGCGCTGATCTGGCTTGGCGCGTACTTCTTGCCGGCGTTCGCCACCCAGGCGTCGCCGTTGTCGGCCTTGATGATCTCGTACGGCACCATGTCGCGCATCTCCTTCACCGTGTCGGTGTCGAAGGTGCGGCCGATCAGGCGCTTGATGGCGAAGAAGGTACCGTCGGGGTTGGTGACCGCCTGGCGCTTGGCCGGCTGGCCCACCAGCATTTCGCCGTCATCGGCAAAAGCCACCATCGAGGGGGTGGTCCGCGCCCCCTCGGCATTCTCGATCACTTTGGCGTTCGAGCCGTCCATGATCGCCAGACACGAATAGGTCGTGCCGAGGTCAATACCGATTACTTTGCCCATGCTTCATACATCCTCTAGCGGCAGATTCCTCTGGCGGCCCCGTCAGGCACCGCCTGGATCCCCATTGCTTGGCAGTTTTCCGCGCAGAGTGCGCGAACCGTGAACTGGCTGGCTATATAGGGCCGAGATAATGCCTCCGCAAGCACCGGCCGGGCCGGAAATCGCCAATTGGTCAGCAATACCGGCTTCTGGCGCTCTCGGCATGGTCCCGCGGGCGGCCGATCGGCCGTTACCGCCCGGGCGCAAAACAAGGGCAAAGTTCGGATCGTTCCGGTGCCGTGCACGGCTATGCTGGCAGGCACAGTCAGGATACCGCCATGATCGTCTCCGCTTCCTATCGCACCGATATCCCGGCCTTCTATGCCGACTGGTTCGCCCACCGGCTGGATGCCGGCTACGCGATGGTGGCCAACCCCTATGGCGGGGCACCCTACCGGGTGGCGCTGACGCCGCCGGCGGCCAGCGGCTTCGTGTTCTGGACCCGGAACACTGCCCCCTTCCGGCCGGTGCTGGCGCGGCTGCGCGAGGCAGGCATGCCGTTCGTCGTGCAGTACACGCTGACCGGCTATCCCCGCACGCTCGAGCCGTCGGTCATCGGCGAGGACGAGGCCCTGGCGCAGATGCGCGACCTGGCCGACGCATTCGGCCCGCGCAGCCTGGTCTGGCGCTACGACCCGGTGCTCTTGAGCACGCCGACACCGCCGGCGTTCCACCGCCGGCGCGTGGCTAGGCTGGCGGCGGCGTTGGCCGGGACGGTCGACGAAGTCTGCCTGTCGTTCGCCCACATCTACGCCAAGACCCGACGCAACCTGCAGGCGGCGGCGCATCGGCACGGCTTCACCTGGCATGACCCGGCGCCGGCAGACAAGCGGTCGCTGCTGGCCGAGCTGACGGCCATCGCCGGCGACCATGGCATCACCGCCACTGTCTGCAGCCAGCCAGAGCTCGGCGGGACGCCGGCGCGGTGCATTGACGCCGACCGGCTGGCCGACGTCGCCGGGCGGCCGTTGCCGGCACGGCGCAAGGGCAACCGACCCGGCTGCCTGTGCGCCGAGAGCCGCGACATCGGCGCCTACGACAGCTGCCCGCATGGCTGCGTCTATTGCTATGCCGTGCGCAGCCGCCGCGCCGCGCAGGCCGGCCGGCGGGCGCATGACCCCGACGGCGTGTTCCTGCTGCCGCCGCCGGCCGGCAAGCAAGCGGTTCCAAATGAGAGCAAAGCGCACTAAGTTATGCGCAGGTGCAACAACGGAAAGGAGGTGATCCAATGTCGAGTGAATCTGGTGCCGTTTCGAAGGGCTCTGGTGCGTATCGCCGGCAGGGGAGCAGCCTCTCCGTCGGACGCTAACACCGGATCAATTGATCAAGGGCCTTCGAACGGCCTGTTCACGGAAGGGCGGTCCCGCGGGGCCGCCCTTCTTCTTTGCGCTCACATGGACCCGGCGACGGATCGGCTACGCCGGCCGCCGGCCGGTGACCACCGAGACGCAATGAGCGACGCTGAGCGGGTCCTCCGGGAAATCCCGTGCCAGCATCGTCGCATGGTCGGCATCGAAACGGGCGACGGCGTCGGCCGGTAGGCTGGCGGCAACGCCGGCGGAGGCCCGGATGCGCCCGCGCCAGTCCTGGTGGCTGTAGGACACCGCCTCGTCGTAGGAGAACCCGCGGACGTCTTCGAAACCGCCGGCGCGCAGGTCCGTCCACCACGGCGGATGGATGCCGGTGCCGCTGTGCATCGACCATTCCGGATTGTGCCAGCGGATCAGCCGCTCCGTGGCGGCGACGACGTTGCCCGGCAACGGCAGCCAGTCGAAATGGGCGATCAGCAGCCGGCCGCCCGGCCGCAGAATGCGCTGGACCTCGGCTGTCGCACGCGGCCGGTCAAACCAGTGCCAGCATTGCCCGGCAACGACCAGGTCGAAGCTGTCGTCCGCCTGCCCCGTGGCCTCGGCACGCGCCGCCACCTGGGCGACGACGACGCCGGCATCAGCGTCGAGGGCACGCGCCTGGGCCAGCATCTGCGCCGACGGATCCAGGCCGGTGACGTTCAGACCCAATCGGGCCAGGCCGCGCGCGACGGTGCCCGTGCCGGTCCCCAGGTCCAGCGCCCGCATGCCGGCAGTGGCGAGGCCGTCGTGCCGTAGGCGGTCGAAGAAGCTGTCTGGAAACCCGGCCCGGTGGCGGGCGTAGTCGTCGGCAGTGCAGCCGAAGTCGACGCTCATTGCGGCTCAGGCGCGATGATGGGCGGTGGCGGCAAACGTCTGCTCGATGGCGTCCCAGATCTGCGCCGAGAGGTCGGTGCCGTCGAAGCGGCTGACTTCCTGAATGCCGGTCGGCGAGGTGACGTTGATCTCGGTCAGGTAGTCGCCGATCACGTCGATGCCGACGAACAGCAGGCCACGCTCCTTCAGCATCGGCCCGATGGCGTGGCAGATTTCCTGATCGCGCTGGCTCAGGCTGGCCTTCACCGGGGTGCCGCCGACATGCATGTTCGAACGTGCCTCGCCTTCGGCCGGGATCCGGTTGATGACGCCGGCGGCGACGCCGTCGATGAGGATCACCCGCTTGTCGCCCTCGCGTACCGCCGGCTCGTAGCGCTGCACGATGACCGGCTCGCGCGAGCGCTCGGTGAACATCTCGATCAGGGCGGCAAGGTTCTCGTCTTCCGGCTTGAGATGGAACACGCCGGCGCCGCCGTTGCCGAACAGCGGCTTGACGATGATGTCCTGATGCTGCTCGCGGAAGGCACGGATGTCGCCCATGTTGGCGCTGATCAGGGTCGGCGGCATCAGCTCCGGGAAGTGGGTGACGAACAGCTTCTCCGGCGCATTGCGTACGTGGGCCGGATCGTTGACCACCAGCGTCGCCGGGTGAATGTGCTCGAGCAGATGGGTGGCGGTGATGTAGGCCATGTCGAACGGTGGGTCCTGGCGCATCAGCACCACGTCGACACCGGCCAGGTCGATCTCCTGGTAGGCACCCAGCGTGGCGTGATTGCCGTGCTCACGGCGCACCGTCAGCGGCCGGGCCCAGGCCATGACCCGGCCCGACTTAAGGCTCAGGTCCTGGACCAGGTAGTGATAGAGACCGTGGCCGCGCTGCTGCGCCTCGAGCGCCAGGGCAAAGGTGCTGTCGGCGTCGATGTCGACGGTCTCGATCGGATCCATCTGGATGGCGACGGCGAGGCTCATGCGTGGCTCTCGGTGCTGCCCTGTAAATGCGGCTCTGGCGACAGGCCGGAACTATAGGGCCGCTGCGCGGGCGGTCAATTGAGCCGCCGGCTGAGCCGGGCGAGCAACTGCTCGGCGTCCTGCCGCTGCCGCCCCGGGGCGGCCAGCCGGCGATAGTGTTCGCCGGCGCGCCGCGCCGCCTGGTATTGGTCCTGGCTGGCCAGCAGTACGGCATGGTCGCGGTGCAGCTCAGCCGCCTCTGGGGCAATCAGCAGCATCCGCCGCAACACCTGCTCGGCCCGTGCCAGTTCGCCGGCCTGCACGGCCCGGGTGCGAATGTTGTTCTGCAGCCGCAGCAGCACCTCACGCGGGCCGGCGGGCGCGAAATGCTGCCGGCCCAGCTCCGCGCTGTCCCCGGCGACCCGCTTCAACAGCCGCCGCATCGCCCCGGCGTCCAGCACCTGGCCGCTGCCGAAGGGATCGATGATGCAACGCGCCCCGGCCAGCTCGAGCCGCAGCAGGAAGTGGCCCGGAAACCGGATGCCGCAAAGATGCCAGTCGCAGGCCCGCGCCGTGCCGATGTAGAGGATGCCGAGCGCCACCGGCAGTCCGCGCCGACGGTCGATCACGCGCATCAGGTTGGCGTTCTGCATGTCGTCGTAGGTCAGCTCGTCGCCCTGATATCCGTGCTGTTCGACCAGCACCTGGCGCAGCGCCGCGGCTGCGGCGTCGACATCGGCATCCGCATCGGCAGCGACGCAGCCGGACAACTCGGCCGCGAGCGTCTGCAGATGCGCGCGGTAGCGCTCAAGCGGAACCCTTGGCCGGTCCAGCGCGGCCAGGGTCAGCGCCGTATCAAGGACGTCGAAGTCGGCGTCGGCCTGCTGTCCGGCCGCGCGCAGACGTTCGTTCAGTTCGGCCGGCGCGGGCGTGCTCACATCTGCCTTTGCGGGTCGGTCTTCAGCACGACATGGCTGACCACCTTGCGCACGCCCCTGATGTTGCGGGCGTGGTTGGTGACGCGGTCGAGCTCGCTCTGGTCGCGGGCAATGCCGATCAGGTAGACGGTGCCGTTGATGGTGTCGATCGAATAGTTCAGATCGGACACCTTGCCGTCACGCAGCATCTTCGCCCGCAGCTGGGTGGTGATCCAGACGTCGCCGGCATAATCGGTGAAGCTGCCGGAGTCGCGTACCTCGATCTCGTTCAGGACTTCCTTCACGCCGGGCACGGCCCAGGCGATCCGCACGGCCTCGACGCGGTCTTCCGGTTCGCCGACGTTGCCGGTCAGCAATACCCGCGCTTCGATCACCTCGATGCCGACCTTGCGGAACAGCACCTCGGATTCCTTGATGAGGCCGTCCCAGATCTGGGCATGAATGGTGGCATCATCGATCGCCTCGCCGACCGAACGCTCCTGCGCGATCGCCACGCCCGTCGCCGCCGTCGTGCCGACCACGATGCTCGCACAACCGCCGCTGGCCAGTGCCATCGCCATCAGCGGTAACATCACCAGGCCGTAGCTAAACGTCCGTCGCATACCTTGCTCCTGTAGCGCATCTGCCGCGAACTCGCCCTGCACGCATCGGCAGCGGCGAATCACGGCCGCCATGCATCGATTATATGCATTGGCCAGCGCCAGGGCAGTATGACGATGACATCGAAGCGGACCTGCAGGCCGGCCAGATCGGGATGGCCGGCACGATATGTTTCGGCCGCACGGGCGATGCGCTGCCGCTGCGTCGGCGTCACGGCGTCCAGCGCAGGCGCCAGCCCATCCCGCGCCTTGACTTCGACGACCGCGAGCACGCCACCGCGGCGGGCGACGATGTCGAGTTCGCCGTGCGCCGTCCGCCGGCGCCGCGCCAGCACGGCGTAGCCTTTGAGTCGCAGCAGCCAGGCCGCGAAGCTCTCGGCGCGGCGGCCACGGCGGTCGGCCCGGATCCTGGTCCGCGCTGCGCGCCGGCTCACCCGCGCCCCGTAAGCGCCAGGGCGCGCGCATACACCTCGCGCCTCGGCCGCCCGCTCTGCGCGGTGACCTGGGCGACCGCCTGCTTGAGGCTGTGTTCGGCCAGCGCTACGCGCAGCGCCGCATCCAGGTCCATGGCTGGGATATCGGCCCCGCCGGACGCACCATGCACCAGGATCACCACCTCGCCACGCGGTGGGCCGGCGTCGCCATAATGCTGCGCCAACTCCGTCAGCGTGCCGTCACGGATTTCCTCGTGCAGCTTGGTCAACTCACGGGCGATGACGGCATCGCGCGGACCAAGCTGTTCGGCCATGTCCTGCAGCGTGGCCGCCAGCCGATTCGCGGCCTCGTAGCAGACCAGCGTCGCCTCGACCGTCGCCAGGGCCGACAACGCCCGCCGACGGGCGGCACTGCGCGCCGGTAGAAAGCCGACGAACATGAAACGGTCGGTCGGCAGGGCGGCGACGGACAACGCCGTCAGCACGGCGGATGCCCCGGGTACGGCCGTCACCGGCAGGGCTGCCGTGCGCGCCGCGTGGACCAGGCGATAACCGGGATCGGAGATGGTCGGGGTGCCGGCATCGCTGACCAGCGCCACCACCTCACCGTCGTGCAGGCGTTGCAGCAGGCGTGGCCGCACCCGTTCGGCGTTGTGTTCATGGTAGGCTAGCGTCGGCGTGGTGATGTCATAGAGTGTGAGCAGTTTGCGGGTGACCCGCGTATCTTCGCAGGCAATGACGTCGGCGGCGGCCAGCACGTCCAGCGCCCGAAGGGTGATGTCACGGGCGTTGCCGATCGGCGTCGAGACGACATAGAGGCCGGGTGCGCATGACGACCGAGTTGCTGAACTGGCCTGTCGCTTTGCGCCTGGCGCCGGCGCGATCCTGTCTCCGGGCTTCGCTGCTCTGGCCATGTCTGTTCGTCCTCGTCGCCCTGCTTGCCGGCTGTGGCCAGCCTGAGACACTAGCGCCGCCGACGCCTCCGGCGCCAGCACCGCCGGCCCCGCCGCCGGTCGCCCGCCCGCAGACGCCACCACCACCCGTGACCGCAACACCGCCGCCGGCGACCCAGGCCCGGCCGATTACGCCGACGCCGGCACCTGCGCCGCCGCCATCCGGCATCGTCGTGCAGGAGGCACCGAAACTGCAATTGCCGGCGGACGCGCGCGGCGAGCCGATCAAGGTCGGGCTGCTGCTGCCGCTGAGCGGTGAACCGGGGCGGGCGCAGATCGGCCGCGCGCTGCTCGACGCCGCAATGCTGGCGCTGTTCGATGTCGCCGGCGATCGCCTGGAACTGCTGCCCCGCGATACCGGCGGGACCGAGACCGGGGCCGAACAGGCGGCCCGCGACGCCTTGCAAGAAGGCGCGCAACTGCTGCTCGGTCCGCTGCTGCGCAACTCGGTCACCGCGGCAGCACCGCTGGCGCGGCAGCGCCAGGTGCCGATGATCGCCTTCTCCTCCGACCGCACGGTGGCCGGCAACGGCGTCTACCTGCTCAGCTTCACGCCGGAGCAGGAAGTTACCCGCGTGGTCGACTTCAGCTTGGCACGCGGCCTGCGCCAGTTCGCCGCCCTGGTGCCCCAGGACCCCTATGGCCGCACCGTGCTCGAGGCGTTCCGCCGCCACGTCCTGGAACGCGGCGGCGATTTGGTCAGCGTCGGCTACTACGCACCCGGCGGCGACGGCGCCGCCGAGGCGGTGAAGATCCTGGCCAACTACGAACCCCGGCGACAGGCGCTGCTGGATCGCCGCCGTACGCTGGAGGCGCAGGGGGAAGCCGGCGCCCAGCAGCTGGAAGCCCTGAGCAAGCTCGACACCCTGGGCGATCTGTCGATCGATGCGGTGATGCTGCCCGAAGGCGGGGCCGCGCTGCGCGCCGTGGCGCCGCTGCTGCCATATTACGACGTCGACCTGAACCGGATCCGCCTGATCGGCACCGGGCGCTGGGACGATCCGTCGGTGGGCAAGGAGCCGGCCATGATCGGCGGCTGGTTCGCCGGCGCCGACCGGGCGGCGATGGCCAGCTTCCGGGCCCGCTTCCGCGCCCGCTACGGCCGCGAGCCGGCCCGCCTGGCCAGCCTCGCCTACGACGCGACGGCGATCGCCGCGGTCCTGGCGGAACGCCCTGAAGGCGCCGATTTCAGCCACGAGACCCTGACCAGCGACAGCGGCTTCGTCGGTGCTGACGGCCTGTTCCGGTTCCGCCCCGACGGCCTGAGCGAGCGCGGCCTAGCCGTGCTGGAGATCCGCCGCGACAACTTCCGCGTGGTCGACCCGGCGCCGCGCGACTTCGAGGCGCTGCGCTACTGAGACACGCCGGCCAGGTCGGCCGGCTGACGGGCCAGCAGTTCGCCCAACACGGCGTTGGCAACCGGCCGGCCGGCCTCGGTCAGGCGCAGTCGCTGCGCCGACAGTGTGATCAGGCCCAGCTCGCGCAGTCCGGCGACGGCACCGGCGTCGAGCCAGACGGCCAGCCGGCAACCGGTCTCGGCCTCGAAGGCGGCGGCGGATACGCCCTCGTCCAGGCGCAGGCCCAGCATCAGCATTTCCGTCGCCCGCTCCGTCACGCTCAACGCTTCGTCGCGCTCCAGGCCATGGCCGTCGCCGGCAACCGCGCTCAGCCAGTGTTCGGGCAGCCGCCGCCCGGCCGTCGCGTGGCGCCCGCCGTCGACGACGAAGCGGCCGTGCGCACCCGGGCCGACGCCGAGATACTCGCCATAGCGCCAGTAGACCAGGTTGTGCCGGCACTCCTGGCCGGGCGCAGCATGGTTGGAAACCTCGTAGGCCGGCAGGCGAGCGGCCGCGCAACGCGCCTGCGTAAGGGCGAACATGTCGGCGGCCGCCTCCTCGTCCGGCAGCACCAGTTCACCTCGTCGATGCAGGCCATGAAAGGCGGTGCCCGGCTCGATGGTGAGTTGATAGAGCGAGAGATGTCCGCCGGCCAGGGCGAGCGCCCGCTCGAGCTCATCCTGCCACTGTGCCGGCGTCTGTCCCGGACGGGCGTAGATGAGGTCGAAAGACCGGCGCGGCACCGCCGCCGCCGCGGCATCGAGCGCCGCCAGCGCTTCAGCGCAGGAATGCTGCCGGCCCAGCGCGACGAGGGCGGCATCGTCGAGCGCCTGCACGCCGAGCGAGATGCGGTTGACGCCGGCGGCGGCAAGGGCGCGGAAGTTGCCGGCTTCGGCCGAGGTCGGGTTGGCCTCCAGGCTGATCTCGACGTCCGCTGACAGGCGCCACCGTGCGGCGATCCGGTCAATCACCGCGGCCGCGGTCTGCGGCGGCATCAGCGACGGCGTGCCGCCGCCGAAGAACACCGAATCAACCTGGCGCGGGCCGGTGCGCGCGGCGAAATGGTCGAGTGCGGACAGCAACGCCGCCTGCCAGGCGGCCTGGTCGATGCCGTCGCGGACATGGCTGTTGAAATCACAATAGGGGCATTTGGCGCGGCAGAACGGCCAGTGCACGTAGATCGCGAAGCCACGGTCGGCCGCCGCGGCGTCGACCTCACGGGTCGGCGAAGCAGGCATCGATCAGCTTGCGAAAGGCGACGGTGCGATGGCTCATGCCCTGCTTCTCGGCATAGGGCATCTCGCCGAAGGTGCGACGGTGACCGTCCGGCACGAACATGGGGTCGTAGCCGAAGCCCTGATCGCCCCGCGGCGGCCAGATCAACTCCCCGTCGACCCGGCCTTCGACGACCTCGACGTGGCCGTCGGGCCAGGCCAGGGCGAGCGCCGAGACGAACTGGGCGCGCCGGTCGTCATGACCCACGAGCGCCGCCTGCAGCTCGCGCATCGCATGCGCGAAGTCGCGCTCCGGCCCGGCCCAGCGGGCCGAGTAGATCCCCGGCGCACCGTCGAGCGCCAGCGCCGCCAGCCCGGAATCGTCGGCCAGCGCCGGCAGCCCGGTGGCGGTCGTGGCCGCACGCGCCTTCAACTCCGCGTTCGCCTCGAAGGTGCTGCCGGTCTCCTCGGGCTCCGGCAGGCCCAGCTCGGCCGCCGACAGCACCTCGATGGCAAAGGGCGCTAGCAGGTCGGCGATCTCGCGCGCCTTGCCACGGTTGTGGCTGGCCAGGACCAGCCGGGGTTCGTCGAATGTCCGCGCCATCGCCGCTGTCGTCCTCTTTTCAGGCAACCTGAATTTCAACCAGCCTGGATGGCCTGCTTCTGCAGCGCCACCAGGCTGTCGACGCCTTCCTGCGCCAGCGCCATCAGGGTCTGGAACGCATCCTGGCTGAACGGCTTCTCCTCGGCCGTACCCTGCACCTCGACCACCCCACCGCTGCCGGTGAGCACGAAGTTGGCATCGGCCTGGGCATTGGAATCCTCGGCGTAGTCGAGGTCCAGCACCAACTCGCCCTCGTAGATGCCGCAGCTGACGGCGGCGACGTGATCGCTGAGCGGCATGCGCTCGATCAGGCCCTGTTGCTGCATCCAGACGAAGGCCTGGTGCAGCGCCACCCAGGCGCCGGTGATGGCGGCGGTGCGGGTGCCGCCGTCGGCCCGGATCACGTCGCAGTCGAGCCGCAGCTGCCGCTCGCCAATGGCCTCCAGGTCGGTCACCGCCCGCAGCGAGCGGCCGATCAGGCGCTGAATCTCCTGCGTCCGCCCCGACTGCCGGCCGCGGGCGGCCTCGCGGTCGGTGCGCTCGTGGGTCGAGCGCGGCAGCATGCCGTATTCCGCGGTGACCCAGCCCCGGCCACTGTTGCGCAGCCAGCGCGGCACGCCTTCGTCCAGGCTGGCCGCGCAGATCACATGGGTGTCGCCAAAGCAGACCAGGCAGGAGCCCTCGGCATATTTGACGAAGCCGGGCTCCAGCGTGACTTCACGCAACGCGTTGGCGGCGCGGCCGGACGGGCGCATGGCGGCAACTCCTTCAGTTGGTTGTCCCGGCGCAGCGCCGGTGGCGGGGTTCTACTGCATTTTCTCCCCCCGCGCACCCCGCCGCGGCGCCCCGCGTTGACGCTTCTGGGGGGCGTTACTACATTCCACACGACATTTGGACTATCGGTCCCAAGACTAGGTATGGCCGTCGATCGCTCCGTATCGCCCGACTTCGGCGTTCTGAACCAGCGCAACCGCGACGTTTTCCGGGAAATCGTCGAATCCTATCTGGAGACCGGCACCCCGGTAGGCTCGCGGACGCTGTCGCAACGCCTGAACGGCAGCCTCTCGCCCGCCTCGATCCGCAACGTCATGTCGGACCTGGAAGCAGCAGGCCTGCTGTTCGCCCCGCATACCTCGGCCGGCCGGCTGCCGACCGAACGCGGCCTGCGCATGTTCATCGACGGCCTCTTGGAAATCGGCGATCTGTCGGAGGACGAGCGTCAGGCGATCGAAGGCCAGTTCGCCGGCTCCGGGCGCAGCCTTGAAGAGATGCTGACCCAGGTCTCGGAGACCCTGTCCGGCTTGTCCGGTTGGGCCGGCCTGGTGCTGGCGCCCAAGCTGGAGGCGCCGCTGAAGCACATCGAGTTCGTCTCGCTCGGCGCCGGCCGTGCCCTGGTGGTGATCGTCAGCGAGGCCGGGGCAGTGGAGAACCGCATCATCGACGTGCCGGCGGGGCTGCCGCATTCGGCCCTGACCGAGGCCGCCAACTATCTGAACGACCGCATGCGCGGACGCACCCTGAGCGAGGCGCGCAGCGGCATCCTGCAGGAGCTGGAAGCGCAGAGCGCGGAGCTCGACCTGCTGACCGCCAAGGTGGTGGAGAGCGGCGTCGCCATCTGGGGCGGGGATTCGTCGCAGACCCTGATCGTGCGCGGCCGCGCCAACCTGCTGGAGGACCTGAACGCCGTCGCCGACCTGGAGCGCGTGCGCCAGCTGTTCGACGACTTGGAGAACAAGCGGGCGCTGATCGAGATCCTCCAGCTCGCCGACGACGGCCAGGGCGTGCGGGTGTTCCTGGGCTCGGAGAGCCAGTTGTTCAGCCTGTCGGGCTCGTCGATGATCGTCGCCCCCTACCGCAACACCAGCCAGCAGGTGATCGGCGCGATCGGCGTGGTCGGCCCGACCCACCTCAACTATGCCCGCATCGTGCCCATGGTCGATTTCACCGCCCGGATGATCGGCCGCCTGATCGGCTGACGCCCTGACATGAAGGGTGGCGCCGGGCGCATGCGGCCCTTAAGGATACAGAACTAGACAAGCGCCGCCGCGCGGCCTATGCGAGGACGATGATGAGCCAGGAAAAGCACGACAACGACAACGGCGAGACGCCGGCGGCCGACGTGCCCGAGGCCGAGGCCGCGCCGGAGGAGGCCCCGGAAGCGGTTGTCGAGCCGTCACCGGACGCCGACGACGTGGCGCTGGAACAGGCGGCGTTGGAACAGGCCCGGGCCGAGGTCGCCGAGCTCAAGGACAAGCTTTTGCGCGCGGTCGCCGAGACCGAGAATGTGCGCCGGCGCAGCGAACGCGAGATGGCCGACCTGCGCAAATTCGCCGTCTCGGACTTTGCCCGCGACATGCTGTCCGTCGCCGACAACCTGCAGCGCGCGATCGCCGCAGCGAACCAGGACGGCGCCGAGCACAGCGCGGAAGTCAAGCAGCTGCTGGAGGGCGTGACCCTGACCGAGAAGGAGCTGCTGCACCAGTTCGAGAAGCACGGCATCGTCCGGCTGGAACCGATGGGCCAGAAGCTCGACCCGAACCTGCATCAGGCGGTGGTGCAGCTCGACGACCCGCAGGCCGAGCCCGGCACCGTGGTCCAGGTCATGCAGTGCGGCTACACCATCCAGGGCCGCCTGCTGCGCCCGGCCATGGTCGGCGTGGCCAAGGGCGGCGCCGGCAGCGAGCGCGCCAGCGAGGCGGTCGACACCCAGGTCTGAACGCCGGCGCACCCCGTCATCGCCCCGCGGGAATGCGGGGCCCATCGTCGTTCGAGAACCCTGTTTTTGTGAGCAAGGCGGCTCATCGGGTCCGCTTGTTGCTGTTTTGTTCTTTTTGCTCGACGCCTGCGTGTCGCTGCGGCACAATATTCCCGTATCTCAAACGTTACGGAGCCCGAGCCCGCATGGTCGCCCATGTCACCACCGTGGCCTTCCGGGGCATCGAGGCCCTGCCGGTCGACGTGCAGGTGGAGATGATCGGCGGCATGCCGGTCTTCACCGTGGTCGGGCTGCCGGACAAGGCCGTGGCCGAGAGCCGCGAGCGGGTGCGGGCGGCGCTGAACGCCATCGGTCTGGCCCTGCCGCTCAAACGCATCACCGTCAACCTGGCGCCCGCCGACCTGCCCAAGAAAGGCAGCCATTTCGACCTGCCGATCGCGCTCGCCCTGCTCGCCAGCGTCGGCGCACTGCCGCAGGACGAGCTGGCCGGCTACCTCTGCCTCGGCGAACTGTCGCTGGACGGCAGCATCAGCGCCGTTGCCGGCGTGTTGCCTGCCGCGGTGACGGCACAGGCCCGCGGCCAGGGCGTGATCTGCCCGGCCGCGCAGGGCGGCGAGGCCGCCTGGGCCGGCGACCTGACGGTGCTGGCGCCGACCGACCTGCTCGCCCTGGTCAACCACTTCAAAGGCACGCAGGTGCTGACCACGCCGGCGGCCGAGTTGCAGGACGATCGCGTCGACGACCTCGACCTGAAGGACATCAAGGGCCAGGAGAGCGCCAAGCGGGCCCTCGAGGTGGCCGCAGCCGGCGGCCACAACCTGCTCATGAGCGGCCCGCCCGGGGCCGGCAAGTCGATGCTGGCCGCGCGCCTGCCAGGCATCCTGCCACCGCTGTCGGCGGCCGAGGCGCTCGAGGTGGCGATGATCGCCTCGGTGTCCGGCCAGGCCGGCGACGGCCGGCTGTCGCGCCGGCGGCCGTTCCGCGCACCGCACCATTCGGCCTCGATGCCGGCGTTGATCGGCGGCGGCACCCGGGCCAAGCCGGGTGAGATCAGCCTGGCCCACAACGGCGTGCTGTTCCTCGATGAACTGCCCGAGTGCAGCCGGCCGCTGCTTGAGAGCCTGCGCCAGCCGCTGGAATCCGGCCGGGCCGTGGTCGCCAGGGCCAATGCCCACGTCAGCTATCCGGCCCGGTTCCAGCTGGTCGCAGCGATGAACCCGTGCAAATGCGGCCACTTAAGCGATGCGTCGCTCGCCTGCGGGCGCGCCCCGCGCTGTGCCGAGGACTACCAGGCCAAGCTGTCGGGCCCGCTTCTGGACCGCATCGACCTGCATGTCGAGGTGCCGCCGGTCAGCGCCGCCGACCTGTCCCTGCCGCCGCCGGCCGAGGGCTCGGCCGCGGTGGCCCGGCGGGTGGCGACGGCCCGCGAGATCCAGGCCGCCCGCTATGCCCATCTCAATGCCGCCGGCGCCGGCACCGACGCACCCCGGGTCAACGCCGCGGCCGACGGCGAATTGCTGGAGACCGTCGCCGGCCCGGACGCCGACGGCCGCGCGTTGCTGACCCAGGCGGTCGAGCGCCTGAAGCTGTCGGCCCGCGGTTTCCACCGGGTCCTGCGGGTGGCCCGCACCCTGGCCGACCTGGAAGCCGCCGACGGCGTGCGTCGAGTACACGTCGCCGAGGCGCTGAGCTACCGGCGGCTGTAGCTGTCACGTACGCAGATCAAGGCACGTGTATTATTTCTATGCAGAATTGAACGCCTTATCTGAACACTGCCTGACGCAAAATAGATCTCTTTAATATTAAGCACAGTGCGTTCGGGCATTTTAACTTCATCAGCCTATTGTTTTCCCACTATAGAACATGGCTTTTATTTCTTTGTTATTTCGGCATTCGCCATTTGCCAAGACTCGAAATGCCGCCGAGCAATTGTCTTTTCCGTTAGTTGTGTCTGATACCCACCAATTCTCCTGCATTCTTCGACCTGATCAAGCGCAGTTACCGCCAGTTCTACGAGGCGAGGCACGTGTTCCGAGTTCTCCCAATTGCTAATCGTCTGTCGTGAAGAAACACCGAGTTCACGCATCAGATCGACTTGACTGAGGCCTGCCTTTTTTCGCCAATTCTTGAGGTCAATCCCTTGCATATTTTCTCTCTTTGTCGATCTCGGTGATGACTTCAGTACGCTTGCGCTCAAAACGAAACCCCCAACCTTTCCCTTTCCAGACTTCCACAATCTCGCGAACTCGAAGCGGCAAGGGCGGGGACCCAATCATCGCGGCCCTTTTGGCATCCCCCTTCACACGTTGGAGAGCAATGCAAAAAATTCTGGACATTTCTGCTTGAAGCCATTGAATAGGCCTCCACGCGAGCTTGAAATCGTCTGTTTTCAGCCAATTTTGCTGCACGGTAATTGACAAAGGTGAACAGATAGTTAACGCCAATCATCCTGTGCTGCATTTACGCGCCGATGGTCCGACAATCCTGACAAGGACGAGGAACAGTCTTAGGCGGGCGGTAAACCGGCCAATGTGATGCCGGTATCCGGTTTAATGGCCAAGCCTTTTGGCGATCTTCGCCTCCGAATCCTGCCACCCAGCTTCGCGCTCATAGGACGTCGCGATGCTCTCCAAGACGCTCCCGACAAAGGGATAGTCGAAGTGCAAGCGCTCGGCCCAGGCACGATACTTCGCGGCGATCTCGCGCTCTTGCCCGCCCCCTTCCCCGCGCACGTGAACACCACGAGAGTTACGAACGCCGATATTGAAACCCCTACTGATTCCCGGGGACGCAATCCCTTCCATCGCTTCGCAGACCGCTTCGCAGGGCCATAGCCCATCTTCACCCTCGGGCGCTTTGGCAAGCAGTTGACCGAGGCAGTAATCACCCATCTCGGCGCGAGCGTGCTCGCGGCACAGACGCCGAACCTCGGCGAGCCATGCGGCAAGCGCTCCCGCGTCGATCACTCCGTTTTCCGCCGTACCGGGGATCTTCTTCAATTGGTCGAGAAGGCGATAGGCTGCCGACGCTACTGCCTCTCGCTGCTCGGAATCCTCGATCTTCCATTCCGGCGGATCCTCTCCTTCGTCACTCCGCTTGAAGACGAACGCCACCGCCTGGACGAATAGCGCCGGCACCCGTGCGATCTGGCTTTCGAGATTCGGGATACCGTGCTTGCTGCGACCGAGCGCATCGATGAAAAGGAACTCGAACTGAGCCATTTCATCGCGAGAGACGCCTGTGCGGCCATCGAGCGAATCCAGCGCCTCGGAGATGTCGTAGCCATCGAGCCTAAAATGGCCTGCCGGCTCGGCATTGACCGTGGCGACGTCGTGCAGAAGCTGCTTGAGCCGGGTGGTCTCGACATCCTTGAAATCCATGTGGGCGGCGTGGAAAGCCGCGCGTGGTCGCTGGGCCTCCAGAAGGCGGTCGATCAATTCGGTAAGTTCGGCTGGTGTGTATTGGCGCCAGGCTGGTACCACGTTCTTCCAGTACCCAGCACGGATGTCCTCACCATAACCGTCCAGAAGACGCCAAGTGGATGCCTGGAACGGAGCGCATACAAATAGCCGCTTGCGCTCTTCGACAGGCAGCTTTTCGGCCGCATCCTGCAATACTCCGGCGCGCAAATCTTCCCCGATCGCCAGGAGGAAGCCCTGCAGGCAGAACTCGGCTTTGCTCCGGAGGTCTCCGCCAAGGGCAATGCAGCGACCGATAAATTCGACCTGCGGCATAACACCGGCAATGCAGGACGCCGCGAATTGGCCAACAGTGCCGGCGGCGCCGCTGCTGGTAAGCAGTTTTTGACGCCCTCGAAACCGAGCTCGGTCCATATCTCGGCCATCGCTTCCCGGCGCAGCCTGTCGATCCGCTCATGACGTTTGCCGTGGTCGTAATCCTCCTCTTCGATCTCATCAGCGGATTCCTGGACCCAATGATCGGCGAACAGCCAGCCGTGCTTCATTACGGGGTCGTGTGGCTGCAGGCCGTCATAGGCTTCGCGGGCACGGTCGCGGGTTATCCCCCCAAGGTTCCGGTTGCGGCCGTGCCGGGTGAAGGCGAACCGCCGGATGCGCTCGCGCAATGCGGCCTTGGCAGATTCATCAGCTGTGTCAGACCATTCGTCGATTAGGTCCCAGACCTTGTTCTGGTCTTCCTCGGGTATGCCCTGGAGGGACTCGACGAGATCTCCAAGGGTATTTTCGTCGTGGGACGGCCAAGCCAGCATAAGGTCCAGAGCCTTTCGGTTGAAGTCGTAGATTTCTTTGCGCGTTGCGACCTGTCCCGCCCCGGAGGCGTCGCTGCGCCAACGAGGTCTGTGGCTGAAACTGCCGAACTGGGAACCTGGCTTGACTTGCTCTAGACAGATTTCCCAACCGACATCCGGGAAACGCCTCGTCAGCGTCCCCAGCGCCTTGACCCTCTGCTCCACCGACGCCGCTGTCTGTGGCATCCACGATCTGAAGATGGCCTGAAGGCTGGCGTCCGGCTTGTTCGCCCAGTTGTCGTCGATTTTCGGCCGGGAAAGCTGGGCGAGGATTGCAGATACGCGTGGGAGGCTTTGCGGTTTCCAGGCCAAGCACTCCAGCGCCCATAGAAGACCGGTCCGCAACGGCGATGCCCAGAACGAATCTCTGTCCACCGGCTTGAGAAGGCCGAAGACAATGGGATCGTTAAGCCGTAGATCTTCTTCGATGATGTTCAGGAATTCATCGGGCGCGGCTTCTGCGTAGCGAGGCAGATCGCGGTCCTGGGACAGCAATTTTTCGAGGGTGAGTGGCGTTAGTAGTTTGCGGACCAACTCTGTAACGAGGCCTTCGACATCAATGCCAAGGCGACTCTGGAACAGGTTGTTGCCGTGCACTGACAAAATAACGAGCGTTTCGCAAACACCCTCGCGCAGCGCGCCAGAATAATCGCGTTTCTTGCCGTACAAGGGCGCGGCCCACCGGTCCTCTTCCGGCAGTTCGAGCGCCGGGTCAGACTCGGAAAGAACGTACTCGGCGACGACGAAGAACCGGTCGAGGTCCGCTGGCGTGACCATCCTGGCAATCGCGAACAAGGCGTCGATCTTCGAGGTGACGCCCCGGTAACGCCCGGCGGACCAAACCGGGCTGTCGTCGCAACGGAGCAGGCACGCGACGTCGTCTTCGATCGTCTCGTATTTCCGATCTGCGACATAGGAAATGATCTCGCGATCAGCCTCCGGCTCGGCATGCCACGCACCGATCAACGCCATCGGCACAATTGTCTTTGCCGTATTGTCGTCGCCAGCCCATGCCGGCGTCTGAATTGCCGTATTCCGCGAGAGGCGGCGGCGAAGGATTGTCGGCGACCGGCCGGACTCTCTTGCGAGCCGGTCGATCTCGCCTTCATCGACTCCGATGGCAGTGAGCGCCTTCTCGAAGGCGTCGTAGCCAAGCAGGTCGAGCGCGATGTCGGCTTCCTTATCGACTGCATTGCGAGGACGGAAGACAATGCAGTGAAGTCGGCGATGGGCATCGGCGAGTTCGCGCTCGGCGTCTTCGGAATGAACGATCGGGATGAAAGGTACGGCAGAGGCAACGAGCGTTCTGAGCGTCGCCGGCGATGTGAAGACTGCCGCAAGATCTCTGAATTGCCCGAGATCGTCATCGTCGAACAAGCAAGGAAAGCTAAAGCCTCGTCCCGTGAGTCGGCGGCAACGATAAATGGCTTGTCGCTCGGTTTGTCGAGCCACGTTTTGAACGTGTCGCGGTATGCGGTGATCGAGGGTGCAAAAATTTCGGGTGTCAAATGGGGTTCACTTGCGTTTGCCCAGCGGCGCCATGCTTGCTGCAGCGTCTCACAGCCGCTGACCGGCGGGGCGAGTTGTTCGGCAAGCCAGATCTGAACCGGCACCGACTGCTCCAGCCACTGCTCGAGATCGCTCGCATCGAATGCCCTGACGGCCTTCCAATCGCCAGCCTCATTCTTCTGACTCTCCCAAGTGGACTTGCCGGGCCAGTTGCGAGATGTCACGAAGACAAAGGTGCTGATTGCCCGTTCGGCAGGCCCGACTGAGGACAGCCGCGCGCTGTAATCCCTTTCCGCTTTGGCGGCCGGCCTCTTGTCCGTGCCGAACTCCCAGTAGGACTTACCCTCGGGAACCCAAGGTGTGGCAGCACCCGCTTCCACTAAACCATCGGAGCCCTTGCGCTGCGCGTTGTCGAAGCCGGGAAAATCAACTTGGCTGAGGTCGCTGCCCGTCGAGTGAACAAGTCTCCGCAGAAGGACGGGAAGGTGGGTGCGGGCGTCGATCTGGCTGTCCGCCCAGTCCTCGATCTGCCTTGCCGTGATGGTCAGGAATGTCGGGACGAAAGCGCGAACGGCGACGTCCTTTTCACCGGCGTGCCGTTCCCGCCGATTGTAGGCGGCCTGCATCTCGAGCAATCGCTTCCGGTCGGCGCCGAACGCCTTCTCGAGCCTGACCGCCATTTTGGGGGACAGGGCAGATTTCCCATTTAAGGAAGTTCGACAGGGCCGGTCTGCCGATACCGAGCCGCTTCGCGGCGTCTTTCACGGACATACCCGCCGGTATGACGGATTCGCGAACGAAAGTGCCGGGATGCCGAGGACGTACCGGGTAAGTTTTCATGGCCATGCCCTATTGGGCAATTTCGAAGCTAGTAGCACGAATGAATACACGAAATGTAGTGTGTAGCGCGACACAATACAAGCCATTGTCGCCGGGGACCATGCTTGGGCAATTTCGCGCCGCGCATGGCTACCGCGACACCGGCGACACGGCACATTTGCGGTGATTTTGACACCGCCAAGCGCAGCCGAGCCGCCGAGCCAATCGCACAGATCTCCGGCCGGAAGGCCATGCCAGCGGGATGTCGGTGAACAGCCCCACTGGAGGCCACTGAGTTTGCTACCTGGCATCCGGCCATCGCCTTGCCGGTACTGGCCTCGGGGACGCGACTTGTTCTAACGTCCCGGCATGGACGGCTGGGACAACTTCTTTCTGGGCCAGGTCGGCGCGTCGGCCGCCCTGCTGGGCTTTCTGTTCGTCGCCGTGTCGATCAACCTGGAACGGATCCTGTCGAGCGCCACGCTGCCCGATCGGGCCCTGGTGGCGATGGGCCTGCTGCTCGCCGTCCTGCTGCTGTCGTCGTTGACGCTGGTCCCGGGCCAGCCGCCAGCCGCCTTCGGCATCGAGGCGTTGGTCGTCGCGCTGGCCCTCATTGCGCTGGGTTTAAGAACGCACCGGCGGGCCGCACAGCAGGGTGGGGCGGACAGCACGATCAAGTCGCGGGTCAACATGCTCCTGTTCGCCATCGCCGTGCTGCCGTACCTCGCCGGCAGCATCGCCTTCATTTACGGCGAGGTGACGACCGGGCTGTACCTGCTGGCCGCGGGGATGGTTGTCTCAATCGTGAAGGCCGTCCTCGATGCCTGGGTGCTGCTGGTCGAGATCGAACGCTAGCCTGCCGTCGTCCGCTCAGTCGGGGAAAGACACTGGCGCCATCGGCTTGGCCGGCAGGCCGACGCCCAGCTCACGCAGCTTGTTCATGACTTCCATGTAGCTGAACACCGGGACCGCGTTAGCACCGCCGGGGGCGTCGGCAAGCTCCGGCGCGCGACCGACCTGGCTCACCAGCTTGGGGATGGTGATCCCCTTCGGGTTCTCCTTGAGGATGCGCGTCACCGCCGCATCGAAGGCGATCGCCGCATCCGTCAGCCCGGTGAGATAGGCCACCGCCTCGTCACCGCGATGCACCGCGAACGAGTGACCATCGGTGACCGCCGTCACCGCGCCCGCCTTCAGCGCGTTCACCGCCCGTTGCAGGCTCAGGAGGTTGGCCGCCGGCCGCGCATCGGGAAAGGTCTGGTAGAAGCCCGTCGTCTCGTCGGCCAGGTGCAGCACTTTGGGGCCGGGCAGGAAGACGGCGACATGTCCGGCCGTGTGGCCCGAGGTCCGCAGGACCAGCACGGCACCGTCGAGCAGGCGCCAGCCGTTCCACGCCGTGCTGCCGATGGTGACTGATTCTAGCGGCAGAGATTCGAGCAGGGTCAGGCTGCGGCTCTCGACATGCAGGCCGCCGAAAAGGTCGACGATCTCCTGCGCATAGGCCCGGCCGGACGGCATGTCGGCGAGGTAGGGCGCCGCTTCGTCGAAACCGGCGGCGAAATAGCCGACCTGATCGCGCATCGCCGCCAGGTCGTGCAACGACATGACGTGCCGCGCCGGCACCCCCAAGGTGTCGATCCAGTTGTTGTTGCCGACATGGTCGGCATGGCCATGGCTGGAAACCAGCAGGACCTTGTCGTAGGGCCTGAGCCGGGCAGCCGCGGCGTCGAGGAACGGGACGAAGCCCGCGGTGCCGCCGGTGTCGACGACGACCAGGGTGCTGCCGCTCTTGTAGAAAACGGCATTGGCGACATCGACCTCGCGCTTGGCGAAATCGAGTGGGCGGCCGATGACCAGCAGGACGTCCGGCGCTACCTCGACGACGTCGCCGTAGGCGTAGGCGGGGGTCGCCCGGGCGTTGTCCGGCACGACGGCCGTGACGGCAATGACAGCCAGCAGGAACACCACGGTGCAGGCAACAAGCTGAAACAGGTGCATGCAGGCCCTCCATCTTTCGTCGCGGGCAGCGAGGCTCACGCTAGGCCGCTGCCGCCGGACGGGCAAGATGGCGACCGGCGACCCCGATCGGCGGGCCGCCGTCGCAGCCGTCAGTCCGTCGGCGCGAAGCACGCTCTGACCCAGTCGATGACGGACCGTGTCGCTGCATCGTTCTTAAGGTGCGGCTGCATCAGCAGCCAGACGGCGCGCTGCTGCGGCAGCTTCGAGACGCGGAAGGCGCCATCGTCGATCAGGTCGGCGCACATGAAGCTCGGCAGGATGCCGCTCATCTGCCGCGACTCGACCAGGCGGCGCGCCACCAACAGGTTCTTGGTGGTGCAGCGCGCCCGTTGCTGCAGGCCGGCCTGCATCAGGTATTGCGACTCGGGCGTGAGGTCCAGTTCCTGCGGATAGGCCCAGATCAGGCTGCGGCCGCCGGACGCGGCCGCCACCGGCTCCAGCAGATAGAGCGACAGTTCCGCCAGCTTGGAGATGACGAAGTCGCCGCGATCGGGCTTGCTGAAACGTACCGCGACGTCGGCCCCCCAGCGAGAGAAGTTCACGTTCTCGGTAGATGCCAGCAGGTCCAGGGTGAGGCCCGGGTTGGCCGCCAGGAACGAAGCAACGTTGGGTGCCAGGACCTCGGCGGCGATCGAATCCGTGGTGGCGATACGCCGGCGCGCCGTCAGACCTTCACCCCCATCGCGCAGCTTGCTGATGCTCTCGGCATGGCCGGCCATCTCCGAGGCAAGGCGGACCAGCTCATCGCACTGGGCCGTCGGTTTGCGCACGCCGTCGACTGCCTCGAACAACGTCACTCCGAGGTCGGCCTGCAGGCGTGCCAGGCGGCGCGCCACCGTCGTCTCGTTGATCCGCAGACGGTTGCCGGCGGCGGCAAAGCTGCCGGTCTGATAGACCGCTGTCGCGATCCTCAGATCATCCCAGTTCATCGCCTGAGTATTCCATGAACCTGCGAAATCGCAACCCACGGCCGCGAAATCCCTGCGTGCGCGCAGGCAATAGCGGCCTTACTTCCTGCCCACCGAAGTGGCCGACCGTCAAACGAGGCCGGCCGATATGCAAAGAAAAGGGGCAGACAGATGAGACACGAACTGATCGTCGCGACCGCCGGCATGCTGTTGATCGCGGCCGCGCCGGACGGCGTCGCCGCCGGCGCTCAGGCCCAGCCGGGCGAGGTGGTGGCCAAGGTACGCGAGGCCGCGGACCTGTTGGCCGCGCACGGTCCCGGTGCGTTGCCGGTCCTCCGCGATCGCCACGCCAGGTTCACCTGGAAGGACACCTATGTCTTCGTCGTCGACTGCGATGCCGACGAAGTCCTGGCCAACCCGGCCTTCCCGGAGCGCCAGGGCGGCGATATCAAGCAGCACAGCGATTACAACGGCAAGCCGTACGGCCTGGAGCTCTGCCGCACGGCACAGCAGCCGGGAGGCGGCTGGGTCGAGTACGTCTGGCTTAAGCCCGGCGGCAGCCAGCCGATGCGCAAGTTCAGCTACGTCATGTCGGTTCCGGGCCGGTCCTACCAGGTCGGCGCCGGCATCTACGACCAGACCCTGCAAATCGAAGACGTCATCGCCATTGCCGAGATGTCCGAGTAGGCGCGATCGACCACACCAAGGCCCGCGGCGCACCGGCGCCGGGCCAGACTTCAAGGAATGCAACCATGAACATCGCCACCAATCCGATGCACCTCAAGGTCACGACGACCTACGACGCCGCGGCCGATCACTTCGATGACCCTTGCCTCGATTTCTGGCAGCGGCACGGCCGCCGCACCATCGAGCAGCTGGCTCTCAGGCCAGGCAGCCGCGTGCTGGACGTCGGTTGCGGCACGGGCGCATCGGCCTTGCCGGCGGCCCGCGCCGTAGGCCCGACCGGTCATGTCACCGGCATCGACCTGTCGGAGAACATGCTGGCACGGGCCCGCGCCAAGGCGGTGGCCAATGGCATCGACAACGTCACCTTCGCGGTCGCAGACATGACGGCCCTGGACGGATCGTCGGTCCGTTACGATGCCATCGTCAGCGTCTTCTCGATCTTCTTCGTGCCGGACATGGCGCGCCAGATCGCCGCCCTCTGGCGCCTGCTGCAGCCGGGCGGGCAACTGGCCATCACCGTCTGGGGGCCTGGCGCGATGGAGCCGGCGGCCGGCGTGTTCGGCGAGGAGGTCCGCCGGGTGCGGCCCGACATCCCGGTGGCTGGCCGCCCCTGGGAACGCCTGACCGCGCCGGAGAACTTCCGCCGGCTGCTGCAAGATGCCGGCACGACGACGCCCAAACTGCGCGTCTTCGCCGACAAACAGCCGCTGTGGCAGGCCGCCGACTGGTGGACCATCGCCATGGGTTCGGGCTACCGCTGGGAGATCGATCAGCTCACACCCGAGCAACGCAAGACGGTGCACCGCCGGACCATCGACCGGCTCACCGACATGGACGTGCACAAGATCGAGACGGGCGCGCTGGCCGCCACGGCCCGCAAGACATGACCGCCGGGACCATCCGTGCGGCCAGCAACGGGCGCGACCGTGACCGCTGCCTCAGCCCTGCCACAGGGCGAGGTAGCGGTCGACGATCTCAAGCAGCCGGTCGCGTCCGAAGCTCGGATCGTGGCCGCCGTGGACGACGCGGACCGGCAGCTCCCTGAGGCGCTCCATGGTGCGGACGTAGGCGGCCAGATCGGCATCGCTGGTATCGTAGAGCAGCGGCCCGTCATAGATCGCATCGCCCGAGAACAGCGTGCCGCTGGCCGCCTCCCACAGGCCGATCGAACCGGGGCTGTGGCCCGGCAGGTGCAGGACTTCAAAGCGACGGCGGCCGATATCGACGATATCGCCTTCGTCGACCAGCCGGCTCGCCGGGGCCGGCGGCACGCGGTAGGCATGCGGGTCGTAGTCGGCGGCCGGCAGCGCGGTGAACAGCCGCTCGGGCAGCTCATAGCCGGCGTTATTGAGCGCACGCACCAGATCGTCATCGAACTCGGCCGCGAACAGCCAGCCGGTCGCGCCACCCTCGGCCGCGATGGCGGCCTCGGCCCGATGCACGATGCGGTCCTCGAACTCGTGCAGGCCGCCGACGTGGTCGTAATGAGTGTGGGTGGCAACGGCCGTCAGCGGCTTGTCGAACAACTCGCGCGCCGCCGTGCGCAGGCTCGCCATGCCCAGGCCGGTGTCGACCAGCAGGTCGCGCTCGTTGCCGCGGACATGCCAGATGTTGCAGCGGAGCAGGGGGGCGACCGCCGGCTCCCAGATCAGCGTGATGTCGTCGTCGACGCGCCGCCACTCGAACCATGTATCGGCAATCTCGATGGCCATCGTGCGGTATCCTCTCTGCGGCCGGTGACGCCGATGCTGCCGGGACCAACATAGACAGCACGGACCGCACAACCAGTCTCCGCACCGTCCGCGCCAGGGATCGCTGGCCGTTCGTTGGCCGCGACGCATCGGTCGGCTATACCGGCACGACGCGCCCGTGGTCGCGGGACGCGGGCAGATTATCGCCCGCCTCGGTGCACTTGCCTTGATCGTTCCATATATCTGTCACAGATTGCCGCACAATTGCCGTTCAGATGTTGACCGAACTTCGCAGCAGCCAAACCATGCGCCGCCGGCAGCAACGCTGGCGCATGTTCCGCTGGACAGTGCTGGTGGCCGCGCTCGCCGGTGGCATCTACCTGGCCTACGAAGCCGGCAGCAATCTCTCACAGCACCGGATCGCCGACCTGCGCGCGGAGGTCAACCGGCTGGCGGCGGCGGAAGCGCAGTTGCAGCGCGAGAACACGCGTCTGGAAGCGGTGGCCGAGACCGCCCGACGGCATGCCGAAGGCTGGCAACAACGCTACGAGCACGAGGTGCCGAAGGGCACGCCGGCGCAACTCCTGGCGCTGTTGCAACGCCAGCTCGACGGCGGGGTGACGCAGGAGCGCCTGGTGATGATGATCGACGCTGCCGGCGAGACAGCCGCCTGCAGCGGCGAACCGGTCAGCAAGCGCTTCCTGGTGCGCACGCCCCTGCACGAGGGGGCCAACGACGCCGTCAGCTTCGCCAGCAACGCCATCACCGTGACCGCACGCGGGCAATCGATGGTCAATGCCAACGGCGATCCGGAAGCCTGGTTCGATCCGGACCGGCCGGTGGAGATCCAGTTCATCGAGCTGGGCGGCGAGCAGAGCGAGGCCGCAGGCCTGCTGCCGCTGCATCACGCCATCCGCCTGAGCGACCAGGAGTACCGGTTTACCGTGGTTGCCGGCGAAAGCCGCGGCTTCGTCATGGTCACGGCGGCAAGCTGCGCGCTGCCCGAGCAGTCGGCGCAATCGCTGCCGCAGCGCTAGTCCGCTGGCGGAAACCCGCCGAAAACGTTAACTTCCTGTTGACGTACTGGCGTTTCTATTGCGTCAACGGTTTGGTATCCCGGTGTTCCGGGGCAGCCAGACCGCGCAACAAGCTGGCCCGATGGCAAAGCACGCACATACCCGCGCGCGGCCGATGCTCGCAGCGCCCAGCCTCTGGACCCTCTTGCCCGGCGGTCTGGTGGTGCTGCCGACCCCGGTGCTGGCGCTGTCCTTCGATACCACGAACGCCATGTACGCCCTGGTCGGCGCCATCCCGCTGGCCTTTGCAATGCTGCTGGCCATCGCCCTGGGCTACAGCCTGCTGCGCCGGCAGGCGCTGCGGGCCGAGGTCAAGATGCAGCAGGAGTCGCTGGCCCGGCTGTCGGAGCAGGTGAAGTCGTTGTCACAGGAGAACGCCGGCCTGCTCGACAACGTGCGGCAGTACAGCGATCTGGTCGAATGGCAGGCCGGGCTGGTGCTGTGCCGCGATGGCGAGGACCGTGTGACCTTCGCTAACGCCACCTTATGCCAGCTGCTGGGCATCAGCGTCGAAGAGCTGAGCGGCCGCCATTTCGAGTCCACCGCCGATCCGCGCGAGGCGCCGACCATCGCCGCCACGCGGGCGCGACTGGCCCTGCGACCGCACCGCATCAACTACGAGCAGCGCCTGTTGACGCAGGGCGGCTGGCGCTGGATCGCCTGGCACGAGGTGGCCCGCCTCGATGGTGACGGCAACATCGCCGAATGCCGGGCCATCGGACATGACATCACCCGGTACAAGACCGCCGCCGAGGCGCTGCAGAACGCCCGCGACCAGGCCATGGCCGAGAGTGCCGCACGCGCCCGCTACCTGGCCGCGGTCAGTCACGACATCCGCACGCCGCTGACCGGCATCATCGGCCTGGCCCGGCTGATGCTGGACAGCAATCTGGCCGGCGAGCAGCAGCAGCAGGCCGAGGCGATCCAGGAGTCGGGCGAGGCGCTGTTGCATCTGGTCAACGACGTGCTGGATGCGGCCAAGCTGGAAGCCGGGCGCCTGACCCTCGAGCACCAGGATTTCGAGATCAGCCAGTTGGTCGACAACACCGTGACCCTGCTGGCACCGCGGGCCCAGCAGAAGCAGTTGGACTTGAGGGTGACACTCGATCCCGAGCTGCCCGCGCGCCTTTTGGGCGATTCCGAGCGCCTGCAGCAGATCCTGCTGAACCTGGCCGGCAACGCGGTCAAGTTCACCGAGCACGGCAGCGTCACGATCAACGTGTCCAAGGTGTCGTCTTCCGACGCCGGCGCGACCCTGCTGTTCGAAGTGCGCGATACCGGCATCGGCATCGCCCCGGCACAGCAGGAACGCCTGTTCGAGGCCTTCACCCAGGGCCCGGGCGATGGCGCCGTCCGGCGCGAAGGTTCCGGCCTGGGCCTGACCATCGCCGAAGGCCTGGTCCGTCTGATGGGGGGCCAGATCGGCGTCGAGAGCGCGACCGGCGAAGGCAGCACCTTCTGGTTTGTGGTCGAGCTGGGGCGCAGCACCGAGCAGCCCGAGGCAACGGTGCCACCCGAGGCGTTGACCCTGCGCGGCCGCTCGCGCCGGCGCGGTGCCGCGGACGCCGCCCGGCTGGCCGCCCTGGTGCGCGAACAGCCGGGGCGTGACCTGCATGTGCTGCTGGCCGAGGACAACGCCGTCAATCAGCTGCTGGCCATGACCCTGCTGCGGCGCCTGGGTGCCAGTGCCGAGGTCGCCGCCAATGGCCAGGAGGCGGTGCAGCTGCTCGAGCAGGAGCACTTTGACCTGGTGCTGATGGACCTGCACATGCCGGTCTGCGACGGCTTCGAGGCGACCCGCAGCATCCGCAACCTGCCGGCGCCGAAAAACACGGTGCCGATCGTCGCCCTGACCGCCGCCGTCGCGGAGTACGACGCCGAGCGCTGCCAGGAGGCAGGCATGGACGGCTATGTCGCCAAGCCGTTGGGCATCGCCGAATTGGCCAAGCTGCTGCGCGACAACCGCGGCCCCACGGCCGACGCGGCAGCGGCCGGCGACTGAACCACGACCTCAGACGGTATCCGCGCTAAGCTCCGCCGGATTCGACCGACAGGGCGGGGCCATGCAGTTCGACAAAGCCGGCAGCAGCCGGGCGCGGCAATGACGACGGGCTGGCGCAGCTGGGCGCAGGCTGCGCGCGTCTACACCGACCGACGGGTCATCGCGATCCTGTTCCTGGGCTTCTCCAGCGGGCTGCCGCTGCTGCTGACGCTGTCGACGCTGTCGGTCTGGCTGAAGGAAGACGGGGTCAGCAAGACCAGCATCGGTCTGTTCGCTCTGGTCGGCCTGCCCTACACGATCAAGTTCCTCTGGGCGCCGCTGATCGACCGCATGACGGTGCCGGTGCTGACCGGGATGCTTGGCCGTCGGCGCGGCTGGGCGGTGCTGACCCAGCTGGCATTGATGGTCGCCATGATCGGGCTCGGGACGACGAACCCGGCGAGCGACCCCTGGGCGACGGCGGCGTGGGCGCTGCTGGTCGCCTTCGCCTCCGCCAGCCAGGACGTCGTCGTCGACGCCTACCGGGTCGAGGTGCTGGACGACAGCCAGTATGGCGCCGGCGCCGCCATGATCGTCGCCGGCTATCGCCTGGGCATGCTGGCGTCCGGCGCCGGGGCGCTGTTTCTGGCCGAGGCCTATGACTGGTTCTGGGTCTTTGTCGCCATGGCAGCGCTGATGTCGGTCGGCATCGTCACCATCCTGGTCAATCCAGAGCCGGCGCCGCCGCCACGGTCCGCTGCCGCCCCGGCGCTGGGCGCCGGGGCCGGCTCGCTGGAACGGATGGGGCGCTGGCTGCGCGAAGCGGTGATCGACCCGTTTGCCGATTTTCTGACACGCCCGGGCTGGCTCACCATCCTGTTGTTCGTGCTGCTGTACAAATTCGGCGACAGCCTGGCCGGGGTGATGGCAAACCCGTTCTATCTCGAGATCGGCTTCACCAAGGCGGAGATCGCATCGGTGTCGAAGGTGTTCGGCCTGGGTGCCAGTCTGGCCGGCGGCTTCCTCGGCGGCCTGTTTGTCGCCCGTTTCGGCATCATGGCCAGCCTGCTGCTTTGCGGCATCCTGCAGATGGGTTCCAACCTGATGTTCGCGGTGCAGGCAGCGGTCGGTCACTCCGTGCCGATGCTGACACTGACCATCGCCGTCGAGAACGTTTCCGGCGGCATGGGCACGGCTGCCTTCGTCGCTTACCTGTCGGCGCTGTGCAACGTCGCCTACACGGCGACCCAGTACGCCCTGTTGTCGTCCTTCATGGCCTTCGCCCGCACCGTGCTGTCGGCGCCGGGCGGCTGGCTGGCCGACCAGACCGACTGGATCACCTTCTTCGTGATCACCACCGTCGCCGCACTGCCGGGGCTGCTGCTGTGGTGGTGGCTGGTGCGCCGTGATGTCGTCCCGGCCACGGCCGAGGCGCGGCAGGGCAGTCCGCCATGAGCCAACAGTCCGAGCTCAAAGTCGAGATCGTCGAAGCCGACATCACCCGGCTCGCGGTCGACGCCATCGTCAATGCCGCCAACGAGGCCCTGCGCCACGGCGGCGGTGTCTGCGGCGCCATCCATCGGGCGGCGGGGCCGGGCCTCGAAGCCGAATGCCTGACCGTTGCTCCCTGCCCCACGGGCGAGGCCCGCATCACCGGCGGCCATGCCCTGCCGGCCGCGCACGTCATCCATGCCGTCGGCCCGGTCTGGCATGGCGGCGGCCAGGGCGAGCCGGCGCTGCTGACCAGCGCCTATCGCCAGTGCTATGCGCTGGCCGATGCACACGCGCTGGGGTCGATCGCCTTTCCGGCGATCAGCACCGGCATCTTCGGCTATCCCCTGGCGGCGGCCACCGACATCGCCATGACCGAGGCCCGGCGCTACGCCGATGCCGGCACCGGCAGCCTGCGGCGCATCGTCTTCTGCACCTTCGGTGCCGAGGTGACGGCGGCCTATCACGACGCCTATCGGCGGCGGTTCGGGTGACCGGCTGGCAGCGAAGTGATTTGACCGGGGCGCGGCCACGACCTAGCTTGCTCTACGTGACCTGAAACAGAAAGGAGCCTGCCATGCGCAAGGCGATCATTCTGGGACTTGCCGGCGTCTTCCTCTCCTCCGCGGCACTGGCGTGCAACGGCGGCTTGAAGTCGGCATCTTCGGGTGCCCAACAGTCGGTGATGACCGACCAGGGCAGCGGCCATGGCGGCATGACCGTCAAGCCCGACAGCAAAGGCTGAGGCCACAGAATCAGAAGCGTTTGAGCCGCTGCGGCGGCTCTGCCATGCTGAGCGCGCTTCGCGGAACCGCGGTTCCGCAAGGCGCGTTCTCTTTTTTTGCCCGAGCCGCTCGGCCGGGCAGCACACGGACGGCTGAGAGAGGCGATAGGAGGCCGGCATGGCGGGGCGGCTGGCGGGCAAGGTGGCGCTGGTCTGCGGCGCCGGGTCGATCGCCGAGGGCTGGGGTAACGGCAAGGCGACGGCGGTCGCCTTTGCCCGCGAGGGCGCCCGGGTGTTCGCCGTCGACCGTGACGACGCCGCGGCGCGCCAGACCGTAGAGATCATCCGGGACGAGGGCCTCGAGGCCGTCGCCCATGTCGCCGACATTGCCGACGGTGCGCAGGTCGCCGCCATGGTCGCGGCCTGCCGTCACGCCTTCGGCCGCATTGACATCCTGCACAACAACGTCGGCATCGCCGGCCTCGGCGACCCCATCGACACGCCAGAGGCGCTGTGGGAGCGGGTGATGCGGGTCAACGTCACCGGCATGTTTCTGACCTGCAAGCACGTGCTGCCGGTGTTCCTCGACCAGGGCGGCGGCGCCGTCGTCAACGTCTCCTCGCTGTCGGCCGTCAAGGCGATCCGCCCCGAGGTCGCCTACGCCACCTCGAAAGGGGCGGTGAACGCGTTCACCATCAACGTCGCCATGAGCTACGCCGACCGCAACATCCGCTGCAACGCCATCGTGCCCGGCCTGATCGATACGCCCATGGTAGCGACGTTCCTGCGTGACCAGCACGGCGGCGACGTCGCCGAGCTGGTCCGCAGCCGCGATGCCCTGTCGCCGACCGGGCGCATGGGCAAGGCCTGGGACGTCGCCAACGCCGCGGTGTTTCTGGCCTCGGACGAGGCGCGCTATATCAATGGCGTGCTGCTGCACGTCGATGCCGGCCTGCAGCACAGCTTCACCGCCGGCTGAGCCAACGACGGCCGCCGCCCTCCGTTCAACGACGACGATGCAGGCAGACATGGACATCTACGACGTCTGGTTCGATCTCAAGCCCGGCGAATCCGACACCGCGCTGGCCGAGGCCATTGCCGGCTACATGGGTTATCTGCGCGAACACGGGCTGATCGAAGGCTGGCGGCTGATGCGGCGCAAGCTCGGCCTGGGGCCGTCCGAGCTGCCCGAGTTCCATCTGATGATGGAGGTGCGCGACCTGGCCCAGCTCGAGCGCGCCTTTGCCCATGTCGCCAGCCGCGCCGAACCGGTGGAATCGGCGCACCATGCGGTCAACTCGCGGGTCCGCTCGGCGATGTTCGCACTCTATCGGGACTTCCCCGACGCGGTGCGGCAACACGGCGAAGAGCGGTTCTGAAACGACGACGACAGCGCAAGAACGGGAGAGCACCATGTCGGAGCAGCCGGTCCGCTACGAACTGAGCGAGGGTATCGCCACCATCACCATCGACCGGCCGGAGGCGATGAACGCCATCAACCAGGCCGTGCGCGAGGGCCTGTGGGCGGCGTTCCGGCGCTTCGTCGACGAGGAAGCGGCGCTGGTGGCCATCCTCACCGCCACCGGCGAGAAGGTGTTCTGCGCCGGCGCCGACCTGAAGGAGATGTCGGCGATGGGGCTCAAGGTACCGCCGGCCGACTTCCTGCCCTATCTCAACCGCAACCTGCACACCGACAAGCCGGTGATCGCCGCGGTCAACGGCCTGGCCTATGCCGGCGGCTTCTACCTGGCGCAGATGTGCGACCTGTGCATCGCCGCCGAGAACGCCCGTTTCGCCATCACCGAGCCGAAGTGGAGCCGGGGCGCGCCCTGGGCGGCACCGCTGCCTTGGCTGATCCCGCCGCGCGTGGCGATGGAACTGCTGGTCACAGCCCGGCCGATCGATGCCGCACGGGCCTATGACATCGGCCTGATCAACAAGGTGGTGCCGCTGTCCGAGCTGGCCGCATCGGCGCGGGAGATGGCGGCGGGGATCGCCGAGAACGCGCCGCTGTCGGTGCGCGCCGGAAAGGCCATGGTCTATGCCGCGGCCGAGGTCGGCTGGTCAAAGGCGCTGGCCGAGGGCGACCGGCTGTACGAGCCGGTCTATCTGTCGGACGACGCCCAGGAAGGCCCCCGGGCGTTCAGGGAGAAGCGCAAGCCGGTGTGGCAGGGCCGCTGACGCGCTCAGGCGCTGGCGGCGGCGTCCTCGACGGCGGGCCGGTCCAGGGCATAGCCCGCCGCCCGCACGGTGCGGATCAGGTCCGGCCGGCCGCCGGTGTTGAGCGCCTTGCGCAGACGGCGAATATGCACGTCGACGGTGCGCGGCTCGATATAGCTGTCCGGTCCCCAGACCGCGTCGAGGATCTGCTCGCGGCTGTACACCCGGCTCGGATTCTCCATGAAATGGCGCAATAGCCGGAATTCCGTCGGACCGAGATGAATCTCGCGGCCGCCGCGGCTCACCCGATAGGCGGCGAGGTCGATGCGCACGTCGGCAAAGCTGAGCTCGTCGGCGTCCGTCGCCGGGCGACTGCGTCGCAGCACGGCCCGGATCCGGGCGATCAGCTCCTTGGGTGAGAACGGCTTGGTGACATAGTCGTCGGCGCCGGTGTCGAGGCCGCGCAGGCGGTCCTCTTCTTCCGCCCGGGCGGTGAGCATGATCACCGGCAGGCGCGCCGTTTCCTTGCCACGGCGCAGCCGCCGGCAGACCTCCAGGCCGGAGACCTTGGGGATCATCCAGTCCAGCACCACCAGGTCAGGCAGCCGTTCCGCCACCATCAGCAGGGCCTCGTCACCATCCAGCGCCGCCCGCACCTCGAACCCGGCCTTCTCGAGGTTGTAGGACAGCATGGTGACAAGCGGGGCTTCGTCCTCGACCAGCAGGATCGATGGCTTCATCACTTACTGCTGCCTCCGTTTGTGGTCGCGATCTCCTCGTCCGGCGCCTTGACCAGGGGGGGTTCGTCGCCCTTCGGCCGCTCGTCGTCGATCCGTGTGCCTTCGACCATGAAGTGGATGTACTCGGCAATGTTGGTCGCCAGGTCGCCGATCCGCTCCAGGTTCTTGGCGATGAACAGCAGATGGGTACCAACGGTGATGGTCCGCGGATCCTCCATCATGTAGGTCAGCAACTCGCGGAACAGGCTGTTGTAAAGCTCGTCCACCTCGGCGTCGCGCTGCCAGACGCTGACCGCCTTGTCGACGTCGCGCTCGGCATAGGCGTCGAGCACTTCCTTGAAACGCTGGCGCACCAGGGTGGCCATGCGGACAATGCCGTAGACAGTCGGCAGCGGCGGGTGCTGGCTCAGCACGATGGCGCGCTTGGCGACGTTCTTGGCATAGTCGCCGATGCGCTCGATATCGCCGGACATGCGCAATCCGGTCAGCACCGTGCGCAGGTCGACAGCCATCGGCTGACGCAGCGCGAACAGTCGGGTCACCTGGGCATCGATCTGCAGATCCAGGTCGTCGATCTGCTTGTCGGCTTCGATCACCCGCTCCGCCAGGCGGCCGTCCCGCTTGGACACGGCGTCGATCGCCGAGGCGAGCTGGGTTTCGGCCATGCCGCCCATGCGCATCAACGTCACCGTCAGCGCCTTCAACTCGTCGTCGAAGGAATGAACGATGTGCTCGCCGGATTGCATCGTATCGGCCATGGTTCGCGATCTCCGTCAGCCGGCTCAGCCGAAGCGGCCGGTGATGTAGTCCTGGGTGCGGTTGTCGTGCGGATTGGTGAAGATCTGCTCGGTCTCGCCGGTCTCCACCAGAACGCCGAGATGGAAGAAGGCGGTGCGCTGCGACACCCGCGCCGCCTGCTGCATGGAATGGGTGACGATGACGATGGTGTAGTTCTGCCGCAGTTCGTCGATCAGCTCTTCGATCCGGGCGGTGGCGATCGGATCGAGCGCCGAGCAGGGCTCGTCCATCAACACCACTTCCGGATTGACGGCGATCGCGCGGGCGATGCACAGGCGCTGCTGCTGGCCGCCGGAAAGGCCAGTGCCCGGCGTCTCCAGGCGGTCCTTCACCTCGTCCCACAGTCCGGCCCGTCGCAGGCTACCCTGCACGATCTCGTCGAGATCCGCCTTGCTGGCGGCAAGGCCGTGGATCCGGGGCCCGTAGGCGACGTTGTCATAAATCGACTTGGGAAACGGGTTCGGCTTCTGGAACACCATGCCCACCCGCGCGCGCAGCAGCACGGGATCGAGATCGCCGGCATAGATGTCTTCGCCATCGATCAGGATGCTGCCGGCGACGCGGCAACCCTCGATGACATCGTTCATCCGGTTGAGACAGCGGATGAAGGTGCTCTTGCCGCAGCCGGAAGGGCCGATCAGCGCGGTGACGTGGTTCTCCAGGATATCGAGATCGACATCGAACAGCGCCTGCTTGTCGCCGTAGTGGACGTTCACCGACCTTGCCAGCATCTTCTGCGGCACAATTGCCGCGGCCGCCTCGTCTCGTGTGTCTTCCGCAACCGACATGTCTGTCGTCCCTACCATTTGCGTTCAAACTTCTGGCGCAGAATGACCGCGGCCAGATTCATTGCGATCAGGAAGGCGAGGAGCACCAGGATCGCGGCCGACGTGCGCTCGACGAAGGCGCGCTCCGGACTATCGGCCCAGATGTAGATCTGCACCGGCAGAACTGTCGCAGGGTCGGTGACACCGCCGGGTACGTCGACGATGAAAGCAACCATGCCGATCATCAGCAACGGCGCGGATTCCCCCAGCGCACGCGCCATGCCAATGATCGCCCCGGTCAGCACACCCGGCATGGCTAACGGCAGCACGTGATGTGTCACCACCTGCATGCGGCTGGCGCCGACGCCGAAGGCTGCTTCACGGATCGAAGGCGGCACCGCCTTGAATGCCGCCCGGGAGACGATGATGATCGTCGGCAACGTCATCAACGCCAGCACCAGGCCACCGACCACAGGGGCCGAGCGCGGCAGGCCAAAGAAGTTCAGGAACACCGCCAGGCCGAGCAGACCGAACACGATCGAAGGCACCGCAGCCAGGTTGTTGATGTTGACCTCGATGATCTCGGTCCAGCGGGTCTTTGGCGCAAACTCCTCCAAGTAGACGGCCGCCATCACCCCGATCGGAAATGCCAGTACCAGGGTTACGAGTAGCGTCAGGAACGACCCGACCACGGCGCCCCAGATGCCGGCCAGCTCGGGTTCACGGGAGTCGCCGCCGGTGAAGAAGCGCGTGTTGAAGCGCCGCTCTATAGCGCCGTCGGCTTGCAGCCGATCGAGCCAGGTGAGCTGGCGGTCATTGAGCCGGCGCCGGCTCTCGTCGGTCTGCCGGTCAATGAAGCCTTTCATGAACATGTCGACATCGTCGGAGGCCGGCAGCCAGATCCGAATTGAGCTGCCGACGCGATCGGGCTGCTGCAACACGGCCTGACGCAGTTCGAAGGCCGCACCGTTGCTGATCAGGCGATAGAGTTGGCGTTTCTCGCGACGACCCTTCGCTTCCGGGAATGCCTCACGCAGGCTCTTCTTCACCAAGCCACCGTAGTCGGCGCGGCCCAACACCTCAGGATCGCCAGTACCCTGCGGATCGAGCACAGACGGGTCGAGGTCGACCTCAAGCCGCAATTCGGTTTGCAGAAAGGCCGAATAGCCGCGCGCGGCAATGGAAACGAAAAGCAGAGCGAGAAAGAACAACGCCATGACGACGGCGATGAGGCCGTAGATGCGGAAGCGCCGTTCTGCCGCCTGCCGCTTGGCCAGCCGGCTACGGATGACATCGGACGTGGCGAAGCGCCCGGTCGCCAGTTGCACGCTCTCAGTCATACTTTTCCCGGTACTTCTTGACGATCTGCAGCGCGGCAACGTTGAGCAGCAGCGTGAGCGCGAACAGTGTCAGGCCGAGCGCAAAGGCCGCCAGGGTCTTGGCGCTGTCGAACTCCTGGTCGCCGACCAGCAGGGTGACAATCTGCACCGTCACCGTCGTGACCGCCTGCAGCGGGTTGATGGTGAGATTTGCCGCCAAACCTACAGCCATCACCACGATCATGGTCTCGCCGATCGCCCGCGATACCGCCAGCAGGATGCTGCCGACAATGCCCGGCAACGCCGCCGGCAGGATCACCTGCCGGATCGTCTCGGACTGGGTCGCACCCAGACCATAAGAGCCCTCCCGCAGGCTTTGCGGCACAGCCGTGATGACGTCGTCCGACAAGCTGGAGACGAATGGGATTATCATGATGCCCATGACCAGACCGGCGGCCAGAGCGCTCTCGCTGGCCACGTCCAGTCCCAGCACACCGCCCCATTCGCGGACGAACGGCGCGACCGTCAGGGCGGCGAAAAAGCCATAGACCACGGTCGGGATCCCGGCGAGGATCTCCAAGGCCGGCTTCGCCACGGCGCGAAATCGAGGCGCCGCATATTCGGCCACGTAGATGGCGCTCAGCAGCCCGATCGGCACGGCCACACACATGGCGATGAAGCTGATCAACATGGTGCCGGCGATCAGCGGGATCACCCCGAACGTGCCCTCTGCCGCCACCTGGTCGGCACGGATTGCCGTTTGCGGGCTCCACTCCAAGCCGAAGAAGAACGCGAACGGCGATATCTTCTCGAAGAACAGGATCGCCTCGAACAGCAGCGACAGGACAATCCCGGCCGTGGTGAAGATCGCCACCAACGAGGCCACGATCAGCAGCGCCATGATCACCCGTTCAACCCGGTTGCGGGCTCTCAGCCGCGGCGATACCCGGCGCCAGCCGACGGCCAGGCCGGCAATGGCAATGGCAAGCACCACGACGGCCATGGCGACGACACCCGTCGCTTGCAGGCGATTGAAGTGCGCTGCCGCATCGCGCACAAGCGGATCGGGTTCCTGTCGCACGACGCCGCCAGCGGCGAGGTTCTTGATGTCGCTCATCAGCAGCGACAGCCGGTCCGCGCCAAGGCTCTGTACCTCAGGCGGCAAACCAGCGATGACCAATCGGTCGGTCACGCTGCCCTGGGTAGCGAGCCAGATGCCCAGCAACAACAGCGCCGGCAAGCCACACCACAACGCAACATAGGCGCCGTAGTAGCTCGGCAGCGAATGCATGTCGCGGACGCGATGACCGGCCAGACCGAGGACGCGGGCCCGGCCCAGCCGATAACCCCAGATGGTCAGCAGGGCGAGGACGACGACCACGGCCAAGCTTGTCATGCGGGGGCTTCCCTGGGCTTAAACTCGGGCTGAATGACGCATTGCGGCAATCGGCACCGAGGTCGAAACAAACAGCGAGCGGGTGAGGAATGCAATCCGCAGGCTGTTCGGCACCGGCAGCCAAGGCCACCGGTGCCAAACCATCGTCACATGTTCAGGTTCTGCAGTGCCATGGCGCCATCACGGACCTTCTTGCGGTCCGTGACGGACAGCGGGATCAGCCCCTTGTCGAGCAAGTAGCCGTCCTCGCCCCAAGCCTTGTCGCTGGTGAACTCGGTCACAAACTCCTTGATGCCGGGGATCACGCCGACGTGGGCCTTCTTGACATAGAAGTACAGCGAGCGAGACACCGGGTAGTCGCCCGACGAGATCAGCTCGAACTCCGGCAAGACGCTGTCGACCCTTGAGCCCTGCAACCGATCCGCGTTCTGGTCCAGGAAGGAGAAGCCGAACACGCCGTAGGCGTCCGGGTTGGCTTCGAGCTTCTGTACGATCAGGTTGTCGTTCTCGCCGGCCTCGACATAGGCGCCATCCTCGCGCACCGAGTGGCAGATTGCCTTGTAGCGCTTCTTGTCCTGCTTCTTCATCGCCTTGATGTCGGGGAAGGCCTTGCAGCCGCCTTCCAGGGCCAGCTCGGCGAAAGCATCTCGCGTCCCCGATGTCGGCGGCGGGCCGAGGACCTCAATTTTCGTTGACGGCAGCGACGGATCGATCTCGTTCCACGTCTTGTGGGGATTCGGCATCAGCTTACCGTCCGGACCCGGCACGTCCTTGGCCAGCGCCAGGAACAGCTGCTTGCGGGTGATCTGCATCTGCGGCGCCTTGCGCGAGTTGGCCAGGACGATGCCGTCAAAACCGATCTTCACCTCGACGATGTCGGTGACGCCGTTTTTCGCGCAGCGCTCGACCTCGGAACTCTTGATCCGCCGCGAGGCATTGGTGATGTCCGGATGCTCGGTGCCGACGCCATTGCAGAACAGCTTCAGCCCGCCGCCCGAGCCCGTGCTCTCCACCACCGGGGTCTTGAAACCGGCAGTGCGGCCAAACTCTTCCGCCACGGCGGTGGAAAACGGAAATACGGTGGACGAGCCGACGATGCGGATCTGATCGCGTGCCTCGGCGGCAGTGACCGCCAGCAGCGACGCGACCGCGACCGTCGCGGTCCCCAGGACCGAAAGTCTTGTTTTCAAAGGGATCTCCCTCGGATCTAACGATGTTGCACTGGCCAACGCCGGGCCATCCGGGCGGCCGGATAGTGGCCCGATTAGGCGACCCTTCGGCGACCTTATTATGAAACTTATGTTTCAGCTTGATGACACTCTGGCCCGGTCCGTCATACCGGCAGAAACACCGTGAATGTAGCGCCGTTGGCCGGTGTCGAGTCGATCGTCAGAACCCCCTGGTGGCGGTTGACGATGTGCTTGACGATCGCCAGCCCGAGACCGGTGCCGCCCAGTTCGCGGCTGCGGCCGGTGTCGACGCGATAGAACCGTTCGGTCAGCCTGGGGATGTGCTCCGGCGGAATCCCCGGTCCATCATCCTGCACCGCGATCCGCACCGCGGCGCCCGGCGGCCCCGGCGCGGGCATCGCCGGCGCGACGTCGGCGCTGACGTCGACCCGACCGCCGCCATACCGCACCGCGTTGGTCAGCAGGTTCTGCAACACCTGCTCCAGCTCGCTGTCGTCGCCGACCACCGCCGGCAGGGCGTCGTCTATCTTCAGCTCGATCTCGGCGCGCGCCGCATCGGGGCCGGCCCGGACGGTGTTGTGCACCCGCCGCAGCACCAGGGCGATGTCGACCTTCTCCACCGGCGGCGTGTGCTCGTTGATCTCGATCCGCGACAGCGACAGCAGATCGTCGACCAGCGTGGTCATGCGGTTGGCCTGCTGCGCCATCATCTCCAGGAAACCCGCCTGCGCGTCGGGGTCGTCGCGGGCAGGACCCTGTAGGGTCTCGATGCAGCCGGCAATGGTCGCCAGCGGCGTGCGGATCTCGTGGCTGGCGTTGGCGACGAAATCGACCCGCATACGCTCGCTGCGGCGCATCTCGGTGAAGTCCTTGAGCACGACGATGACGCTGGCGTCGGCGCCGATCTCGTCGGTGACGACGACCTGGCAGACGAAGAAGCGCTCGACCTCGGCGGCCAGGGTGAATTCGACGTTCTCCTCGCCACCATGCTCAAGGACGTGGTCGACCGCCTCCAACAGCGCCGGATCTCGGATCGCCACGGCCAGGTCACGGCCCGCGGCACCGACGCCGAACAGCGCTGCGGCGGCGCGGTTCAGGCGGGTGATCTGGCGCCGCCGGTCCAACAGCAGCACCGGATCGGGCAATGCCTCGAACACCCGTTCCGACAGCCGGCTGGCCCGCTGCAGCTGCTCTTCCATCTGGCCGATGCGGCGGCTGGCGTGGCGCAGCGCCGCCGCCAGCGTCTCGCCGCCGGCGCGTCGGCCGAGATCGGGCGGCACTGTTCGCTCGCCCTCCGGCAGGCGCAACAGAAAGTCGCTGACGGCGCTTAGATCGGCGAGCGGCCGGTACAACACGACCGCCAGTCCGACCGCAGTGGCGGCCCACAGCACCGCCACCGGGGCCAGTTCGAGCCAGCCGGCCCAGACCAGCAGCAACCCCGCCGCGACCAGCGGCGCCGACAACAGCAGGGCAATGCCGATCGGACGAAGCCGCCGCATGACGTCGATATCAGCTCCGTGCGGCCTCGTGCGCCGCGAGCGCCGCCAGATCGACCAGTTCGGAGACGGTGGCTCCCATGTTGGCGATCTGCACCGGCTTGGACAGTCCCACCAGGATCGGCCCGATCACGGTGCTGCGGCCGAGTTCCTGCATCAGCTTGGCTGAGATGTTGGCAGAGTGGAGCGCCGGCATGATCAGCACGTTGGCCGGTCCCGACAGGCGCGAAAACGGATACAGCCGCTGCAGGTCCGGGTTCAGGGCGACGTCGGCCGACATCTCGCCGTCGTACTCGAAGTCGGTGACCCGTGAATCGAGCATCGCCACCGCCTCGCGGATGCGCTCGGCGGTGGCCCACAGCGGGTTGCCGAAATTGGAATAGGACAGCATCGCCACCCGCGGTTCATGGCCCAGCCGGCGGGCCACTTCCGCCGTCTGCACGGCAATGTCGGCCATCTCCACGGCGCTGGGCAGCTCATGCACCGTGGTGTCGGCGACGAACACGGTGCGTCCGCGGGTCAGCACGATGGCCAGGCCAAACACGCGGCGCGCCGGCTGCGGATCGATCACCCGGCGCACCTCGTCGAACGACACGGTGTAGCTGCGCGTCAGGCCGGTGACCATGGCATCGGCGTCGCCCAGCGCCAGCATGCAGGCGCCATAGATGTTGCGATCCTGGTTCACCATCCGCTGACAGTCGCGATAGAGGTAGCCCCGGCGCTGCAGCCGCCGATAGAGGAAGTCCGTGAAGCGCTCGTTGTCCGGCTGGCTCAGGCGGGCGTTGAGGATCTCGACCCCCTCCAGGGTGCCGTAGCCCAGGCGGTCGACGGTTTCCTGGATACGCGCCTCGCGGCCGATCAGCACCGGCGTGCCATAGCCCGCGTCGCGATAGCCGACGGCGGCGCGGATCGCCCGCTCTTCCTCGCCTTCGGCGAAGACCACGCGCTTGGACTCGGCCCGGACCTGGTCGAAGATCAGCTGCAGGGTGCCGGCGGTGGGGTCGCGGCGGCGGCGCAGCTCGAGCTTGTAGGCATCGACGTCGTCGATCTTGCGCTGAGCCACGCCTGTCTCTTCCGCCGCCCGGGCGACGGCCGGCGGCACATGGCTGATCAGCCGCGGGTCGAACGGCGCCGGGATGATGTACTCCGGGCCATAGCGCAGGCCGGTGTTGCCGTAGGCTTCGGCGACCTCGTCAGGCACGTCCTCGCGCGCCAGCTCGGCCAACGCCCGGGCCGCCGCCACCTTCATCTCGTCATTGATCGTGGTCGCCCGCACGTCCAAAGCGCCGCGGAAGATGTACGGAAAACCAAGCACGTTGTTGACCTGGTTGGGATAGTCGGACCGCCCGGTGGCGACGATGGCGTCGCCGCGCACCTCGGCGACCTCTTCGGGCGTGACCTCCGGATCGGGGTTGGCCATGGCGAAGATGATCGGCTGCGAGGCCATGCTGGCGACCATCTCCCGGCTCACCGCACCCTTGACCGACAGGCCGAAGAACACGTCGGCGCCGCGCATCGCCTCTTCCAGGCTGCGCAGGTCGGTGGCCGCGGCATGCGCCGACTTCCACTGGTTCATGCCGTCCTCGCGGCCCTGGTAGATCACCCCGCGGGTATCGCACAGCAGCACGTTGCCGGCCGGCATGCCCATGCTCTTGACCAGTTCGACGCAGGCGATGCCGGCGGCGCCGGCGCCGTTGACCACCAGCCGCGTGTCGGCCATGTCGCGGCCGGTCAGGTCGAGCGCGTTGAGCAGACCGGCGGCGGCGATGATCGCGGTGCCGTGCTGGTCGTCGTGGAACACGGGAATGTCCAGCAGCTCGCGCAGCCGCTGCTCGATGACGAAGCAATCCGGCGCCTTGATGTCCTCCAGGTTGATGCCGCCGAAGCTCTTGCCGAGATAGCGCACGCAGTTGATGACGTCGTCGACGTCTTCGCTGTCGACCTCGATGTCGATGGAATCGACATCGGCAAAACGCTTGAACAGCACCGCCTTGCCTTCCATCACAGGCTTGCCCGCCAGCGCGCCGATGTTGCCGAGGCCGAGAACCGCGGTGCCGTTGGAGATCACCGCCACCAGGTTGCCCTTGGTGGTGTAGTCGTAGGCCAGGGCGGGATCGCGGGCGATCTCCAGGCAGGGCGCGGCGACACCTGGCGAATAGGCCAGGCTGAGGTCGCGCTGGGTTGCCATCGGCTTGGTCGGCGAGATCGACAGCTTGCCCGGCCGGCCCTCGACATGGAAGCGCAGCGCCTCCTCGTTACGGTAGGTATTTGCCATCAACCACCTGTTCCCGCCGCCGGCGTCCGGCCGCATCGATATGCCACGACTGCCATGAAAAGCCGATGATACTGCGCCGCGGCGGCGGCGAACATAGCACGGCCCGGCCGACAAACACCCCGGTCGATCGCTGCCCTGCCGCAGCCGCATGGCTTTCGTGTTAACGTCGCGGCCATGTCCGAGCCGGCCCGACCCGAGACCACGGCCAAGCCCAGATCGCCCGCGATGACGCCGATGATGGCCCAGTATCTGGCGATCAAGGCCGAGCATCCCGATTGCCTGCTGTTCTATCGCATGGGCGACTTCTACGAGTTGTTTTTCGACGATGCGGTGCAGGCCGCCGCCGCGCTCGACATCACCCTGACCAAGCGCGGCAAGCACCTGGGCGAGGACATCGCCATGTGCGGCGTCCCGGTGCATGCGGCCGATGGCTATCTGGCGCGGCTGATCCGCCGCGGCTTCCGGGTCGCGGTGTGCGAGCAGACAGAGGACCCGGCCGCGGCGCGCAAGCGCGGCGGCAAGGCCGTGGTGCAGCGCGCCGTGGTCCGCCTGGTCACCCCCGGCACGCTGACCGAGGACAGCCTGCTCGAAGCCCGCGTCAACAACTACCTGGCTGCCTTGGCCCGGGCACAGGAACACTACGCCCTGGCCTGGCTGGACATGTCGACCGGCGACTTCGCCGTCATGGTGCTAGGCGCCGGCGAGATCGCCGGCGAGTTGGCCCGGCTGCAGCCCGGCGAACTGTTGCTGTCCGAAGCGTTGACGGCAGAGCTCGGCCTGCGCGCGCTGCTCGACGACTGGCGTGAACGGCTGACCCCGCTGCCCGCCCCGCGCTTCGACTCCACGGGCGGCGAGCGGCGGCTGAAGGAACGCTTCAACGTCGCCGCGCTGGACGCGTTCGGCAGCTTCAACCGGGCCGAGCTGGCCGCCTGCGGTGCCCTGGTCGACTATGTCGCCCTGACCCAGGTCGGCCGGGTGCCGCGCCTGGAACCGCCGCGGCAGCTGGCGGCCACGGCGGTGATGCGGATCGACGCCGCCACCCGCCGCAACCTGGAACTGACCGCCAGTCTCAGCGGCGAACGCGGCGGCAGCCTGCTGGAGACGATCGACCAGACCGTGAGCGCCGCCGGTGCGCGCCTCCTGGCGGCCCGGCTGGCCGCGCCGCTGACCGACCCGGCGGCGATCGCCGGTCGCCTCGACATGGTGCAGTACTTCGTTGACGGCGAACGCCTGCGCGAGGACCTGCGCGACAGCCTGCGCCGGGCGCCGGACATGGAACGGGCGCTGTCGCGGCTGTCGCTCGAACGTGGCGGCCCGCGCGACCTGGCGGCGATCCGCGATGGCCTGGCCACGGCAGAAGCGCTTGGCCGCACGCTGGGCGATACCGGTCTGCCGCTGCCGCCCGAAGGCATCGTTGCCGCGATCGCCGGCCTGGGCCGGCACACGGCGCTGGTCGACGAGTTGAGCCGCGCCTTGGCGACGGAGCTGCCGCTGCAGACCCGTGACGGCGGCTTCATCGCCGCCGGTTACGTGCCCGAACTGGACGAGCTCCGACGCCTGCGCGACGAGAACCGTCAGGTGATCGCCGGCCTGGAAGCCGAGTACCGGGCCGAGACCGGCATCGATGCGCTCAAGGTCCGACACAACCAGATGCTGGGCTATTTCATCGAAGTGCCGGCACGCCGCGCCGAGGCGTTGCTGCAGCCGCCGCTCAACGCCGGCTTCATGCACCGCCAGACCATGGCCAACGCCATGCGCTTCGGCACCGTGCGCCTGGGCGAGCTGGAGCGGCGCATCGCCGAAGCCGCCGACCGGGCGCTGGCGATGGAACAGCAGCTGTTCGCCGGGCTGAGCCGGCAGGTGCTGGAACTGGCCGAGCCGGTCTCGCAGGCCGCTGCCGCCCTGGCCGCCCTCGACGTCGCCGCCGCCAACGCCGAGCTGGCGGTGCGGCGGCGCTATTGCCGGCCGCTGGTCGACGACAGCGCCGCCTTCGTCGTGTCCGGCGGCCGCCATCCGGTGGTCGAGGCGGCGCTGGAACGACGGGAAGAAGGCGCGTTCGTCGCCAACGACTGCGACCTGGGCACGGCGCAGCGCCTGTGGCTGCTGACCGGCCCGAACATGGCCGGCAAGAGCACCTTCCTGCGGCAGAACGCACTGCTTGCGGTGCTGGCGCAGACCGGCGCCTACGTCCCCGCCGACAGCGCCCATATCGGCGCCGTCGACCGGCTGTTCAGCCGCGTCGGCGCCGCCGACGATCTGGCCCGCGGCCGCTCGACTTTCATGGTCGAGATGGTCGAGACGGCAGCGATCCTGAACCAGGCCGGTCCCCGGGCACTGGTGATCCTGGACGAGATCGGCCGCGGCACGGCGACCTATGACGGCCTGTCGATCGCCTGGGCCGCAGTCGAGCATTTGCACGAGGTCAACCGCTGTCGCGCCCTGTTCGCCACCCACTACCACGAGCTGACGGCGCTCGCGGCCAAGCTGGACCGGCTGCACGCGGCGACTATGCGGGTCAAGGAGTGGCAGGGCGAGGTGGTGTTCCTGCATGAAGTGGCGCCGGGCGCGGCCGACCGCTCCTATGGCATCCAGGTCGCCCGCCTGGCCGGCCTGCCACCGGCGGTGGTGAGCCGGGCCGAAGCGGTGCTGGCGGCGCTGGAAGCCGGCGAGACCTCGGGTGGCGATGCCGCCGCCCGCCTGGCCGACGACCTGCCCCTGTTCGCGGCAACGCGGCCGAAAGGCGCGACGAGTGCAGCCGCGGCCGAACCATCGGCGCTGGAAGCGGCCCTAGCCAACGCCTTGCCCGACGAGCTCAGCCCGCGCGAAGCGCTTGACCTGCTCTACCGGCTGAAAAGGCTGGCAGAGGACGGCGGTCCCGGGACCGCCTGAGCCAATGCGGCCAGGCGCTACGTTTTGTGCCTCGGCTTGATGTCCCAGCTGTCGAAGATGAGGTCGCGGCAGCGATGCGCGACATCCAAAGACATCAGCTCCAGTTCCGTCATCGGCAGCTGCGCCGCCGACCTCATTTCGTTCAGCTTTCTGCCGAACAAGACCATCTGCTGCTCTACCGGCCCCGCCTCATCCTCGCCGATCGGCTGCTCGACAACGGATAGCGGACCCCAATACAGAGTCCAGAAGCCCGCATAGGCATCGTCCCAGGTCTCCTGGTCCGTCGTCGTGGCCAGGGTTGCCGTCACCTCGCTGGCCGCGAAACACAGTTCCATCTGCCGTTCCAGAAACGGCTTGCGCGCTTCCAGTTGCGCTGCCTGGGCCCTGTGCTGGCTGTCGTCCCGGAACTGCAGAATACCAAGACCGATGGTGATCGCACCGATCAGGGCGGAAATGATGATGTCCCATCTCATGGCTGTGAGCTCCAGAGTTGCGGTCCCGGGCCTTGCGAGTCGGCTGGACCCGCAACCCGGGTGCTTCACCATGATGCCATAGGTCGCCGCGCCAACGCCCCGGCGGCTGAAAGCGGTTCCGGCTGCACCTGAAGTTCAGGACGTCACTTCGGTGGCGATCTCGTCCGTGGCGGCGTCGAGCCGGCCGCTGCAGCGCACCCGTGCGGTATCGCCGCCGACGGTATCGAGCGCCTCGGCGCTCAGGGTGATCTCGAGCTCGACCATGTCCAGGAGCTTGCGGCCGACGTCCTCGAACCGGTTGGCCCAGTAGTGTCCCTTGGGCAGGAAGGCATTGAGCAGGTACCAGCCGGCGGCGTCAGGACCTTGCGGTGCGGTCTCGGTCAGGGTGCCGACGATGTCGGTGAAGGCGGCGGTGCACATCTGCCGGGTGCGCTCCTGCGGCGGCACCACGGTGGTGACGAACACCGTCACCCGGTCGTTGCGCCAGTCATAGATCGAGCCGGTCCGGGGCTCGGACCGGGCCCGGTAGCGCAGGCTGCGCTTGGCCGCCAGGGCGATGTCACGGTCGAGCTGGGTCAGGCCCCAGTCGAACAGGGTCATCGGTTCGGCCATCAACTGGCGCAGCACGCTTGGCTCCGCTGCGCGCGCCGCGGGTGCCAGCATGATCAGAGCCGCGAGACAGACCAACCAGCGCATGCCACACCCCTGTTGCGAGTCGACATGGCGATGCTAGCACGCCGGCGACGACAGAACGGTGCGGTGATGTGGCCAGGCAGCCCCAGCCGGCTCAGATCGCCGTCAATCCGCCATCGACGACCAGTTCGGCCCCGGTGACGTAGGCGGCCTCGTCCGAGGCCAGGAACAGGATGCAGTTGGCGACATGCTCGGCCACGCCGAGTTCGCCGACCGGCACCATCTGCCGGCGTGCCGCCTTGTTGGCCTCGACGTCGGCGCCGTCCAGGCCCATGACCTGGGTGCCCATGTCGGTGTCGATCAGTCCCGGATGCACCGAGTTGCAGCGGATGCCATAGCCGGCACGGGCGCAATAGACCGCCACCGATTTGGTGAGCTGGCGCACCGCGCCCTTGCTGGCGCCATAGGCGAACAGGTGTGGCGTACCGATCAGGCCGGCGACCGAAGACAGATTGACGATCGCACCACCGGACTGCTTCATCGCCTCGACGCCGTGCCGGCAGCCGAGGTAGACGCCATCGACGTTGACCGCCTGCACCGCCCGCCATTGCGACATCTCGGTATTCTCGACGTTCTGGCTGTTCTCAGTGGCCAGGATCCCGGCATTGTTGACCAGGATGTCGAGCCGGCTGTGGCGCGCCTGCACGTCGGCGATCACCCGCCGCCAATCCGCCTCGTCGCGCACGTCCTGGGCCAGGGCAAGGGCGTTGCCGCCAATCTCTTCTGCCGTGGCCCCGGCTTCCGCCGCCCGCAGGTCGGTCACCACCACTGCCGCGCCCTCGTCCGCCAGCCGCTTGGCCGTGGCCCGGCCGATCCCGCCGCCGCCCCCCGTCACCAGCGCCACCTTGCCGTCGATCCGTGCCATGGCCCTGCCTCCCTTTGGTTGTTGCCCGGCCAATGCTAGCCCGCATTTCTCGCCACGGTCACGGTCTCAGCGCCGCCCCATGCCGGGGGACAGACGACGGCAGGCCGATCGGCTATGCTGGCGGCCACGACGGCGCCGGCAACGGGCGCTGCCGGCCGGAAAACGCCCAGCAAGAGGGGAAAGACGCGCCATGACAAGCAATCTGTTCGATCTCGACGGCAAGGTGGCGGTGGTTACCGGGTCGACCAAGGGCATCGGCAAGGCCATTGCCCGGGCCCTGGCGGAGCACGGCGCCAAGGTGGTGGTGTCATCGCGCAAGGCGGATGCGGTGGCCGAGGTCGCCGATGCCTTCAAGGCCGACGGCCTGGACGTGATCGGCATCCCGGCTAATATTTCGCACCTGGAACAGATCGAAAGCCTGATCAACGAGACCCGCAAAGCCTTCGGGCGGATCGACATCCTGGTCTGCAATGCCGCCGTCAATCCCTACTACGGCTCGGCCCTGGACATCCCCGAGAGCGCCTTCGACAAGACCCTCGACGTCAACATCAAGTGCAACCTGTGGCTCTGCCAGCGGGTGATCCCCGAAATGCGCGAGCGCAAGGACGGGGTGATCATGATCGTCTCGTCGATCGGCGGCCTGCGCGGCAATCCGGTGATCGGCGCCTACTGCATCTCCAAGGCAGCCGACATGCAGCTTGCGCGCAACCTGGCGATCGAGTTCGGGCCCGACAACATCCGGGTCAACTGCATCGCCCCCGGCCTGGTCAAGACCGACTTCGCCCGGGCGCTCTACGAGAACCCCGAGATCGCGGCAAAGCGCACCGAGGGCACGCCGTTGCGCCGGCTCGGTGATCCTACGGACATCGCCGGCATCGCCGTCTACCTGGCCTCGAAGGCGGGCTCTTGGACCACCGGGCAGGCGATCTGCGTCGACGGCGGCGTCACTGCCGCCGGCGAAGGCTGACGCCGACCACTGAGGACGACAGAGACAGCGACGTGGACCAGGCCGCCAGCACAGCCGACAGGGTGACCGGACGACGGGCGATCGTCGACCGGCGCGCCCTACTCGATCAGGTGGCGGCCCTGACCGAGGACCATGCGGCGGATTCACCGGCCTTGCGCGCCGGCCTACTCGACATCCTCAAGACCGCACTGCAGAACGGCCGGGCCGAGATCCGCGCGCGCCTCAGCACCGGCGCCTCGGGCAACCAGGTGGTCCGGGCCAACGCCTTCCTTGTCGACCAGGTGATCCGGGTGGCGCACGATGTCGCCGTGTCGAGGGTCTATCCGCTGACCAACCCGACCGTCGGCGAACGCCTGTCGGTGGTCGCCGTCGGCGGCTACGGCCGGGGCGAGCTGGCGCCGCAGTCCGACATCGATCTGTTGTTCCTGATGCCCTACAAGCAGACGCCCTGGGGCGAGCAGGTGGTCGAATACCTGCTCTACATGCTGTGGGACCTGGGTCTTAAAGTCGGTCATTCGGTGCGCTCGGTCGACGAATGCGTGCGCCTGGCGCGCAAGGACCTGACCATCCGCACCGCCCTGCTCGAAGCGCGTTTTGTCTGGGGCGATCAGGCCCTGTACCTGGAACTGAAAGAGCGCTTCCAGCGTGACGTGGTCGCGGACAGCGGGCCGGAATTCGTCGAAGCCAAGCTGGCCGAACGCGACGAGCGGCACCGCCGCATGGGCGATTCTCGCTATGTGCTCGAGCCCAACATCAAGGACGGCAAGGGCGGCCTGCGCGATCTGCAGACGCTGTACTGGATCGCCAAATACCTCTACCAGGTCGAGGACGTGAAAGAGTTGGTCGACAAGGGTGTGCTGACCGCGCACGAGTACCGGCTGTTCTCGCGGGCGGAGAACTTCCTGCGCACCGTGCGCTGCCATCTGCACTACCTGACCGGCCGCGCCGACGATCGTCTGACATTCGATTTGCAGCCGGAGCTGGCCGAACGGCTGGGCTACGCCGAGCGCGCCGGCACCTCCGGCGTCGAGCGCTTCATGAAGCACTACTTCCTGGTCGCCAAGGACGTCGGCGATCTGACCCGGATCTTCTGCGCCGCCCTGGAGGAACAGCACCGGCGTCCCAAGGGGCTGCGCCTGCCCAAGCTGGGCCTGTTCCGGCGCGAGCTCGATGGCTTCCGCGTCGACGGCGACCGTATCAACCTGTTCGACGCCAACGACCTGCGGCAGGATCCGGTGAAGATGATCCGCCTGTTCCATGCCGCCCACGACCGCGACCTGGACATCCACCCGCATGCACTGCGCGCGATCACCCGCAACCTGTCGCTGATCAACGCCAAGCTGCGCCGCGATCCCGAAGCCAACCAGCTGTTCCTCGACCTGCTGTCCTCGCCGAAGAACCCCGAGACCGCCCTGCGGCGGATGAACGAAGCCGGTGTGTTCGGTCGTTTCGTGCCCGACTTCGGCCGGGTGGTGGCACAGATGCAGCACGACATGTACCACGTGTACACCGTCGACGAGCACACCATCCGCGCGATCGGCATCCTGGCGCGGATCGAGAACGGCGCCTATGCCGAGGACCACCCGCTGTCGGCCGAGATCATCAAGAAGATCAAGATGCGTCGGGTGCTCTATGTCGCGGTGCTGCTGCACGACATCGCCAAGGGACGCGGCGGCGACCACTCGGTGCTGGGCGAACAGGTGGCGCGGCAGCTGTGCCCGCGCCTGGGCCTGGACGAGACCGAGACCGAGACCGTGGCGTGGCTGGTCCGGTGGCACCTGGCCATGAGCGCGACGGCGTTCAAGCGCGACCTGGACGACCCGAAGACGGTCCAGGACTTCGTCGAACTGGTGCAGAGCCCTGAACGGTTGCGCCTGCTGCTGGTGCTGACGGTGGCCGACATCCGCGCCGTCGGTCCAAGCGTGTGGAACGGCTGGAAGGGCCAGTTGCTGCGCGAGCTGTACTACAAGGCAGAGGAGGCGATGCTCGGGGGCGAGGCCGCGCTTGGCCGCGAGCAGCGTGCCAAGGCCATGCAGGCGGCGCTGCGCGAACGCCTCGGCGACTGGCCGGAAGCGGACCTGCTGCGGCACTTCGAGCGCGCCGGCCCGTCGTTCTGGCTCGCCGCCGACCTGGACACCCACCAGCGCTGGGCCGAGTTGATGCGCGCCGGCGACGCGGAAGATCCGCCGTACTTCTTCGACACCAAGGTGCACGCCTTCCAGTCGGTCACCGAGGTCACGGTCTACACCGCCGACCATCCCGGCCTGTTCTCACGCCTGGCCGGAGCGATCAGTGTGTCCGGCGCCTCGATCGTCGATGCGCGGATCTTCACCACCAGCGACGGCATGGCCCTGGATGTGTTCTGGCTGCAGGACCTGCACGGCGCGCCGTTGGCAGAACGGCGCGATCTGGAGCGCCTGCGGCGGCGGATCGGCGACACGCTGCGCGGCGACATCCGGCTGTCCAAGGCATTGCCGGAGCGGCGCAGCGCGCTGCCGACAAGGGCCCGGCAGGTGTTCACGGTCGCCCCCCTGGTGATCATCGACAACGACGCCTCCAACACCCACACGGTGATCGAGGTCAACGGCCGCGACCGGCCGGCGCTGCTGCACGACCTGACCCGCGCCCTGTTCGAGCTGTCGCTGTCGATCTCGCACGCCCGCATCTCCACCTTCGGCGAACGCGCGGTCGACGTGTTCTACGTCAAGGATCTGTTCGGCCTGAAGGTCACCGGCGAGAGCAAGATGGAGAAGATCCGCAGCCGCCTGCACGAGGCGCTGCAGGAGAGCGAGCAGGATCGCCCGACGCAGGCGGCGGAGTAGACGACGCGCGCCGCCGCCAAAGCAGCGCGAAACCGGCAGGCCCGCGATGACACCGGCATTGCGCTGCCTTCCGCCGGCCATGGAATTCGGTTAAGCAGCCTCGCATGAGCCTGCTGCGCGCCTTCGCCACCGTCGGCAGCTACACCATGCTGAGCCGCGTGCTTGGCTTCGTGCGCGACATCATGATTGCAGCGGTGCTGGGCGCCGGGCCGGTGGCCGATGCCTTCTTCGTCGCCTTCAAGCTACCCAATTTCTTCCGCCGGCTGTTCGCCGAAGGCGCGTTCAACGCCGGCTTTGTGCCGCTGTTCTCCGGCCTGCTGACCACCCGCGGCCGGGCCGCGGCACAGGACTTTGCGGAACAGGCCCTGTCGGTGCTGCTGGTCACCCTGCTGCTGTTCGTCGGCCTGATGCAGCTTGCCATGCCATGGGTCATGACGGTCCTGGCACCCGGCTTCGTCGACGAGCCGGACAAGTTCGCGCTGGCGGTGCTGTTCACCCGCCTGACCTTTCCCTACCTGCTGTTCATCTCGCTGGTATCTCTGCTCGGCGGTGTGCTCAACTCGCTGGGCCGCTTCGCCGCCGTGGCGGCGACGCCGGTGCTGCTCAACGTCTCGCTGATTACCGCCCTGGCCCTGGTCGCCGAGCACCTGCAGAGCGCGGGCCATGCGCTGGCCTGGGCGGTGGCGGTGGCCGGCGCGGTGCAGTTCGTCTGGCTGATCGTGGCCTGCCGACGGGCCGGCATCCGCCTGCGCCTACCGCGGCCGCGGCTGACGGCCAAGGTGCGCGAGTTGTTGATGCTAATGCTGCCGGCCGCACTTGGCGCCGGCGTGGTCCAGGTCAACCTGGTGATCGACATCGTGCTCGCCTCGCTGTTGCCCGAAGGCTCCGTCTCCTACCTGTTCTATGCCGATCGCCTGAACCAGCTGCCGATCGGCGTGGTCGGCGTCGCCGTCGGCACCGCCCTGCTGCCGCTGCTGTCCCGCCTGGTCGCCGCGGATGATGCCCCGGGCGCGGCGGCAGCCTTGAATCGGGGGATCGAACTGACGCTGTTCCTGGCCCTGCCGGCGATGGCGGCGCTGCTGGTGGTGCCCGGCGAGATCATCGCCACCCTGTTCGAGCGTGGTGCGTTCGGGCCGGCGGAAAGCCGTGCCACCGCGCTGGCGCTGCTGGCCTATGCCGTCGGGCTGCCAGCCTATGTCCTGGTCAAGGTGCTGGGCCCGGCTTACTTCGCCCGGCGTGACACCCGCACGCCGGTGCTGATCGGCGCCGTGGCGATGGTCGTGAACGTGATCCTGAACCTGCTGCTGATGCAGGTCCTGCTGCACGCCGGCCTCGCCCTGGCGACGGCACTGGCGGCCTGGCTGAACGTGGCGCTGCTGGCCGAAGGTTTGCGCCGGCGCGGCCACCTGGCGGTCGATGCCAGGCTCCGCCAGCGACTTGCCCGTACACTGTTCAGCAGCGTGGCGATGGCGGCCGTGCTGTGGGGCCTGGCCCAGCTCATGGCACCGACCTTCGGCGCCGGCGAAGCCGCCCGGATCCCGGCGCTGGCGCTGCTGGTGCTGGCCGGGCTGGCCAGTTTCGCGGCCGCGGCACTGCTCAGCGGCGCGGTCAGCGCGGGCGAACTGCGCCGCCTGCTGGCACGCCGCCGCACGTCCGAAGCGGATGTCGGCTGAGGCCCGCGCGACGCGCTGGACCGGTGACGGCGGCGCAGGCATAGTGCGCCAAAATCAACGCATCGCACGTTCGGAGGACTAACGTCGCCATGAGCGAGAGCCAGGCCTTCTCCGGCCTCACTGTATTCGACGCCACGCAGGGCGTGGCCGGACCGCACGCCACGCTGCTGCTGGCCCAGCATGGTGCCAACGTCATCAAGCTGGAGCCGCTGGAAGGCGAATGGGGACGCACGCTGGGCAAGCTGTACGGCGACTTCTGCGCCACCTCGGTGGCCTTCAACCGCGGCAAGCGCTCGATCGCGCTCGATCTGAAGCACCCCGAAGGGCAGCGCGTCGCCCGCGCCCTGGCAGCCAAGGCCGATGTCGTGGTCGAGAGCTTCCGCCCCGGTGTCATGGGCCGCTTCGGTCTCGGCTATGACGACGTCAAGGCGGAAAATCCCGATGTGGTCTATCTATCCGTCACCGGGTTCGGCCAGGACGGGCCCTACAGCGACCTGCCGGTGACCGACTCGGTGATCCAGGCGTTTTCCGGCTGGATGTCGATCAACCGCGACGGCGATGGCACGCCGCAGCGCATCGGCATGATCGCGGTCGACGTGATGACCGGGCTGTATGCCTTCCAGGCCCTGTCGGCGGCGTTGATGCGCAAGTTCCGCTATGGTGGCGGCGGCTACATCGATTGCAGCCTGATGCAGTGCGCAGCGGCATTCCAGAGCTACAAGATCATGGAGCATCACCTCGAGCAGGGCGCGCCGCAGGTGCTGTACGTGCCCGTCGGCACCATGCGCACGGCCGACGGCTTCATCAACATCACCGCCATGCGCGACCGGCACTATGTCTCCCTGTGCCAGGTGTTGGGCCGGGAGGACCTGATCGACGATCCGCGCTTCAACAACCGCGACAAGCGGGTCGAACGCGAGGCCGAGCTGATGCCGATGATCCGGGCCGAGTTCGTGAAAAAGACCACGGCCGAATGGGCCGCGCTGCTGACCGAGGCCGGGGTGATGAATGCCCCGGTGGCGACCTATCAGGACTTCCTCGACGACCCGCACGTCAAGGCCGTGCACGGCTATGCCATGGTGGCCCACCAGAGCGTCGGCTCGCTGCCACTTGTCAACGTGCCCGGGCTGCCGCCGGTCGACAACGGCGAAGGCATCAACGAGGCGCCGCGGATCGGCCAGCAGACACGCCAGATCCTGCAGGAAGCGGGCTTCGCCGAAGCCGAGATCGACGCCCTGATCGCCAACTAGGCCGTGCGGGTCGCCGCTTAGCGGCGGGCGAGGCGGCAGCATGGACCCGGCGGCATTGCAGGACTGGCAGGCCGTCGTGGTGCAGGCGGTCGCGCATGTGCTTCGCCCGTTCTTTGCCTTCAACCAGCACAACTCGTTGCTGTTCTGGCCGTTCCTGCTATTGACGGTCGCCCTGTCGCTGCTGACCTTCGCCCTGGCCCAGCACTCCTTCCGCCGCGACTTCCTGAAGGAGTACCGGCAGAGCTATTTCACGCGGGCCGTCTGGGGCCACGCGTCGGCCAAGGCCGACTACCGCTTCTATCTCGTCAACGCCATCGTCTTCCCGTTGCTGTTCGCGCCGCTGATCGTGTCGGGGGCCTGGATCGGCCAGTTTCTGGCAGAAGGGTTGGCGGGGCTGTTCGGCCCGGGCGGCATGCTGGGCACCGGCGTCTGGGTCAACATCGCCTACACCATCGTCTTCTTCCTGGCCTACGACTTTGGCCGCTACCTCGGCCACTGGGTGCAGCACCGCTTCGACCTGCTGTGGCAGTTCCACAAGGTGCATCACTCGGCCGAGGTGCTGACGCCGTTCACCAACTTCCGCGCCCATCCGGTCGACCTGATCTGCATGCATTCGGCGCCGGCCCTGCTCACCGGCCTGGTGCAGGGCGTCTTCGCCTGGGCCAGCGACGGCAGCGGCTACTACCTGTTCTTCGGCCTGCACATCTTCGTCTTCGCCTACAACCTGGTGGCCAATCTGCGCCACAGCCACGTCTGGCTCAGCTACGGCCCGGTGCTCAGCCGGCTGCTGATCAGCCCGGCGCAGCACCAGATCCACCATTCCACCCAGCAGCGCCACTGGGGTCGCAACATTGGCTTCGCCTTGGCGATCTGGGATCGCCTGTTCGGCACGCTCTATGTGCCGGCCAGCCGCGAGCACTTCGAGATGGGGCTGGGCGACGGCAGCGAGGCGCAGTTCCACGGCGTCTGGCGCATGTATTGGCAGCCGGTGAAGGAGCTGTGGCAGCGTCGCCGACAGGGACCGCAAGCCATGGACCGGGGCCTGGGTCGCCCCGGTTGACGCTCTGAGGGCTTTGGGCGATAACGCCGCCGCCCGCTCGAGACGGCGGCGTTACCTTCTCCAGACAAGGCATGAGCACGGCGATGACCGCGAGCAAAGGCCGGATCTTCTCCGGCGTGCAGCCGACCGGCAACCTGCACCTGGGCAACTACCTGGGCGCGATCCGCAACTTCGTCCGCCTGCAGGACGACTATGACTGCATCTTCTGCGTCGTCGACCAGCATGCCATCACCGTCTGGCAGGAGCCGAAGGAACTGGCCGCCAATACCCGCGAGGTCGCCGCGGCCTACCTGGCCGCCGGCATCGACCCGCGCCGGCATATCATTCTCAACCAGAGCCAGGTCGCCGCGCACGCCCAACTGGCCTGGATCTTCAACTGTGTGGTGCGGATCGGCTGGCTCAACCGGATGACCCAGTTCAAGGAGAAGGCCGGCAAGCAGCGCGAGAACGAGTCGGCCGGCCTGTTCGTCTATCCCGCGCTGATGGCCGCCGACATCCTGCTCTACAAGGCCACGCACGTGCCGGTGGGCGAGGATCAGCGGCAGCATCTCGAGTTGACCCGGGACATCGCGCAGAAGTTCAACAACGACTTCGGCGTCGAGTGCTTCCCGCTGACGGAGCCGCTGATCCTGGGCGAAGCGACCCGGGTGATGAGCCTGCGCGACGGCACCAAGAAGATGTCGAAATCGGATCCGTCCGACTACTCGCGCATCACCCTGACCGACGGCCCGGACGAGATCGCGCAGAAGATCCGCAAGGCGCGCACGGATCCGCAACCGTTGCCGGACAAGGCGGACGGCTTCGACGGGCGGCCGGAGGCCGAGAATCTGGTGAACATCTATGCCGCTCTGGCAGAAAAGACCGTCGACGACGTGCTGCAGGAGTTCGCCGGCGCCCAGTTCTCCACCTTCAAGGGTGCGCTTACCGATCTGGCCGTCGCCTCGCTGGGCCCGGTCGGGGCGGAGATGCAGCGGTTGATGGCCGACCCTGCCTATGTCGACGACGTCCTGCGCGACGGTGCCGAACGTGCCGCGGCCCAGGCCGATGCCGTCCTGGCCGAGGTCTACGATGTCGTCGGCTTCCTCAACGTGCGTGGCCAGCACTGAGCGTCGGCACCGGTCGCCGGCGGCCGGCCGGTACTAGGCGGACGGTGCCGCCATCGCCGACGCGCTGTCGCGCGGACCGAGACAGTCCTCGATCGCATCGTGGTCGAGCGTTTCGGACGCCTCCAGCTTGGCGATCAGCCGTTCGATGTGCGGGCGCTGTGCCCGGATCACCTCAGCCGCGACGTCTTCGGCCGCATCGATCAGGTGGCGCACGGCTTCGTCGACCTGATGCGCCGTGCTGTCGGAGAAGTGCCTGGGCTGGGCGATCTCGCGGCCCAGGAAGGGATGCTCCTCGCTCTGCCGCAGATCGACGGGGCCGATCTCTTCCGACATGCCCCAGCGCGCGACCATCGCCCGGGCCAGCTGGGTCGCCTGGCGGATGTCGTCGTCGGCACCGGAAGAAACGTCGCCCAGCAACACCCGCTCTGCCGTACGGCCGCCCAGCAGCACCGCCAGACGGGCGCGCAGATAGCCTTCCGGCAGGGTGTGGCGCTCCTCCTCGGGGAGCATGTGGGTGCCGCCCAGGGCGCGGCCGCGGGGGATGATCGTCACCTTGTAGATGGGGTCCGCCTCGGCCAGGTAATGGGCCAGCGCGGTATGGCCGGACTCGTGCACGGCCAGGCGGTGCTTCTCTTCCGGCTCGATTGCCAGCTTGCGCACCATACCCATCATCACCTTGTCGCGCATCTCGTCGAAATGGCGCATCGTGATCGACTCCGCCCCTTCGCGCGCCGCCGCCATGGCTGCCTCGTTGACCAGGTTCTTCAGATCCGCGCCGGAGAAGCCGGGCGTCGCCGCGGCGATGGTGTCGACGTCGACGTCGGCAGCCACCGGTTTCTGACGTACGTGGACACGCAATATGGCCGCCCTGGCCTCGCGGTCGGGCATCTCCAGGGTGACGTGACGGTCAAAACGCCCCGGCCGCAGCAGCGCCGGGTCGAGCACATCCGGCCGGTTGGTCGCAGCCAGCACGATCACCGCTTCGTGGCCTTCGAATCCATCCATTTCGGCCAGGATCTGGTTCAACGTCTGCTCGCGCTCGTCGTGGCCACCGCCGAGGCCGGCGCCGCGGACACGGCCGACGGCGTCAAGCTCGTCGATGAAGATGATGCTGGGCGCCCGCTTCTTGGCTTCGGCGAACATCTTGCGCACCCGACTGGCGCCGACGCCGACGAACATCTCGATGAATTCCGAAGCCGAGATGTGAAAGAACGGCACCCCGGCCTCACCCGCCAGGGCCCGCGCCAGCAGCGTCTTGCCGGTGCCCGGCGGCCCCATCAGCAGCACGCCGCGCGGCGGCTCGGCACCGAGCCGCGTGTAGCGGTCGGGCTGGCGCAGGATGTCGACCAGCTCGGCGACCTCGCGCTTGGCGTTGTCCTGCCCGGCGACATCGGCGAACTTCACCTTCGGCGTGGTCTTGGCAACCGTGGTGGCGCTGCCGGCAAGGAAGTCGCCGACCCCGCGGCCGCCGACCCCGCCGGCAACGTTGCGATACATCCGGTTCCAGAAGAACAGATAGGCGGCCAGCAGACCGATCCAGAACAGACTGCGCCACAAGGCGCCGTTGCCGTTGCCGTCGCCGTCGCCGTCGCTTCGGCTGACCAGCGGCACGCCCTTCTGCTCGACCAGCGTCAGGAACTCCGGATCGCCGAACGCGGGCACGCTCGTGCGCACGCGGCTGGTGGCTTCGCCGCCCGGGCCCAATGGCATCGGCTCTTTCAGCTCTGCGGTCACGGCCTGGCCGCGCAGCTCGATCCGCGCCACCTTGCCGTCGTTCAGAGCCTGCTTCAGCTCGCTGTAGGCGATCTCGTAGCTGGCCTGGGGCTGGTTGCCGAAAAGATAGGACAGGGCCAGCAGGCCGATGACGACCGCCACGGCGAACGGCAGCCATTTCGGCAGACGTTCCATGCGTGTCTCGTTTGCTCCTGTTGCACGATCATATGCCACAATCCGGACTTGCCGTGGGGATTTCCGGCGAACCGCAATGGCCACCGCCTTGAAACAGCCGCGGCGGGACGCTTATGTGCACAGCGACGACGATTGCCGGGAGCAGGAAACCTTGGCCGAAAACCGCATAGGACAGATCGGTGCCGAGATGCGCCGACGCCTGCCGGGAGCGGTGCGCGTGCCGGCACGGCCCAGCTGGAAGCTCGTCGGCCTGCTGGTCCTCGCCTTCGTCCTGCTCTACTACCCGATCGGCATGGCGATTACGCACGCAATCGACGACGATGTCGGTTTCCAGGCACCACCGCAGATGCAGGCCGACGGCGGCAGCCGTGCCGTGGCGGTCGCGGCGGCACTGATCGACCGCGAGGTCAACCGGCATCGCTGGGTCGCCAACGATCCGTTCTTCCTGCCGTCGGCCGCGCTCGACAACATGCCCAACTTCCAGCAGGGCATCGTCTCGGCGCTGGCCCGCTTCGCCTTCGAGATGACCGACCAGATCGGCCGCGTGCGCGGCACCAGCCAGACCGATCCCGATCTGCAGAAGGCGGCGGGCGAATTGCAGTACCCGGGCGACGTCTGGGTCTTCGACTTCTCGACCTCGCTGGCACCGACCGTCACCTCAGAAGCGCGTTACCGCGCCGCGGCGCGCTCGCTGCTGGCGTACAACCAGCGGCTTGCCAACGGCGCCGCCGTGTTCGAGCGCCGGGCCGACAACCTGCTGGCGACACTGGACCGCCTTGCGCTCGATCTCGGCGCCTCGTCGGCGACCATCGAGAAGCATCTGGCCGAGAGCGGCGGGCTGATCGACACCGACGCCGATGACATCTTTTACGGCATCAAGGGTCAGGTCTACGCCTACCACCTGTTGCTGCGCGAGCTGCGCCAGGATTACGCCAACGTGATCTCCGAACGTGAGATCGACAACGTCTGGGACGATACCCTGGCGTCGCTGCGGGCCGCCGCCCGGCTGCAGCCCTGGGTGGTGGTGAACGGCGCCCCCGACGGCCAGTTCCTGCCCAGCCACCTGGCAGCGCAGGGCTTCTACCTGCTGCGTGCCCGCGCCAAGCTGCGCGAAATCACCAACATCCTGCTGAAATAGCCGTCCACCGACGCCGGCCCCCAAGCTTGCCGCCGGGGTCGCACGCTGGCACCATGAAGTCACTAAAGGGCTGGCGCATGAGCGACGTCGATCTTGAAAAGACACTGCCCAAACGGACCAAGTTCCTGGTGGTGGTGGACGAGACTCCTGAGTGCCGGCTGGCGCTGCGCTTCGCCTGTCGGCGCGCCGCCCGCACCCGAGGCGGCGTGGTCTTGCTCTACGTCATCGAACCGGCCGAGTTCCAGCACTGGATGGCGGTGGAGAACCTGATGAAGGAAGAGGCCCGCGAAGAGGCCGAACGCATACTGCAGGATCTGGCCACCGACGTGAACGAAGAGGCCGGCATCGTGCCGGAGTTCCGCATCCGCGAAGGCCGCAAGCAGGACGAGATCCTCGCCATGCTTGACGAAGACCCGGACATCCGGCTGCTGGTGCTGGGCGCATCGCCGGACAAGGAAGGCCCGGGTCCCCTGGTCTCGGCCCTGGCTGGCCAAATGGCCGGTTCGATGCGGGTGCCGATCACCGTGGTTCCCGGCAGCCTGACGATCGAAGAGATCGACGAAGTCACCTGACGCCACCGGCAGCGCGCAACGTGGCGCCGGCCGCGGCCCTGCCCTACCCTGACGTGGTTGCAGCCATGACCAGGGAGGCGAAAGCCATGACAAAGGAATGCGTGCACGTGCCCGGCATCAGCGAGGGCATCGTCAAGGCAGGGGTGCCATTGTCACCGGCGGTGAAGGCGGGGGACATGGTGTTCGTCTCCGGCATGCCGCCGATCGATCCGGACACCGGCGCGATCACCCGCGAGAGCATCGACGTGCAGACCGAGCGCGTGCTTGAGAACGTCAAGGCCTGTCTCGAAGCCGCCGGCAGTTCGCTCGACAAGGTGCTGAAATGCACCGTGTTCATTTCCAACGCGGGCTACTTCGACGCCGTGAATGCGATCTATGCGCGCTACTTCCCGCAGGATCCGCCGGCCCGCACCTTCGTCGCCGTCGGTTCCTGGCCGTGGGAGTTCGACATCGAGATCGAGTGTATTGCCCTGGCATAGCCCGGTATTATGCAAAATGTCCGCCGATTCGGGCGGCTGCCGTCGGCGAAACCCGAAGTCGGCCGCAGCTGGAGGACAGCGACATGGAACTGACCACCGATCTCACCTATCTCGCCTGGAGCGCGGCACTGTGTGCCGTGCTGTGGATGCCCTACGCCTTCGAGCGCATCTTCAACTGGGGCCTGGTCGACGCCGTCGGCTATCCGGAGAACCCGCCGGAGGCGGCGAAATGGGCCCAGCGCGCGCAGCGTGCGCATCTCAACATGGTGGAGAACCTGGCCGTGTTCGCGGCCCTGGTGCTGGTCGCGCATGCGGCCGGCGCTGCCAACGCGATGACGGCGCTGGGGGCGACGCTGTTCTTCTGGGGCCGGGTCGGCCATGCCGTGATCTTCATCATCGGCATCCCCTGGCTGCGCACGCTCGCCTTCTTCATCGCCTGGATCGGCTTGCTGCTGATCTTCCTGCAGATCATCACCTGAGCGACCGTTCAGCCGGTGCCCGGGCGGCGGTGCGGCGTTGCCGCCGCCGGGCTCGGCGATGACTGCACCCGGGTCCGACGCACAGCCTGCAATCAGCGACCCGGACTGCGTCGCCTTCCTGCAATGGGCGCTGCCGCGCCTGGGGTTGCGCTGGGCCGGCTACCGCAAGGTGCGCGGCACGTTGCGCAAGCGCCTGCGTCGGCGGCTGCGCCTCTTGGGCCTGGCCGATCTTGCCGCCTACCGGGCCCGGCTGGCCGCGCGGCCGGCGGAATGGCAGTGGCTGGAGGCGGCCTGCCGGATACCGATCTCGCGGTTCTTCCGCGACCGGCGGGTCTTCGAGCGGCTCGGCCAACAGGTGTTGCCGGCGCTTGCCCGTGCCGCGCAGGATGCCGGTCGCGACACCATCGACGCCTGGAGCGCGGGCTGCGCCTGCGGCGAAGAAGCCTACAGCCTCGCCGTTCTCTGGCGCCTCGGCCCCGGCCGGGACTGGCCGGGGTTGAAGCTGCACTGTCTCGCCACCGATGCCGATGCCGGTATGCTGGGGCGGGCCGCCGTCGCCTGCTATGGCGCGGGCTCGCTCAAGGATATCCCGCCGCCCTGGCGCGACGCAGCTTTCGTTGCCGCCGGCGACCGCTTCTGTCTGCGGCCCGAGTTCCGGTCCGGGATCTGCCTGCGACAGGCCGATATCCGTCAGCAACCGCCACCGGGACCGTTCGACCTCATACTCTGCCGCAACCTCGCCTTCACCTATTTCGCGCCCGCGGTGCAGGCGATGGTGCAGACATCGCTGTGCGATCGGCTGCGGCCAGGCGGTGTGTTGGTGCTGGGCATGCATGAACAGCTGCCGGCCGGCCCGGCGCCACTGGTGCCGATGGGCAAGCATTTGCCTCTCTACCGCAAGGCCGAACGTCCATAACCGGCCGCGCCGCTGCGCGAGATCAATGCCCCGCGGCCACGACTGCGCCATCCTCGGTGCAAGAAAGTGGCCTTGGGGAAGGGCATGCCCGAACTGATGATCGACACCGACAAGCTCTGCTACCTGATCGTCAAGGCGCGGGCGTTCGAGGCGCTGGTCGATCCGGAAGGCGACTATGACGGCTCCGATGCGCCGGACGACGGTTACATGTCGGTACTGGAAAGCAGCGAGGACAATCCGGTGCTCGAGGAGCTGGAGGCCTTCCTCGCCGACCTCAACGAAGATGAGATGACCGAGGTGCTGACCCTGCTGATGGTCGGCCGCGGCGACTTCGCCATCGGCGACTGGGACGAAGCCGAAGCCACTGCCAGCGACATGCGCGAAGAGCGCCGCACCCAGCGCCTGCTCGCCATTCCCCTGCTGCCAGACTACCTGGAGAACGCGATGGGCGAACTGGGACTCAGCTGCGAAGAGTTCGAGATGGGGCACCTTTGACGCTGGCCCGGCTGGCGGTGCGGCAGAACCAGTCGCAGTGGCCCGGACTTGCAGCGCCGCAGACACCGTCAGAGGCCGCACAGGCGACTGACCAACAGGAGGAGCCGGTCCATGAATGCCGACGCAACGAACGGCCACACAGCCACGCCGCAGGTGGCCGGTGTCGATGTCGTGCGCAGCCTGTTCCGCGAGATCGATGACGACAAGTGCGCCGCGATTCTGCGCCTTGGCGCCACCACCGAGGATCTGGAGACGGTTGCCGCCTACCTGGCCGGTGAAGACGACGTCATGGGCAAGACGGGCCATCCGCTCAGTGGCATCGCCGCTGCGGCCTACGAAATCCTCACTGCGGAGGAGCCCGACGAGGACGAAGGCTGACAGGCTGCCCGCCGCTCACACCGCAACGTAGCCGCCGTCCAACAGCAGATCGGCACCGGTCATGAAGCTGGACTCGCCGCTGGCGAGAAACAGAGCACCGCGCGCCATTTCTTCGGGCCGGCCCAACCGGCCCAACAGGTGGCGCGGCCCCCAGTCACGTTCAGCCGTGTCGATATCGCCGAAACGCCGGGCCAGCCGGTCGGTGGCCGTGCCGCCGGGCGACAGGGTGTTGACGCGGATGCCGTCGGCGGCGTGGTCAATGGCCATGGCCTTGGCAAGCTGCAAGAGCGCTCCCTTGGTCGTGCAATAGGCAGCCGAACCGGCGTTGGCGACCCGGGCCATCTGCGAGGCGGTGAGGATGATGCAACCGCCACCGGCTCGGCGCAGCGCGGGGATGGCGTACTTGCAGGTGTGGAAGACGCCGCTCAGGTTGACGTCGAGGGCGCGCTGCCAGTCCGCCAGCGACAGAGTCTCGACGGTCGCCGTCGGCGTGTACACCGCAGCGTTGCACATCACCGTCGTCAGGCTGCCAAACCGGGCCTGCGTTGCCTCGACGGCTGCCGCCACGGCGGCGGCGTCGGCGACATCGCAGGCCAGCGCAGCAGCACGACCGCCGGCGGCGGCGATCTGCGCAGCTGCCGCGTCCGCCGCGCCCGCATCGACGTCGAGACAGCCCACGGCGGCGCCTTGGCGTGCGAACAGCAACGCCGTGGCGAGGCCGATACCGGCGCCGGCACCGGTCACGATCGCGACTTTGTTCTCAAGCTTCTGCCCGCTCATGGCCCGACATCCTCCCTTTGCTGCGGCAACGCCAGCTTAGCGTATGCGACACGTGGCACGGCTTCAGGGCGGGCGAAATCGGCCAGAGACGCAGAAACCACAATTTGCCTGGGGTTGATCCGGCGGCGCTGGCGGTCCAGATATAGCTGGCGGAGCGCCTGCGCCCGCAGACCACGGAAAGACGACCATGTTCATTCAGACCGAAGCCACGCCCAACCCGGCGACATTGAAATTCCTGCCCGGGACCAAGGTTGTCCCGATGGGCAGCGTCGACTTCCGCTCGGCCGACGAAGCCAAGGCATCGCCGCTGGCACAGCGGCTGTTCGCTATCGACGGGGTCTCGGAAGTATTTCTGGGTGACGACTTCATCTCCGTGACCAAGGCCGACGGCGAATGGCATCACCTGAAGCCAATGATCCTCGGCGCCATCATGGAGCACTTCACCGCCGGCCTGCCGGTCCTGGAAGACGGCGCCGGGGCCGATGGCGCGGACGCCGACGCGCCCGTGTTCGACCAGGCAGACAAGGAGATCGTCGAGCAGATCGCCGAACTGCTCGACACCCGGGTGCGCCCGGCGGTGGCCCAGGACGGCGGCGATATCGTGTTCAAGGGCTTCGAACAGGGCGTCGTTTACCTGCACATGCGCGGTGCCTGCGCCGGCTGTCCCAGCTCCACCATGACCCTGAAGAACGGCATCGAACGGCTCCTGCGCCATTTCGTGCCAGAGGTGGCGGAGGTCCGCCAGATTCTCTGACGCCGGTGCGGCCGCGTCGGCCTGCCCTTGCCAGATCCGATTTATTAACGTAAACAAAGGCTTGCGCAAGCGGTCCGCGAGGCTGCGCGATCGAAATGTCACAACAGGCATCGCCGCGACCACGGTAAAAAAAATCCGTAAACGGCCGGTCGGCCGATTTCAGAAACAATAGGGACACCGCCCCGCACCGGCCCAGCCGACGCAGGGAGGTGGACGTCAGCGATGACCAGCATGCGCAGATCTCGTCACTCTTCTCGACCAACCGCACGGCCGGCGGCAGCGGCGGCCCAGCGCGGGCGCCCCGTCAGCGCCCGGCGCAAGGCGCTTCTGTGCGTCAGCGGTCTGGCCCTGGCGTTCTCGGCGCCGGCCACGGCAGAGTGGTTCCACCAGCATCGTAGCCATGCAAGCAGCCCCGAGGCAGCGGTGTTCAGTGTGGCGCCGCAACCCGTGCTGGCCGCAACATCGCCGGTTGCCAGCGGTGGGCACACTGGCGCGGTACCCCAGTTGCGGACGGCCAAGGTGGCCAAGGCGGCCGACGCGCCGCCGCTGCAACGCTCGCAGCCGCTGCTGTTGGCCAGCTCTGATGAGCTGTTGCGCAAGTTCGCGGCGCGCGACGTGCGCCTCGAAGATGTGCGCACCGGTCGTGCCGAGGTCCCGGCCATCTTCCTGGCGCGCTTTCCCGCCGATCTGGCCAAGCTCACGTCGGTCAAGCAGCGCAAACAGGTTTTCATCAAGACGGTGCTGCCGCTGATCCTGCGCACCAACCAGCAGATTGCCGCAGACCGGCGGTTGCTGCTGCGGCTGCTGCGCTCGGACAGCGATGGCCAGGGCCTGAGCGAGTTGGAACAGAACCTGCTGAGCCGGCTGGGACAGCGCTATGGCGTCGACCCACAGGATCGGGCCGAACTGCTGCAGCGCATTGACATCGTCCCCGCATCCCTGGCCCTGGCCCAGGGCGCCGAAGAGTCCGGCTGGGGCACCTCCCGTTTCGCCCGCCTCGGCAACGCGGTGTTTGGTCAGCGTGCGTTCAAGGGCGCCGGCATGGTGCCGCAAGAGCGGGCGCCGGGCGCGCGCTTCGTCGTACGTGCATTCAACGCGCTGGAGAAATCGGTCCGCGCCTACGTCTGGAACCTGAATACCCATCCCGCCTATGGCGCGTTCCGCACCGCCCGCGCGGCGATGCGGGACGCCGGGCAGCCGCTCGACAGTCACGCCCTGGCCGGCGCGTTGACACGCTATTCAGAACGGGGCGACGCCTACGTCGACACCATCCGCAGCATCATCCGGGGGAACGGACTGCAGCAGTTCGACGACGCGCGCCTGACCTACCGCGACAAGACAGCGGCCAACGCGCACGACGTGCGGAACATCTCCGGCCGCGACGGCTCGTGACATCCGGGGGCGGTCAGCCCTTGCGTGGCACGTAGAACTGGATCCCGAACCAGCGCCAGCGGTTCTCGGGTGCCGGCATGGTGCAGTTGATGCGGCCGCGGCCGCGCGGAAACGCGTTCTGCAGCCTCACTTCGAAACGCCGCTCGCCCAGACGCTCGATCTGCGCCGCCCCTTCCTGGTTGGAGGCAAAGCAGTTGAGGCGGCCGAGCCCGGTCAGGGAGTCTTCGACGGTGAAGCCGAACGGCGGCGGGTTGTTGTCCCCCAGCACGGTGTCGGCCGGCGTGACGTCGAACACCCGCAACGGCAGGGCGTTGGCCGCCAGGCGAAAGCGCTGCAGCGAGCCATAGCGCTCGTTCAGGGCAAACCGCGGCAGGCCGAAAAGATCCTCGTTGGCATGCGCCACCCCGGAATGCTGGCCGAACGCCGCCTCGAAGCCCACCGCCTCGGTCAGCACCCGTTCGCGCTGGCCGAACTCGCCGAACGGATAGGCGAACAACCGTGGCACGAAGCCAAGTTCCTCGGAGAAGCGGCGGTTGGAATGCTCCAGTTCCCGGCGGACCTGTTCCTCCGACAGGTCGGGCAGATGGGCATGACTGACGGTCTGATTGCCGATGGTCACGCCGGCCGCCGCCAGTTCGCGGACCTGCTCCCAGTTCATGTAGTCCGCCAGGCCGCGGTCGAGCGGTCCGGTGGACGTGAACAGGGTGAACGGCAGGCCGGCACGCCGCAACCGCGGCCAGGCCTCCTGGTAGACCGAGAGGTAGGCGTCGTCGACCGTCAGGGCGATGGTCCGGTCCGGCAGCGCTTCCTTGCGGCGGAAGGCACCGACGACTTCAGGTAGAGAGACGACGTTGTAGCCGCCGCTGGTGATTTCCTGCAGATGCGCTTCGAACTGCTCGATCGTGATGTTGGTCGAAGGAAACCGGCCGTCGCCGAAGCGGTGATACATGAAGACCACGGCCGAATCCGCGGCCATGGCGGGCGCCGCCCCGAGTCCAAGGAGGACCCCCAACGCCAGCAGCAGCACACGCTGCGTTCGCCGGCGCCACGACCCGGCCCGCACATACCTGTCCCCGCGCACCTCGACACTCCTTCTCACGCCGCAGACGGCCGATTTCTGGCCGCAGCGCCACTATGTATGTTACATCCCTAACGCCACGTTGCTAATGAATTCAACCTGTTGGTCGGCGCACCGGAGCGAAGCCATGAGCGAGATCGTCAGTGACAAATGCCTGGACGTGCTGTTCCGCACCGCCAGAACCCACAGCGCCTGGCTCGACAAGCCGGTCTCGGACGTCACCCTGGAGGCGCTCTATGACCTGTTGCGGGCGGGCCCGACCAGCGCCAACAGCAGCCCCGCGCGGTTCGTCTTCGTCAAGTCACCGGAAGGCAAAGAGCGGTTGCGTCCGCATCTGAGCGCCGGCAACACCGACAAGACCATGCAGGCCCCGGTCACCGCCATCGTCGCCTACGACACCGCCTTCACGGAATTCCTGCCAAAGCTGTTTCCGCATGAACCGGACGCACCGAGTTGGTTCGAAGGCGATGAAGAGAAGATGTTCATGAACGCCTTCCGCAACGGCACCCTGCAGGGCGCCTATCTGATCCTGGCGGCACGGGCATTGGGTCTCGATTGCGGACCGATGTCCGGCTTCGATTCCGCCGGCGTCGATGCCAGCTTTTTCCCCGACGGGCGCTGGCGGTCGAACTTCCTGTGCAACCTGGGCTATGGCGATCCGGGCCTGCTGCCCCCGCGCAATCCGCGCCTGGACTTCGACGAAGCCGCCAGGATTGTCTGAGGCCGCCGCCGAGACAATGCGGGTCCTGGCCCTGGACACGACGCTGAGCGCTTGCTCGGTCGCGTTTGCCGTCGACGGCCGCATCGCAGGCCACAGTTTCGAGCAACTGGGTCACGGTCATGCCGAACGGCTGATGCCGATGCTCGAAGCCGCGCGCCAGGAGTCCGGCCTGGATTATCGGGACCTCGATCTGATCGCGGTGACGGTGGGGCCAGGCACGTTCACCGGCGTGCGCATCGGCCTTGCCGCCGCGCGCGCGCTGGCATTGCCCCATGGCGTCCCGGTTGCCGGCGTGAGCACGCTGCAGGCGCTGGCCTGGGGTGCCGGCCCCGGCAGCCCGATCATTGCGGCCATCGATGCGCGAAGGGAGCAATTCTACCTGCAGACCTTCTCCGGGACCCTTGAGCCGTTGACCGCCGCCATCTTGGGCATGGCCGAAGATGCGCTGCGCGCGACAGCTGGCACACCCGGCCCCTGGCGTCTTGTCGGCAGCGGTTCGCCGGCCCTCTCGACGCTGCCGCAGGCGTGCGAAGCGGATGCCGCCAGCGAACCCGATGCTGCGACGATTGCCCGTCACGCCGCGGACCTGCTCCCGGACGCCGCCGTGGCATGGCCGCCGTCGCCCTTGTACCTGCGGCCGCCGGATGCGCGCCTGCCAACCGCCCGGCCTGCGCCACGACCGGGTCCTGGCGCATAGAGCCGGTCAGCACAGGCCCGGACCTGCTGGCGGAACTGCACCGCGAGTGCTTCGAGCACCCGTGGAATGCGGAAGCATTTTCCAGCTTCCTGCGCACCCCGGGCACCATCGCCACGTTGGCGAGCGGCGCGGAAGCGGACGCCATGCCCGCTGGCTTCGCCCTGTTCAGGCTGATCGGCGGCGAAGCCGAGGTCATCACCCTGGGGGTGCGGACGCCATGCCGCGGCCGCGGCGTCGGCGCGGCGTTGCTGCACGACCTAGAGCATGTCCGGGCTTGTTTGAGTCAACAGGGGGATTCCCCTGAGGCGTTTGATGTGATTCAAGATGCTGGCTGGAGGAGGAGGCCAGCATGCATGCCTCGACCTTATTCGCTGGATTTGCGTGAGCGTGTTGTTGCCGCGGTGGAGAGC